>Ga0068713_1003453_pt1 | contig 13741 bp, 18 predicted proteins | sample MTBAKSrepl2MetaG_FD_62223 | JGI IMG/M metagenome (GOLD analysis project Ga0068713, IMG submission 62223) | Enrichment culture microbial communities om Arthur Kill intertidal strait, New Jersey, USA, that are MTBE-degrading - MTBE-AKS2 (Arthur... | ecosystem: Environmental > Aquatic > Marine >...
CTGCACGTTGCGGTAGGAGACGGCCGGATAACACGGCCGGTTAACAGATAGCTTGACATTTCTGCCTTGCTATCTTATTGACATACATTGACTTAGCTTACTTGTCGCACCCGTGATCGATTCACGCAGCACACCGAGCGCCATGTAATACTCCTTGCGATCCGACTTGGCTTCGGACTGCATCGAACGGATGTCTGTGCGCAGCTCCTTGATATCCTCAAGGATCTGCCGGATCATCTCGGTGTGCATGTCGCCTGCCGGTGGGGATGCTTTCTGGTTCATGTTTCGCTCGTTTACGCCGGGAGATAGTCCACAATGATCTTATCGCCGGACTTCGGCATGTTGACAAAGACCACCTCCTTCGTGCCGGTCGATCGGGTGTAATCGTCGGATGCGCCTTCCCACTGACGCAGACCGTTGCGGTACACCGCCATGTAGGTTGAGGCGCTGAACGCGTAGGTCAGGGAGAACTTGTTGCTGCTGCCGTCCGCGGTTAACCGTTCTGTCTGGACTGCTTTGCTGACACCTTTTGTCGTGCCATCCGCGTCGGCGACGCTGATCACACCGGACGCGACATCGATATTTGAGCCCACCCTTAGTGCGCCCTTGACCGAGGTCGACCCATCCGCAACACTGATCGTCCCACTGGCAACGCTGATGTTTGAGCCGACCTTGACCACACCCTTCACCGAGGTCGTGGCATTGGGGACGGAGATGACACCGCCAGATACGGAGAGATTGCTGCCGACCTGGAGCGCCCCCTTCACAGAGGTGGTCCCATCCGGGACACTCAAGACATCGCCAGCCACATTCAGGTTGCTGCCAACCTTGATTCCGCCACGAACCGCCGCCGTTGCTGCCGGAAGGCTGTAATCGTTGGCGTTGGCTTCGATGCCGTCAAGCTTCCCCGCCTGGGCAGCAGACATCAACCCTTCCTGGCTGGAGGTGGCGTTTCGGGTGGCTGCAGCTTTTTCGGCAGTGGTGAGGAACCGGCTGTCAATTTCAAGGGCAAAAGCCTGATGCGAAGTGCCACCATCCTTCGAGGTCTTCCACTTTTCGTCCGCCTCATCGAAGACCATCCGGGCATTGTCCTTGTCGCTGCGTTCGATCTCGATGCCGGATTTCAGAGTGGGGGAGGGTGTTCCGGACTGATTTTTGTTCAACAGGATCAGGTTGTCTTCGATCTCGATAGTTTCCGTGTCCATTTTTACCGTGGTGCCCTGGATGGTCAGGTCGCCGGTAACGGTCAGGTCACCACTGAGGGTCTGCGCACCGGACCCACCCAGTTTCCCATTCCAGGTCGACTTCTCCGCATCGGTGACAAAGCGGTGGGTCGAGTTTTCGGAAATCATCGATGCCGGATGCGAAGCGGGGTGGGTGTAATTGTTGGCGTTGTCGGCCACACCATCCAGCTTGGAGGCCTGGGCGGCGGTCATCAGGCCGGTTTGCGCAGCCGTGGCATTTCGTGTGGCGACGGCTTTTTCCTCCGTCGTCAGAAACTGACGATCGGCGGAGGTCGCCACCTGAACAGCGGGAAGGTCGTTCTGGACCTGCTCGGTCAGGTCGATCCTGGTCAACGGCATTCTTCAAACTCCTGTTTCAAGCTGTGGTGTACTCGACTATCAGGCTGTTGTATGGCTTCAATGGCCTGGCGAACGTGATCGCCTGGTTGGGCGGCACTGGTGCGATCGTGAAATCGTTTCCCGTTCCTTCCCGTTGCTGCAGGCCGTTTAGCAACACTTTCAGCGTGACAAACGGCTTTGTCAGCGTATAGGTCACAGCACTGCCATCCAGTTGTACGCTCAGATCCTCGGTTGTGATTTCTCTGCCCGCCAGGAATTCATCGACTTTGGCGGCAACCACATCATCCAGATCGAGATCGGTGACCCGTTCATCGAGAGCCTGCTGCAGGCCGTGTACATCGGCGATCTGCGGTTTGTTACCCGTGTGATATATGGTCTCGGGATTCGGGCCGCTGCCCTGCACCTGGTTCGGCACCAGAAGGCCGCTGCTGTTGATGCCCGGCACATTGGCGGCGACCATCGCAACCGGCACATTACGCTGCACCAGGCCGTACTCGTTCAAGGCAATCAGGGCGCGACGCGCACCCTCACGAATTTCCTCATCTGACACAACGGCAGAGGCAGACAGAATGCCGGGGTACCTTGACCGATCCCCGACGTCGATGCTGAACCTGCTGTGCTTCGCGTTCTTCGCACCGGCAAAGAGCAGGGAGTAGTTGCTGTCCGGCAGGCCGCTGAGCTGGACAACCCCATTTGCCGGCACAATCACCGAGCGGACCGCACGCGGAATCTTCTTCCCGCCCTGCAAGTCCAGCCGCAGATTGTCGCACAATACAGCCGCTGCACCGGGCGGCAGGTTTCCGAGGATCAGGGATGCCACGATCAGCTCGCCGGGTTGTAATTTTCGCCCGTGAGGATCTCGCTCTGCAGGGCGACGAACTCCTCACGGGTCGGTGTCGCGGCGATCACCCTCTGCATGCTGAAAAGCTGCTCGTTCCAGTCGGCCGTCAACTGATCCCGCTGTACTGTCTGCAGCGACACGCGCAACCGTCCTTCTTCGAGTGCGATGTCATTCAAAGTCTGACCACCTGCAACCGGCAGATCATCCGTCCGCACGACGACACCCAGCGTCCAGTCACTGACCAGGCCGTACTCAGACAGGCTTCGCAGGAATAGCACATAGCGTTTCCCTGCCGCGACCGGCATCAGGAACCGTTCAGAAGTGACATCGGATTCGTAGGTGACAGCAAAGGAGTGGATGGTTTTACCGGAGATCGGTGCGGAAGGCAGCGCCTGATTCAACGTGATTGTCTTCGCTACCGGATCGACACTGCGGATCACCCGTGATAGACCATCGACCAACACACGGGCATTGACTTTGAAGGAAGATTCCGGCTTGGTGTATGCGATCACCGAGGCTGTCGATCCTGATGCAACCGAATCTTCAACATCGACCTGTTCAACTTTCTGCCGCCGTGGCGTGGCGACGTCATTGACCGCTTTGACCAGAGTGGCGTAGGAGCCGCTGCTGGTGAACGCCTGCACGGACGGACTGGACGGCGGATCGGTCATGCCGTCGTCCAGTTCGATCACACGCACCTGGTAGCCGACGATCTCTTCCAGGTCGATCAGTGCGGGTTTGTCCCATTCCGCGATCAGGGTGTACGACCGCAGGTTTCCATTCCCGACTTGCGTGCGGGCTTCTTCCTGCAACAGCACCTGCGCCTGCTCATCCCGTTCGGCGATGCGTAACGAGCGGTCGGTGTAGACACCGGGAATTTCCATCACCTGCTGGACAAGACGCGCCCGCACCAGGCTTTCACCCAGCTCCAACGCACCGCTGAACCCGTCGATCTTCGCCCGGATTGTTGTGTCCAGAGCAACCGGATCAGCGTCTGCGAAATGGGTGATGGTCAGGGCGATGGTGGATTCCACAAGCAACGGTGCGATCACACGGACATCGGCGGTCAGGGGTTTGCGGGCATCGATATGGGTCTGGACGTCAAAGAGTAGCTGCGGGGATGGCACACCTTCTTCACCGAGGATGACGACGCCTACTGTGCCCGGTCCAAACGGGAAATCATCGAGAATGCTGACAGCCCGCACACCTGCTATCGCCATCGCCCAGGCCTGATAGGCTTTGCGAGTACCACCGAGGCCGAGGGTTTCCCAGGTAAGGATCGCCCGCCGTCGCAGAGTGTCATCGGATTCCCCGTCGGCACCTTCACGGACCAGCGGTTCATCGTTCGACACCGAGGCGATGCCGTTGATCTTTGTAACGATGCGAGTAATCGTACCAACGGCCACATTCCAGGCTTTCCCCGGCAGTTCCGCTTCAGCAAGTACAGTGGCTTCAATCGATCCTTCTTCGATCAATCCTGTATCTGTCGTCAGAAAACGGTATTCGTTGCCCTGACTGTCCTTGCGGGATTTGCAAATCGTGCCTATGGGAATGGTGATATCGCTGCCAGCAGGTACCGACGTTCTGAATGTCAATCGCAGTTGTGTTTTCACTGCCGCCCGGCGCTGGATACCGACTTCCCGCACCTTCAGGTCGAGCCATTTACCGGTTGCGGTGGTTACCCAGGACTGGCTGGTCACTGTTGCCAGCAGGGAATACAGGTCGTAGATCGCCTTGGCCAGGATTTCCAGCAAGTGACGGATACCCGCACCAAGGTTGAAGTTGGTGAAGGGGGTCCGACCAGCGATTTCCGTGAAAAGGTCGTTTTCGATTTCAGACAGGCTTCTTGTTGGAGGGATCTGCTCAGCCACCGGTCACCTCCGTCATGTCGTCGAGCCCGAATCCAACCACAAGTTTCTGCTGCTGATCCGATCCCATCGGACGGAACTGGATGGTGAATACCTTCTCTTCGCTGCTGAACCGGTCCGGTTTGATTTGCAGTGTCTTGGGATCGATACGTGGTTCATCCTCGAGTGCAATGCGGATGGCACGTTGCGCCAAGGCACGGTTCAAGGGCGTATCGAGTGCGCCCAGCAGACGGTTGGCGTCGCACCCGAATTCAGGATGCTTCCATAGATCGGAAGGCAGAGTTCGCAGCCAGTCCTGCACGTCCTGCAGCAGACAGTCCACGCCGGAAACGATGGCCAGATCACCAGTTGGGGTGACCATCAAATCGCCGTCTGCATCGAATGCGATGTCGGTTCCGAGGAACTTTTTAGTTTGATTCATAGTAAATTCACCAACAGTTCTGCTTGCGGGGTTCACACATGGATCATCCCATAAAAGTCGAAGTCCAGTGGTTCGACGGTTGCCCGAATTCAGAGTCAATGCTAACGCGAGTTCAGACCGCACTCAATGAACTTGACATCCCGACTGATTTTGTATCGACAAGGGTCGATTCAATCGAGCAGGCAAAGGAGGTCCGGTTCCTGGGATCGCCGACGCTTTTACTCAATGGCCGCGAATTCATGGGACAGCAACTGCCTGATGAACCGTTTTTCGCTTGCCGGTACTACCCTGACGGATTGCCCACGGTTGAAGAGATCGTTGATCGATTGCAATCCGTGGCCGCATCCGATCAGGAGTGATCACAGGCAATCGGTGCGCTGTTCATCGTTCCGGTTGCCTGTCCAACCACGGCGATCACAACTTCGCCAGACGGCAGCTTGACCGTCAGGTTTTCCTGGATGTGCTGCACGATTGCCTCGGCCAGGGCGAGGTCACTGGCATCACGCACCTGATCCGCGTTGGTCGGATTCGAGGCATCGATTCCGGCCATCCGTTCCTGTTTCTTCTGCTGGATCAGAGCCTTCAGGCTGTTCGCATCCAAGGCCATGTTTCACTCCGTTTTTGTCACGGCTGACAGTTCTGACCCATCCAACGGCTGCACAGGTGTTGATGTAGGTGCGCCCTGGTTGCCGATATGCTGATGGGCGTTAAAGAGCTGTTGAAATGTGTTTCCCTTGATCACTGCTTCGACGGCATCCGCCCCGAGGTCGATTGCCGGGGCATTTACAGACATCTTCGTATCTGACTCGATGCTGACCGTGCCGTCCTGCGCGATTGTGATCCGGGCGCTTCCCGCTTCGATCAGCAACGTGCCATCTGGACCCTGATCGGGCAGGAAGCCGAGGATGAACGGTTTGTCGGGATCGCCGTTTTCGAACCCCACAAGGACCTGATCGTCCACAGCGGGTAGCACCACCAGTCGCATTGTTGTCGTTGCCCAGGGCGACAACACCCGGCAGCGGGGAAGGGGTGGCAGCATCTCGTCGAGCGGCTGGACATCGCAGGTGTAATTTTCGACATCCACCGCCGTCACTTTTGCCTGCAACGGGAACCGCATATACGCCGACAGATCGGGCCGGACCATCTCGACGATTCGCTTGATCGTGGGTGCGAAAGAACGGTTGTTCATGGGCACCTCTCGAGGCCGAGAGTAGTGCGTCCCCCATCTCGCCAGCGATAAATAGCGATATACGCGAAGTGCCGCTGATCGTCCACGGTTACGACATCTGCAATCCGGACTGGAACCAACATGGTATCCAGGGTCGACAACCCCGCCGACGATTTGCGAAACGCCAGCACATCCACACCCGTCTGGAATGAAAACACCGGCTGCTGGTCGTAGTCCGGCGGACCCCAATGCAGCACACCATCCCGGATGAAGTCGAACCAGGCTTCGCCGGTCTGTTTCCGGACCATGGCGGTCACAGTATCGACCGCCTCACGAAGCGTGACGTTGAAGAGTGGCAGACGGTCGATGATCACTCCCGATTCTGCTGCATCCACCGTCAACCCCGTATCCGCTAGGACCGCCCGGATATTCCCTTCAGCACTTTCGTCCTGATAGGTTGCCGTAATCCGTTTCGCAGCAAGGATGGTGTTGTAGTCGATTCCTTTGATGGTTAATGGATTCCTGCTGCCATCCACATCCCGTACGACACCAAGAAACAGCTCGATCATCGCATCACTGCTGTATCCCCATAAAATCTTCAGGGGCATCCCGCGCCTGATCTGAGATCCTTTGGTTTTCAGCAGATCTTCAACGGCCAACTCGACAGTTACCGCAGGCTCACGCAGGTCGGCTGACACTATGAACGACTGGACCGATGGCGCGTAGTCCCTGCCGTCAATCTGGACAGAGATGCGGGGTCGTTTCAGCTCAGCCATTGTCCACTCCCGGACGGAAGGGTGCGCCGCCATGTCCGGCTGAAAACCCACGTTCGAATGCGGATACCTCAGGATCAGAAGACCCACCGGATTCCGATGAACCCTCCGAACCCGATCCACCCGTACCATCGCCTGCCAGCATATCCGCCACCTGGTTCTCGCTTGAATCAAACTCGGACAGGGTGATGGTTACATCGTAGTGTCCGAAGTCTGCATTCTCAGCGACTTCAATATCCCGGATCAATACATCACGCACCCGGAACAGTTCGGTCAGTTCACTGACAATCGGCACGACCTGGGGGACAGCGGTCTGTTCGGGTTTGAACAGGGCGGTCAGGGTTTCTACACGTGCTTTCGCGGTTTCGATAACAGCCCCACCAACCTCACGGTCGCACACCTCGAGCTGCAGGGAGATTTCAGCGGATTCGTAACCGACCGCCTGCTTGACCTTGCCGTTGCGGCCTGGTACTTCGATTTCGTCGATCTTGGCCGCCTGGCGGATGCGCATCTTGCGCGGTGGGACCGGCAAAACGAGATCCCCAAGCATGACGTCCACCGCGCGCTCATTGGTTAACGTCTGCAGCAGTTCACCCGGCATCGATCACCACCTCCTCGATACCGTCCGACTGCCCGGCCAGCTCTTCGAGAGCCTGCAGAAATGCTTCACGCAGCGAACCGGTGTCCGCGCCCGCCGGTGTGTTTATGTTCAGGGAAATGCCGTGAATCGAACGGTCCACCTGCACCGACCGGCTACTCTGGTTGACGCTGCTGATCGCGTTGCTGACGAAGCTGGAAGTGCCGGAGGAAAAGTCGCCGGTATTCGTTTGTCCGAATCGGTCCAGCGCGGGAATGTCAATGCCGGGAATCAGGTTCAAAGCACTGGTCAGGCCGTTGATGCCCTCGATGAAGAAATTCATCAGCCCGAAAAAACCAGTTTTAAGACTGTCCCATACCCGTGTGAATGCTGTGGTAATCTGCTGCCCGACCATGCCCCAGATGGTGCTGAAAAACGCTGCATAGCGTTCCATCAGGACTTGCAGGTTGACGAAGAGTTGTGTGGCAGTCTCCTTCATCGCATCCCAGGCACCGTCCCAGTCGCTTCGGATCAACGCCATGCCGATCTGGAAGACGCCCAGAATTGCCTCCCACACCGTGGATACGACCTGCTGGATAATCTGGAATGCGCCATGGAACGCTGGTGCGACCCACTCGATGAAACCCCTGAGCGGATCGAGGAAGACTGTTTTGATGCCATCCCAGATGCCGGTTAAAGCACGCGTGACAACTCCACCAACCATGTCCCAAATTGTGGCAAAGAAGCGAGCATGGCTGGTCAACAGCTCACGCAGGTTGGTAAACAGACCGACCGAAGTCGTTTTCATCGCCACCCAGGCACCCGCCCAATCACCACGGATTAATGCCAGGCCGATCTGGAACGTCCCCGAGATGGCTTCCCATACCATGACGACACTATTCTTAAGCACCTCAAACCCCGCCACAAACGCCGGTTGCATCCATTCGATGAAGCGGTAAAACAGGCCATGGAGATAACCGATGCCATAGGAGGCGGTTTCGACAAATCGAACCAGTGGGGAGGAGGCGCCGGACAAAGCACCGTTCCAGGATTCATACCACAAGCGGATGCTGTCGATCCAGCCACCCAATAGACTTTTCACCGTATCCCACAGCAGCAGGAAGGGCCGCTTCATTGTGTCGAACGCAGCCTTGATGTTGTTGAAGGCAAGCACAACCGCATCACGAATACCGAGGAAGTTGCCTTTCCAGGCGAGGTAGAAGACGCCACCCACCGCCACCAGTGCCGCCACCATCGGCAGAATGGGGGCGAGTGCGGACCAGATCGCGGTTCCGAGACCAACAACTGCGCCTGTCAATGTGATAGTTCCAGCGCTCCCGATTCCCATCGCCACGGCGGCACCGATGATCCCTGACGCCATCGTCCCAAAGGCAGCACCTGCCAGCAGAACACCGCCCGCGAGTGTCATGACAACACCACCGATCAGGGTGATCCCCATGCCCAGTTTGACCAGGCCGGGGTGGGTCTCTGCCCAGGCACGGAACGCTTCCACCATGCTCGATATTCGGTCGAGGGCCGGACCGATCATCCCGGCGAGCGGTTTGCCCAGTTCTTCGAGGGCGTTCGACAGTCGCTGCTTGGTCAGGGCCAGCACAGGACCCAGTCCTCGATCCATTGCCTGGGCCATCTCGAGGGTGACCGAGGAACCACCCGCCATTGCGGCAGAGAGGGCGTCGATGTTGGAACGCAGGTCGCCGGTTCTGCCGATCAGCAGATCGACAACTGCGAGGGCCTCTACGGTTCCGAACGCCTGCTGGATCTCGAGTTTCTCGGCAGCATCGATAGTCTGGCCGAACTTCTGCTTCAGTGTATCGAGAATCTCTGCCATTGGCAGCAACTGACCGTGTGCATTGGTGAAACTCAACCCCAATTGTTGTCCGGCACGCGCCGTGTTCAACATGAACTGTTTGTACTTCGTACCGGCCTGTTCGCCGGACATCGTCGCCTGCAACATGCCCAGCACCGCGAGCTGTTCTTCCATCGGGATCATCGCCGTTGTGGCCGTTGCCCCGAGACGAGAGATCGCCATCGCCATGGCCGGACCGGTGGTCTTGAACTGCTGCACTGCTGTCGCCAGACCGCCGCTGAATAACTCCCCGAACTGGGCGTCGCTCATCTCAGCATAGAACCCCTTGTATATGCCGTAGGCGGTGGCGAACAGCGAGGTCATCTCGGTGACCGTGGATTTGGTGGCACGGGCGGTCATTGCGGAGAGGCGGGTGAAACTGGCTACTCCTTCATCGGAGAGCGAGGCGATCCCCGATTTGATGTCGTAGGCGGCTTTGATGAAGTCGGACTTGCTGGTTCCGGCGAACTGGCTGGAGAACGCCGCTGCGGCGTTCTCCAGCAGGTTAAGATCCTGGTAGCCAAGGGAAGCCATTTCACCAAGGGCCTCCTGCGAACGAATGGTCGCTCCGGCGGTCATCGCAGCGAAGCCGGTCATCGCCGCACCAATACCCGTGAGAATGCCGCCGAGCACACCCAGCCGCTTCGCCGAATTGGCGAAACGGTCCAGTTCCGCCGTCGCCGATCCGACAGTAGAGCCGAGGTTGGATGATCCCTGCAAATCGATCCGGATCGCCTGGGTGAACCCTTGCAGCAAACTCATCGTACACTCTCCGGGTGGGGAAGCGGGCCTTGTGAGGCCAGACTCCCAAGCGTACATTTCACCATACGTTCATCTGTACAGGAGTCTGTCATGCAAACCTTCTCGATTACCGAAGCCCGCGCACGCTTTGCCGATCTTGTCCGCAGCGCCAAGCGGGGTGTCGTTCGCATCACCGACCGGAACCGACCCGCCGCAGCGGTGCTGGACTGGGAGGTGTACGAGTCGATGATGGAGTCCCTGGAAATCTTCTCCGATCCAGGCTTCATGGAACAGCTTCGAGCTGGTGAGAAGGATCTGGAAGAAGGCCGTCTTGTCGATTGGTCCGAGGTGAAGCCCATCCTGGGGAACCGATGATGGCCTACCGGATCGTTCTGACCGAAACGGCACGGAACTCCTTGCTGGAGATCAAGAACCCGATGATTCGTGAGCAGATCGCTGAAGTCATCGATTCGCTTACGGAAGAACCCTTGCAGCGTGGCAAACCCCTTCGTGGTCTGCTTGCCGGGTACCGGTCGATCCGTGCCGCCCGGCAACGCTACCGGATCGTCTTCAAGGTCGACCAGAAGACGGTCGTGGTCTTTGTCATCGCCATCGGTCAGCGCAAGGGCGAAGACCGGGACGATGTCTACCAGATCCTTCAACGGTTGATCCGCCGTGGTAAATCCCCGGAACAGGAGAGCTAAATCATGCACATTCCTGCGTCGCTCACCGTACACATCGAACGGGTCAAAGAAGGTTGGTTCGCCACAGTGCCGGAATTGCAAGGGTGCTATACACAGGGCGAAACCCTCACTGACTTGCTTGAAAACGTAAAAGACGTGATTTTGCTTCACTGTTCGCTTCCCGATCCACTCGATTCAACTTCTTGAACCGCTTCTGTTCTTGACCATTTTCCGTTCTTGATCCGCCAGCCACTCAACGGCGGAGTAGATTTCAATCACCCGGTCCAGGGGCAACTGGTCCAGCATTTCGAACGTGTACCCACCGAAGCGGGAGCAGATCGCCGCTCGTACTTGGAGGTACCAGGTTCGGTCCAGCTTAGCCCGGAACCGTGCTACACGTTTTTTACCGTGTAGCTCCGCGTGTACCCGAGCGCTTCCTGTATCTGCTCGGCCAGGGCGGTGATCCGGCCCGGCTGCCACTTGCCGGAGGCGTTGGTGTCGAGGTCGACCGCGTCGATCTCGGGCCAGACGATCAGCTTGCGTACCAGTTCGAATGGAATCCGGTGCGCCGGAACCTTCATGATCTCGCTGAACTCGGTCCAGTTCGACCCACGGGCGATGAACTGTTCACCGCTTTTTGCATCCTCGATCAGGAACAGGGAATGAGGCTTGTACTGTTCCTTCAACCGCTCGATCTGTCTTTCAAACGTGTTCGTGGCTGACATGTGAAATCCCTTGTGTTTTATGAGGTCAAAACCTGTGAAACTCGTTGATCCGAACAGCATCCCAGTTGAAATCGTTCGCGAAGAAGACGGCAGCGGATTCTACGCCTATGTGCCATCGCTGCCTGGATGTTTCAGTCAGGGCGACACAGTCGAAGAAGCTGAACTGAACATCCGGGAAGCGATCCAGCTTCACTTGGAATCCCTGGCCGATCGTCCATCTTCATCAGAACAGTCCTGACGCCGCTGTTGCGAAGCCGGTCATTTTCATCCCGATCGGGTCGGCATCCTCACCATCTGCGAAGCCACCATCACAACCGGTGATCTCGACGCCCTTGAACGTCTTCGACCGCACCGCAGCCGCACCTGGATAGATCACGATGATGGTCGCGTCGCGAATGTCAGTCCAGTCTTCGTAGGGGGCGAGTAGCCCGGCGTTCTTGGCGGTTTGTGCCAGGGTGACAGCGCTGTTGACCAGCACCTCTTTGACCTCGAAATCGATCTCGTAGGTTTTGTGAATGCTGCGAGTGACACCGTGTGCCTTCGGATAGCCTGCACCGAAGAGCGGCTTCTTGTCCTTCTTGATCTTCCAGTTGAAGTTCTGCAGGGCAAGCACCGGCACCCCGTCCAGGATCAGCTTGACACTGTTACCCGCGATGCCGTCGGCAGCGCCGAGATCCTCGATCCAATCAGCCATCTATCCCTTCCTTTCAATCGAGGTGAATGTTCTCGAGGATGATCTCAATCGCCTTCAGACTGTTCACCTGCAGGGTGATCACCGCCATGCCCTGGGCACGTTGTTCTGTCGTCGAAGCCACCGTCAGCGCGTAGGTGTCGATCTCGGACTGCTGGACCATCAGGTCGAGCGGTCGCTTCAGGTCTTCCTCGAGGATTTTCAGGCCCTCGCCAGCGCTGTCGTTGGGTCTGCCGAGGTGGGGGACAGCCGCCGCACGAACCTGTTTGCCTGCCGAATAAACTGACCGGAGTTTCTCGATGCGGTTGTAGCTGTCACCAAGCGGCGGGTTGTTCTCGGACAAAGCGAAGATGAACCCGACGCCCGGCTGGAAGCGCAGATGGTTGGTGTGGTGGGTGACCAGCTCGACCTGAGAACCCCGTGACCATTCGGGCGAGATGGCAGATACGTTGACCGGTACCTGACCGAGCAGCGACCGGGAGATTGACAACGATGCCAACACGCCAGAGAGAGTGGAGGTAAGGCGGTTCCAGTAGACGGTGCCGTCGGAGGCGGTGAAGCGACCGTTGCCGGCAATGAATACAGCATTGCGGTTCTTCGCAGTCGCTGCAAGTGCGAACACCGAGGTCTTGTAGGCTTCGATCTCGGCGGATGTCGGATTGAGCGGGTCAGTCGGGCTGAATGCGGGCAGATCCAGCAGAGCGAATCGTTCCCCGATTCCATCCGCGATCATGTGGTCGCAGGAGGTCAGGATCGACGCCCACAGCCCCGCATCGGCCGCACCAACGAAATGCACCCAGTTCACATCCGGGTAGTCTTCAGAAAGTGTGATCGCTGCAAGGTATTCAGCGTTCGTCAGGTCAGAGCCATCGTGGCCACCGGTCAGCGTCTGACCACTTACGGCAACGGGCAGTGTGTTACTGGATTTCTCGGCTGTGACCAGAGTCTGGCCGTTGTTAATCGCTTCGACCAGGTCGTCGACCGTTCCCGCCGTGAAGCTGTAGATCTGCTCCGACACAGGATCGAGAATCTCGATGGTTCGGGTCGCCCCTGTTCCGGTAACATCGACTTCGATCTCATCCCACCAGGTGCCTTTGTACGCACCCCGCAGCGTGATCGACACTTCCGCAGCATCGTCCGCGAGGGCGAGCTGGGAATAGGCCGCATTGCTGGACGCCATTCGGATCGCGTGAATCACCTGGCTGCCTGCATTGAGACGCTCTTCCAGCGCCTTCAGCATCTCACCGCCCTTGAACACCTGCTTCGCAGTGGTCTTGTCGGAGATGGTCACCTTCTGGAGGGCTGGACCTCCCATAGCTGCGGCCGCCACCAGCTCGATGTTGTTCGCAGGGGGGCTGACAACGACACCTCCGGACAGGTAGTTGGTGTAGACATCCTTGATCACCTGATTCATCGAGTCTCCCTTCCGGCGGGCTGGTTACGCCATGTGCTGAACCGTTTTCGGAAGGCGGCAACGGTCATTCGGTCGGTGGGTTTCAACCCAGCCCCTGCCAGAAAGCCCTGCGCCTCGACATCCGGGATCTGTTCCTGCTTCAGCAGCGTCGCCAGGCGGAGGGATTCCTCGACCGACTTGGCCGATGAAGTTGGCCTCATCGACGCGGCTTCAGCGGCTACCGTTTCTGTCTTTTTCTTCTCGTTGGACATCTTCAATCCTTCTCGATTTGAACGGTCTGCAACGGGATTGCCGGATCACCTTCGACCACTCGATGAATCACAAACGCATAGCTGAACGCCGCCTGATGCACAAAGGGCTCACCTCTTTCCATGGGCGGCAGGTCATTG
>Ga0068713_1003456_pt1 | contig 13730 bp, 13 predicted proteins | sample MTBAKSrepl2MetaG_FD_62223 | JGI IMG/M metagenome (GOLD analysis project Ga0068713, IMG submission 62223) | Enrichment culture microbial communities om Arthur Kill intertidal strait, New Jersey, USA, that are MTBE-degrading - MTBE-AKS2 (Arthur... | ecosystem: Environmental > Aquatic > Marine >...
GCGTCTTAATGCCCGCGAGGGCTTTTATTGATTCAGATACCTTCCGCCTGAGCCGGCGCCAGTTCCGCCAGATACGTCTTAATGCCCGCGAGGGCTTTTATTGATTCAGATCGACGAGATGGCTGGACAATGTGGGTAGATACTTACGTCTTAATGCCCGCGAGGGCTTTTATTGATTCAGATCAACCCTTGACCACCCTTCAGGCCAAACGTGGCCAAATGTCTTAATGCCCGCGAGGGCTTTTATTGATTCAGATACCGTTTTTGATCTCCCACCAGCTGGTTTTTTCTTTCATTTTTAAGGGAACCGGCATCCATATTCCATATTATTACACACCTTTTTCCACAATTTCATTCAATTTTTTTCGTTTTTCTCCCACCGCGCCTAAAACTGCGCGCGGCCCCTTCAAAACACCTCAAAAAACCGCGATTCTGGGCAGGCGCGCGCAAATTCTGACCGGCGCGGTGGGATTTACCTGTTTTTTCACCGTATTCAGTTGTTAAGGTTCTGGCGCGGGGCTGCTTCCCCGCGCTGGCCGGGGCCAGGCCTATGGCTCGCGGCGCCCCTCGGGGCGCGGGTTGGGGCGGCACTGCCCCATCCCCAGGGTGGTACCCCCGCCCACCCCGGCGTAAAAGGTGTAGGCTGCCAGGGCCTGGATAAGGCTCATCCAGTAGCGGTCGGCGTTGAGGGTGGTATAGGTCACCTCTCCGACCGCCCCGGAGCGCACCCCTTCCTGTTTGGTGCCCGCCAGGCGGCTGCGCAGCGAAAAAGCCGAGACCGCCAGGCATTCGCGGGCGTAGCGCCGGGTTTCCTCCGGCATGGCCAGCGGGGCGAACTGGTTCCACCGCGCCAGCAGGCCGCCAAACACCAGCTCGGGCAGCGGCAGCGGCATGTAAGCGCCGCCGGATTTGAACACGGTCGGGCTGGTGAACAGCAGGTGGATCTTACGGGCCGGGGCCTTTCCGGCGAGCAGATAGGCCGCGCTGAGCCCGGCATAGGAGGCGCGCCCGGCCCAGGGACTTTCGGATGAGCCGGTGAAAACAGCCCGCACGTCAAAGGAGAAACGGTCCAGCTCCACCACAGCGCCGGGCCCCAGGGGGGCGCCGGGGCGGGTGGCATCCCACAGCCGGGCGGCCACCGCCGCATCGAGGGCGGTGTAGCGCAGGCGGTAGGTCTCCGCGGGGTCGAGCCGCCGCCCGGGAAAGCGCCCCATCAGGCTCGAGGCGGTGAAGGGGCGGGGCGAATCCCCCTGGTGGAGGGCTTCGGACAGGGCGGGGTCGGCCTGCCGGATGGCACTCAACAGCAGGGCATGGGCCGCCCGGCCCCACCAGGGCGGCAGCGGCCTTTCTTCGGCCGCCCCCGCACGCGGGCGCAGTTCCAGCACGCAGGCCAGCAGGTCCAGGGCGTCAGTCTCCATAGCGCTTCCTCCGGGCATCGTCGCGCACGCGCTGCAAATTGAGGATCTCGGCCACCTCATACCGTGGGGGCAGGCTGCCGGGGGCCGGGCGCAGCCGGAGCACCGGCGGGAAATAGCCCATCCGCCCGTGCAGCTCCGCCAGCAGCAGGGCGGCGATGAAGTTGAGCGAGGGCAGGTTCACCAGGATGGGTTCGGTCTGGAGCGCTTCGGCAGTCAGGGGCAGCCTGTCCAGCAGGCCGTTGAGCTGGGGCAGAAAAGGCCGCTCGCCGTCGAACTGTACCGGCAGGTCGATCACTTCGGTCATCTCCTGCCCGGCCAGTTGGGCCGCCTGGCGGGTCTGTTGTTCAGTCAATGGATGGGCAAAATTCAGCAGGATCATAGCGTTCTTCCTCTCATAGAGCAGGTCAGTCCAGGACCGCCCGGAGCGTTTCCGCGATATGCTCGATCTTTGTTCCGTACACCAGTTTCACCCGGTCGGCAGCGGCCCGGTTTTTGACGGCATCTGAAGGCTCGTGCTCACAAACGAGGACTTTTTCACAGTAGATGCCAAACGCCTCGCGGCGCGAGAGGGCGGCAAGTTCATACAGGTCTTCCTTGCCGACTTCCAGCGAGGTCTTGCAGGAGCACACCGCCAGCTGCCCGTTGCGGGCTGCCACCACATCGAGTTCATTCTTCACCATTTCATCCCGCCCGGCCTTGCGGATGAATACATTGCGCCGCACATCGTCAAACGCCCCGGAATCACGCAGGAGGGTTTCGACGCGGCGCTCGAGGGCGTCGCCGCTTTTGGGGGTCTCCACCGGCCGGGCAGGGCCTTCGGCCCGGAAGGCGGGGTGCAGGCTGGATTCGATCCCGTGGGCGGCCAGGTACTGCCAGACCGAGATATGCACGTCAAACGGCTCGCGCGCCATTTCGGAACCATCCGAGCGGAGGTGGATCAGGCGGCGGGTTTCGGTGCTGACATACAGCAGAGAAACACCGCTGCCGTAAGCCGCCTGGAGGGCCGCCAGCGACATGATCTTGGTGCCCCCGGTGAGGTTGAGGGCAACCTCTTCATCATGAAGAAGGTGCTCCATGAGGGTGCTGTTGAGATGGGCGCGGCAGTATCCGATATCGTAAGGCCGCAGGAGGACAGGCTGGCGCACCGCGATGTGCCCGAGCCGTGGATCCGCGGCGATGACCGAGGCCAGGCGCCCGGCGAGGGGCAGGGTGCTTTCGGTGACCGCGAAGCGGGCGGCGGTGTAACGCGCCGGGTCCTGCCACAGCGGCAGGAGGTTGGGGATGGGCTGCTCGCCCAGCAGGGAGATCAGGATCATGCGGACGGCTCCAGGGGGAGGTTGTCCAGCAGTTCCAAATTCCTGGCAATGGTCTCGATCAGGTCTTTGGGGCGGCCCGGGTCGGGGCGCATGCCGGCGTGGTTGATATCATTGCGGACATCGCCCAGCCGGCTCCAAAGACGGAGGGCTTCCGGCAGGGATGGGATGCCGCGCAGGAACAGGGAATTGAAAGCGGTTTTGCGCTGGCGGGCCGCGATATACTGTCTGGCTTCGGTGTTAATGACCTGCTCGATGCGCGCCCGGTCTTCGCTGCTGGTGATATCCCGGAGTTCGAGGTGGGCCATGAACCAGTTGACCACCCATTCCCGGGCCAGGGTAACGGCCTGCACCCACTGCTCGCGGGCGGCATACCAGCGGATGATCTCGCGCTGTTTGCGCAGGGACAGCCAGACATTTTCCTGGCCCAGCGGGGAGGGCATGCCCAGCGGGCTGTACGTGTGCTGAATGCTGTCGAGGAGCATCACAAAAGGCTGGGCGGCCGCGCTGCGGGCCAGGGCCGGGCGGGCTTTTTCGACCCGCTCCGCCAGGCCTTCGGCCGATTCCATCGTTTCCGCCGGACGAATAAACTGTAAAGACTGCGAGATGCTCGTGAGGGCTCCAGCCAGGTTGCCCAGCTGCCCGGCTTCATTCTGCAGGTCGGGGTCGCCCTGAGCGGCTTTGCCCAGGCTGTTGCGCTGGGCGGCGATCAGCGAGGCCAGGTAGCGCGAATCGCCGGTGCGGTTGAAGCGGTCGGCGGCCGCCGACCATTCCAGCAGGGCCAGCATCGGGGTCAGGTCGAACATGGGGGTTTCCTCGTTATCCAACACCCTGCCGACATCAAAGGCGCCGTACAGCACGGCCTTCAGGCGGACATCCAGGCCGGAGCGGAGGAAAGCAGCCGCCAGCAGCCCCAGAAGAGGGAAGGAACGCAGCCCGTTGGTGATATCAAAAGCCACCTCCTCGCCCGGCGCCACACAGCCGGCGACCAGGTCGAAGATGTGCCACAGTTCAGCCTCATCCGCGCCCAAGGGCACGGATACCGGACGCACCCGGACAGATTCCGGCACCTCCCGGGCAAACTCCGGAAAGATGTCCCGCTCCGCGTCCTCGGTCAGGAAAACGATGATTTCCTCCGGTTCAAGGAAGGCGCAGGAGGCCAGCGGGGAAAACCGCGAGCGATAGCCGCGGCCTTCCCATTTATAAAGGGTTTCCCGGTAATTCGCGGTTCCTAAAAAAGTTAACAGTTTCATGGTTTATTCCGGTTTGATTTCTATTAACACCCAGCCAAACGGCGCGGCGGGGCGGTCTATGGCGCGGCCCGAACGGTCTTTTTTGAGGGCCATGACGGACCGCCGGGATTTGGGGAAGGGATCGCCCGGCTGGCGCCTGCTCTGGCGCCCGGCCTTATCCAGCCTGTAGGTGCTCACGATGCGCTCAAACAGGTGCTCATCGGCGGTCAGGTGAGTCCAGAAGGTCTTGCCATCCCAGCCGGTGCCCCAGCCCAGTTGGAGGAGGGCCTGGTTGGGGCCGAGGGCGGCCCGGGACATCTGGTGATAAAAGTTGGCGATGCCGTCCGCGCCTTCCACCTCGGCGAACCACTCCTGGTGTTTCTCGATGCGTGCCAGGCTGTGCTGCCGCACCCGGGGGATCAGCTCATCGAGCCAGTGTTTGCGGTCGTTGAAGCGCAGCACCCGGTCAGCCTGAGGGGTGAACAGTGTCTCGTCCACGCCCAGAGCGCCTTCAAAGGCCAGGTTGGGCCGGATGGCCTCCAGTTCGATCGGCGCCCCACTGGCGCCCTTGCTCTGGGTGAGCACCTGGGCGTTGGCAATGATCAAACTGTCACCGGCCTTTGCCGGCCCGAAGCAGTCGCCCACCTGCAGGGCGCGCAGGAGGTCTTTGTTGGGGTTTTCGCCAAACAGCTCGCGCTCCAGGCGCTGGCCGGCCCAACTGCGGCTGCGGTTGAGCTTGCTGCTGTCGAGGCGGGGTTTGACTTCCTGCCAGCCGGTCCAGGCCAGGGCGGTGCGCAGGGCGCCTTTGATGGAGGAACCGGGCAGGTAGGGACGATCAAAGGGATCCTTGATACAGGCCTGCAGGCGGGCATCCCCTTTGCCGGAGCGTGGCCTGCCCCGCAGCACATAGCGGAACAGCTCCGGGTTGTCGTAATCTTTTTCGCTCAGCAATTCCCCGGGGAGGGGATAACGCCCCCCGCGGGCGGTCTGCCAGCCGGGATGAGTCTCGAGCACCCGGTCCACATCCAGCCGGTAGGTGCTGCTGCCGCGGACCATAAAATCAAACCCCAGGCGGAGTTCCTCGCCGGCCCCGATGTGGAGCGGGCTGAGGGTTGAGACCTTAAGATGATAGTTCGCCATGGTTATTCTCCTTCCGCCGTGAAGCCGGTCGCCAGGGCCAGCCCGCAGCGCCACACCGGATGGCCGAGGGGTTCCACCTCAATACTTTCTTTATCGGTATACACCGGGCGGGTATCCACCACCCGGCCGGGCACCTCGCGCTCCAGCGGGCCAAACACGGAGCCTTCGGCCAGCAGGTTCACCGCCCGGCGCCGCTGTGCGGCCTGGCCGGGAGAGACCGTCCAGCCGCCCACGTTCTCAAGGGTGTAGGTACCGGCGGGGTGGCGCAGGGCGCTGATCTCATCTTCGCGGGGCAGGTAGCGGCTGAGGGTGACCCAGACGCGGTTCCTGGCATCGGGCAGGTCTGCCGTGCCACCCGGAGTGAACGCGGCCGCGCCAAAACCGCTGCTGCGCTCGCCGCCCACCCCGGCATCGCCGAGGTCAGCCAGCAGGTCTTTGAGCTGATCTTTAAGTTCCTGCGACTCTTCCAGCCAGCGCGCGCCAAACCACAGGCCGCAGCCCGGGGCAAACACCGTCCGGCCGGTGTGGTAGATCTGGCTGCTGTTGGCAGCCCGGTCCACGGTGACCCGCGGGCGCTGTTCCACCTGCCAGACTGCCGACTCGCCGCGGAGGATCTCCTGCGGGATGTACTCCCGCTCTGATTTCGAGGCCAGCAGGCTGCCCTCCTGCAGGAGGAAACCCCCGGCATACAACTCGGCGAGGCTGCGCCCCTGCAAGAGGTCGCGGAAAACCCCCTCCGATACAAATTGGATTTTCTTCAACTTCTTGACAGGGATTTCCCCCTCCGCGCCTGCGGCGGGCTTGAGGCCGGCTTTGGGTGTCGGGTAAAAGCGGAGGTCCTGCACACGGGGGAAAGCCGAGGAAAGCACGAAGGGCGGCGAGCCTTCCACAAATGGCCGCATCCAGCGGTCGGCCGCCTCGGCGCCGCCGGAGGCAGCCAGGCGGGCCACCAGGGCGGCGAAGAGGGTATCGGAGTTGAGGAAGAAATGGCTCTCTTCCTGCCCCAGCCCGTGCCGCCCAAAGTGGAATCCTCCCTTTCCGGTAATCTTCCAGATATCCATTCGCATGGGCGCTACTCCCCACTGATCAATGCTTGCGCCCAGTTGATCAGCTCTTCGTATTCATCGGAAACCTGCTGGAGGGTATCAAATTCCTTCTCATATTGGTGCGGTGTGCCGTAGTTCCGGCTGCCGCGGAAGGTAACCCGCAGATTGGCGAATTTGACCTTACCGCTGCCCCGCGACCCGGCGCCGCCCAGGTAATCGTCTTCCACCAGCTGGAGGCCATCCAACACATGCCGGAAGCGCCGCAGGTCTTCTTCTGAATACAGGCTGAAGACCAGTTCCGCCGGCCCGAACACCGCCCCGGCGGGGACGCGCTCAATATTGCGGGGAGAGGCCGCGCTGGTGACCCGGTCGATGGCGACTTCGGTCTTCAATTCCGCGTAAGCCAGATCGGTATGCGCTTTTTCCAGTTTTTCCGCGCTGTGATCAGATAAGAGCGCGTCCCGCACGACCAGCAGGGTCTGGCCGGTGGCTTCCACTTCACCCGGCACGCCAAAGATGTGGCAGACCGGGCAGCCGCCATTGGCATCATACTGGGCGGGAGTCTTGCAGGTGTGAATGGAAACCTGCCCGATGCGGTTGTTCTGCGCCAGACCGAGCGATTTCTCAAGCTGAGAGCGCATCTTGCCGCGCAGGCTGGAGCCGGGAATATAGGGCCGGTTGCTGAGTACGTCGCGGATGACCGGGTTATCCACCCCCCCGATTTCCATGCCTGATGAAGAACCGCCGATGTGCAGACCGGTCAGGGCCACCACATCCGTCTCGATGAAGATCCGCCCGTACAGTTTTACTTTTTTCTCTTCCATTTTGTTTCGCTCCTTCCCTTTTAGTTCCTGCCGCCTTCAGCGCGGTGGTAAGCCAGAATCGCTTCAAACAGATCCATGAAGCGCTTGAAAGTCTGGTCCATTTTGTCTTCCGAACCTTTTGAGGCCAGTTCCACCTCGGTGATCGCCTCACCCAGCACATCCGCCAGGTATTTAACCTGCGCGGCGCGGGCCGTCTGGTAAGCCATTTTGGGCTTCAACATATTCAACCGCCGCAGAGCGTCGGGCTTGTTGGTACTCCATAAAGCCTCAATCTGGCGCACTTCAGTGAAAATATTGCGGATCTGGCTTCGGGTCAGTGAATCCTTCACCAACCGGAGCGCGGTCTCACGGGCAAACTGCACCAGTTCCGCCCCAGATTCATCTGCGGTCATAATCGTTTTTACGGACATAGACACTTCTCCTTATTTAAATTCAAATCAATTGTTCTCATCGTTTGATTTCCGCATCACAAGCTGTGCCCAGCGGGCAGCCTTGCCCCAATCATGAATATCCTCATACAGGTTTTTTCTCAACGCTTTCACAATTCCCTGTAATTCAACTGCCAGTTCATCTTTTTTCTCGCGTGACGCTTTCTCTTCCATCCGGGTGAGCTGGTAATCGCCGATCCACATCCACGGCCCCCACACCCGCTTCTCGCCATGCCGCTGGCGCTTTTTGGCTTCCTGCTCGGCCAGGCGCTGGAGGAGTTGGAGCATGCTTTTCGGCGCGCCGTCCATTTTCATGATCTTCACCAGGCGTTCCTGCTTTTCGGCCACGCCATCGAAGGCGTCCCATTTCCAGGCGTGGTCCAGAAAAGCGAAGGCGTCTTTTCCTTCCATCCGCTTTGCCAGGTCGTCCAGCGCCCGCCCGGCATCTCTGGCGGCCTGGTACACCGGGTACTTGCCGTGAATGAAGGTCATCCCGCCGCTGAGGTGCAGGTCGGGGTTGCCGCCGGTATAGCGCTTGAAGTCCGCAGCGATCTGGCGGGCCAGGCCGGGCATCCGGCTCCAGGGGCCGATGAGGAAAACATCATCCCCACCGGCATACACCGAGTAGATGAGCGGTTTGCCCGCCTTCTGCTCCGTGATTTGCTCCGTGATCCGTTTGACCCAGCCCTCAAAGAACAGGGACATCTGAAAGCTGAGGGTGGAGACCCGGGCCAGGGTGGCGATGCTTTCATCCTTCGGACGATCAAAACCCTTCCGGAAGACCATCCCCAGGTTGTCCACGTCCATGCGCAGCACGCCCAGGCGGGGAATGCCTTCCTTAAGAACTTTGGCCAGCTCATCAAAGGTCATTTCCGGGACGCGGTTGACAGTGTAGCGCTGCTGCTTCACCAGCGGCAGGGCGAGACCGCGCGGGTCCGCGCCGCTGTCATCAAAGGCCCAGAGAACAACCCGTTCGGGTTTAAAATCCGGCAGCAGCCATTCCAGGGGGGCGCTTTCATCTTTGATAAAGGCCAACGCCACCCCAAACTCGGCCAGGGCGTCCAGGGCGCTGCCCGGCTGACGCTCACGTGGTTCGCCCAGGCCGAGCGCCAGGCCGCGGGAGAGGGGCAGATGCTTCCCCAGCGGGTCGGCGAAGGACTCGCACAGGGCGCAGACGCGGTATTCCTCTTCCTCGGTGTCGGTTGCTTTGTGGGCATCCTCGCGCTCCTGGCCGCACACCGCGCAGAGATGATCCTGATTGCCGCCGTGCTTTTCGGGGACGAACAGGCGGTCGTAGAGCTCGGGGCCAAGCTCGGTGTAGCGCTTCTGTTTGGCACGGCTCAGTTTTTGGTGCATTTCGCCCCAGTATTTCGGGAACTGGCCCTTCCTGAAACCCGCGTAGGGCACCTCGGTGAAACCCAGCGCCAGATACAGGCCGGTCCCGTGATGCTTGAGCAGCTTGCGGGTCACATTGGCCTGAAGTTCCGCCAGCTTCTCCGCCGCGCTCAACGGCGCCAGGAAGTAGAAATGCCCGCCGCCGGAATAGATGACATTAGTGGTGGGCAGCCCCAGGCCGCGCAGCACAAAACGCAGCACCGCCTCGGTGAGCAGCTGCAGATAGAACGAGCGCCCGCGCAGGGATTTGGCCGCCTCTTTGGAAGAGATGGTGTAGATGAAATCCTGAATGCCGGAAATATCGCCCCCCACCAGCAGTGCTGCCGGGGCGGACAGTTTCTCCGCATCGTCTTTCTCAGATTTCTTCAAGAAATCGCGCCGCACCACCCCCAGCATCTCACTGATCTGAGCGGGTTCCTGCTCCGAGAGACAGACCGCCAGGGCCGCCGTCATCCGCGAGTGGTCATAAAGTGAGACATCGGGCAGGGAGTAGTAATAGGCCGAAGGCACACACCAGGTGGCGCGCTGCAGCGCTGCCAGCATCTGTTCCAGATAAGCCTCCGGGCTGTCTGCCAGATCGCGCCGGGCGCGGCGGGCCTCTCCATCCAGGGTTTCGACCAACCGGGCGTACGCTTCGCGCTGTTTTTCCTCGTTCCAGGCATCATCCGCGAAAAGGGTTCCCTCTTCCAGGGCCAGCTCTGCCAGCGGCAAATAATGCGCCGGGGCGGCTTTTTCCTGCCCGTCCAGCGCGACCCGGTCAAAGATGGAGCGGAGCTGCATGGGGAAACGCTCTTTGTGATCCGGACCCGAGTCGCTGCGTTCCCCGGCAGAAAGCTTATCCGCCAGGGCGACCAGCTCGCTCAGACTCTTATCCGCCGCCGGAGAGGATTCTGGCCGGTGGTGGTACATCGCCGCCAGGACTTCGCCGCGCCACTGCTCAGGAACATATTGCCAGATAAACTCAGCCGACCAGGCGGCGTGCACCGGCACATCCTCATCAAGGTACGTCTCGGGCTTTTTCCAGGGATCGGGCCGGGAGCGCTGGATCAGCTTCCCCACATCGTGGAGCAGGCCGCTCAAAGCCGCTTTAAATATATGATCTTGCATGTACCCTCCATTCATCCAAAATGACTGACCCCCGGAGCTTCCCCTCAGTCCCCAAACCTGCCGCCTCCAGGTGGTCAGCTTATTCAAGTTTAGCCTGTTGTTGGTCCCCTGTCATCCGGAATTTCCCCTATTCGGGTAGAGAAATAATATTGCAAAAGGGTAATCAACTGGGAGCGGGTCACTTTCTCCACCTGCCAGTGCAGCTCCGCTTTGGCGTACGCGGAACGGAGATGCTGCTCAACCGTGCGCGGTGAGATGAACAGGCGTCCGGCAATCTCCACATCGCTCAGACCCTCTTCCACCAGACAGACTGCCACCCGGCGTTCTGCCGGTGTGAGCTGGCCCAGCACGAAAACCCGGGCCGATTCATATTTTTCTTGAAGCTGAAGATTTTTAATGCGCTCCAGCGCGAGGTAGGGGTCATCCACATCCTTCAGGTTGGTTAACACCGGGGTAATGCCGCTCCAGGAGATGACCGGGATCTGCACCAGACGCACCGCGTCCCCGGGCAGGGGGTGCATCCGGCGGCTGGAGAGGAAATCTCCGCTGGAAAACAGATGCCACAGATAGTCCGCTTCGTCAAACAGCAGCTGCGCCACAGACATACCATACACCGCCATGGTCTTACGCCCGCCGGCAATGCTGAGATGAATTTGCCGTCCAGCGCGTTTCTCCTGCCAGACCAGGCGGTACAACATCTTAAAGTAAACCCGCACCGCTTCAGGAGAATCAATATCTGTGAGATATTTACCCGAAGCGGTCCTCAAAGGGTAAAACCGGACTTTAAAATTGGCAGAAGCAGCAGTTTCAAGTTCCCGGCGCAGCTCATCCACGGCCAGGTCCACCTCAGGAGCTCCCCCAACGGTGTGTAAAACCATAACCCAGGACGGCAAAAACCCCTGTTCGACCAGCAAATCATAAACCGCGGTGACAACTTGCGGTTCGCTTCCCAGCGTGGCAATCAATGTCATTCGCTTGCTTGCCTTTCCCCAGGGATGTCAATCGTAAACCAACTCCATTTCGGGGACAAAAAAATCAGGGCTTAAAAACATCCAATGATCGCTCTCGATAGCGCAATTTTTCTACTGTCTAATCCTGAATGAAATCTTTCAACCAGTAAATATCCAACCGAGTTCCATCAGATTCTTTGTTTATTCCCTCCTTTTCCGACAAAAGCAACCATTCATGATCCAGGTTATGTACAACTGTGTAAGTTTTTTTCTCTCAGTAAATTTTATCCCCGAAAGTAAGAAAAAGCAAACCAATATCCAAAAAAATTCAGCGCGATATCACACATTCAAATTCCATGGCGACAAATCAGCATATCTGACAACTTATTGCAACGAAATATAGCGTTGCTGAATTGACCCGCTTTGCCCCGGGGATCCCGCCAGTTGGGCACAACGCGAAGATTGCCAACTCTATGGGGATCGCCAGCCAAACAAAAAAGCCCGCATCAAAGCGAGCTTACAATATAGGCGCCCCCGGCGCGACTCGAACGCGCAACCAACTGATTCGAAGTCAGGTACTCTATCCATTGAGCTACGGGGGCGTAACGTGCTGCTATTATACCGCAAAACGGCTTTCTCTCCAATTAATTGGCGCGGTTTTGGCGGTGCCTTTCCAGCGCGAGGGCGGCGAGGAACCCCAGCAGCCCGCCGGCCAGGTCGACACCGAGGTCGAACCATTCGCCGCCGCCGACTGCCCTGCCGGCCAGGGCGGTCTGGATCACTTCCTGGAGGACTCCGATCACCGCCACCCCCGCCAGGCCGAGATAAGGCGGCCGGCCCCACTGGCGCGCCAGCAGCACCCCCAGCGAGGCGAGCACGGCGTAGAGCCCGGCGTGGGTCACAATGTGCATCCAGGGCGGCGAGAAGACGCGCTCGAACCATTGGTTCAGCAGCGGCGAACGCCCGCTGAACCAGGCCATCGGGAAGAGGATCCCGATCACCCAGACCACCCCCAACCAGACCAGCCATTTCCTTTGCATTGCTCCACCTGTCTTTCCGTGATGTGAAAAGGGATTATATCAAACTCCCCCGCGCCTGCCTTGCCATTCCGCGAGGCCCGGCCTGTGCTACAATTATGCCACCACGCATTTAAACTTTCTCATGAATATCAATGGAGGTTGATCAGCTATGTCCATGACTTCCCGTGAACGGGTTTTAGCGGTTTTGAACCACGAACAGCCCGATCGTGTCCCGATTGTGATCGGCGCCAGCAACGCGACCGGGATCAAGATGAAACCTTTCCAGGCTTTCAAGAAGCTGGTGGGGATCGAGGCGGAAGACCGGTATGTGTACGACTGGCCGGAGCTGGGCACCGCCCTGCCCGATGAAGAATCGATGCGCCGCCTGCGCAGCGATGTCCGCCCGGTTTTGGACCGCTTCCCGAAAGCGGTGGAAGAGCGGCTGCACAACCGGCCTCCCCACACGCCTTTTATTGACGACTGGGGCTCGGGACAGAAAGAGATTGAGCCCGGGGTGTGGTACCCCGGCATCCACCCCCTGGCGGAGGCCGCCACCCCCGAAGACCTGGAGAACTACCTCAACTGGCCGGATATGGATGACCCGTACCGGGTGGCGCATGTGGCTGAACAGGCCGCCCGGCTGGCCGCCGAGAACCAGTACGCCATCATGGCCACCCCATGGCTGCTGTTCCCCTTTGAGCGGGCTATCGGGATGCAGGGGATGGATAAATTCCTTTACAACATGGCCGCCGAGCCGGAGTTTGCCGAAGCGCTGCTGGCGAAAAACCTGGAACTGTGCAAGACGCTGATGGGGCATTTCCTTGAAGCGCTGGGGGATAACGTGGATATGATCAAAATCGGTGACGACCTGGGAACGCAGGAGAGCCTGATGATCTCGCCGCGGATGTACCGGCGGATGCTGAAGCCGGTCCACGCCGAGCTGATCCGCTTTATCAAGGAGAACACCCAGGCGAAGGTCTTCTTCCACACGGATGGGGATGTGTTTGACCTGATCGACGATTTCGTGGAGATTGGGGTGGATATCCTGAACCCCATCCAGACTTCAGCCGGGAAGATGGCCAACCTGGAAGCGCTGAAGAGCCGCTACGGCAAGAACCTGGTGTTGTGCGGGGCGATCGACACCCAGCGGGTGCTGCCTTTCGGCACTCCCGAAGCGGTGCGCCAGGAAGTGCGCCGGGTGATCAACACCCTCGGGCCGGGGGGAGGCTATATGGTCGCTTCGGTCCACACCATCATGAACGAGGTGCCCGCGGAAAACATCGTGGCGATGGTGGACGCGGTGGAAGCGTTTGGCCATTACCCCCTGAAGGGCTGAGGCCTTTCCATTTTTACAAAATAAAAACCGCCACAGACTTTGCGCTGTGGCGATTTTTGATTCTATGATGGTTTATTCTTTCTCGTAAGGCACGCCTTCGGCGGCCGGGGCGTGGCTGCTGCCGACCACACCGGCCAGAACGACCATGGTGACGACATAGGGGGCCATCAGCAGGAACTCGGATGGGATCGGCACATTGAGGATCGAAAGTTTGGAGGCCAGCGAATCGGCGAAACCAAACAGGGTGCCGGCGAAGAAGGAGCCAACGGGATGCCAGTTGCCGAAGATCATCGCGGCCAGACCGATGAAGCCGCGCCCGGCGGTCATCACTTCGTCAAAGCGCCCCACCGAGCCGAGGGTGAAATACGCGCCGGCGAAACCGGACATCATCCCACCCAGGGTGACGGCCATGTACCGGGTGCGGTTGACGTTGATCCCCAGGGTGTCGGCCGCTTTGGGGTGTTCTCCCACCGAGCGCAGGCGCAGTCCCCACCGGGTGTAGAACAGGGCCACCGTGAGCAC
>Ga0068713_1003463_pt1 | contig 13701 bp, 12 predicted proteins | sample MTBAKSrepl2MetaG_FD_62223 | JGI IMG/M metagenome (GOLD analysis project Ga0068713, IMG submission 62223) | Enrichment culture microbial communities om Arthur Kill intertidal strait, New Jersey, USA, that are MTBE-degrading - MTBE-AKS2 (Arthur... | ecosystem: Environmental > Aquatic > Marine >...
CAGTTGTTCCTCAAGCCACTGTCCGCTTATCTCTCCCACGAGCCCCCATTCGTTTTTTTTCGCAGGACCGCCAATTCCACAGAAAGATCGGCGAGGGCACGCTCCTTCTCTTCCAACTCCTTTTTCAGCGCCTCGTAATCGTCTTTGGAAACAGTCTGTCGCTTTGCGCCCGGACGGTCAGCCAGACGCTCCAGGGCTCCATCTTTCACCTTCTGCCGAATACGGGCCAAGTCCGTCGAATAAATCCCTTCACGTCGCAGGACCTCGCCTACCGGGCAGCTGGGAGACTGGGTTTCCAAGAATATCTGAAACTTTTTTTCAGGGGTTAGAAACCGTCTCTTTGGCTTTGTTGTCTGATCTACACTCACGGTATCCTCCTTTCATTCACCCCGGGGAGGGGGTAACTCCGGTCGCCCTACGGGCTCCCTCCGTTACCCCCTCCCCGGCAACCATACCATGCAGTGTAATTCAATCCAACTTTTGAGACATAAATTCAGAAACGGCGCGTAATATGTGGTCAAATATCTCTTTAAGCTTTGATTTGGACAGTTCTTTTATCCCATCCCTTGTGTCTGCGTCGAGTTGATAACCAGGATCTACAATTTTTAGTAGAGATGCCCTAAAATCTCCTGCCTCAACAAACAAAAAATATTCAGCTTTCTCCCAATATATGTCGCATTGCGGTGTCGCAAGAACTGCCAAGTTAATTTTTTCTTGGCCGTAGTCAAAATTGATTAATATATCTCCTTGCCTCCACATATCCGTGCAGGGCTCATAGAATGTCTCAGAAATTGAAGGCATGGTCGCCCATTAGCTCTCAAGACTAAATTGTTCATTCTCCAATTCAAATGAATACGCTCTGTCAGAGGATGTGGTTTCAAAATTAGTTTTCACTATAAAAGGCGGTGCGGCGCTCTCTTTATCTTCTTGATTGATCCACCGCACCCTTGTTGTCGACTCCATTAACCTCGTGAGATTTACTTTCACTTCTACACCTCCTTTCAGTTGGCTAATTTTTTGTCCAACCTAATTCTTCGACTTCGACCTTTTTATCTTTGAATACGCGATATTTTGTCTTATAGCTGAAGCTTGAGTAGAGACACTCTAGGAATGCCCTATTAAAAATGATTTCTTGATATGGCCTCTCTGCTGGAATATCTATTTCCAAATCAGTTTGACATCCAAAAGCTGATTGATATTGTTTTAATAAATAAGAGCATAGAATCTCAAATTTAGCATTCATTTTATCAACTTTTAGTCCAAGCTGCCTTGCTTCATCAAAGTGGATTCGGTAATTATGTGAAAAGAACTCCTCCTGAAATTTCCCGACTATTTCTGCGATTTTCTCTTCCTGAGACATATGATATTGTAGTGCTTTGGTAGCTACCATCTTGGTCTGACTCTGGATGCGCTCAATTTGTCCCAGAATTTCAGCTGGGAACCTTGAGAGTAGAGAATTAAAAGCCTGTATTTTAGCTGAATCTTCTTTGAACATATTATCTATCAATGAATAATACCCCTTTATGTCTTCTGCCCCAGCTCCAATTCTACCAGCTTGGGTTTGAAGTGATATTTGAGGATCGACAGGGCTTAAGGAAGATAGATCAGACATCAAAATTGAATCAGCACCGAAACACAGCAAGGTCGCGGCACTATGAGATATCTCGGGAATGGCAACTTGAAATCTGTCAAATTTTTTTCGAACTAAGTAAATAAAAGAACCGATCACATCTATGAATCCCCCTGACGAATGTAACACCAGAGTGAGCGGTCTTTCCAATCTTTTCCTCGGGATAGAATTCAATAGATCATTCAACGATGTAAGTACGTCGCTGGCCAATTGGGTCCTAAATCTAGTATTGCTTGTGTTATAGATTAAATTTATAACAATTGATTTAGAACGTTGTTCGATCTTCCTCATCATCTCTAATCGTGATTCGAAATCATTCACTGTTTGTCCCCCAAGGTAGCAAGTCTGTTGCTGTTGTTGTGACGGATTGCCATTTCCATAATAATCTTATAGTCAACTTACGAAAAACGCAATTGACTTTTTGATGGAAAGCAAATGCCATGCCATATAAGTCACAAAAATATGGGAGCGTCTATGACCACCCAAATGAAGATCTGCGTATCAATCAAGAGCTGCATTCAGTCCCCTCAAATTCAGTGAGGATACGGTCCGGAAAGGGAGCATCGAAATCGTCCGATACCTTCATTTTGCCCCTGAGGACGCCAAACCGAATCTTTGGAGGGGTCTCTTCTACACGAGAAAGGCGCGCTATGGGTTTTCCCTTATCAGAGATGATGACATCTGGTGCGACGGCTCGCAGCAGGCTGAGCAGATTCGCGCTGGCTTCCTGAATGTTGTATGTTTGCGTCTCCATCTGTAACTCCACGGGTAGCGTATAATAGGGGCTTCAATTATCCGGTTACTCTATATTTTTGGAAAGATTGCACCTTTTGTCAAGAATATAAAATGATAAGGTAAATCAGGCTTTCCTCAGCGCCCAATCCTTGGTCCAGAGCCGGGCGCTCTGCCCATCCAGATCCACCAGATATTTCTCCCCATCGATCTCAACGACGGTGCCTGTGCCGTGACTGGTTGTCACTCTATCGCCGATCTTGAAGCGTTTCTTGCGTGGCGGCTTGGGCTCGGGGGCCTTGGGCGGCGATGGGGCGGAGCGGGTAGCTGAAAAACCACGGAGTTCCGTGCGTGAGGGTTTGGACCGAGGGACATAAGAGGTTTTGAGAGGCGGGGGCGGTTCATACCGCTTCATGGCCGCCTGCCACTCGGGGGTGAGGATCTCCTTGAAGTCCGGGGGGAGATGAAGGTGCCGGATGGCCCGGGTGAAGGCCACGTAGGCGATGTTGGCCTCGTCGCCAAATGTCTGGGTTGCGAGGGCCTCCGGTCTGGACATCGATGTCGCGATGTCGGTATCGATATAGACCTGGTCGTATTCCTGCCCTTTGGCCCCGTGGACCGTGGAGAGGATGATGCCCGGCCCGTTCGGGGTCTCGGCCGTGCTCTTGGAGATCTTCATGATGTCGAACACGGCCTCCGGAAGGATGCGGGCATATTCCCTGACCACCTCGACCATGTTGCTGAGTTGGAAATCGTCCAGGTCTTGGGCGTATGTTTCGAGGTCCTCCAGGTCTTCGAACGATCGGATCAGGGGGTCTCTGATCTTGTCGTGTGTCCCTTGTGACAACCAGTACACGTCCAGTATCCGACCCAGGATTCCGGATATATTTCCCTGCAATGAAAACGGAATCCCCGTGGCGCGAAGGCCCAGGGCGTGCTCGAAGAGGGCCAGGTTGGTCCGGCTCAGGATGGCGCATCGTTCGCCGGCCCTGGGCCGCGGGGGTTTGTCGTAGAAGCCCACACGGGATCTTTTTTCCGGGTTTCCCTTGATCCTGAATCCCTTCTGTCCCTTCGCCTCCCGAATGAAGACAGAGGCGAGGTCCGCGATCTTCTTCCCGAACCGAAAGCTCAGGGTCAGGTCCCGCTGATGGTCGGACGGAAACCGCTTCATGGCGTCGATGGCATAGCGGAAGCTGTAGATCTGCTGGTGGGTGTCGCCCACGATGACGATCCGTCTTTGGCAGCGCTCCAGGGCATCCAGCATGATGGGCGATAGGTCCTGGCCTTCGTCCACCAGGACCCTATCGAATCGGTCGAGGGCTTTGTCGAAAAGCCCTTCCCGGTGAAAGAGCTTGAGATAGAAGTCGTGGGGGTAGGGTCTCTCCTGCCGGTACCATTGACCCAGGATCTCCCTGCCGGCCTGGACGATCCGCCCCCGGGAATCCTCGACCAGATCTCTGACTTCCTCGCTGAGGGATGCGAGATGATCCTCCTGAAAGACCTCCATGGCCTCCTCCACCTTCGGGAAGGGCGAATTCATGAAGAATTCGACCAGGTCGTGGCTGACCGCGGCGAGCTGCTGGGGATTCGGATGCCCCTTGAAGGCCGGGAGCATGTCGGCGACGGAGAAGTTGTCCACCTCGCCGACACTCCTCGAAAATGCCAGGGAATGGACCGTCCTTACCTGCACATTCCCCGGAAACCTGCCTTCCGCTTCCTCTCTGGCCTTTCGGTTGAAGACCAGGTAGAGGATCTTCTCTTCCGGATGGGCCGAGGCGATCATGCGAAGGGTGGTGGTCTTCCCGGTCCCCGCCCTCGCGTTGATCAGCAACACCCTCCCTGTCGTATCCAGTATGGCCCAATTTACATCAGCGTCGCAGACGACTGCCAGGCACGCCTGCCGGAAGGACACCGTGGTTTAAGAATATGCAGCCCCGCCAAAAGAGAACAGTCAGTTGGCCCAATTGGATCTTTGGTTAGATAAGATTAGATACTGCTTTTCAGATGTTGCCTATCTTCTTATACCCAATTTCTTCATTCGAAATTCCAGGGTGGAGGGCTTCAGTCCTAAGATCTTCGCTGCGCCTTGTTCTCCCCTGATCCTCCATCTGACATGATCAAGTACGTTGATGATGTGTCGTTTCTCTATTTCATCAAGGGGTAATAATTCTGTTACGTTCTGATCCTCGATTTCCTGGCCGAAAGATTGAGGGGCTATAAGATCAGGAATTGAGATGCACTCATTTTCTGAGAGGATGAGTGCCCTTTCAATAATATGCTCAAGCTCTCTTATGTTGCCTGGCCAGGAATATCCGACGAGTTTTTTCAGTTCATCTTGAGGCACTTCTTTCATTTCTTTATGATGTTTTCTTGAGAATCTACTCATAAAATAGGAAACAAGCTCTCTTATGTCTTCTTTTCGTTCCCTTAATGGAGGTATCTCAATCGGATAGATGTTGATACGGTAGAATAAGTCTGAGCGGAACTCCCCTTTCGCTACCATTTTGATGAGGTTCTTATTTGTAGCTGCGATCAATCGGAAATCAGAATGAATCACCTGCGTACCCCCAACTCTTTCAAATTCTCCTTCCTGCAAGACACGGAGGAGTTTCACCTGGGAATCCATTGATAAGTCGCCAAGTTCATCCAAAAAAATGGTACCTTGGTCAGCCATTTCAAATCGGCCTATCTTACATTTCTCTGCCCCGGTGAAAGCTCCCTTTTCGTGACCGAATAGTTCACTTGTCAATAAATTCTCGGTTAGAGAAGAAACATTAACAGTTATAAACGGTTTGTTAGCCCTCTTACTATTCTGATGAATGGCGCGGGCAAGCAGCTCTTTTCCAACCCCGGTTTCTCCAAGCACAAGTACCGTGGCATCCGTACTCGCAACTTTTATCGCACGATTGAAGACATTTTTGATTGCCTGACTCTTTCCTATAATTTCAGGAAGCAGTGCGGAAGAACCATTTTGACTTAAGTAAGGAGATGCCTTGTTTGAGACACTGCGGAAGTTTTCAAGTTGTCTGTAAAGGGCCGTGGTTTTTAAGAAAAGGGAGACTTGGGTTGCGACTGCGGTCATTATCAGGGCATCTCTTTTTGCGAACACCCCCTCAAGGAGGCGGTTATCAGCATATAACAGCCCGATGACTTTCCCGGTTACGAGTAATGGTATACAGACGAGTGACTTTATAGGAGGGCCGCTTGTAGCCTGGCCGCACAATGTTGCATTCCTTTCGGTATGGGAAATCACAAGAGGTTCCTTCCTATCAATAGTGGTGACCATGAGATCCCGCACGGGTGACTTGATTAACTGTTCGATTTCATCCGTACCGAGGTTTCGCGTGGCGGCTATATTTAAGGGGTCATTTAGACGTCCATTTTGTATCAAGAGTATGGCCGAACGTTCTGCTCCGAACATATCAGTCAAGAGTGTAAGGATGTTTCCCAAATAGCTCTTGTAGCCCGGCTCGAAGTCGATCGCACCGCCCAGATTTGAAATGGCACGAAGGCCATGGAAGATACGATTCTCCCTGGGTTTATCCGAAATTAGGGAAAGTAATTCAGAGGGGAACAGCGAGTGGTCGATTTCGGACAGCGTGAGGTATGCCATGTTGGCAACCTCCTTTGCCTTCGCCTTGTCCTTTTTTTCGATAAGGATTTTGGCGAGAGCGGCTTGTGTCCTTCCCAATTCAATTCGAGCGCCGGCTTCCTTGAGGAGTCTTCCGCTTTCCGCTAAGATCTCCGCAACATGGTCAAGATCACGTCCCGAGTTCCTTATGTCAAGCGCATGATATCGGAGCGCCGCGCCTTTCATATAAATATCAGGCCAATTCAGCAATCGGTCGATTTCAGAAGAAAAAGAATAGCCTGAAATCGGATCCCGTTTCGTTTTGTGCAAAGACCAGAGAATTTCAATGATCCATGGGGAAGGATAGTGGATCTGACCCAAGACTCTGGCGTGATTCATAGCTGATTTCATTATCTCTTGCGCCGCAAATAAATCTCCCGTTGAGAATTTCACGTAGGCCTCGCAAGGTTTGGCCATCCAGAGCGCCTGGTCGCTGCCCTCCCTTCTCCCTATTTCCAATGCATTATTGATATGAACCTTGGCCTTTTCGAGTTGCCGTATCTCTAACAAAATGAGGGCGATTACCGAATCCGCGAATGCCTCTGCCTTGAGTTTTTTCTTTGAGATAGCCCTCTCCTTTATTGCCTCAGCCAGACCCACTCCCCGCGCAATCCGACCTGTGATACCATAGCAATAGGCCAACATAAGGTAAGCCCACAGATCTTGCAGGTCGGGTGATATTTCCTCTACGTCTCCAAGAGTGTTTTCGTACATCTGGATGGCATCTGTCATTTTACCATGCCAGAAAAGGGTTAATGCGGAAAGTTTTGAGGTTTTTCTTAGTAAATCCTTATCTCCAGCGGATTGAGCCAAATTTCTGCCCTCGTTGTAATGGAGAGATGCCTTAACACTGTTGCCCTGGCACTGATAAAGTCTACCAAGGCAGAGCTCCAGCATGGCGAGTGCCTTTTTGTTTTTCCAATTCTCAGCCGCAGACTTAGCCCGCAAGATAATAGGCAGAATCTCCTCAGGCGGCCGAAGATTGATGGCAACCGGCGCGTAGGATATGACAGAATCAATAAACACCATGGCCTCAAGTGAGTCACTGTTTTCTGCCGCCGAAAGGCGAGTTATAATTTCTTCATACAACATAAAGGCGTCTTGGGTTTTATGCGCCAACATCAGAAGATCTGCGGCCTTTTTCATATGCTGAAAAACATTTTTACCAATTTTTGTGAACTTGAGGTATATTTCTGCGAGAATAGACCATTTCTCAGCATCGGCCGGGAGTTCTTTTTCCAAGTAGCCTATGATTTTTGAGAGAAGGAGTTCCTTTTCTTCGTCCGGGATGAACGTTATGACAGTATCGGGAAATTTTCTTTTGGAAAAAAAATAAACGCCTTCGACGACTCCCGGTTTTTCCACAATGATATTGTGCTTCACCATTTGTCGCAATAAGTTCAATATCTTTGATGGCTTGACAGGATTGAGTTCTATCAAATAGTCTAATCGAAAGCCGTTTCCCAAAAGTACCGCTATTTTCACGGCCGTTAACTCTTGTTCGTCCAACTCACTCAAAAATTCTCTGATTGCTTTTTTGTTCATTGCATTCCCCTTCGTATCATGTTTGCAGGGCAGTATAACAAGACAACAAAAGAATAGAAACCCAAAATATTGGATATTTTTGAAAATACCGGGGAACGCGTCATATTGCCAGGCAGGCGTAATCCACAAATAACCGTGATATCAAATAGTTAGATAATTGGCACGCGGCTTGCTTTCAGATTAGAGTCAAATTCAGACTTCGAAGGAGAGCTGGGTAACTCATAACTTGCAACGGTGGTGTGTTTTATGATCTTTCTTATATAGTGGTAAAAATGACTAAACAAAAAAGAGAGTTAGCTATTAAAAATACAACGAAGCATATGAAGAGGCTTTTTGGCTGAGAATGGATGCTTCAGGAAAGGAGATGGGGATTGTGATCACTGCAGGCATAGACATAGGTGGGAAGGATGTAAAAGTGGTGGTGGTGAACGACGGCAAGGTCCTTGCGAGAACAAAGGGCGTGGGAGGATTTGAACAAGGAAAAGCAGCTGAAGACCTCCTTGATAAAGCGGTAAAAAGCGCTGGTGTATCAAGAAAAGAGATCGCGGGTATTGGCGTTACCGGTAGCGGGAAAAAATTTGCTCCGGCCCATGATGTGGAAATCACCGAAATAGGAGCGGCCGTAAAGGGGGCGCTTTTTATGGTTCCTTCGGCCAAAACGGTAATTGATTCAGGTGCAGAGGACTCTCGCGGAATAAAAGTTGAGGATGGCGTGGCAAAGGACTTCGCTACTAATGATAAATGCGCGGCGGGCGCCGGTGCGTTTTGCGAGTCAATGGCACGGGCCCTTGAGGTAAGTTTAGAGGATTTTGGACGAATTTCCCTAAGCGCTCAGAAAGCAGTGCCCATAAACGCGCAATGTGCCGTATTTGCTGAATCCGAGGTCGTATCACTTATAAATTCCAAAACAGCTAAAGAAGATATCGCCAAGGCAGTCAACGATGCATTGGCCGAGAGGGTCATCGCTATGGTCAAGAGGGTGGGCGTGGAGAAGGATGTCGTTGTTGTGGGTGGTCTGGCAAAAAATGTTGGTTACCTTGACGCACTGAAACGTGGATTCAAAACTGATATATTGGTACCTGAATATCCTGAATATATTGGGGCGTTGGGCGCTGCTTTAGCGGCAGCAGGGAAATAGAAAGGAGGCGTGTGAACGATGACAGTACAGGCGGTTGTAACTGCTGAAACTCCAGAAGCGAAGATAGAACTATGGCGATGGGATGAGTCAAGATGGACCAATCCCAATATAGACTGGAAAAAAGGGGCTCTTATAAGTGCAGGTATTGATGTGGGCTCCGTCAGCACCCAGTGTGTGATTATGGTGGATGGTGAATTGTATGCCTATAGTAGCCTGAGAAGTGGCTCAGGTAGCGAGGATAGTGCCTGGAGAGGTGTAAATAGGGCGTTGGAAGGTACAGAAATGACAGTGGACAATTGGAATTTCTGTGTGGGTACCGGTTATGGAAGAGTCAATATACCCATGTCCAAGCGGGCAATAACGGAGATTGCTTGTCATGGCAGAGGCGCAAACTGGATGTATGGTCCGAGTATCAGGACGATACTCGACATGGGGGGCCAGGACTGCAAGGTTATTCGCATTGATGAAAGAGGAAAGATACTCAACTTTGCGATGAATGATAAATGTGCTGCAGGCGCAGGTCGTGGAATGGAAGTTTTTGCTGACTTTGTGAACGTTAGAATAACCGATGTGGGTGAACGCTCATTTGATATTAAGGAGGAACCTAAGCCGGTTTCCAGTACGTGTGTGATATTTGCCAAATCAGAGGCTGCCGGCCTTTTGAGAGAGGGTTGGGATGTTAACACGGTCCTAGCGGCATATTGTGCGGCAACGGCCCATCGCGTGGTGGAGTTAATGGAACGTGTTGGCTTAGAACCTGAACTCGCAATTACGGGTGGTATTGCGAAAAACAGGGGTGTCTCGGAAAGAATCGAAAAAGAAGTAGGGATGAAATTTAGCCCTAAAAAGTGGCATAATCCCGAGTATGTGAAGCAGGATGTTCCCTTTGATACGCAAATCGCTGGGGCTGCTGGAGCTGCCCTTTTTGCCAAGGCCTTGGCGGAAAAGGAAAAGGGTAAATAGATCATGTTGGCAAACTGGGGATATCAGGACGGTTCAGGCGACTACTTCATCACAATAGACACGGACAAATGTGATGGATGTGGGAAATGCGTGGAGGCTTGCACCCAAGGTGTCCTTGAAGTTGGTGAGGATCCTGCGGACCCACTGCGAGATGAACCTGTAGCTTTTGTGAACGAGGCGCAGAGAAAAAAGCTTAAATACACGTGCTCGCCTTGCAAGACATATTTAACTTCAGAAGGTGGAAGTACAGCAAGCAGATCTACACCTGAGATGTTGGCGAGAGAATTAAAAAAGCTGCCCTGTGTCGCTGCCTGTGACAAGGAAGCCATTACACATTCCTGGTAACGCAAGAATATGAGCCAAATACATCTAAAAATTGATGAGATGCATCTACTGACAAGGCCTGATGTGACGATTCTGGAAGCGGCCCAAGGTGAAGGGATTTATATACCTGCTCTGTGTTCCCACCCCTCCCTGCCGCCATTTGACAGATGCGACGGATCTCAAGTCGTCTACCAGGGTTCCCGCCTTACTGAAGGATCTGAAGAGGCTTATCCCGGCTGCCAGTTGTGCCTGGTGGAGATAGAGGGAGAGGGTATTAAGACCGCCTGTAATACCTTGGTGCAGGAGGGTATGATTGTATACACCAATACTCCGGAAATAATTGAACGTCGACAGAAAAACCTGAAAAATATCTTGTCCAATCACCCCCATTCATGCCTTGTGTGTCCGCAGAAGGAAGGATGTGGTCTGAAAAGCTGCATAAGCAATGTACCTGAAAATGAACGTTGCTGTTCGAAATTTAATGTTTGCGAACTTAGAAAGATCGCTGAATACGTAGGGATGACGATTGATACGCCGCCGTATGTGCCCAAAGACCTCCCCGTTGTGGATGATGAGCCCTTATTTAAAAGGGATTATAACCTGTGTATTGGGTGCACCCGCTGTGTGAGAGCCTGCAATGACCTGAGAGGAATTGGTGCGCTGACGTTTAGTACGCTTGAAGGTCGTGTCGTCGTCGGCACCAGAGAAGCCACGCTTAAAGACTCAGGCTGCAGATTCTGCGGGGCGTGTGTCGAAGTTTGTCCTACAGGTGCCCTGACGGATAAGGGAATGATTTGGGCGGATCGGGATAAAGAGCTTGTCCCGTGTAAGTACGCATGTCCGGCCGGAATAGATGTGCCTGCATATGTTGCTCTTATTGCAGAAGGGGATTTTAGCGGCGCAGCGGCAGTGTTGCATGAAGCGGTGCCTTTTCCAGCTACACTGGGACGGGTGTGCTTCCACCCGTGTGAGGACGTATGCCGGCGCAAGACCTTGGGCGGCCCTATTGCAATCCGTGAACTGAAGCGTTCGGCCGCTGCCTTTGATGACGGGCTTTGGAAACGACAAAACAGGGTTGCGGACAAGACAGACAAAAAAGTGGCTATTGTCGGATCAGGGCCCTCAGGGATGACATGTGCATATTATATGGCAAAACAAGGACATGCGGTTATCATCTTCGAGGGTTTGCCTGATCCGGGCGGCATGCTCCGGTTTGGTATACCTGAGTACCGGCTGCCCAGAGAAGTCCTCGATAGAGAGATACAAGACATACAGGAAGTGGGCGTCGAGATCAAGACAAATTCGAAAATAGAGTCGCTGGATGAGCTTTTTGGCCAGGGTTTCGATGCCGTTTTTCTGGCCTTAGGACTGCAAGAGGGGGCAAACATCGGTATCAAAGGAGAAGATCTCAGCGAAGTCGTGGACGGCGTTTCCTTTTTGAGAGAGGCGAATTCTGGGAAGAAATTTAGGCTTGAATCGAGAGTGGCAGTGATTGGCGGTGGCAATGTAGCCATAGATGCGTCAAGGACCGCTTTTCGTCTTGGAGCGAAAGAGGTGAGGGTCCTCTACCGTCGAAGCGAGGCCGAGATGCCGGCCTACAGAGAAGAGGTCGAGCAGGCGCTGGCTGAAGGCATCGAGATTGATTTTCTCACAACACCGCAAGAAATTTCCAAGCGCAATGGAAGCCTCGATGTCACATGTTTGCGTATGGAACTGAGCGAGGTGGACAATAGCGGGAGAAGACGTCCCATTCCCATAGAAGGCAGCGAATTTCACATGGCATGTGACAGCGTTATCATTGCTGTCGGGCAAAAGCCAAAGCTACCGGACGGGTTTGGCTTATTACTTGGGTCTACGGGTTATCCTCAAATCGACGAAAGAACATTGGCAACATCGAGAAAAGGGGTCTTTGCTGGTGGAGATATGGTGACGGGGCCATCTACTGTTGTCGAGGCCATCGCTATGGGGAAGAGGGCGGCTGTAAGTATGGATCAATTCTTGGGGGGGAAAGGGATCTTTGAGGCCAACCCGATTCAGAGAGAGAGGATGAGCGGGTTGCTTGGGAGAAGGAATGATTTTGGAGACCTTAAGAGGATTCCGGTTCCGACGCTGCATGCAACGGAAAAGTTTAAAATTGGGAATTTTAGTGAAATATGTCAGGGCTATAGCAGGGAACAAGCGGTGGATGAGGCGCAGCGGTGCCTGAGATGCGATCTTCGGTTGGAGATTTCGTCTCCGGTTATGCCCCCGGAGATGTGGACTGAGTTCAATGCCGAACATATCAAAAACGTTCCGGAAAAAGAGGGCGTATTTCGGCTATTTGATGGAGAAAAGAAGGTGATCTGCATCAAGGGTGCCATGAGCTTGTTGGAAGAGATGGAGAACCAACTTCGGTGCGTTGAAAAGGCCAGATATTTTACCTGGGAAGAGGACCCGATGTATGCAAAAAGGGAAAGTGAGTTGCTTCAACAATATTTGCAGCAACATGGGTGTCTTCCTGAGGGAAACGCCGAGTTAGATGACGACCTCTACTAATTCGGAAATCAGAGGAAAAGGAGATGAAGTGAAAATGGGAGCTATTGAAAAATTTCAAGAAATCTACGAGAACAGGGGCGACTATATAAGGGATTGGAAAACAAAACATCCGGAAGGAAAAGTATTGGGTTGTTTTTGCACCTACGTCCCTGAAGAGATCGCTTATGCCGGAGGGGTTTTGACAACCAGGCTCTTAGGGAGTCATGAGATAGAAGATGATACGGCGCCCTATCTTTTTGGAATGTTTTGTCCCTTTTGTCGCGATGTGTTGGCCCAGGGCCTCAAAGGGAGAGCCGATTACATTGATGGTATTTCGGATGGCAACTGCTGCATGCACCTGCTTCAGTCCTTTGAAGCGTGGTATCTTAATGTAAAGCCGCAGCCGAAAATAATCCGAGCGGATATCCCCTGTACGACCCAAAGTCCAAAGAGTGCAGGGTACCTAAAAGGAGAGCTGGAGTGTTTTAAAGAAGACATCGAAGACTGGGTTGGAAGGAAAATAACGGTAGATGATCTTGATCGTGCCATAGATGTGTTTAATGAGAATCGCCGGTTGATGAGGCAGATTTATGAATTAAGAAAGGCTGATAAGCCTCCCATTACCGGTCTGGAGTCGATGTATATGGTTGTGGCGTCCCAGTTAATGGATAAAGAAGATCATAACAAGCTTCTCAAAGAAGCAATTGAGGAGTTGAGCGACCGCAGACTGGACAGAGAGACAGGGTCTCGGCTGATGCTTATCGGGAGTGAGAACGACGACGTAGCGTTCTATACCATGATCGAGCAAGGCATGACGCTCCCTGCAACCGTTGTCATTGATGAGCATTGCACAGGTACGAGGTATTTCTGGAATGAAGTTGTTCCGGAAGAAGACAGAATTCAGGCTATTGCATCGAGATACGTGAATCGTCCGCCATGTCCTGCCAAGGACTGGCCCGGTCGAATTCGCTTTGACCATGCCTTGAGATTGGCAAAGGAGTGGAAGGTTGACGGCGCCATCACAATACAGCAAAAGTTTTGTGACCCGCATGAGATCGATATGCCTCCACTAAGAAAGTACCTTGAAGACAATGGCGTCCCTACGTATTTTCTCGAGCTTGATGTTACGGTTCCCGTAGGGCAGTTTTCAACCAGGGTTGAGGCATTTTTGGAATCACTTATGCTGGATCTTATTTAGGAGGACAAATAATGAATGACGTAAAG
>Ga0068713_1003471_pt1 | contig 13677 bp, 14 predicted proteins | sample MTBAKSrepl2MetaG_FD_62223 | JGI IMG/M metagenome (GOLD analysis project Ga0068713, IMG submission 62223) | Enrichment culture microbial communities om Arthur Kill intertidal strait, New Jersey, USA, that are MTBE-degrading - MTBE-AKS2 (Arthur... | ecosystem: Environmental > Aquatic > Marine >...
GCGCCGACGAGCTTGCGGAGTGGGAGGCGAAAGATGTCGGCAAGCCGCTCACCGCGGCCAAGGGCGTCGACATTGCTATGACCATTCATGCGATGGAATACTTCGCCCATCAGTCGCGGGCCATCCACGGCGCTCAGATACCGCTCGCGGGCAACAAGCTTTTTGACTGGACGACATACCAGCCGTACGGTGTGGTGGCTGTTGTCTCCCCATGGAACTTCCCGCTGCACCTGGCTACGCGTTCTCTCTGTCCCGCGATCGCGACGGGAAACACGGTCGTTCTGAAGCCATCGTCACTCGCACCGATCACATCGGTCTTGCTGGGCGAGATCTTGGTAGAAGCCGGGGTGCCGGCGGGAGTGGTCAATGTAGTGACGGGCCCCGGCAGCTCGGTTGGTGACCAGCTTATCCGGCATCGCGATGTGAGTCTTTTGTGTCTCACCGGGTCGGTGGATGCGGGTCGCAGATTCCTCGAAGCTTCCGCTCAGTCGCCGGTCATGAAGAAGACCTTGCTGGAACTCCGTGGGAAGGGCCCCTTCATTGCCGAGGCCGATTGTGACATCGAGGGCGCTGTGAACTCCGCCTGCATGGGCTTTGCCGCCAACCAGGGAGAGATCTGCTGCGCCTCGACTAGGCTGTTCCTGCATGATGGCATCTACGACGAGTTCATGGCCAAACTGGTGAGGCGAACCAACAGTCTGAAAATGGGCGACATCATGGATCCCGCGACCCAAGTTGGCTCGTTGATCAGCCTGGACGAGCTGGAAAGGGTGAACTCGTGCGTGCAGTCGGCCGTTGCCGAAGGCGCAAGGTTGGTCTGCGGCGGGGAACGCTACCTGGAGCCGCCGTGCGACAAGGGCGCCTACTACCGCCCCACCATCCTCGAGAGGGTGACGAACGACATGACGTGCGCCCGAGAAGAGATCTTCGGGCCCGTACTATCCGTCATTCGTTATCGCGAACTGGATGACGCGCTGAAGATGGCCAACGATAGCGCCTATGGGCTGGGCGCGACGATATGGAGCTCAGACATCCGCAAGCTGCACAAAGCCAGTCGGAAACTAGACGCCGGTATGGTGTGGATGAATACGAACCTCTGCTCTCAGATCGAAGCCCCCTTTGGAGGCAATAAGAACTCAGGCATGGGGGGCCGGGAAGACGGCCGGGTTGGCCTCATGGAGTACTTGAAAGTCAAGAACAACGTTCTCTTTGTCGGTGAGGAATACGACAACTATTTCGGGTTCACTGAGTGAAACAGCTTCATCCGCGCGGGTGGTCATCTAGCCCCGGCCAGCCGACTGTGAAAGGATGTGGTCGATTCACGAGTCGGCTCTCTCGACGTCTGGCGGGTGTGGGTGGATCGCGGAGAAGCAAGCGCGCACGACCGGGCAGCTCGAAGGTGGATTCCAGTTGCCGCACTTGCGGTGCTCTTCCTCGCGCTGCCCGTTCTGCTTGTTCTCGTTCTCCCGGGAACTGACGATCAGGCCTTCCAGTGCCGGGCTCGCATCGAGAGCCGACTCGCGCAGACTCTGGGGGGCAAACTTGAGTTTCTGCTCGTGACGGGTACCGGCGGACGGCCGCCGGCTGAAGAATTCGTTATTGCCGTAGATCATGGGTACACATCCGGACTGCCGAATGAAGCCGTCTCTGGCGCGGGGTCGGCCGTCCAGCCAGGCATGACGATCTGGCTCCAGGGGACCCTCATGGACCGGGACACCTACTTCGGAGAACAATATCTTTTCTTTGGCTATCCGCAGTTGTACGTCGATCAGATTAAGACCGGCGCCTTCTGGCCCAGCCAGGTGGAGCGTCTGGGGTCTCTCTATCTCTCGCCCGTAGCGACCGTGCTGTCGCTCTATCTTGTCTGGGCATTTCCGTTCATGGAGGAATACGAGCTTGGTTCGTGGCTGCTCATCGTGGCGCGGTTCGTGCTCCTCTGCGGAGCCATCGCGGCCGTGCTGCTCTGGGGAAAACGGGGCCCGCGGGTGGCGCCCAGGCCGGCGCTTGCGCTGCTCTTGTACTGCATCGCCGCCACCGTGCTTGCCACACCGAGTCTCTAGGAGCAGCAGGTAGAATGTCTCTTCGAGCGAGATCCACACACTGAGAGAGGGGCGCGATGGTCCGAAGCAGGCAACCGCGGCGAAAGGCGATAACAGGCCGCAACAGGCTCCTCATCGTCGCCGGCGCCCTACTTCTGGTCGCCGGCCTCGTCGCCTTTATGGGCATCATCACGGCCGAAGCTCTCTACCCTGCCGGCTACAGCACATCGCAGAATGAAATCAGCGACCTGGGCGCCACCCGGCCGCCCGACAGCGTGATAGAGGAGCCATCGGCGACTATTTTCAACTCGGTAATGATTGCCTGCGGAGCCTTTGTGATCCTCGGGGCACTCTTTCTCTATAGCGGTTTCGGCCGCGTCGTGCCGCCTTCCGCACTAGGGCTCTTTGGGGTGGGGGTCTTGGGGGTTGGCGTCTTCCCAGGCAACCGCGGGGGAATTCATGCGGTGTTCGCTCTTCTCACCTTTGCGGCCGGTGGGTTGGCGGCACTCCTCTCTTTTTCTATCACGACCTCACCCTTCAGGTACTTTTCCGCGGCGCTCGGGTTGGTGTCGCTTGCCACCTTGCTCCTCTACATGATCCTCGGTGATTCCAGCCCGCTCGCGGGCCTTGGCACCGGCGGAGTGGAGCGCTGGGTGGCCTATCCGTTGCTGATGTGGATCACCGGTTTCGGGGGCCATCTGATGGGTCGCGCTTCGCCCCGGTAATTTCCTGCAAGGGGGCATCTTTCTCATGGCTCGGCTGCCGCTCAGAGACCATTCTCGTGATCGGAGACGAGCCGGCAGTGCTGCAGTTGATCGACCGGCTTCTGTCTCGATCTGGCTACGATGTTCTCGGAGCGGGATTGGCCGCCGAAGCTACCGATGCCCTGGCCGAAGGCGGAAAGGCATGCATTTCGGGTCGCCCGTTTGACCCGCGCATTGTGTGCGCGCTCCACGCGCTTCTGCGAGAGAGGTCGAACGACTTCGAGATCTTGGCGGAGGGGTCGTGGTGGCCTTCTTGGAGGCAGAGCTGAACACGCGATGTTTGAAGAAACGCCGCCCTGGACACAATTCGCCATAACAAAGAACGAGCCTGAGGGCCGAGACGTTTCTGAAGAAGAGGATGGCCGGCGAGGAAGGGGACAAGGTGCACCCACTTGATGACATAGGCGTCGCCGCGGCAATACTGGTAATGGTCGGCGTCCTGTATGGGAACGATCTTGCAGAATTTGGGGCAAAAATCTCTCGCGTTCTCGGCTCAACGGCGCGAGTCCTCGTTCGTCGGTAGTCCGTCGCCTACCACGACTTCACGGTTTGTCTTCAGCGGCCGGTGTTCCGAACGGGTGAGTGAGGGACACCTCGGGTCGGCCTCTTTGTGGGGTATAGTTTTCTAATCCCTGGGTAGAATCATTGCGCGAGAGTGCAGTGACAAGGGGAGCGGAACATGAGGCGGGCGGGATCACCCGGCGTGAACTTACCGGCTAGTGGGACCTTCACCTGCGCGCGAACCGGGTTCCTTGCCGACGCTGAGCACCGGCGACGGCAGCTCCTGCGGGCCACTCTCAGTCCCAAGACCTGCAGTCTGGGGAATGTGCGACGCCTCATGGAACGGGTTGCCTTTCAGGCTGCGCTGGACCAGGGTCGCCTCTATGATCTTCAGCTGGTCGTTTCGGAAACCTGCGCAACCGCGTTGGATAGGTCGAAGAATGACGTCGCGATCGCGGCATGGCTTCTTCGGGACAGGATCGTCGTGGAGGTCACCGGGGAGCCGGGAAACGCGCTCGCGACAGCGCAACATGGGGTGGGAGGCGTCCGTCTCGGATTGCCCCTGATGGCATCATTTGCCGACCAAATTCAGATCTCGCGCCTTTCAAAAGGACTGTCCATGATTGCTCTGACCTTTTTGCTGGAGCCGGGAACTGAGGCCGAAAGCTCGGGCCGCCCGGGTCGAGCGCGGTTGCAGACACAGATCAGGAGACTGCGCCTACTGGAGGATCCCCACGTGCACGGCGTGGCGCTCAGCGCCAAGGAAGCTCGAGAGCAGAGGGTGCTCGGGGAGAGTCTGGCCCGCCAGGCCTTTCAAGATCCCCTGACCGGGCTGCCCAACCGCGCACTATTCTTCCAGCATGCCGAACTGGCTTTGGCACGCGCCCGTCGCCACGGAACCACGATCGCTCTCTTCCTGGTGGACCTAGATGACTTCAAGGCGGTGAACGACTCCTTGGGGCACGCAGCGGGGGACAGCCTGCTGATCGAGGTGGGCGGACGATTGAAGGATTCCCTTCGAGGCGAGGACGTAGCCGCTCGGCTGGGAGGGGACGAGTTCGTGGTTCTGCTCGTCGAGGGCTCTGAGGCCGCCGATATGACGAGTGCAGCGGACCGGATCCTGGCTCGAGTGCAGCAGCCCTGCCGGGTTTCGTCCCAACATCTCAAGGTCAGTGTGTCCATGGGTGTAGCCATGTCGACCCGCGGAACGACGAGCGTCATGCAGTTGCTGAGCGAAGCGGACCTGGCGATGTATGCAACGAAGAGCGGCGGGAAGGGTGGATGGCGACTGTTCGATCCAGAGATGGCGGCCGTGGGAAAGGCCAAGCGGGATCGGGAGGCGGAACTGCGGAGGGCCATCGATGACCAGAAGATCGTGCCCTATTTTCAGCCGATCCTATCCACGAGGGCGGGGAGAATCCTAGGATTTGAGGCACTCGCGCGTTGGCGCAATCCCGCGGGTGCACCCTCTCTCCCCGACGCATTTCTCGACCTTGCGAAGGAGACAGGGCTCATCGTGCCTCTTGGCCAACAGGTGCTCGAACAAGCCCTGTCCACGCTCCGGTGGTGGGACGCCTACCGGCCAGGCTTTCATCCTCAGATGATGGTCAATCTCTCCGAGCGCGAACTCGCCGAAGTCGGTGTTGTCGATCGGATATCCGAGGTTCTCGCCGGCTCCGGTGTGCCGCCTTACCGGCTCGTTCTCGAGGTCGACGAGCATGTCTTCGGCGATGCGGGAGCGGGCACGCTGGAAACCCTCGCGGCATTGGGGGAGACAGGGATCAGATTGGCGATCGACAACTACGGAACGGGCGGAGCCTCCATTAGCAGCCTCGCGCTCTGCCCCGTCAGCATGCTGAAGATGGCTAGGCCCTTCGTGCAGGCGATCGATGTCACAGGCGATGGTGGCCTGATGGCGGCCGCTGTGATCGGGCTGGCTAAAGCACTTCACCTGCAGATAGTGGCCGAAGGGGTCGAGCAGTCTGGTCAGTTGGTGAAGTTGCGCTCATTGGGCTGTGAGATGTGGCAGGGAAACTACTACTCGTCGCCCGTGCCCCCAGAGGAGTTGCCCGTTCTTCTTCAAAGACGGGTGGCTGTATAGGAGACTCTGAGTCTGCTGGACAAAGCCGTGACCGGTGGGAAACATGCCCGACCAATGCAGGATGGCTTCTGCGAATCTGGCTACCCTTTGATCCCCAGCGCGGCGTTCAGCCGGCGCTTGTCGAACCCGACAATCAGACGGCCATTGACGTCTATGACGGGAACCACCTCTTTGCCGACTTTCGACTTGATCTGAGCTGCCGCCTGGGCGTTGTGCGACACATCGATCTCGCGGAAGGCCACGCGGTGGTCTTTGAGATACCGCTTGACAGCCGCGCAGTAACTGCACGTGGCCCTGGAGTAGACGACAACTGCCACAACGTACTCCTCTTGAGAACAAATTGATACCCCAGGGGTATTTTACACGAGGCCCGCGGTCGGTTGCCGGTATCTGATGTCTTTACATCGAGTGGGTGTAGCCAGAACAGACTGTGTCGAACCGCGCGAAGCCGGGTAATGAAGGAAGTGGAACAAGCGGCTCTAGGAGGAGAGATGAAACACCGGCGCCACGCGGGATCGATGCCTCTGCTTCTGAATCTGTTCGTCGTTCTTGTGTTGGCGATGTCCATCTCCGTTGCCTGCAGTGAATCGGGTGGCGAGAATGGGTCCGGGACGGTGTCGCCAACGACCGCTGCACCGACCACCGACACAACCACGAGTGGTAACGTAACGACCACGGTTGTAATCACGACGGTGCCCACCATGGCTCAGGGCGGCGCGAGCCCCGCCACCGCCGTGGCTGAGGCACTCGGTCCGAGCGTGGTCAACATCGACGTTGCCGACGCACAGGGACGGTCCCTGGGCCTAGGCAGTGGCGTGATCTTCTCCGAAGACGGGATGATCGTGACCAACAACCACGTTGTCGTTGCCGGCGGGGATCAACCGGCCGCGCAATTCTCGGTGACACTGGCAACCGGGGAAGATTTTCCGGCGACGCTCGTTGGTCGCGATGCGATCTCCGACCTAGCCGTGGTGAAGATCGACAAGGCCGGTCTTCCTGCTGCGACCTTCCTGAGTGACCTTTCGGGTGTCCATGTTGGTGACTACGCGGTTGCCATCGGCACGCCTCTCGGACTGGAGGGAACGGTTACCTTGGGCATTGTCAGCGCCGTTCGGAGGGAGATCGCCGTGCCGGGAACGCCCGGTGCAACCGACTATATCCAGACCGACGCGGCGATCAGTCCCGGCAACTCCGGAGGGGCGCTCGCTGACGCTCAAGGCCGGGTGATCGGTATCAACGTCGCCGGCTTCAGCACCAATGTGGGCGCTCAGAACATCGGCTTCGCGATTCCATCAGACCTGGTGCTCTTCGTTGTCGAGCAGATTTTGGCCGAGGGGAGGGTCAGGTACAGCTACTTCGGCGTTCAGACCTCGCCGATCACCGGCATGCTCAGGCAACAGTACAACTTGGGTGACACGCAAGGGATCGTCGTGTTGAGCGTGGAGCCTGGAGGGCCCGCGGACAGTGGCGGAATCCAGCCGGGGGACATCATCGTCGCTGTCGGCGGAAAAGATGTGACCAGCCCGGGCGACCTGTTCTCGGCTCTCCGGGAGAATCCCCCCGGGCAACAGGTTGAAGTCCGCATCATCCGAGCGGGGCAGGAGCAGGCGTTGCAGATCACTCCCACCGAACGGCCGGTGCAATAATGCCGACAACCGTTGAAACCATTGGCGGTGCCGTCGACACGTCTCGGCTCGGTATCACCCTCATGCACGAGCACGTGATCGTCCTTACGCCGGAGATCCAGTCCGCGTATCCACACTATCACGACTGGGATCCCGAGACCGTCATTCCCCAGGTTCGTGAGGCGATGCGCTCGGTCAAGCAGGGGGGGATCGACACCTTGGTCGATGCCACCGTGGTCGGTCTTGGCCGTGACATGAACGTGATCAGACAGGCAGTCGACGGGACCGGTCTGCAGGTGATCGCGGTGACGGGCATGTACATCTACAACTCCCTGCCATGGCTGTTCCGATACGGCACGGGATACAACGCGCCCGACCCTGTTCCGGGCGGTCCAGACCCGCTCCTCGATGAGCTGTTTCTCCGCGACATCCAGGAGGGGATCCAAAACACGGGAATCAAGGCGGGCCTTCTGAAGTGCGCCACGGATTCCGATGGTCTCACCCCGCACGTGGAGCGGGTTATCCGTTCGTGCGCGCGGGTCAGCCGGCAGACCGGTGTACCTATCACAACTCACACGCACTCGGTGACCCGGGGAGGACTGGAGCAGCAGCGGATCCTATGCGAGGAGGGGGTGGATCTCGGCCGAGTGATCATCGGCCACAGCGGTGATCACACCGATTTGGAGTACTTGGAGCGGTTGATCGAGGGAGGCTCACTGCTGGGGATGGACAGATTCTCCCCGGCTTTCCCACCGTCCCTCGAGGTGCGCGTCGGCATCGTTGCCGATATGTGCGAACGCGGCTATGCCGATCGAATGGTGTTGTCGCACGACGTAACCGCGTGGGCCGACTGGTATCCCCAAGAATTGGATTTCTTTCATCTTTCGATGTCGGATCGGTATCTGTACATTCCCAAGGTAGTCGTCCCGGCCCTCAAGGACCGTGGGGTCAGCCAGGCGCAGATCGACCAGATGCTGGTACTGAACCCCCAACGTTTCTTCTCGGGAGACTAGGCCCCAAACGCACAGAGCGACTCGAGCGTCCGAGGCGCTGTTCGATTAGATCGCCGTCAACTTGGGGAGACTAGGCACTGCACTATCACACCCAACGGGAGGACCGAATCATGCCTCTCTTCGTGATGCTGACCCACCTGTCGTCTGGAGCGATGAATTCCCCCGACAAAATAGAGCGCTGGGAGAAGGCCGCGGTCGGGCGAATCGAATCCGAGAAGTTACAGGTGTCGTGGAAGGGCAGCTACGCCGTGCTTGGGCCATATGACTACGTGGACATATTCTCCGCACCCTCAAACGATGTCGCCATGCAGGTTGCGGCCATTATCCGGACATTCGGCCACGCTGAGACGGAAGTATGGCCTGCCACCACGTGGGACGAATTCAAAGAGCTGATACGCGAGTTGCCCCTGGACCGTGGCGCCGATGCCTGTGGGTGGGTCCGGGGCTAGGCATTCGCCCCGCCGGGAGGAGCACATGCGGGCATTGACTGATCGCCGTGAGGCCGGACGCCGGTTGGCCGCCGAACTGGAGGAGTACAAGGGACGCCCGGACACGATCGTGTTGGGACTTCCGCGCGGGGGCGTGGTTGTTGCCTACGAGGTCGCCGAAGCACTTCAGGTTCCCCTCGACGTGTATCTCGTGAGGAAACTCGGTGCGCCCGGCCAGGAGGAATTGGCGGTGGGTGCCATTGCGAGCGGTGGCGTGAGGGTGCTCAACGAGGACGTCGTTTTCGCGCTGCAGCTGAGTCAGCAACAGATCGACGCAATCGCCGCCCGAGAAGAGGCCCTGCTCAATCGGCGGGAACAGGCCTATCGAGGTCACTCGAGGAAGGTCGAGCTCGAGGGCAAGAATGTGATCCTGGTCGATGATGGATTGGCCACCGGGGCGAGCATGAGAACCGCTATCAGATCCCTCCAAAGCCACCAGCCCGCCAGAGTGGTCGTCGCGGTTCCCGTTGCCCCGGAAGAGACCTGCGCCGTTCTAAGGCGGGAAGTCGACGAAGTCATCTGCTTGGTCACTCCGGCACCGTTCTACAGCATTGGATCCTGGTACGTGGATTTCAGCCAGACAACCGACGACGAAGTGATCGAGTTGCTGGAGAAAGCACGGCTCTTCGGCAAGACGCCGCCACCCGCCGAGCAGAAGGGGACGTAGGCCGTGAGCCCTCGTGGAGTAGTCCAAGAGCGCGAGATCGAGATCACTCTTGACAAGGTGCGTTTGAACGGCGCACTCGGGATTCCGGCAGGCCGGCCGACGGGCCTTGTGCTCTTCGTCCACGGCAGCGGTAGCAGCCGTTTCAGCTCTCGGAACCGCCTTGTGGCTCGTACCATCAGCGAGGCCGGTCTGGCCACCCTCCTGTTCGATCTTCTCTCGGCCGAAGAAGAGCAGGTCGACCAGTACACGGCGGAGCTGAGGTTTGACATCGAGCTCCTGACCGACCGCGTGATCGGCGTCACGTCGTGGCTGAGGGCACAGTCTGAGACAGCAGGCCTCAAACTGGGGTATTTCGGAGCGAGCACGGGAGCGGCGGCGGCGCTTGCCGCCGCCGCCCAACTCGATGACATCGGGGCGGTGGTCTCTCGCGGCGGTCGACCGGATCTTGTAGAGAAGTCTCTGCCTCGAGTCACGGCACCTACACTGCTCATCGTCGGTGGATACGACGGAGTCGTGATCGAGATGAATCGAAGCGCCTTCCGATTCTTGGGTGGAGAGAAGGACATGAAGATCGTCCCCGGTGCGAGTCATCTGTTCGAAGAACCCGGCACTCTTGAGGAAGTCGCCCGGCTGGCTACGGAATGGTTCGGTCGCTTCTTGGCCGCAACCTGATGCCCGGCTCGATGACCGCGGCTCGATCCGTCATGTGACGAGACCAGTAGAAGGAGGAGACCTCGTGTACAGACTATGTATGATGCGCGACCGCCGGGACCAAATCGACGAGCACACGAGCCCACAACTCAGGCGGAAGATCGCGGAGAAGATGGAATGCCGTGTGAGGGGCGCGGCCGCGCTCGACCATGCGCAGGCCGAGGAGCGGCAGCAGAAGCTACGCGGGGAGTGGGACGCCGCGAGGGTGCTCCAGGGAAAACTTGGCGCTATCGTTGTCGTCGGCTCCCTGTTCGGGCTTACGAGGAGCAGGCTCTGCTTCTTGGTCTCTCTGGCGGCGGGAGTCTTCCTGGTGCAGCATGCCCTCAAGGGCTGGACGCCCCCTCTCGCTCTTGCGCGTCGTCTCGGCCTTCGGACACCCGACGAAATCGCCCGCGAGCGGGTTGCCACCGCGATCTTGAGCGGTGACGTCGCTACGACCACCGATCCGGCTCAAGCGTTGAGCATGGCGGCAAAGATCTTCTAGACAACCTTCGGCGGCGATGATGAACTGGGTGAGATCCTGATGGTCAGCTCCGAAAAAGGTGTGCCGGTGACACTCGATCGACTCTGCATTGACACCATACGCTTTCTCGCGGTTGATGCCGTCCAGAAGGCGAACAGCGGCCATCCCGGCATGCCCATGGGCGCGGCTCCCATGGCGTACGCCCTGTGGACACGGCACCTCAAGCACAATCCCGCCGACCCACGATGGTTCGACCGGGACAGATTCGTGCTGTCGGCAGGTCATGGTTCGATGCTGCTCTACAGCCTGCTGCATCTCACCGGCTACGATCTCAGTCTCGAAGACATCAAGCAGTTCCGACAGTGGGGAAGCCGGACTCCCGGGCATCCCGAACGAGGACTCACGCCCGGCGTCGAGGTCACCACCGGTCCCTTGGGACAAGGATTTGCCAATGCGGTTGGCATGGCGATAGCAGAGGCGCACCTTGCGGCGCGCTATAACCGGCCTGGACTCGACCTCATAGATCACCGGACCTATGCCATAGCGAGCGATGGCGATCTCATGGAAGGCGTGGCCTCGGAAGCGGCTTCGCTCGCGGGACACCTGTGTCTGGGCAAGCTCATCGTCCTCTACGACGACAACCGGATCTCACTAGCCGCCTCGACCGATCTGACGTTCACGGAGGATCGCGCCGCGCGCTTCCGTGCGTACGGTTGGCACACCGAAACAGTGGAAGCCGGAGATGACCCTGGTGCCATTGACGAAGCAATCGTCCGGGCGCGCGCCGAGTCGACAAGGCCGTCGCTCATCCTCGTTCGGACCCACATAGCTCAGGGTTCGCCACACAAGCAGGACACGTTCGAGGCGCATGGCTCGCCGCTCGGTCTCGAGGAGGTCAAGCTCACGAAGCAACTCGCGGGCTGGCCGATAGAACCCGAGTTCTGGGTCCCCGGCGAGGCACTGGATCATTTTCGTGGGGCAGTGGGCCGTGGTCGGGCGACTCAAGGCGAATGGAACGCCCTCTTCGAAGAGTTCCGCGACGCCTATCCCGAGCCGGCTCGGGAGTTGGAGAGCATCATCGCGGGTGGGCTTCCGGACGGCTGGAGGACTGCCCTTCCGTCTTTCCCGGCAGATTCCACAGGGATGGCGACGCGCGTCGCCTGCGGCGAGGTGATGAGAGAGCTTGCGCCGCATCTTCCAGGCTTCTTGGGAGGGTCGGGCGATCTGGATCCGTCGACCTACAGCGCCCTCGTTGGGAGTGGAGATTTCGGCTGCCCAGATCGTTTGCCTGAGGACCGTCAGTGGATGTCGGGTGGTCCCTGGGGATACGAAGGGGCGAATCTTCACTTCGGGGTGCGCGAGCACGCCATGGGTTCCATTGTGAACGGGCTTGCTGCTCACGGCGGCATCGTGCCCTTCGGCGCCACTTTTCTGATCTTCTCGGACTACATGAGGCCACCGATTCGTTTGGCGTCGATCATGCACTTGGGAGCCATCTTCATCTTCACGCACGACAGCATCGGTCTCGGCGAGGACGGTCCCACTCATCAGCCCGTGGAGCAGATGTCCAATCTGCGGGCGATCCCGGGTCTCAAGGTTATCCGGCCCTGTGATGCGAACGAAGTATCGGCCGCCTGGCGCGTAATACTCGAGATGCGTGACGGTCCCGTGGCCCTCGTCCTGACCCGGCAGAAAGTCCCTGTGCTCGACCGCTCGGAGCTGAGTCCGGCCGAGGGATTGCACCGCGGCGCGTACGTGCTCTACGAGCCGGACCGGAGCCCTCCGGACATGGTGATCGTGGCCTCAGGGAGCGAGGTCGCGCTTGCCCTCGCCGTCCGCGACCGCCTGTCGCGGGAGGATCTGGCTGTGCGCGTTGTTTCCATGCCCAGTTGGGAGCTGTTTGATGAACAGACGCCTGAATACCGGGCGGATGTCTTTCCGCCGGAAGTGAAGGCCAGATTAGCGATAGAAGCGGCGGGCTCCCAGGGCTGGGAACGCTACCTGGGAGATGGGGGGGAGGCCATCGGTGTCGACAGGTTCGGCGCCTCCGCCCCCGGCGAAGTCGTGATGAGCGAGTACGGTTTCACCGTGGACAACGTCGTGGAGCGTGCGCTGGCGGTCTGGAGACGAACCGTCAAGTACTCTTCACCGCGTCCTGGCGCGACCTAGCTATCTCGGCCACCAGAGTGCGACTGAATACGGGGATGTCTTGGGGGCCTCGGCTGGTAACAAGACCGCGGTCGACTACGACCTGTTTGTCGACCCAGTCGGCCCCGGCATTCCGGAGATCCATTTGGAGACTTGCGTAGGATGTCATTTGTCTTCCGTCGATGACCCCCGAATCGATCAGCAACCACGGGGCGTGGCAGATGGCGCCGACAGGCTTGCTGGCCGCGAAGAACTCCTGAACGAAGCGCCACGCATCGGGATTGCGTCTCAGTTTGTCGGGATTGCGTACTCCACCGGGCAGCAGCAGCGCGTCATACAGGCCTGCATCGGCGCTCTTGAGCAAGAAATCGACGGTAAACTCCTCGCCCCAGTTGCCCCTAGTCCAGCCGCGCACCTTCCCCTCCCTCGGGGAGACCAAGTCCACACGTGCTCCCGCGGCCTCGAGCGTCTCGCGCGGTTTCACGAGTTCTACCTCTTCAAACCCTTCTTCAACCAGAGCGGCGATTCTCAAGCCCTCGAGTTCCTTCTTCATGGTTGTGCCTCCTTTGGTCTGAGGCTTCCCGATGCGCAGTGGGACAAAACCCGCCGCGGGGCCCCCCGGCGCCTCACCCGCGGGGCCGTACGCCGCGACTTACTGCGTGGCACGGGCGAGCGGGCTTGGCGATCTGCGCAACCGGGAAGAAGCTACTGCGAGAGCCGGTTGATGCCCCTACGCGCCGCATCCTCGCCGGCGCAGGGAATAACGGAGGTTAGGGACAGATCAGATTCATGGTTGAGCCCTCGGAGCATCGAGAGTACCGGAGCCTGCTCCTCAGAAAGGTCCCCCGCGTGTCCGACATCGTCAGCTTCCATCTCCAGAAGCCGCGAGGATACGGATTCGAGGCCGGCCAGTGGTTTGTAATCACCCTCGAACCCGGAGGTCTAGTCACCCACCATTTCTCACACTCCAACGGCCCTCATGAAGACGTGCTCGAATTCACCACTCGCCTGCGCGGGACTGAGTTCAAGAACGCCCTGGCCCGCCTCCCGCTGGGCGCCCCGATCACCGTCGAGGGACCCTACGGTGCATTTACTCTGACGGAGGTCCATGAACCGGTCGTCTTTCTGGCAGGCGGTATAGGCATTACCTGCGTCCG
>Ga0068713_1003473_pt1 | contig 13671 bp, 10 predicted proteins | sample MTBAKSrepl2MetaG_FD_62223 | JGI IMG/M metagenome (GOLD analysis project Ga0068713, IMG submission 62223) | Enrichment culture microbial communities om Arthur Kill intertidal strait, New Jersey, USA, that are MTBE-degrading - MTBE-AKS2 (Arthur... | ecosystem: Environmental > Aquatic > Marine >...
GTTGGCGATCATCAAGGATATTGAGATTGTGGGTGAAGCAGCTTCACGAATCGGTGAAAACACCCGATCCACGTATCCGGAGATCCCCTGGGCTGACATCGTCGGAATGAGAAACCGGCTCATTCATGCGTATTTCGACATCAACCTCGATCTGGTGTGGAATACCGTGACCGCGAATTTGCCGCCATTGGTAGATCAACTATCTCGAATTTTGAGGGAAAGGTAGAAAGATTATCCATGTCCTTCTTTGAGGTGTGGGCAGCCGGTGGGCTGGCCGTGCTGATCTACATGACGCTGATCTGGATCGCCAGCGTGATCAAGCGCGACGCCAGCATCGTGGACATTTTCTGGGGCCTGGGGTTCGTGGTGCTCTCCGTCGTCTATTTCATCCTGGCCGAAGACGGTTACACCGGGCGCAAACTGCTGATCCTGGCGCTGGTTGGCGTGTGGGGACTGCGGCTGTCGGGCTACATCCTGGCGCGCAACTGGGGCCACGGCGAAGATCCCCGCTACCAGAACTGGCGGCGGCAGTACGGCAAAAACTACTGGTGGATCAGCTACTTCCAGGTGTTCCTGCTGCAAGGCGCGATCATGTGGCTGATCTCGGCCACGCTGCTGGCCGCGCACTATTTCGACGCACCGGACGCGCTCACCCCGCTGGACATCCTGGGCGCCATGCTGTGGACCATCGGCTTTTTCTTCGAGGCGGTGGGCGACTGGCACCTGAAGCGCTTCAAGGCGAACCCGGACAACGCCGGGCAGGTGCTCGACAGCGGCGTGTGGAGCTACACCCGGCACCCGAACTATTTCGGCGACGCGGCCCAGTGGTGGGCGTATTACCTGATCGCGCTGAGCACCGGTTGGGGCGCGCTGACGATCTTCGGCCCGGCGCTGATGACCTACCTGCTGATCAACGTCTCCGGCGTCGCCATGCTGGAGCGCTCGATGAAGCAGAAGCCGAAATACGCGGACTACATCGCCCGCACCAGCGCCTTTTTCCCGCGCATTCCGAAGACGTGAGCCGCGTCACCCCGCCGCCTCGCCCAGGCGCTCGACGACGCGCAGCTTGGCGCTGCGGCTGCGCGGGTTGTGGGCGATCTCGTCCGCGCCGGCGGTGACCGGCTTGCGCGTCACAAGCGCGACCCGCGCCGCGTGCCCGCACGTGCAGACCGGCTGGCGCGGCGGGCAGATGCAGTCCGTCGCTTCGAGCCGGAAGGTCTGCTTGACGATGCGATCTTCCAGGCTGTGGAAGCTGATCACGGCCAGCCGCCCGCCGGGCCGCAGCAGATCGATCGCGACCGGCAGGACGCGCTCCACCGCGCCCAACTCGTCGTTGACCGCGATGCGCAGCGCCTGAAACGCACGCGTGGCCGGGTGGATTTTCTCGCGGGGGCCGCGCTGGGCCGCGGCGATCACTTCGGCAAGCTGGCGCGTCGTCGCCAGCGGGCGCGCCGCCACAATCGCCCGCGCGATGCGGCGGCTGTTGCGCTCTTCCCCATAGCGGAACAGGATATCGGCCAGGTCATCCGCGGGCCACGTGTTGACGATCTCGGCGGCGGTCGGGCCGGGCGCGGTCGGGTCGAAGCGCATGTCCAGCGGCCCCTCGTGCGCAAAGGCGAACCCGCGCGCCGGGTCGTCCACCTGCATCGACGAGATCCCCAGGTCGAGCAGAATCCCGTCCACGCCCGCGCCCTCCCCCAGCCACGCCGCGACGTGCGCCGCCACCTGCTCGTAGCTGGCGTGAACCAGCGCGGCGCGCTCGCCGAACGGGGCGAGGCGGTCCCGCGCCAGCGCCAGCGCCGCCGGGTCGCGGTCCAGGCCGAGCAGGCGCGCATCCGGCGCGGATTCCAGGATCGCCGCAGCGTGGCCGCCCGCGCCGACCGTGCCGTCCACGAACCGCCCGGCGGGCAGGTGGCCGGGGCACAGCGCGTCCAGCACGGCGTCGCGCAGAACGGGGATGTGCGGCATGTCGGAGGGAGGCATAGCGGTCCTTTCGCGTCTCGTGGTGCTCGTGGGCAGGAGTGTACCCGATCGGCGCGGGAAAACCACGCTGGTGCCCGGCCCGGCACGTGGCGACTGGTCACCGCCGGGCAACGGGGTATAATGCCCCCGTTTGACACGTCACCGCACACGCGAGGAACGTATGCTGTCCTGGCAATACCGCCCCAACCGGACGACCATCCGGGGCGCGATCCTGGTGGTGGTCTTCTTCGCGCTGCTGAGCACGATCACGCTCTACGCGCTGGTCAGCCACCTGGGGTCGCGCGTCCCGGCCATGTACAACGACGAATGGGACTACTACCATTTCCACTGGAATCTGTGGTGGGTGCGCCACGCCATCGCCACCGGGCAGGACCCGTTCTATACCGACATGGTGCTCGCCCCGTTCGAGCACAACCTGTCGTACCACTCGCTGACCGCGTCCTGGCTGCCGGTGTACGCCGCACTGGAACCGCTGATCGGCCACCTGCCTACCGCTAACCTGATCATCTGGCTCTGCCTGGTGCTGACCGGCTGGCTGATGTACATCCTGCTGCGCCGCCAGGGCACCAGCCGCGCCGTCGCGCTAATAGGCGGAATCGCGTTGGGATGGTCGCCTTACATGCTGGACCACGCGGCCAGCGGCCACCTCAACCTGATCACGGTGTTCTGGCTGCCCGTCGCGCTGATTCTGTGGGAGCGCGTCGCCGCCACGCGCTCGCCGCTGTGGGCCGCGCTGGCCGGGCTGGGGCTGTGGGGCATGTGGCTGACCGACACGCTGATCGTCTTCTGGGCCGGGCTGCTGCTGGCCCCGTTCGCCCTGCTGACGCTGGTCCAGATGCCGGATCGCCGGGCGAGGGTCCGGCTGGCGGCGCTGGGCGCGCTGGCGCTGGCGATCACGTTCGCGCTGTCGTGGATCTTCGGGCCGCTGCGCCCCACGCTCGACTTCGACACCAGCGATCTCGAACCGGCCCGCCTGCTGACGCTGCGCTACTATTCGCTGCCGCTGCGCGCGCTCTACGCGCCGGACCTGGGCAGCGCGCAGCGGCTCGGCTTCGAGCGCGACGAAACGCTGGGCGTGCTGCTGGTGGCGCTGACGGTCGTCGCGCTGGTCGTGCGCGGCGCGAATCGGCTGCGCTGGTTCTGGCTGGGCGCGGCGATCCTGCCGCTGGCGCTCACCCTGGGGCCGGACCTGGACGCCTTCGGGACGCGCGTCCCGCTGCCCTTCCGGCTGGTGCACGAGGCGTTTCACGGCCAGATGCGCACGCCGATCCGCTTCCTGCCCCCGGCCACGACCGCGCTGATCGTCTTCCTGGCGTGGTCGTTCGATCCGTGGGTCCGGCGGCTGCGCGCGCGGACCGCCCAGCCCCTGCTGGCCGGAGTCGTCGTGCTGGCGTTCGCGGCGGACCTGGGCATCTTCAAGCCCTATCCCGCCACCGAGCCGCCGACCGAATACGCCTTCTACACCATGATGCGCGGCGAGCATTACGACGATTACGATTACGTCGTGCTGGAGGTGCCGTCCGGCCCGTACACCGGCTGGCGGCTGATCGGATCGCACCCGGAAGCGATGGCTTACGGCCCGGTTCACGAGAAGCGCATGGTCAGCGGCCTGCTGTCGCGCATCCCGCTGACGCAGCACCTTTATTACGAGCAGTCGCCGCTGATGGGCTGGCTGGCCGGGGTGCGCCCGCTGGTCGCCGACCGCGTCATCGGCGAGCTGGGCGAGATCATCCGCGATTGGCCGGTCGGCTACGTGGTCGTTCACCAGGACTGGATGGAGCGTGAGCGCACGCTCGAAACGCTGGCGCTGTTCAACGGGCACCCGTCGCTGTGTTTCATCGAGGTCGAGAAGGACGCCGTGCTCTACCGCACGACGAGCCACCCCAAAGGCTGCCCGCCGCGCATCCCGCCGGAAACCGGGCCGGGCGAATACACGATCGACCTGGGGCTGCCCGGCGACGAGGGCTTCACCGGCCACGGCTGGTATTGGCCGGAGGACGTCGGCGGCACCCCGGCGCGCTGGGCGGGGGGCGGCGTCGAAGCGCTGGTGCACGCCAGCCTGCCCGCCGGGCCCAGCTACACGCTGACGGTGCGCGCCACCGCGTTCGCCGAGCCGCGCACGGTGACCGTCGTCGCCAACGCCGAGCGCCTGGGGCAGTTCACCGCCGCGCCCGGCGGCTGGGACGAGTACACCGTAACAATCCCCGCCGCGCTGGTCGAGCGATCGGGCGGCGACCTGGTGTTCTCGCTGGCGGCGGATGGCGTGACCTCAGCGGCGGACGAGGGGCTGTCGAGCGATCCGCGCCCGCTGGCGCTGGCCTACGACTGGATCGCCTTCCGGCAGGCGGGGAATTAGCCCTGCTTCTGGCGCTTGAGTTCGGCGGTACACTCGGCGCAGTAGCCTGTGAAACACGCGCAGGCGCTGATCACGCTGACGCCTTTGCGCCGCACCAGCTCGTTCGCCATCTGGTTGAGCAGGTCGGCATGGATCACCGTGCGCTTGCCGCAGCGCATGCACGTCAGGTAGTGCTGCTCCGGCCCTTCGGACAGGCGGAACACCTCGCGGCGGTGTTCCGGCTCCACGTAGCGGTGATCGATCAGCCCCAGTTCCGCGAACAGGTTGAGCGTCCGGTAGACGGTGGCGAGGCTGATGCTGGCGTCCTGGGTGTGGGCCAGCTCGAAGATCTCGTCGGCGTCCAGGTAACTGGTCTGCCCGGCCATCACCTGGAGGATCAGCGTGCGCTGCGGGGTAACTTTGAACCCGCGCGCGTGCAGCAGGGCTTCGGCTTCGTCGATAAGGTGCGGCATCACAATTCGTCCCTGTGTCATACGTCATCACGGATTATAGCCCATAGGCCGGGCCGTTGGGCAGGTCGGGGGCGAAATCCCGTATAATCTTACGACACACGGGCTTGATTGGCCGGATCGAACAGGTAAGGATAACCGCATGTCAATTCCATCTCGTTTCCCATTTCGCGCCGTGCTGTCGCTGGTCGTGATGAGCGTCGTGGCGCTGGCGCTGGCCGCGCCGGGGCCGATCGCCGCCAGCCCGGCGCTGCCGCCGGTGGAGGGTGTCGCCCAGGATGGCGGCGTGCCCGCCAGCGAAGGCGCGCCCGGCAGCGCGACGCTCGACCTGCTGCGCAACACGATCATCCCCCCGCGCGACCGGATCGACCTGGCGAGGCGCCTGCTGGGCGTGACCGAGATCCCCGACCCGCCCACCAGCCCACCGCCGGAGCGCCCGATTGGCGACGTGGTGACCTTCTGGGCGGACAACCTGGACGCCGATTACGAGTTCGAGGTTGACGCCGAGCTGGTCTACAAGACCGACCACGTGTACATGTTCGTCGAGGTCGGCGAGCAGGTGGACCCGGACGCGGTCCGGCGCTCGGCGGACGCGTTCGAGAACCTGATCCGGCCCAAAGTGCACGAGGTCTTCGGGACGGAAGCCCTGCCCGGCATCGACGGCGACCCACACCTGTACATCCTGCACGCGCGCAACTTAGGCTCGTGGGTGGCGGCGTACTATGGCAGCAGCAGCCAGTACCCGTCCGCCGCCGTGCCCAACTCCAACGAGCGCGAGATGTTCTTCGTCAACCTCGACGCGATGGACTGGGCCATCGGCACGGCCTATTACGAAGGCGTGCTCGCCCACGAGTTCCAGCACATGGTGCACTGGAACGTCGACAAGAACGAGGACACCTGGCTGAACGAGGGCCTGTCGGAGCTGTCGGCGCTGATCACGGGCTATGGGGCCAGCAACTTCGCCGCGCCGTTCCTCAATTCGCCGGACATCCAGCTCAACACGTGGCCGGAAGAAGACAACCGCGGCCTGCACTACGGCGCGGCGTTCCTGTTCGCGGCCTATTTTTACGAGCGCTATGGCGAGGCGGCGACTACCACGCTGGTCAGCGATCCGAAGAACGGCATGGAGAGCGTCGATAACGCGCTGGCCGCCATCGGCGCGACCGATCCCGCCACCGGCGAGCCGGTGACCGCGGTGGACCTGTTCGCGGACTGGGTCGCCACGAACCTGCTGCACGATCCGGCGGTGGGCGATGGCCGCTACACGTACACGTTCTCCGAGCTGGACGCGCTGAACCCGGCGCGCATCACCCGCCAGGTGACGCCCGGCGCGGGGACCGAGACGCTCGGCGCACCGCAGTGGGGCGCGCACTACCTGCGCGTGGTGGGCGGTGCCGAGCCGGAGCGCCTGCGCTTCGCGTTCGACGGCAGCGCGACGGTGTCCATCGTCCCGGCGGAGGCCCACAGCGGAACGCACATGTGGTGGTCCAACCGGGGCGACGAGAGCGACAGCCACCTGACGCGCGCCTTCGACCTGACCGGGGTCGGGGCGGCGACGCTCAACTATTGGACGTGGTACCACATCGAGCGCGGGTGGGATTACGCTTACGTCATGATTTCGACCGACGACGGCGCCACCTGGACCCCGCTGGAAACGGCCCACACCACCAACGACAACCCGCACAGCAACGCCTACGGGCCGGGCTACACGGGCGAGAGTGGCGGCTGGATCCAGGAGACGGTCGACCTGACGCCCTACGCCGGCCAGTCCGTCCAGGTCCGTTTCGAGTACATCACCGACGACGCCGTGACGCAGCCCGGCATGTTGATCGACGACATCAGCATCCCGGAGATCGGCTTCAGCGACGACGCCGAAACCGGCGACGCCGGGTGGACGAGCGCGGGCTGGGTGCGGATGGACAACGTCCTGCCGCAGCAGTTCGTGGTGCAGATCGTCCAGCCCGCGCAGGCGGACGCGCCGGTGATCCGCTGGCTGGGGCCGGACGACGCGCCGGAGGGCGACTGGGAGTTCACCGTGGGCGGCGATTACGGCGACGCGACGATCGTCGTCTCCGGCCTGGCGCCGGTCACGACCGAGCCCGCCGTCTACAGCTTCAGCGTGGAACCGCTGCCGTAAGCCATCCCGCGCGCGTGGGGGCGGGCCAGTTCGCCCGTCCCCGCCCCCTCCGGACCGCCGAGTGAAAGGCGCACCTGCCATGTCTTCCCCCGCCACCCGCCGCACCGCCCGGATCGCCGTCGCGCTGCTGGTCGCGCTGGCGATGGCCGCGCAGATCGCGCCCCCTGCCCGCGCCCAGGACGGCAAGCGCGCCGACGTGCTGGCCTGGGACGACGCGCCGAGCGTGCCGCGCTTTCGCTCGGAAGCCGACTGGCTGATCGACGTGGGCCGCAGCACCTACGCCGAGGTCTACGGCCCCTTCCCCACGCGCGAGTACGCCGTGGGCGATACCGAGCAGTTCAGGGGCCTCAGCCCATCGGAGGGCGCGCTGGCGACGTTCGTCTTGCGCAGCCGCACCGAGCACGCCTATTTCTGGTTCGAGGACGGCGCGAGCGTGGACGAGGCGAGCCTGGACGCTGCCGCGCGCTATTTCGAGGATCACATCTGGCCGATGAACAACGCCATCTACGGCGACGAGTGGATCCCCGGCATCGATGGCGACAGCCGCCTGCACATCCTGCACCAGGCGACGATCAACGCCAGCGTGGTGGGCGCGTTCAACCCGGTGGACCAGTGCCCCCGGTTCCTCTGCCCGGACAGCAACCAGCGCGAAATCCTGTACGTCAACCTGGACCTCGCGCCGGTCAATTCGCAGCCGTACCTGGCGACGCTGACGCACGAGCACCAGCACCTGATCCAGCATCACGTCGACGGCAACGAGGAGCGCTGGCTCAACGAGGGCCTGTCGCAGCTCGCCGAGCACCTGGCCGGGTTCCATCCCCGCTACATCAGCGGCGAGAACATGCGCGACTTCCTGCGCAACCCGAATCACCACCTCAACGGCTGGACGCTCACCGGCTACGACATGGGGCGCTACTACGGCGCGGCCTACCTGTGGACCGTGTACCTGTACGAGCGCTTCGGCCTGGATTTCATCCGCCACATGGCGTCACATCCCCACGATGGGCTGGCGGGCATCCAGCACGCGCTGGTCGAGACGGGCGCGGCGGCCTCGGTCGACGAGGTCTTCGCTGACTGGATTCTGGCGAACTACCTGGACGATCCGTACGTGGGCGACGGGCGCTTCTACTACCAGACGCTCGACCTGCCGATCCGCATCCGCCCGCGCCCGCTCGACCTGGCGGCGGCCTACCCGCGCTTCGAGTCCGTCAACCAGTACGGCGCGGTGTACAGCCGCCTGGACCGGCCCGGCGACTACGACGTTAGCTTCGACGGCGCCGACCAGGCTTCGCCGGTGAGCATGACGCCACACTCCGGCAGCGGGATGTGGTGGTCGTACAACGCCATCAACGGCGCGGCGCGCCTCACCGGGGCGTTCGATCTCGCCGGGCTGGACGCGGCGACGCTGGTCTTCAACGGGTGGTGGTCTATCGAGGACGAATACGACTGGCTGCACGTGCTCGTCTCGGGCGATGGGGGCGCGAGCTGGAGCATCGTGGGCGGCGACCGGGCGCAGCGGGACGGCTCGAACGCGCCGGGCCTGTACTACGCGGGCGAGTCCGATGGCTGGGTCGAGGAGCGGATCGACCTGAGCGACTACGCGGGCGGGCCGGTGCTGATCCGTTTCGAGTACCTGACCGACGGCACGGCCAGCTTCGATGGCGTGGTGCTGGACGACGTCGGGATCGCCGAATTGGGCTACCGCGACGACGCCGAGAGCGATCAATCGGTGTGGGCGCCGGACGGCTTCCTGCGCATCACCGGCACGGTGCCGCAGCACTGGACCGTCGCCGTCGTCACCCACGGCCCGGCGGGCCGGACGACCGTCGAGCGGGTGGCGCTCGACGCGCTGAACACCGGGCGGGCGCGGGTCACCGTGCCGGACGGCGGATCGGTCACCCTGGTCGTCGGGGCGATGGCGCCCTTCACGTCCGCCGAGGCGCGCTACAAGCTGACCGTCCAGCCGTCGGAGGATTAGCGCGCCGGGGGCCGGTCGCGGTTCAACATTGGGGAGTCGGGCGCGTGCGGCCCGGTCATGGCGACCAACTGCGCCTCAAGCTCGTGGCGTTTTTGGTCGGCGGCGGCCTGGCCCGCCTCCAGCGCGCCCTGGTAGCGCCGGCGCAGCCCGCGCCGCATGCTGTCGCCCGACGCCGGCGTGAACAACAGCGCGGTCACCGTCCCGATCGCGCCCCCGCCGAGCACCCCGCCGAAAAATGCCAGCAATCGCCGCATGGCCTGTCTCTCCTGTCCGCCTGATCCGGTCCTGACGCCATTATAACGCGGAAGCCCGCGCCGGGCGTAGTGCCCCGGCCCGGCCCCCGTTTGTGCAAAATCCTTTACGCCTGCGCCCCGCTGCGTCCCAATCGAGTACAATAGGGGCACGCCAAACGCAGGACAAACGCGCATGACCAACCAACGCTCGCCTCATCCCCAGCATCCGACCCCGCCGCCCGGCGCCCAGGGCGACTGGTACGATCACGCCGTCCCGCGCCAGGGCTACACCGCGCCGCTGCCGCCGCCGCTGTACAGCGGGTCGCCCGCCGGGGTCGCGCGCGGCCCGGCCAGCCTGCGCGCGCGCGCCGGGGCGGACAGCATGGCCTGGTGGCAGTTCAAGATCCGGCGGGGCGCGCTCTATGGCGGGGCGCTGGCCGCGCTGGGCCTCGTGGCCGCGATCGTGCTGGCGGTGGCCGGTGCCGACGGGACGGTCGTGCTGGGGGCCGGGCTGGCGCTGATCGGGCTGGGGGCGCTGGCCTTCCTGCGCTACCTGGCCGCGCCGCTCACCTGCCGCTGGATCGTCACCGTGCCGGAGAATCGCTATTGGGTGATCGAGGACTACGACGGCTACACGATCGAGTACCTGGAGCCGGGCCGGTTGATCGTGCCCTGGCGGCGGAATACCCGCGCCCGCCCGTACGTGGACTTCAACACAGTGTCCGTCACCGAACTGGTCGATGACGTGCTCGACTCCGACGCGCTGCCGGTCGATATCGAGGTGTCGGTGGTGATGACCTACAACCCGGCCCGCGCCGACGCCGACTATTTCGCCACGCTGCGCCAGATGCGCACCCCGGAGCAGTTCGCCGCCATGCTGGCGCGCGACGTGCGCGACATCGTGCGCAAGCACCTGAGCCTGCTCGACCCGGTCGCCGGGCAGCACGCGCTGGGCGACATCGCCTCGCTGGAAGGCGTGATCGTCGGCCAGCTCGCGGCGCGGTCGGCGTTGGGCCTGTTCCCCGCCTCGGACCGCCCGGTGACGGTCCACGTCCGCGCGCCGCAGCAGGTCAAGCAGGCGGTCCAGGCGCAGTGGGCCCGCGCCCGCGAAGGCTCGCAGACGCTGCTGGCGATCAAGGAGCTGGCGCGCGAGCTAAACCTGCCCTACGAGCAGGCCTTCCAACTATTCTACGTCATGCAGCGCGGCGGCGCGCCGGGGCCGGACCACACCACCCCGCCGATCGTCGTGGTCCAGCCCGGCGGCGGCCAGCCCACCTGGACCGGCTCCGCGCGCGAAACCGCCGAGCACCGCCCGGCCAGCCCGCCGCCGGAGGCAGACGCCCCCACCATGCCGCGCCTGATCGCCGACCCGGAGCGCGCGCCGGACCCGTTCGACGTGCGCCGCCGGCGCCGCGCTCGCCGCGACGAGTGATCTCACGCCCGCGGGCGGGTTAGAACCCCGAGCAGCACGGCGCTTCGGCCCGCGGCTGCACGAACTGCCCGCCCAGCGGCACGCCTCGCGCGAACGGATTGCCGTTCACCTCGATGTCCGAAAACGCCAGCGGCAGGCCGATTGTCTCCGTGAAGCCGGTGATCGCCCCGTCCTCGTCCACCGCGAACATATCGGGCATGTCTTGCAGGTGAATGTGAATGTGCGGCTCCGTCGTATTGCCGGAATTGCCCACCCGGCCAATTTCCTGCCCGGCGGTGACGGCATCGCCCTCCGCGACGAACAGGCTGCCCGGTTGCAGGTGCGCGATGAACAGGTAGACGTCACGCGCCACCCGGATCACGACGTGGTTGCCCGCCGGGTGTTCGGCATCCGTCTCGACCTGCGGCTTCACGTCCGGCAGGTCATCGACGGCGCGCACGACAGTGCCATTCGCCGGGGCGAGAACCGGCTGGCCGTAGGCGTAATAGTCCTCGTTCGACTTGCCGTCACCGGAAAATGTGCTGCCATCCCGCCAGATCAAAAAGTCGTAGGCGTGGCGCTGCGGCGGCGCGATGACGTGGTAATTGTGCAGCGGATCCGGACCACCCCAGCCCACGAACCACAGGCCATCGAACGGCAGCCGGAAGTTCACCGGGACCTCGATACCCGCGGCGGGATCGTCGGGCAGGGGCTGAACCGGCTGGAAATCCAGCCCGGCTATTTCTCCGGACGAATCGAACGCAACCGTGAAAGTGACCTGAATCTCCTCCCAGGCGTAGATCCCACGAGTTATGGTTAGTTCGTGCGTCACCATCAGCACGCGGCCATCGATCCGCTCGCCTACCGGCGCGCCGGCGGTCAGCAGGGCGTAAGCCTGCTCGATCATGTCGAGCGTGATCTCGGCGCGCGCCTCCTCGTTCAGCCGCGCGTAGAGCGCTTCCAGCTCGCCATCCAGGAACAACTCGATGACCTCCTGGCTGGCGGCGCTGGCCTCTTCTTCGAGGGCGCTGAACTGACCGGCCACGTCCGCATAAGTGAGCGGCGGCGCTTCGCCGCCGTCCTGCGCGGTGGCCGCGCTCAGCGGCAGGGCGAACAGGGCGATCAACACGACAAACACAATGCGTTTCATTCCAATAGCTCCTAACGGGTGTGCCTGCGTACCAGCAGACTATACTCTCAATATACGGCCAGCCAAAAGGCGAGTTGCGGGCGCGAAGGGGCCGCGCCGCTTTGCCACAGCCCGGATGTTGGCTATCATTGTCCGTGTCGCGACTCGTTTTCTCTTAGGCGGGATGACCATGACAAAGCACACGCTTGCGATCCTGATCACAGCCTGGCTCGCGTTCGCCGCGCCCCTTGCGCTCCCGGCAGCGCTGGCCCAGGACGCGCCGCCCACCCTCCACCTGGACGACGTCCGCGCCCTGGCCTACGGCGGCGACATGCTGGCGGTATCCGATGGCAACGACATCCGGCTCTACGACGCCGACCTGACCGAGATCCGCGTGCTGCGCGGCCACAGCAAACCCGTGCGCGGGCTGGCGTGGTCGCCGGACGGCGCGCAGATCGCCAGCGCCAGCCTCGACGAGACGCTGCGCATCTGGGACGCCGCCACCGGGCAGGCCACCGCCACCCTGACCGGCCACACCGATTGGGTCTTTGCGGTGGCGTGGTCGCCGGACGGGACGCAGATCGCTACTGGCAGCGCCGACCAGACCGCCCGCGTGTGGGACGCCGGGGGCGGCGAGACGCTCGCCGTGCTGGAAGGTCACGAAAAGAGCGTGACCGCGGTGGCGTGGTCGCCGGACGGGACGCAGATCGCCACCGGCAGCGCCGACCAGACCGCCCGCGTGTGGGATGCCGGGGGCGGCGAAGCGCTCGCCATGCTGGAGGGCCACGGCGACGGCGTGACCGCGGTGGCGTGGTCGCCGGACGGCGCGCAGATCGCCACCGCCAGTTGGGACACGTCGCTCCGCCTGTGGGACCCGGCCACCGGCGACGAGCTGGCGAGCCTGGGCGATCACGAGGACAGCGTGAGCGCGGTCGTCTGGGCGGCGGAGGGGCCGTTCCTCGCCACGGCGGACCGCGACGGCGCCGTGATCGTGTGGGACGCCGAAGCCGGGCGCGCAGCGGCGGAGTTCCGGCGGGAGGGGGTGACCTTCTTCGCGCTGGCCTGGTCGCCGGACGGCGCCACCCTGGCGAGCGCCGACCTCGAAGGCACGGTCACGTTCTGGGATGCGTCCGGCCTGGGCGCGGACTGAGCGCGCCAGCCGCCGCGCAGCCTCGAAAAGTTTCAGTTCGGTTTGCAGATCCGCGCTTCTGGCGTATCCTTAAGTCAACGGGCCATCAGACCAGGAGCGCAGCCGTGTCTTCATCTTCCGGCGGTCGGAGCCGTTTCCGGCAGCACGCAGAGTTTTTCCTCCTCGTGGGCGCGGTGGCGCTGGCCGCGCTGGCATTGTTCGTGGCGTGGCGCGGCGAGCGGCGCGTGACGCTCGACCCCGGCCAGGAAGTCACTGTAACCGATGCCGAGGCGATCCTGGAGCGCGCCAACGACGCGGTGAATTTCGCCGACGGCATCCTGAGCTTCCTCGAAGGCGTGTCGGTCCTGGTCGCGATCGCGGTGGCCGCCGGGGGACTGCTGGTGCGCAGCACCATCCAGCGGCAGGCCGACGCCACGACGAAGTTCGCCGAGGAAACCGAGCGCCGGCTGGCCGAGCGCGAGCAGCGCCTCGACGAGATGGAGGCGGCCTTCACCCAGCGGCTGGAAGGGATGGTGGCCGACACCCGGCGCGAGATCCAGGCCGTGAAGGAACAGGGCCGCGAGTCGTTTCGCGTGCTGTCGCTGCTGGTCCTGGCCGAGCAGCAGGTCCGCGCCCGCAACATCGACACCGCCCTCGAAATGCTGCACAGCGCCCGCGCGCTCGACCCCGACAACCACGCGGCCAACTACCTGCTCGGCTACCTGTACACCTCGCGGCGCGAATACGACCGGGCCATCGAGCTGCTCGAGCAGGCGCTGGAGCAGGAGGCGGGCTTCACCCCGGCGATTGCCGCGCTGGGGCTGGCGCTGCGCCGCAAGGGCGACACGCTCGACACGCCGGGCCAG
>Ga0068713_1003474_pt1 | contig 13663 bp, 10 predicted proteins | sample MTBAKSrepl2MetaG_FD_62223 | JGI IMG/M metagenome (GOLD analysis project Ga0068713, IMG submission 62223) | Enrichment culture microbial communities om Arthur Kill intertidal strait, New Jersey, USA, that are MTBE-degrading - MTBE-AKS2 (Arthur... | ecosystem: Environmental > Aquatic > Marine >...
TGTTTCATAGCCCTGTTTGCCGTGTTGGCAGTATTTATGACAGCATGCGGCCAGTCTGAGGACATGCCTGGTGGGTTCGGGGAGCAAGCAGCCGTTTTCGAAAAGACGGTGAAGGAGTGGATCCTTCCGCCAACGGACACGCCCCTGCCGCCGTCTGCCACGCCAACCTCATCGCCGTCTCCTACCACCACCTTCACCACTACCACTTTCACACTGACGCCATCGCCCACCTCCACACCGGCGCCGTTCAGCTTTGTGATTATCGCTGATCAACGCGGCTACACCGGGAAGGGGATATTTGACAAACCGAAGTACTTCCGCGGGGCAGTGCAGGCGATTGCTGATCTGGGAGGAGCCGCGTTTATCATTGCCGCAGGAGATTTAGACCCACCCTCGAAAACACGCTGGACGATTGATCAGGTGCTGGGTGAGGATTTCTTAATGTTCCCGGCAGTCGGCAACCATGAGGATTCCAGCAGCAGCATGAAATACCTGCGCGCATACAACTATGACCCAAATGGAGCAGCCGAACCAAATCTGACGCGCGGTGGGCCACCTTCCTGTCCTGAGACGATGTATTCCTTTGATTATCAGAACGCTCATTTCGCAGTGATCAACGAGTACTGTAATAATAAAATGGATATGGCAGGCGATGGGAATGGGAAAATCTCGAAGGTGGTCTACAACTGGCTGGCAGCCGACCTGGCAGCCACACAAAAACCGATCATCTTTGTGGTCGGGCATGAACCGGCCTATCCGCAGCCGGACGCAAAAACAGGGCGCGTCCGGCATGAGGAAGAAAGCCTGGATAAAGATCCGGATTCGCGGGACACTTTCTGGAAGCTGCTGAAGCAGGAAAGAGTTACGGCTTATCTGTGCGGGCATACCCACAATTACAGTGCCGTAAAAATCAAAGGCATGTGGCAGTTGGACGCTGGTCATGCCCGCGGGGTGGGAGATCAAGAAGTGCCGAGCACTTTTATCATGATCCATGTTTTTGGGAACACGGTGGCGTATGAAACCTACCGTGATAACGCCAATGGGGGAGCTTACCTTCTGGCAGACCACGGAGTGCTGGCCGGGGACAGCGGTGATCTGCGCCAGGATGGCAGCCAGCAATAAAAACCAGACCACAGACTCGATACGCTCACAGCGATTCTCCCGAAGAGCTATTTTGGGCAGAATATTGGTTTTACAGCATGAAGTGCCGCGCCACTGGAAGGGGCACGGCACAACGTCAGACGTTAATCACCGGGCTGGCCTGAACGCTAACTTAGTGCGCCCTGTTGATGGGTTTCCGTTTTGAAACCACAAAACTGTACAGGATCACAACTATGCTGATTTCAAACAGCAAGACGATAAACGGCATCCAGAATCCGGTATAGTTCCACAGCGCGAGCGGTACCGGGTTCCGGAACCTGAAAACCAGGTTGGTAAAGGTAATGACGGAAAAATAGAACCCGGAAAGAAAAACCTGCGGCAAAACGGCCAGTACCAATCCCACTGCCTTCCCCGTCCTTCGCCGGGCGTCCTTCATCACCATCAAGCCTCCAGCAGTCGTCGAGAAGACGCCCACCGCGCCCAGCAGATAATCCACGGTGCCGCGCCGGACAATGTTCGCGCTGACCGAGTAAGCATCATGACGGGCCAGGGCGTATGCCACCTGCAGGGCGGCCAGGGCGGCGCCGGCCAGGAAGGCAGCCCGGTAGCCGGCCAGCGGATTCTTCTGCCGAATGGTTTTGAGATACACGACCACGGCGAAAACCGCCAGGAACACCAGCGAGATCAGATCGTACACCACCCCGATTACCACCCAGGTGTGGTCGAAGGCGTCCACCAGCGCGTCGCCAACCACCCACCCAAAGGGAGGCTCCGGCGAAAGCGCGATTTGGAACGTCCCTCCCTGGTGGTGGAACAGGATGTATTTATCCCCGCCCAGGTCGAGAGTCTGCACATCATTGTTGTAAAACCAGTCTTCTTCCGAAGCGGACGCGCCGCCCACCGTGAGGAACCGATACCGCGCGCCGTCTTCGACCTTCACCGGCAGGATACCGCTGACCGCCGATTCCCCCTCAATGACCCGGGTGCCGCCATCGCGGATGCTGTCCGAAGTGATCCGGTAGGGCTGGCCCTCCGACAGGTACACCCGCGGGTCACCCAGCATGAAATACAGTGGGGTGTTGAACGCGAACCGGGCTGTCATCCTGTTCTGTACCTGGGCCGCGATCCCCACCGGGAAGCCTTCCCAGGTGTAAACCCCGGGCACCGACAGGCCGTGCCGCATCATACCGCCGTTTGACATGGGGCTGTGGACATGGCCAAGATAAGCCGCCGCCCCGCTGTCTACAAACCCCAGCGAGATGGTATCGCTGCGCCAGGGCTGAAAAGAACCGCAGGACGGCGATTGGATGACTGCCGGCTTAAGCGCCGGCAGATCCGCGGCATACAGCTTATCGCTTTCGCCAAAATCTTCCGATTCGGTGTTCCAGTGCCACTTGTCCGCCGCCACATGGCGCGGCCAATAAAAGTAATCAGCCTGTTCCAGAGTGCTGATGAGGTTTTCTTTGTTCAGCGCCATCTGGCGGACCTCTTCCCCGCTGAAATCAAAAATAGCCGGCACAAATTGCAGCTGCCCCTTCTCAACGTCTGTCCCCAGATAATTATTTCCCGCCCGGGCCAGACCCCTCCGCGCCCACAGTTGTTCCGCCTTTTCGATCGTGCTGCCGGTGATCATCCCCAGGGCCGGGTAATACCCCGAAATTTTGAAGATACTGCCCATATTCAGCAGCCGCGCTTCCGTCAGGTTGCCCGGCGCGGCCACCAGGAGAATGAAGCGGGGATTGAATTTCAGGGCTTTGGAGAAATTCTGCGCCAGCTCCAGGTCTTCAGCACGGGCAATTTTCAGCGCAAGCTCGTAATATGGATCATCAGACGCGCACACCACCACGGTTTCCGCGATCACGTTCCGGCTGGCGGACTTCCCCAGGTCGAGGCTGTTGCGCCAGGTCCACGCCCCCGCGTTCCACCCACCCTGAAGCAGATGGATGGCTTTCTTGAGCTCGTACTGGCTGATGACCCTGTCTGGGGCTTCTCTGGGTGGGATGTTCCCGGTGTAATACTCCTGCAGGACCGGCAGCGCCCGGCCATCCCCGATCTGGCCCAGCGCCCAGATTGCCATGTTCCGGGTGCTGAAATCGTTGGTTTCATCTTCAAGAGTGGCAATCAGCGCCTCAACGCAGTCTCCGCCGTATTTCCATACGGCGTTCTGGCATCCGCTCTTGACGTAAAAGCCAATTGAGGCGCAGGCGATCACAAACATGAGGACCAGAATGCTGGCCCCGACCGCGCAGGTGTAGAAAAGGGTTTGTTTGAAGTTCTTAAATTCCATCGTTCAGACTTCCGCTATTGTCTTCGTAAATAAACAGGTCTTCAATTTGGACCTCGAACAGACGCGCCATTTTGAATGCCAGACCCAGGGAAGGCAGGTATTTGTTGTTTTCAATCGCAACGATGGTCTGCCGGCTCACCCCGACCTGATCGGCAAGCTGTTCCTGGGTAAGGTCGTGCATAGCGCGGTAGACCCTGAGCTTATTCTTCATCACCTTCCCCACCATATTTTCTGTCAAAGAAGGCGTATGAGATGGCGTACAGGACAATGATGAACAGGGTCAGGTAAGCCAGGACAATGCCGATAAATTCCAGGTAAAACAGACGATTGCGGTCCAGCAGCAGCAAGATGATCGCGCTCAATCCGATGGTGGGCGTGAAGATGGTGTAAATCATCCGGGCCGCCTTCTCCCGGACGATCTTTTCGCGCTCGTCGATGAGGACTCTGGCTTTTGAGCGCGCCAGCGCGATAAAAGTCATCCCCGCCAGCGCACCCGCGACTGCCAGCGCGAAGGTGTTGCGCACCACCGCGATGACCACAACCGCCAATACAAACAGAGTGATCCCCACCCGAAGCCTGTGAAAAGTTTTTGTGTTCATAGATATAATGTAATATATTTTTGTCAAAATGTCAAGATATCTTTACATTTTGAGTCGGCGCTTCCAGCCTGCTTTTTGACGACCCGGGTCAGTTGGGGATGTCAACACAAGGATCCGCCAGACCGGATGTGCCCCGCGCCCATGCACAAAAACCCCGCGCGACACACCTTGTCTAACCCGATTGAATCTGGTAGGATAGAGTCTGGACATGCGCTCGAAACCGCTCACCCGCAGGCGGTGTTGGGGCCCGCGATCCATGCGGGATGTCCGTTTTTTATATCCTCTGCCAAAGACCCCATCGCAAGCGATGGAAGCGAGCGCGCTTCCTCTACCCGGGAAAAGCGCGCCTGTAAGCAAACAGGAGGTAAAAATGACCTTTCGAAAAGCTTTCTTCAGCGGCACGCTTGTGCTGCTAACCTTCACCCTGATCACTGGCTGCGCGGCCCCAACCGCGGCCACACCAGACCCCACCCTGATCGCCGATCAGGTCAACGCCGCCCGCACCGAAGCGGCCAAAACAGTGGTGGCACAGCTCACCCTCGAGGCGCCGCTCAACCCGACAGCCACCGAAGTCCCACCGACCGCGACACCCACCACGCAGTCCCCTACCGCAACCGTTCCACCCCTGCCTACCCTGGGGCCGACCAATACCGCCGTGCCCACGCTGGCGCCCACCCTGGCCTACCCAACCTGGACACCAATCCCTAAGGAATATCAGTGCGAGATCGTCGCTCAAAGCCCCACCCTGGGCAAGTATGTGAAGGCCTTCGCCGATCTGGACGCGCGCTGGACAGTCAAGAACACCGGCACCGAGACCTGGGAGAAATCGCTTGTGGATTTCTTCTACACATCAGGCGACGGCATCCACAAATTTGACGACCGCTATGACCTGCCGAAAGATGTTAAACCCGGCAGCGAGGTGGACATCATCGTGGATATCGGCGTGCCCGGTTTGGAAGGGAAATACTCCGAAACCTGGGTGATCGGAATCGGCGGTAACGGTTTCTGCACCCTGCCATTCTCTATCACTGTGGTGGAGTAAGGCAAATAATCTCCAAGGCTCTGACAACCAGCCGCCTGCCACAGAGGGCAGGCGGCCATTTATAATCATTGCGGCGCTATCCACTTTGCCGTATCTTCCAGAAAGCGGTATACTGGGGGGCGGGGAGAATTGTGCATCACGGCCTGTTTTCTCCAATTAAATTATTGTTAAGGAGCAGTACAATTATGCAATCTTTTACACGCCTCCCGTTGGGGATCCCTGCCCGAGTGTACCGGAGCACAATGCCCTTCAGCCGCCGTTATGACCCGGAAGGCAAAGTATATCAAGCGTATCAAGCGAACCAAATCTCTACCGTGATCATGTTGACCAGTGACGCAGAAGCAATGGAAAAATCCGGCCGTGATCTGCGGAGCCTGTATATTGAGCACGGGCTTAATGTTGTCCATCTTCCGATTGATGATTTCGGCACTCCCAGCGCGCCACAACTGCAGGACGCGGTGGAAGAAGCCAGCCAGCATCTGGAAGCGGGCAAAAGCATCGCCATTCACTGCCACGCCGGTTTGGGACGCACCGGCATGTTTTCGGCCTGTCTGGCCCGCAAGGTTCTGGGGATGACCGCCGAAGAGGCCACCACCTGGGTGAAAAAAAATATTCCGGGCGCTGTTGAGACACCGGAGCAGGGATCAATGGTCAAAAACTTTCATCCCTGAAAGAGCTATTTATCGGGCGCGTAATCTTGTACGGCCCGTTGCAAACCATCCTGAACGTTGAAATAAGGCGGAATATATGAATATCGCATTGACTGTGTTGATCATCCTGCTGGCCGTGGTTCTGTTCGCGGCCGCTTTCGTGTTGCTGCGCACCCAGCGCTTCACCCTACCATTACCAACCGTGGAACCAGGCGAAAGCCTCGAAGTCGATGAAGACGCGGCAGCTGTTCACCTGGGAGAGGCAATCCGCTGCAAGACGATTTCCTTTTCGGAAACACAGCCGGCAAGCCCAGAGTCGCTGCTCTCCCTGCATAACGTCCTGTTGATGAATTACCCCGAAGTTCACAACCGGCTGAAATGCCAAGCCATCAACGAGTACAGCCTGCTTTACACCTGGCCGGGCAAAGACCCCGAGCTGGATGGTGTACTGTTGATGGCGCACCAGGATGTGGTGCCGGCCGATCCGGAAACCCTGGAAAAGTGGGAGCACGCGCCTTTTTCAGGCGAGATCGCGGACGGATATGTGTGGGGACGCGGAGCGCTCGATATCAAAAACCAGTTGATCGCCATTCTGGAATCGGTTGAGCGCCTGCTGAAATCCGGTTTCGAGCCCCGGCGCACAGTGTACCTGGCTTTCGGGCACGATGAAGAAATTGGCGGTCCAAACGGAGCCAAGGCCATCGCCCGCCACCTGGAGGAACAGGGCGTGCGCCTGGCGGCCGTGCTGGATGAAGGCATGCCGATCCTGCGGGGCTCGCTGCCCGGGGTGGAAATCCCGGTGGCGTTGGTCGGCAACTGTGAGAAAGGTTACCTGACCCTGAAGTTCTCCACCGAGCTGGAGGCCGGGCATGCTTCCACGCCGCCCAAACAAACCGCGATCGGTATCCTGGCCAAAGCCCTCACCCGGCTGGAAGAAAACCCCATGTCCAGCCATCCCGAGGTGATGAAACCCCTATTCCAGGCGATTGGTGGGGCCGCGCCTCTGACCACGCAAATGGCATTTGCCAACCTGTGGCTGTTCAAAGGGACAATCAACAAGAAACTCTCGGCACTGCCCACCACCAGCGCGGCTATCCGCACCACCACCGCGGTCACCATCTTCGAGGGCGGTGTCAAGGATAACATTCTGCCGCGCCAGGCGCATGCCTCGGTCAATTTCCGCTTACTGCCCGGTGACACCATCCGCGATGTTTGCGACCATGTCCGCCAGGTGATTGGCGATGAACGGGTTCAATTTCAGTTCATGGAAGGGGCTGCCTGGGAGGCTTCTCCGGTTTCACCGACCGATAACACCGCTTTCAAAGCGGTGGCAGAAACCCTGCAGCAGGTGTTCGGTGGGATTCCCGCCGCGCCGTTCATGATGCTGGGCGCCACCGATTCGCGGCATTACGCGGCCATCGCGGAGAATATCTACCGGTTCTCACCGATGATGCTGGAGGCAGACGACATCAAGCGGGTACACGGACTCAACGAGCGCATCAGCGTGGAGCAGCTTGGCAATATGGTGCGCTTTTTCACCCTGCTGATCCAGCGCTGGGACGCCGAGGGGTTGTGACCCGATAAAACCGGACTATAAACAAAGTCACTATACCGCCGGCGTTCCTGCCGGCGGTTTTTTGTGGTCGAACCGGACAGCGGCATTTTGGCGAAGCAAGTTCAGCCTGCCGGGATGGGGCGTAGAGATTCTTCCTCCCTGCGGTCGTCAGAATGACATTTGTAAGTGTTGTGTTGGACAAAGTGAGATCGCACCCAAAGGGAAATCATCACTGGCAAACCGGGCAGCGGCATTTGGGCGGAGCAGGTTCAGCCTGCCGGAATGGGGCGTAGAGATTCTTCCTCCCTGCGGTCGTCAGAATGACATTTGTAAGTGTTGTGTTGGACAAAGTGAGATCGCACCCAAAGGGAAATCATCACTGGCAAACCGGGCAGCAGCATTTGGGCGGAGTAAGTCCAGCCTGCCGGGATGGGGCGTAGAGATTCTTCCTCCCTGCGGTCGTCAGAATGACATTTGTAAGTGTTGTGTTGAACGAGGTGTTTGGCTGCTGATGGACGCCGGGGTGGGGAGCGAGTGTTGGAAAGCGTGGGTTACGCCCACCCTATCCTGCTGCACTTAAAACAAGTGTAAGTGTCACGGCTTTTGCGAGAAAGGATTAACCACACGCCAAGGCACCAGGCACGCCAAGAAAACCTTTGCGTCACTCTACGCTTTGCGCGAGGAAAAAACCACCGCCTTTCTCTGTTGCCGCCCCTGTGCGCGGGTGTCGAATTCCACTACAATGGAAAGAAAGTTTGCGATAACAGGAGACGAAAAATGTCTGTTTTAGAGCGGATTTCCTATTATCAAAACCGGCGCGATGAGGTGCCAAACCAGGAATTGGCAAAAGCGCTGGCAGTCACACAGGATGCCGAAGGCATCCATGAGATCGCGCGGCACCTTTGGGACAAAAACAAAAATGTACGCAGCGATTGCCTGAAGGTGTTGTATGAGATTGGCTACATTGACCCCGAATTGATCGCGCCCTACGCGGAGGATTTCCTCAAGCTGCTGCAGGAAAAGAACAACCGCCTGGTGTGGGGAGCGATGATCGGGCTGGCCACTGTGGCTGACCTCCGTGTGGAAGCGATTTGGCCGTGGATTGACGATGTAATTGAAAAAATCGATCAGGGCAGCGTGATCACTGTGGTGTGGGGTGTAAAGGCGCTGGCAAAGGTGGCTGCCGCCAACCCGGTTTACAACGCGCGCCTGTTCCCCTACCTGCTGGAGATTCTCAAGACCTGCATTCCGCGTGACGTGCCGACCCACGGCGAGAGTATGCTCCCGGTCGTGAACGCGGAGAACCGCGCCGCCTTCACGGCTGCCCTCGAAGCCCGCCGTCCGGAAATGTCCAAAGCCCAGGAGCGGCGCCTGAACACGGTGTTGAAGAAAGCGAAAGCGGAATAAAGTTTCCACGTATCGTTTTTTTACTGATTTTGCGCCCCTATGGCTTTACGTGTAAAATCTCCCCATTCCTGCTGCAAAACACGCAGGGCACCAGGCCAACCGGGATTTTTCCCGCCGCGACTCCCTCTTCCCATTCCTGACACAGCCGCGCGGCAGTCTTGATGCCCTTGACCACCAGCCGCTCGAAGGGTTCCTCATAGAGCGACCCGAGCACCAACCCCCTGCCGGTCGTGTCGTTGCACAGCACATACTCCCCGTATGGGTTGATGGCCGGTTCATGATGCTTCAGGCTGCGGCAGCAGCGTCTTGAACCAACATCCAGCGCCGAAGTGAACCCAATCTCAAGCTCCCCAAAAGGACTCATCCGGGAAATGGTTTGATACGCGATTTGGGCCTGCTCCGGCGTAAGACATCCTTCCACCTCGGAGTCTGTGGGGATGAGAGCCGCGAAGCGGACAAAATCCGCCCCCAGCCCGGCTGCCAGGGTGAGAAAATCCGGGATCTCCATGTAATTACTGCCGGTCACCAGATACAGCAAATGCACCCACGCGCCCAGGGCCTTGAACCGCCCAACTGCCTGGCAGGCTTTGACGAAAGAACCCGGCATCCGCATCGCGTCATGAGTCTCGGCGCGCGCGCCGTCGATGCTCACCCCAATCGAGCGCAGCCGCAGGCCGTGCCGCCTAATGGCTGCCTCGTACATTTCTGGGCGAGAGCCATTGGTCACCAGCGACCACCTGAACCGCTTTGCCGCGATTTGATCAAGGACCTCATTGAAGGAAGGATGCAAGCCCGGCTCGCCGCCGGTCAGACTGACCGTCTGAATACCAATATCCCAGGCAGCTTCCAGCAGCTCCGGCAGCAGCGCCATCGGGAAATCCACCGCGGTCCGCGCCTGGCCGCGCAAACAGTGCGCGCACCTGAGGTTGCAGCGTATGGTCAGGTTGAGGGAAAGGCGTTTGATCTCGCTCATCTTGCTGCTTATATCCTACCACATCGGGCAAAAAACCAGCCTGCCCGCTCAAAGCATTTCCGACAGTCCTTCCGGCATGTCCATAGCGTCCGCAACCCTGTCAGGTTTTCCTTTGCGTCCCTTGCGATCTTTGCGTGAGACATACCACTTCCCTCGTGTCGTTGCGAAAGAGCGCAGCGACTGCGGCAACCTCCAACCCGCAAAAAACGGTCTGCTGCCCACCCTCAGATCATTGCGACTGAACGCCCCTTAACTGTCATTTCGACGACTGAAAGGAGGACATCGTGCCCGAAGGGTAGAAATCTTCGCTTTTCTTACCGGCAGGAGCCACTTTCCCAGCTTCCCTCAAGATTTCTCACTGCGTTCGAAATAACATCTGGAAATGTTGCCCTGTGAGTTGCTCAACCCTGCCCGGTTTTCCCCTGCGGGAACTAAAACGCCCTGCCCCAACATAAAAATTGCCTCGGGCTTGAGGAAAATCCTCAAACCTGAAGCAATTTATTTGAAAAAGCTGTCGCGCGAACGGTTGTACTAGCGGCTGTTCTTCTTTCGCTGCAGCAGCACCGTGAAGATGATAATAACGCCCTTCACCAGACCGTTCAGGAAAGGAGGAATTTTAGCCGCGATGAGAATACCTTCAATCATTTGCAGCATGATCGCGCCCAGGAAAGACCCGGCGATAACTCCCCGTCCGCCGGTCATGGCGATACCGCCAATGGCCACAGCGGCAATCGCGTCCAGCTCAAACGACTGCCCCGCGTTGGGAGCGGTGATCGAGGTCAGGCGTGAAGCCAGCAGGAAAGCGGAAACGCCGCACAAGAGGCCGGTGATGGTGAAGCTCAAGATCTTGACCCGGTCCACGTTGATACCGGTCAGCCTGGCAGCCTGTTGATTGGAGCCTACCGCGTAAACATAGCGCCCAAACTTGGTTTTCGCCATGATGACCGCGACAATCACGGTGATCGCAGCGAAAATCAGCGCCAGGTTCGGGATGCCCGCCACGTTTCCGGCGGCAATCAAGCGGAATTTTTGCAAAATATTCGCGTCCACATTGAACGGCCCACCCTGACCCAGCTGCACAATGATCGAGCGGTACGCGCTCATCGTGGCCAGGGTGACAATAAACGGCGCGATCTTGCCCTTGGTAACCAGAAGTCCGTTGATGGAACCCAGCAGGGCACCAAACACAATGCTGAACGCCAGCATGATCCAGGCATTATGGGTGGTATTCAGCACCACTACAGCCAGGCCGGATACCAGAGCGACAATTGAACCCACAGAAAGATCGATCATCCCGGCGATGATCAACAACGACATCCCCAGGGTGATGATGCCCTTGATGGATGCCTGAAGCATCAGGGTTGACATATTGCGATAAGAAAAATACCTGGGATTGATCAGTGTGGCAGCGGTCAGCAAGCCAACGAATGAGATTATATATGAATATTTCGCACTGAACTGTTTAATCTTCTCCCAATCAAGATTTTTTAACAGCTTTTCCATTGATACCCTCCATGTTTGAGCCCGTGGCGTAATACATCACTTTGACTTCTGTAAGATCATCTCTGTTCAGTTCTGCGTTCACATGTCCTTTGTACATCACCAAACAGCGGTCGGCGATTTTATAGATTTCAGGAAACTCGGCACTGAAAATGATCAGGCTTTTGCCGCGTTTCGCAAGTTCATTAATCAATTTGTAGATTTCAAATTTAGCCCCCACATCAATACCCTGGGTGGGATTATCCAGAATGTAAATTTCTGAATCCAACTCAAGCCATCTGGACACAATCACTTTCTGCTGATTGCCGCCACTTAAGGAGGTAATATAATCATCAGGATTGCTGACTTTAATATCGGTAACTTTTTGGTTCCGCCTGAAGCGCTCATGCTCTTCTTTGTTGCTGATAAAAAACTTGCTGTGTTTGGTCACAAAATATGCAACCGACACATTATTGAGAATGCTCAGATCTTTAATGATGGAGCGCTCTTTCCGGTTGCGGGGAACCATGCCCACGCCGGCGCGCATAACCTGCCGGATATTATGCAGGTTGAGCGCCGTACCATCCAGCATGACCTGGCCTGAAGTGACATGCCGCGCGCCAAACAACGCTTCGGCCAACTCCCCACGGCCGTCACCATGAAGCCCGGTAATTGCCAGCACCTCACCTTTTCTGAGGTCAAAACTGATATCCTCAAAATAACCATCACAGGTTAATGAGTCCGCTCGCAGCACAACTTCACCGCGAACATCTTCCTTGACAAGCTGGCTGTCCACAATGCTCCGGCCAACCAGCAGGTTGGTGGCCTGCTGCTCGTCAATATCCTTAAACAGACCTGTTTGAATAAAAAAACCATCCCGGAGAACGGTGTATTTATCGCAAATTTCAAAAAGCTCAGGCATTTTATGCGAAATGAAGATAATGCTGAGGCCATGTTCTTTAAGATTGCGCATGATCTCAAAAAGGATGGTAATTTCTTTGTTGGTCAGGGCTGTGGTCGGCTCATCCATAATGATCAGCTTGGACTCAAACAAAAGCGCTTTGGCAATTTCAACCAGCTGCTTGCGGGAGGGCTCCAGATCGTCCACCATGGATAATGGATCAATATCCAATTTGATCCTTTTGAGTACTTCTTTGGAACGCGCGATCATCTGCTTTTTATCCAAAAAACCACTCTTCAATGTGATTTCTTCACCAAGAAACAAATTTTCAAAAACGGTCAGATCATTGACCAAATTTAATTCCTGGTGAATAAACCTGATGCCCATTTCAGTTGCTTTGGTAATGGTCATCTCGTCAACCCGTTCGCCGTCGATGTAAATCTCGCCCTCGGTCGGTTGAATCGCGCCGCCAAGGATGTTCATCAAGGTCGATTTCCCGGCGCCGTTTTCTCCCAGCAGGCCATGTATTTCCGAATCGCCCACGGTGAAATCCACACTATCCAGCGCTTTAACAGGGCCAAAATATTTTGTGATCCCCTTCATCTCCAACAACATAATCTCACAGCCTACCTTTCCTGTTCATCATGACACTGCTTTGTGTTAGTTGATGATTCGCTGACAGGCATTTTACCCGCCCATCATTCAGGATATAACAAGTGATGAAACAATTTCAAATTTTTTAGACCAACGTTGGCCGGACGCCGAAGCGCCCGGCCAACGCGAACTTCAGAGCGTGAATGCGAACATTACACGCTGATAATCATACCTTACTCAAGGCTGTAGCGAGTGACGTAAATCGGGTGGCTGCGGAATTCTTCGGCGTTAGAATTGTCAACCTCAACCGTCTCACCAAGGATCAGGCCAGAGGGGGTCCCGCCATTCAGAATGTCAGCGCCCAGTTCAACGGCCTGGCGGATCAGCGCCGGGGAGAAGGCATAGGTCACCTGGTCAATACCGTGTTCGGTCTTGAATTGTTCGAAAACGTCCAGGTTCTCGCGCCGCGCGCCCACACCGGAAACCAGGCGAATATCGAGCTCAGCATCGCCATTATAAGTTGCGATTGCGTCGAGTACGCCCAGGACAACTTCGTCATCGTGGGTGAAGACAGCTTTGACGCTCTCAATCTCTTCAACCGTGCTGGTGTTCAGGAAGGTTTCCATCTGCTCGAGAGCCTTCGCGCGCTGCCAGTCGGTGGTGAAGGACTGAACAATGTTGAATTGCTCAGAAGCGGTGGAGAGGAAGCCATCGGTCCGCTGGGTGGGAACGGTGGACAGGTCGCCTTTGAACTCAAGGATATTGACGGTTTCGCCAGCGGCAATTTCATCCGCGAAGTAATTGTTGAAGTACTCACCAGACATCTCACCAATTTTGACGTTGTCGCCCATGAATTCAACAGTGGGGGTGAAGTCAGTGATCAGACGGTCATAGATCACCAGCGGAATGCCGGCTTCCATAACTTTCTGGGCAGCAGAGCGCAGCTCGTCGCCATTCATCGGCCAGAGCACGATCACATCAACGTTCTCATTGAGCAGGGTGTCGATGTGGTTGTTCTGCTCGGAAGCCTCACCAGCGGTCATGAATTTGTATTCAAAACCATTGGCGGCAGAAA
>Ga0068713_1003490_pt1 | contig 13548 bp, 14 predicted proteins | sample MTBAKSrepl2MetaG_FD_62223 | JGI IMG/M metagenome (GOLD analysis project Ga0068713, IMG submission 62223) | Enrichment culture microbial communities om Arthur Kill intertidal strait, New Jersey, USA, that are MTBE-degrading - MTBE-AKS2 (Arthur... | ecosystem: Environmental > Aquatic > Marine >...
CATGAACCCTCCCGATAATTGTGATTCAGTTTATCATGAAATTATGAGAGATGAAGCGTAAAGTGATTGTTTTACCGGTGGAGCTGAATTTCCCCCCTTGGCTTTAAATCTATTTCTTTCTCCTCTATAGTTGAAAGAGTGATGGTTGTTTTTTAATGATGAATATCCAAGGGGGGATGACACGTGAAGTTTTGCCTTACGATTCTTGTTGTTTTCTTTCTTTTCACGGCTTGCGAAAAGAGCCGCGGGGAGAGGACATTGATCGATCTGGTGAAAGATGGAAAGATCGAAGAGATAAGAGATGCGCTGACTGGGGGAGAAAATGTCAACCAGACTGACGGGGAAGAAATATCTGTTCTTCATTGGGCGGCTGCAGAAGCAGACGATGTCGCGGTGATCACTCTCCTGATCGATGCGGGAGCGGATCTTTCAGTCAGAGATAAATACAATATGACTCCTCTCCATTGGGCAGCATCCCAAAATGAAAATCCCAATATCGCTTTGGCTTTGATCTACGCCGGAGCCGAGATCAGTGCCCGGGCTGATCTCGGGATCACCCCGCTGATGATCGCAGCATCAGACAATACGAATTCCGATGTGGTGATGCTCTTCATTGAGAAGGGGGCCGATCCGCATAAGAAAGACGAGCGGGGATGGATTGCCTGGGATTACATCAAAGACAACAAGGCTTTACAGGGGAGTGAGGCGTATAAAGCCTTGTCCCCCTGAAAAGAGAAAGAGTCTCTGTCAGAGTGCTTTGTACTGTTCCAGATCCTCACGGGACATGGCGGGGAAATATCCCTTGTGTTGTCCCGTTTTGAGGAGTTTCTCAGCATTTGCCTTGAAGCGAACGGCCTTTTTGTCTTGTCCAAGATCCCGGGATAAGAGGGCAGCGAAGACAGAAAATTTGATCTCTTCACCCTTGATATCCTCATCGCGGCTTTTGCGGATGAGTCTGATACCACGCTCATAAAGGGAGAGGGCCAGCTTTTTTGCGGGGTGTCGTCCCTGAAGATAATAATCTGTGGAGAGAAAAAGGGCTGCGTAATAGTGAGCTTCAATGTCGTCACCGAGAAGCGTCTTTAACTCTTTTTTAAAGCGCTTCCCCAGACGGTCTCTCTCTTCGTAAAAGAGACGGGCTTTGTCCTCGCGGTGAAAGAACCAGTCTTCATCCTGTGTGAGCAGCTGTTTCAGTTCGAAGAATGCCTCCTGATCATTGCTCTTCACGCTTGTGATCATGGGACTCTGCAGGGAGCAGGAGATCCCGATGATGAAGAAGAGAAAAAGCCATCTGCCGGATCGGGTCATATGGATCTCCTTTCAATTTGTGTTCCGGTTCAATATTACGTATCTCCTTAGGTTTGTCAAAATAATATCAATCAGCGCATCTTTTCAGGCCCCTTGACAAGCGAGACGAAAAGCGTTATTATAAATGTAAGTATGTTAGTGATATTATAAATCAGGAGGTGATTATGGGACGTTTGAATGGAAAAGTGGCTCTTGTAACAGGAGGAGCCCGGGGAATAGGCGCTGCCATTGTGCGTGATTTTGTCAAAGAAGGTGCCCGGGTGGTCTTTACGGATATCCTGGAAAAAGAGGGGAACGAACTGGCTGCTGAGTTGGGAAAGAATACACTTTTTATCCGTCATGACGTGACTCAGGAACGGGAATGGAAAGCGGTGATCCAATTGGCAGAAGAAGCCTTCGGGCCTCTTAGTATCCTGGTCAATAATGCCGGGATCGTGATTCAGAAATCCCTGGATGACCTCACTCCGGAAGATTTCGAAAAAGTCTACAAGGTGAACCAGTTCGGTGTCTACCTGGGGATGCGGACCTCCCTTCCTTCACTCAGAAAAGGGAAAAACCCTTCCATCATCAACATCTCCTCCATCTCAGGAATGGTGGGTCAAGCCTACACCATGGCCTACAATGCTTCGAAATTTGCTGTCCGCGGGATGACGAAATCCGCTGCTGTGGAACTGGGCCCCGAAGGGATCCGTGTCAACTCTATCCATCCGGGGATCATCAAGACTCCTATGACCATGAACGACGAGATAAGAGAGACCATAGAACAGATGTCCGAAATGATCCCTCTCCAGAAACTCGGCGAACCGGAGGAGATCAGCTCTCTTTGCGTCTATCTTGCATCAGACGAGTCCACCTACTGCACGGGCTCTGAATTTATCGCTGACGGCGGAATGATCGCTCAATGATCCTTTTATGGGAGGATTGAACAAAGAGGCCGGGGTCTTACCTGGTCTCTTTTCCCTCTTTGCCTTGTCTTCCCTTTTCCTTATGGTATGATAAAGAGAGAAAAACATTCGTCACATAAAGGAGGAGAGGATGAGCCGTTTTTGGAACCAGGGGTGTTTTACGCGGGTTATCGGAGTGGTATTGATCCTGATCATGGTCCCGGTTGTTGCCCTGGGCGCAGGTGAAGCGCTTTATGATGAACAGGGACGCTGGAAGGGGACAAAGATCTATGATGAACAGGGGCAGTGGAACGGATTGTTCAACAGTAACCCTGATCCTCAGGGGACACCCTGGATCGCCGGCGGTTTACCCCAAAGAACTCAGGAAGACGAAGCCTTTTATCGTGCTCTTCCCCGTTTTTCTCCCATGGGTCCCCGGGCAGACCTTCCTCTGACTGTCCGGCAGACGACATCTCCCTATTTCAGGCCTGTCTTTATCCAGTGGGGCGGCAGCTGCGGCCAGGCCAGCGGCATTGGTTATCACTATACTTTTGAGCGGAATCAGACGCTGAACCGGCCCTATAACAACAGCGAAGACAACCTCTCTGCTTACATTTTCACATGGAATTTTGTCAATAATGGAGCCAACCAGGGTTCCTGGCCAGAGTGGGGCTATCAGATCGCTCAATACATGGGGGCCGCGCGGGAAAGTGATTTTGACTGGGCCAACGGAACCTTTTATACCAACTGGCTTAGCGGCTATTCCGAATACTTCCATGCTTTGGAATGCCGGGTAAAAGAGGACAGCATCGTCACTTTTGATATCAGTGATCTCGCTGCCATGAAATCCTGGCTTTATGACAAGGGGAGCGGGACAGGAACCAACGGAGGGCTCATCACCATGGCGGCTGCCTGGCCCTGGGATACGAGCACCGTGATTCCCGACGGGCCGTTTGCAGGCCAGAAGGTCGTGACCCATTGTCCCGCAGGAGAAGATCATGCTCTGACCATTGCAGGGTATTCTGATGAGATCACCGTGGGAGGGAGCACCGGAGCATTTCTTGTGGTCAACAGCCACGGGACATCCTGGGGAAATGCAGGGATGGTCTGGGTCATGTATGATGCCTTTGACCCCGATGCCACTTACTATTTTGAGAGTATGGAAACAGAGTCCCGCGAACCGCTTCTTGTGATGAGAGCTGTGGTGACCAGTGAACGGAGAAATACGGTGGATATGGTCACAGGATATGCCTCACAATTTAATGCTTCAGCTCCTGATGTGACACAGCGTATTCCTTTTGTCTTCAACAAGACCGGGGGAGAATACCCCATGCAGGGCGATGAAAAGAGTAAGACCATGGAAATCGCCATGGATGTCTCGTCCTTTGTCCCCAGTTTTACGGATGGGAGGGGCACAGTCTTTTTGCAGGCTCAGGGTGATGCTGTGGTGAATAGCCTCTCTCTTATTTATTATGGAACAGACCCTCCCAAAGAGTTCTTCTATACAGGCACTCCCGTCTATGTCGATCAAAAGAAAGATCTGGGGATCAGCATTGATCTGAGTGAACACCCCATTGATGAGAGCGGAGTGGTGAATAATTATCCCAATCCCTTTAATACCTCCACAAGTATCGAATATGAGTTGAAGGAGGAGAGCCGTGTCATCCTCCGTGTCTTTAATGCGCGGGGACAGGAGATCCGGACGCTTATGGACCGGACACAAGGGTATGGCGTCTATACAGTCATCTGGGACGGACGCGGGCGCAACCTTCAACCGGCCCCCAGCGGAATCTACTACCTTGTGGCGGAGATCAACGGGAAACGCGAGATGAAGAAAATGGTGCTGTTGAAGTGATTCTCTGTAATGGATGAATATTCATGAGAATTATTTTTTTCTTTTTCATGATTTAACCTCCACTCAAATTAAACGGGTAATCTTATGAATCTTGAGAAGTAAAGTTTTGAGTGCGGGTCTATGCCTGTTCTTTGAATCTTTCCAGAGTCGCCTTGCTTTCAGGAGACCATTCAAAGTGTTTTTCCAGAAGCGAGCAGGGGAAATCAGGGCAGTCGGCGCATGTTGCATAGTCTTTGGGGTGGGCGCACTGTCTGATGGGGCATTCCCCGCAGAACTTAAAGACTCTTTTTGAATCTGCACTGCAGCCGTCACAGGCCAGGTTTTCCACTGTTAAAGGGTAGTCGGGGCTGTCCCACTCTTCGAGCAAAGCTTCCAGCTCTTTTTTATCTTTCGATTGTGTGGCTTTGTAAGCGGGACAGTCACTGCAATCCAATCCGCAATAAGCGTAGAGACGGGCCATAGTTCCTCCTTTAATCAGGTTGATGAGAGACCCTCTGATCGGGTTGCCGTCATATAAGCAACCCGTTATAAGACAAATTCCAATCAAGCAATGTTTCAAGGTCAGTGTTATCATTATTGAGAGATAGCCTTGACAGGCTGGGCGAAGAGTGGTAATCTTCCTTAAATATTGAAAGGGTTTTTATGAAAAAAAGAGTTCTTCTGTTGTGTATTGTCTTCGTTTCTCTTTTCCTCTCCGGAACCGCTCAGGACGAGGGTGTCTATACCGAGTATCAAAAGGGTCAGGAGCTTCTTAACGAGGGCTTGTCCCGTGTGTTATATGAAGATCCCCAGAGTCTCTACACTCTCGGTGAAGACAAGTTTGAAAGAAAAATCGAGACGTGGCGGCAGAAATATCTGGATCTCATAGATGAGTTGTCTCAGAAACACCCTGAGGCAGATGCTCTCTTCCTGACAAGCGAGGAGACGGATATCCACTATTATTTTGAGAAGATCTATATCGATTATGCCTTTTATCACGAACAGCTCACCGGGGAAAGAATCTCTTTAGCCAAACGTGTGGGAAAAAACCGGAAGGACTTCAATAATCCACTTCTTTTGAAAAGCGAAAGTTACCTGCGTTATATCAGGGCCTTATGGAATATTTTGAGTATCCGTGATATGTATGACGGAAAACTTGAAGGGCAGGATAATCAACTGCTCCGGGCGACTATCAGTCATATCAAGCAGGATATCACAAATGCCGAAGTCTATGATTATATGATGTTTTACACCCTCATGGATTACATCGAGAACTACGGGATCAACAATATCGATGATCTCGTTGATGACTATATGGGCCGGGTTGAAACGGACTCTTACAAAAAAAGGCTTCAGGCTTTTTTCGGCCAGGAAAAAGAAAAGAGGCAGGGGCATGTGATCAAGGTCTATAAGGAGGCCGGCCCCTATAAGCTGGAGATACACATCTTTACTCCGCGGGAAGGGATGACCGGCCCCTTGCGGCCTGCGGTCCTTTTTGTCCATGGGGGAAGCTGGTCAGAAGGGAAGCCTGATTGGGATTTTCCCACGTGCGACTTCTTTGCAAGCCGCGGATGGGTGGGGATCGCCATCGAATATAGGATCGCCGACCGTCACGGATCCCTTCCTTTTGATTCCCTCAAGGACGTGAAATCCGCTATCCGCTGGATCAGGCAGCATGCAGGCGATTATCATATCGATCCGGACAAGATCCTGGTCACGGGGAAAAGCGCCGGAGCTCATCTGGCCCTGGCAACAGCTCTCGTGGACGGGTGGAATGAAGAGAGCGATGATCCTTCCATAAGCGCCAGGCCCGATGCCCTCATGCTGATCTCCGGGGTATATGACCTCACCGACGGCAACTGGATCCGCCGCGCACTGAAAAGGCGGGGTAAAGATGAGGATCTTGTGGAAGAGATCTCTCCCAATCAATTACCGCTGAAAGAGATGCCTCCCGTTTTGGTGGTCCACGGCACTGAGGACAAGAATGTTCCCTTTGAGACCGCCCGAACCTTTGTGGAGAGGATGAAGGAAGCCGACCAGCCCTGTGAGTTTCACCCCATCGAAGGCGCCGGGCACTTCATGTGGTACGGACAGTACGGAAAACTCGTCTGGGATCTTCAAAAAGACTTTATCAACAGACTGGGGTATGGGTTGCCGTTGTAGATAGAGCCTCATTCTCGTGCCATAACGAAGAGTCAAAATCTGTAATTTTGCATTCACAAATTTTATTATTCTAAAATTATTATTGAAAATATAAACGGTTAGTATATTATATTAATGATAATTGAAAGGAGCTTTAGGTGAACAAGAAGCGTAAGAGTGGATTAGTAGCAGTAATTATTGTCGTATTGTTAATAGTCATCGTATATGGACTCATCCAGCTATATGCAAAGAATGTCGCTTCAGATGTAAATCAGCAGATGACAAAAGGGAATGAAGGATATGAAACAGCAAAATTATCGTTCGACATTCAATATGATGGGACATACATGGATTGCCCTGCAGCTCATTGTTTTATCAGGATGAGTGCAAAACCTGAAAGAAAAATCAGAACTGTAAATACAGATTTTGGTCCTCAGAAGCTTATTATGTATTCATGTTTTGTTAATAACAAGATTTATGGCCTTGGATTTGTTAAGTTGCCTTTCGATGCAAATTCAGTTGAAGATGAGATTATTAACGCCTTCCTGGATGGTGTTAAAAAAGAAATCCAAATGGGAATGAATATAAATACTGTAAAAAGCCTTGATCTGGATTATGCAAAATTCGCCCAGGAGTACTGCTTCGATGATTATTCAGAAGAAATCAATAGCCAATTATATGGCAAGATAAGAATTATCATAGCTGGAGAGTTTATTTATTACTTGATGACAGCCCAAATGAGTGATTTGACAAGAGCTGATGAAATTGATGCTGATACTTGGTTGAATTCATTTAATGTGGATTATTGAAAATTATACATCTAACTTAAGGGTTTACATTATGGAGCTAACTTCTTGACCAATCCTGTTTGTTCGTGTAGTTTTAACTAAAGATAAATGGTTATTAAATGAAAGAGGATGATTATGTGTAGAAGCTTATGGACAAATGATGATGAAATAGCTTTCTTCAATACTTATTTAAGAAATACTCCTCCATCTAATCTCTTTTATCGCTTAGAATCTGGATATTATGCTTATATACCAAAACATTTGAGTGGAGAGGGGCAAACATTACAATCAAGAAATACATCAATAGGAAAGTTCACGGAAGAGTGGGTGCAAAGGCTCTTTTCTCCTTTCGCGAATCAAAACGAATTATTCGCAGTAAATAACGTAGTATGTGAAGAAATTGCTTTAACTTCAAGATCTCCAGCAGATGTTGCTTTGTGTACTACGAGCGAAAAAATACAAAGCCCAGAAAATATAAAAATAATCTTTGAAATTAAAATGAGTGTTGTATCGAATTATCGCTATGTTGAAAATACAATTGAATATATCGGAGATTATAAATCTCATAAAGGAAATCCATCGCTTTTAAGATCTGATTCAATGCTTAAGGCAATCGGTAAAGCAATTAATATCCGAGTTTCTGGTTCTTCAGCAGAAAAAATCCCAATTATTATACTTGGAAATAGTCCAATAACTGATAGTTATATGACTAAAGTTGATTATCTCAAAAACGCTGGAGTAATTCAAGGATTTTGGTCATTAAATCCATGTCCAACTAATGGTCAATATAACCACTCTTCTGATAGAGGAGGTTTTATTACAATGGAAAGTATGGATCAGTTATCGATGTTAATTGAAAATACTCTGAGAAGAGATGAAATATATTTTTCATCGATGTTGAATAAATCGATTTTGGGACAGTTTATCGTTGAAGCTAATGAGGAAGATGAGGATAGAGAAAAAGCAGAAAAATTTCTAAATCTATTGAGGAACTTTGATGGTTAAGAAAAGAAAAGTTGGTACATCAACCAGCTCATTTGGAACTAGTGGAAGAATTAATCATGATTCATCCAAGTTTTATAATTCAAAATTATATACAGAATTAAAACGAAAGAATAAAGATATTTCAAAAGCAGTTAATGAGTTCCCAATTACATTAACAAATAAAGTTATTTGCAGATCATCTGAATCAATGGCTGAAATACCCGATAATTCAGTTCATTTAATGATCACTTCGCCACCTTACAATGTTTCAAAAGAATATGATGAGGATCTTTCCTTAGAAGAGTATCTTTTGTTTTTAAAGTCGGTATTCAGAGAAACATATCGAGTGCTCGTAAATGGTGGAAGAGCATGTATAAATGTTGCAAATTTGGGGAGAAAACCGTATATTCCTTTATCGGACTTGATATCGAAAATGATGATAGAGCTTGGGTATCATATGAGAGGAGAAATAATTTGGAATAAAGCGGCAAGTGCTAGTCCTTCAACAGCTTGGGGGAGTTGGTGTAGTGCTTCTAATCCAACCCTTAGAGATGTTCATGAGTATATTTTATTATTTTCAAAAGGAAATTTTAAACGTGAAAGAACGAAAACTGACATGGCGACTAGAGTTAATACAATTAATAAAGAACAGTTTATGGAATGGACAAAGTCGATTTGGACAATGAATGCTGAAAGTGCTAAACGAATTGGACATCCGGCCCCTTTTCCTGAAGAACTTCCGTTTCGACTTATCCAATTATATTCATTTACTAATGATATTATATTAGATCCTTTTTGGGGAAGTGGAACTACGGGAATCGCAGCGATAAAATCAAATAGGAATTACATTGGTTATGAAATTAATCCTGAATATATCGATATATTCAATGAAAGATTGGCTAAACAACAAAAAACAATGAATATTTGAAAAATCTCTACATAATAGTGTTACTATTGGATAACCAGTGCAAAGATCGATAATTGTATTTATAAAAAGCAAATGAATCTTGGTTTTGCTTCATGGAGATTTTTGACGTTGATATAACAAATTCAAATAATGCCATTTATTTTCGTCCCTCTTTTCAACAACTCAAAATAGTTGTAAAATCAAAAATAAGGAGGAGTTAAAATAAATAAAAAAATCATATTTTTATTTTTGATAGTCTTCTTAATTCAAATAGTAAATTTAGTTTTTCATATTGTTCTTGATTCTAAGATGATTGATTCCTACGCATCACTATCGATTGTTTCTTTAACCTTTGGATACGTGATTGTTTCATATTTACAAACTGTAGAAAACAAGTTGACCAGGCTATATTCTCGCACTGCTGAAGTTTTATTAAATGAAGTTGGCGTAACTTTTTTAAGTCAACCTAAGCAAAGTACAATAGATATTGGGATTGCCTATAAAAGAACAATATATAATGATATATACGATTATAAAATTATAGGTATTTGTCAAATAGGTGAATGCTATTATGCTTTTAATGAGTCTGAACCTTTATTAAAAGTAAATAATCCTGGCCCAGTTCAAGCTCAACCTTCCATATCACTTGGGTCGATGAATGGAGAACAATTTAATAAAGCAGAAATTGCATTGATGGACAAACTTATTATACTCTACCTTTTTCTTTCTTTTAGAAATGAGAGTTCAGGATACTATCAGAAAAAATATGTTTTCAAAATGGAAGTTGATTTTATAAAAAGTGATAATTTTGAATTGATTAAGGAAAGAGTTAATAGTGAATATTCAGCAAAATTACAAAATGAGAGAATGAGGAGTAAGTTGGAAAATGATGATATACCAATTAGCATTCCTTTAAGTGAAGAAAAACAATTTTCTTGTCCAAGAAATGAAATCGATGAAAAAAAAATAATACAAATAATGACAAACATCCAAAAACTATTAAATGATAAACCAGTAAATTATGAAAATATTATCACAAAGTATTTCTGCAAGAGAAAAAAGGTGTGAATGAAGTAATAAGTTCAAAATAGTAAAGCGAAATTTCTGTCATCATTTTTTGAACCTTTTGATCGAACATAATTATTCACTAAGTTATTATTAATGTTTTCTCATTTAAATATCCTTCCCTTCCCTTCCCTTCCCTTTGCAATATTTATAAAATTCCGGTAAAATCAAATAGTAAGGAGCTCCCAATGAACAAAAAAACCACCTTCATAAAGACCATCAAAAGATTCGGAGAGGAGAGATTAGGTCTTCTCTTTGACGGGTCTTTTGAAGAGATGGCCAAGACAGCCTTTTCCTGCAACTGGGTCTATGCCAGTCAAAAGGAGAGCATGGCCTCTCTTTTCGAACATCCGTTTGAGTTCTATGATGATGAGGAGAAGGCTTTGAAGCGTTTTGAAGAGTTGAAAACTCAAGGGTACGATTCCTACTTTTATCATGCTGAAGCCCACGGCGGGAAGGCCTGTCCCATCACAAAGGAGATGCTAGCTTCTCCCCGGGCACGGCAATGCTATGTGGTGCTCCATGAAGCCTGGCATTCCACCAGCCGGCTTAACAAGCATAACTTCGCTTATCCCTGGGAAGAGTCCACCGGGCGCGTGGTGGGCCTTTTCGGCGGGATCGAACTGGCTAAAGAACTCGGCGATGATGAGCTTTTGAACGAGTGTGTCGACCAGGAAGCCGCCTGGGCCATGTTTGCTGATTTTGTCAACGCGGCGTACAAGCAACTGAGCGAGGCTTTTCAGCAGAAAGCCTCACCGGGAAAGATCGCCACGATCAAAAAAGAACTCAATAAGGAAGCCGCTGTGTTACACCGTGAGATGCCGGAGTCCTGGGAGAAGAGCGAACTGGACAAAGAGATCAACAACGCCTTTATCATGCGCTACTACTCATATACGGTTCATTACCCTCTGGCCAGGAAGATCTATGAAGAGGAACAGGACGTCAAGCGCGCCATGGCCCGTTTTGTTCACGATGCAGGCTCGCTGGGGATGACGCAATAAAGTTTTCTTTAAATGTCATATAATTCTGTTATTCTTAAAACATTGTATCATCGCCTTGAACTATTTTTAAAGGAGGAACAATGACAGGAGGAGGAGCTGCCGCTGCTGCCGCAGCAGCTATTGCCAACGCTGTCAAGGCGTCGGGTGCCATTATCGAAGTGAGGGAAGAGGACTTTCTTTTTATTCTGGGGAAGACAGAAAAGCCGTTAGTCGTTTTCAGTGTCCCATCGTTCTGGTCCAGGAAACACCAGTACATGACTTCCTATCAGGGATTTGTCTTCTATACAAAGGCTAAGGAGATGATCCAGCTTCCCGGGCGGGCTGAGATCATCCAGGCCGGAAAGATCTGGACCCCGAACACATAACCAAAGCCAGGGTGCATAAAACACGGCTGGTCCCGGCTGTTTATTTTTTCATCGTTAAGCCGCGGGAAGAAACTTTTTTTCCCCGGAAACAGGCCCAGGTCTATTGACGAAAAAGAAACAAGCTGCAGGTCGATGCAGTGAGTTTGCTTTGACATGGATTTCAACGAATGACAAGAAAAAGGGCTGACAGAGCTGTAATGATCCAGATTGTTTTATTCCAGTCCCAGATTCGCCGTCCGTTAAAACACGTAAAGGGAAAAAAGATGAAGAGCACATCGAAAAGGAGGAACGTCTTCCCATAAGCGGAGATGTTAGCGATAGTGTCTGAAGCCAGCGTCGTCCATTGTGATAACAGCGGGAAATCCATGAACGGTTTCAGGGCACCGGATTCAAAAAGAGAGAGCACGACTTTTGAAAACCCGGTGAGAAAAAGAAGAGAAAAGACTCCCGCGAGAGCCATGGGTCCGAGAAGCGAAAGCTCGCGTTTGTAATTCCATTTGGGTTTTTCCGGATACAATCCTCCCGGAATGGGATACAGGATTCCCGGTAAAAAAAAGGATAATGCGAAAAAAAGCGGAAATCCGGATTCCCAGGCCCGGAAACGGACTTTAAGTCCCATATAAAAAGCTGCTCCTTTCATGGCCAGATAGCGAATGCCGAAAAGGGAAAATAGAGCGAGAAAGAGGGAAAAGACTCCGTGAGATGAACTGTTAAAAGATAATAGGGGAAACGATACCAGGAAACCTGAAAGAAGAAGCGTTCCCCACCATTGAAGAGAAGGGTGTTCCTTGTGAGGCTGAGCAGGCCGTGCCCAGAGGAGATGGCCGATATCTAAAAAATGGAAGATCCTGAACCATAGAAGGACTGTATGAAGGCCGAACCGCTTGAACTGTGCTCCCGGAGAGAGGATCTCAAAGCCTCTGTCAGCTAAAAGGTTGCTTGACGGGGTGTTGTGCCCTTCAATACAACCGAGGATATCTGTACACCCTTCTTGTTCAAGAACAGTGATCCCGGTATCGTATAAAAGCCGGCCTATTCCCTGGCCCTGGACCCCGGGATGGACAAAACCCCAATAGAGAAGGCCTATTTTTTTCTTTTTCGTTAAAGAAAATGATTTCAACACGATTCCTCCGACAAGGACACCTTTTTTTTCAGCGATCCAGACCTTGGATGTGAATGTAAAGAAAAGCTGCTGAATCAGGGGAAAGGATCTCCGCATGAGTGCAGCCACTTGTTTTTTTTCTCTTTTTTCCATGGGGCGGATATTTATTTCAGAATGCAAGGGCATATGTTTCCTCCTTCAATATATATAATAGGGCCGCTTGCGGAAAAAAGAGATTACTTTCCGATGAATGTCCGTATTGTCCGATAAGAGGGAAAAAACAGAATTTAAAAGGTTAAGGCGGCAGCCCCGCAGAAGGGTCAGCCCCAGCACTCAACTCCCTTGAGTTGAGTGCTGGATAAATATTTCCCTTCAGCGCTTTCAAAAGACATGATTGAAACTCTTTCCCTCATTTCTTGTCAGATAAAAAAGACAATCACCCATCAAGGAGGAAAAGATGAAACTTGAGACAAAGCGGCTTCTTCTCCGGACTGTCGCTCAAGAGGATGTCCATGAAGTGGCGCGGATGTGGAAGATGGAGAAGGGGCCTGTCTCCGGTGAAGAGGCGTTTGAAGCCATTCACTGGATGGAAACAGCCCGTTCAAAGAACAAGGCAGGACATCTCCATCATCTCTGTCTGGCCATGATGATCAAAGGGACACAAGAGATCATCGGATGGTGCGGGCTTGACGGCCGGCAGAAAGAACGTGTGGATATTTTCTACCTCATCGATTCGCAACACCGTTCAAACGGTTATGCCACTGAGTGTGCCCGGGCGCTTCTGGAATATGGTTTTTCTGAAATGAAGATCCCTCAGATCAACGGGCGATGTTTTAAAACCAACAGGGCCTCTCAACGTGTCCTGGAAAAGTGCGGATGTGAAGTCTCTTCAGAAGATGAAGAGACACTTGACTATGCCATGACACAGGACGAATTCATCAGGAGGAAGAGCCTGTGAGACAGAAACTGATCATCATCACCGGCTCTCCCTATGTGGGAAAGAGCACAGTCACCGAAAAGGTCTTTTCTATGCTTGAGAACAGTGCCTATCTTGACGGGGACTGGGTCTGGAAGGTGAATCCTTTTTCCGTGCGGGATCCCAGGCTGAGAAACGGCGATAAGAACATGTCGTTTACCCTTTCCACCTATCTCCGCTCACAGTTTGAAT
>Ga0068713_1003496_pt1 | contig 13520 bp, 15 predicted proteins | sample MTBAKSrepl2MetaG_FD_62223 | JGI IMG/M metagenome (GOLD analysis project Ga0068713, IMG submission 62223) | Enrichment culture microbial communities om Arthur Kill intertidal strait, New Jersey, USA, that are MTBE-degrading - MTBE-AKS2 (Arthur... | ecosystem: Environmental > Aquatic > Marine >...
CGAAGACTGCGAACATCTCCACGAGCGTCTCATCGTACGTGCATTCGAGTGACTCCGGGCCCTTTCTCAGGTTGACCACTTCGATCTCCGTGTCGGCCTCTTTGAACTGGTCCATCAGCGCCTTCACCGGAGCATTCCACATCGAGGAGGACACGGGGACGATTACTCGGATCTTCGGCATAGTGCACCTCCACCCGATTCCCGGCTACCTGCCAAGCCGCCTGGCGAGTTCCCGCAGCCTCGGCACGACCACTTCGCCGTCTTCCGTCAGCGGTCTCCCGTCGACCCAGATCGAGCTGTTCAACGATTGACCATCCGAATGCGAGGGGGCGGGGATGCCGTCCGGCGGGACCAGGTACTTGCCGACGTGACCGATCCCCCACTCCGTACAGCCCCAAACCCGCTCGTCCTCCACGATGTTCCCCGTGAGGTTCGCCCCGGGGCTGAAGCCGGCGGCGGCATGTGCGATCCTCAGCATCTGGGGATGATGGAAGCTCTCCAAGTAAGACGAGAACTCGCGCGCTTGGGATCCGCCGTCGACGTCCACGATCTCACCGGCTCTGATCTCAAGGGAGACGGCGTCCTCGAGCATGCCGCATGGCGGCACCAACGACCCGTCGAAAACGAGCCTCCCGTTGATCGTCTCGAGCGCCGGGGACCAGGCGATCATCCCGCTCATCATGTACGTCCCCGGGGCTCTCGCATAGCCATCGCGAACCAAGGGCAGGCGCCCGGGCACGTTCTCGAACCGAAGGTCCGTCCCTCCCGAAGATGCGAATCGGATCTCCCGCGCGTCCGTAATGATCCGGGCCGCCTCGTGCAGGAACGTCTTCAGCGTCGGGTGGTCGACGCGTCCGATGCAGCGAACCATCATGTCCGGGTTCATGCCCACGAGGTTCAGGTAGCGCAGCCGCTTGTTCTCGGCCATGGCCGTCGTGTGAGCAGTAGAGTACAGGAGCCACTGGTTGTTGAACTCGACCCACGCGTCGGCGCCGTTGAGCGCGCCGATCAATGAGTCGAGCGGAAGCGCCGGATCCGCGACCTGCCCTACGCCCGGCGGAGTGGCGAGCCAGATGACCATCGGCTTTGCCCCGAGGGCGTGCGCTGAGCGAGCGACGGAATCGACGACCCGAGATTCGCTCTCCGTATCCGCTGTGATGACGAACGTCTCTCCCGGCTTGAGTCCGAAGAGGTCCTTCGTGATCGTATCCGCCGCTCTCCCCAGTTCGTATTCGTATCGCGAGTTCATTCGGCCGCCCCCCACAACTCGACGGATCCTGTCCACGCACGCCGCTGCGAGGTCGTACCCCTTCACTCCTTCGCCAGGTAGGCGCCCGTCAAGAGTCGAATGCTCCGCTCATCGGTTCCGCTGCCTAGCAGCTGGTCCTCGACCTGTTTGAAATGCTCCAAGAATGCATCTTGCATCCCGCCGATGTCGCCTTGGGCCATCGCTTGGTAGATCGTCTCGTGGATCTCCAGCATGGCGGCTTTGTACCGGGGTTCGACCAAGAACGCTCTTCGAAGCTGCGTGCCGAGCTCGCTGTCGAGACACTCCGCAAGGATGGCGTTGAGAAAATCCCGGAGCAGAACGTTCCCGCAAGCATCGGCAATCGCTTGGTGAAACCCGCGGTCGTATTTGCCGATCGCCTCGTTGTCTCCCCGCCCGTGCGCCGCGCCCATCTTCCGCACCTGGTCTCCGATGCGTTTCATCTGCTCCTTGTTCCCGTCCTTCATCACCAGATTCGCAGCAACGGGCTCCAGATAGACCCGCAGTTCCAGAGCATCGAACGGGTATCCGCCCAACCCGGCGAGCGATGTCACATCGACGTTGCCTTGAATACTCTGAATGAACGTGCCGGAACCTGGTTTCGAGTCAATGATCCCGAGCAGCCTGAGCGCCCCGAGAGCTTCACGGACGGCGGGTCGACTCACTCCCGTCATTTCGGCGATCTCGTATTCCGCGGGAAGTTTGTCGCCCACCTTGTAGAGTCCCGAACGGATCGCGTTCAGGATTTGATCGACGACGTGCTGAGACTTTCTCTTGCTCGGCAGCTTGTCAAACGCCATTGCATCCCACCCTTCAAGTTGTCATTATTATAATAGCTGACCGATGGCGGATCAACGGGCGCATGAGGGACAGCGGAGCGATCTCGTCGGGGCAGGCGGACTTCGCCGCTCGAAGATCCTGGCCGGGAGGCTGTTGCCGGCGGAAGAGGGACATGATACGCATCGAGACTGAGGCTGCCCCAAGACCCGGAGGGCACTACTCGCAGGCCGTCGTCCACGGGGACCTCGTGTTCGTCTCCGGTCAGCTTCCTGTGGGCCCATCCGCGACATCTCCCCCCGAGTCGATCGAAGCCCAAACGCAGCAGGCGTTGCGTAACCTCGAGGCGATTCTGGTCGCGGCCGGAAGCGATCTGAGCCACGTCCTGAAGACGACCATCTTCGTCTCGGACATCGGGCTTTGGGATCGCGTCAACTCGGTCTACGCCCACTTCTTTGGGGGGCACCGGCCGGCTCGCTCTGTGGTCGCGGTGCATGAGCTGCATCATGGACTGCAGATTGAGATTGACGCGGTCGCTGCCCGGATCCCCGGAGAGCGACCCTCCGGTGCACGTGCCGGAGGGATCGAGCGGATGAACGTCGAGGTGGAGAATGCGTAACCAAAATGTGGAGGACCTGCGCTTCCGTTGCACTGCGTGTGGAACGGAGCACCCGGTCGCCGCGCGGGCATGGCGCTGTTCGGAGTGCGAGGGGCCGTTGGTCCTCGTCGGCATGCCATCCTTCGACAAGGCGAAGATCGACGAGCGTCTCTTCACGCTCTGGCGCTACTACCCGTTCGTGCCCTCCGAAGCCCGTGTGACGATCGGAGAGGGCTGTACTCCATTGATCGAAGCTCGGGATCTGGGCGCTGCGACCCTATACAAGCTTGAATACGTAAGCCCAACCGGGTCGTTCAAGGATCGCGGGATGTCCTTCCTGACGACCTTCCTCCGGATGATGGGCGTCACCGAGGTCATCGAGGACAGCTCCGGAAACGCCGGCGCCAGCCTGTCGGCGTACGCTGCCCGCGCCGGGATCGCCGCCCAGATCTTCGTCCCCAACTACACGTCCGAGACCAAACTCCGACAGATTCTCGTGCACGGCGCCGCTCTGGTGCGAGTCCCAGGAACTCGGGATGACACAACCCGGGCGGCGGAGGCAGCGGCGCGGTCCGGGAGAACCTACGCCAGTCACTACTGGAGCCCCTTCGCACTGGAAGGGCTCAAGACCTTCGCCTTCGAGGTGGCGGAACAGCTGGGTTGGCGATGCCCGGACAACGTGGTGTTCCCGTGCGGTCACGGCACGTTGCTTCTCGGTGCCTACTACGGCTTTCAGGCCCTTCGAACGGCCGGGGTCGTGACTCGACTCCCCCGCCTGTTCTGCGTTCAAGCGGCCGCTTGCGCGCCGATCGCGAACGCATTTGCATCGGGCGCGGAGTCGGTCGCGGGGACCGAACCCACCGCCACCGTCGCCGAGGGGATCCGGATCGGACAGCCCGCTCGCGGGAGGGACATCCTCGCGGCGCTCCGCACAACTCAGGGAGCCGCTGTGTCGGTACTGGACGAGGATATCCTAGAGGCATGCGATGCGTTGGCTCGGGTGGGGCTGTCGGTCGAGATCACGTCCGCGACATCCGTCGCCGGACTGAAGCACTTGAGAAGCGACGGAACCATCGGAGCGGGGGAGCTGACAGTCCTCGCGTTGACGGGAAGCGGTTTGAAGAACCCATAGCTGCGCGCCCGCCGAAGAGCGCGCCGGAGCGGGGTTCGCCGGTTCTCATGGCTTGGTCGCCGAATCGGACGTGACGCGGATCATGGCAGATGCGAATGGAACGAGTGCGCTGCGACGGGCTCGCCTCGCGGCCATCGGCAAGATGGTCCTCGTCGTCGGCATTTGGTCCTCGTCGTTCGTGGGCGTCAAGCTCGCGCTCTCCCACGCCGGACCTCTGACCGTCGCCGCCTGCCGCTACTTCCTGGCCTTCGTCTTCCTCCTCCCGTGGCTGGCAGCTCGGAGCCGATCGAGTGGGCGACTCACCGCCTCGTACTGGCTTCGGTTCGCCGCAATGGGACTTGCCCAGTACACCATCGGAAACGGCGTGCTGTACATCGCCATGCGCACCCTCACGGCAACGACCAGTTCCCTGGCGCTCGCCTTCCTTCCCATTCCCGTCTCGATCCTTGGGTTCGTCGTACTGAAAGAGACGGTCTCCTGGATCCGTTCGGCCGGCCTCGTCGTGACGGCACTCGGGAGTCTCGTCTACTTCTGGGACGGACTCGCCCCAGGCGAGCCCTCCGCGCTCTTCCTGCTTGGAATCGCCGTAGCCTGCGCTTCGGCATTCCCCGTGCTCGCCCGGCAGGTCGCCCGTGAAAGGCGGGTCCCCACGATTGTCGTGACCGGTCTCCCTCTCGGAATCGGAGGCGGAGTCCTTCTCGTACTGGCACTCCTCTTCGAGGGGATTCCGAGGGTGTCCGGGACCGGCTGGCTCGTCCTGCTGGGGCTCGCGCTGGTGAACACGCTCGTTCCGTACCTCCTGTATTCCAGCGCCCTTCGATCTCTGCACGCGGTCGAAGCGAACATCTTCGTGGGGCTCACCCCTCTGGGAACGTCCCTCATCGCCCTGCCGGCCCTCGGGGAAAGGCTCAGTCGAATGGAACTGGCGGGCCTTCTTCTGATCGTCTCCGGAGCCGTCCTCGTGCAAGTCCGAAGAACGCGCACACGCGTGGCCCCGGAGCGCTCGATCGAGCGCGCTCGATCGGCGCGGCCCTCCGCAACATTCGGGAGGAAGCGAAAGAAGCCGGGATCGGTGGACGAATGACGAAAGCGCCGTTCCGCCTCGCGATGGTCTCCGGCGCCGTGGAGAGAACCGCGCATCCGGGGCGACTCGGGACTGCAGTCGACCCCGCCAACCCCCTAGAACAGAGTCCTTGACAGATGAAAGCCCCTTCCGTACCATGGGCGCGCCCGGGTCGTTAGCTCAATGGTAGAGCAGCGGACTCTTAATCCGTTGGTTGCAGGTTCAAGTCCTGCACGACCCAGAAGATCGGGATCCTCCCGACGGGTCGTTAGCTCAGTGGCAGAGCACCTGACTTTTAATCAGGGAGTCGCTGGTTCGAATCCAGCACGACCCAGATCACTTGGAAGCGACCGGAGCAGTCCGTATAATCCGGCGCGAACGTCCCCATCATCTAGTGGCCTAGGATACCGGGTTTTCATCCCGGCGGCAGGGGTTCAAATCCCCTTGGGGACACCAGGCTGCAAGACGAGCCCCTTCGTCTGCCAAGTCGCAGGAGCTTTTGTAGTTTGGAACGATACTCTCGCTCTCCATGGTGCAGTCCCAAGCCAGCACATTCAGGAACCTCGCCCTCTGCCCAGCACTCTGGCGCAAGTAGAGAGTGGGCGCTCTATTCAAGAGCTCCAAGGTTGCCGACACGTCGTCCAACGAGGGCTCTCGGACGTCCTTGAACGCCTCAGTCTTACACTTGAGAGCGAATTGCTCCTGCGACCAGTTGCGGTCCATTCCCATCCATACCTCTTCGCTAGTCCGGCGGTCCAGCTTCTCTTCGTATGCCGCTCTGCGGCGTGACTCGATCTTCTGCCAGCGACGTCTACGCTCCTCGGATCGCTCGATTCGTTGCGCGTTGCGCTCGTCTTGGTGCTCTCGCATGACTCTCAGGAGCTGCGTCACCTGCCCCGTTGTCAAGTGAACCCTTCGAACGACTGTGATGAGCCGCTCACCAAGCTGGTCTTCTCGGACATAAGGCTGAGGACGACGACCGCGGCTCTCGGTGCAGCGGTAGTATGTGTGCTTCTTCTCTGCCACACCGGCTGTGATCAGGCGCGGCCGGAGTAGCCACATGTCAGCAACCCCCGGTACGGGAAGAATCCGCTAGTCTGTCGGGTCGGGCGCGATGAGATCCGCATGCGTTCTTGTACTCGCTCGAAGAGGGCCCGAGAGATGAGTGGCTTATGCTTCCCTTCGTGCAGCTTCCCTCCCCATCGGATTGCACCGCAATAGACCGGGTTGGCGAGGAGCTTGTGAAGCGTCCCTTTGCGTGGAATCCCACCTTGTGTTGTGCGCAAGCCATGGTCCGCCATCCACTGCGAGAGCTCGGAAAGCGACATTTGAGTGCGGGCATAGGTCTCAGAGATTGTTTCACTCCCCGTGTGACCACGTTCGGCTCGAATCTGTGTGGATTCACGTTGACCGCTCCCGAAGTGGAAGCCCCCCCAGCGAGACGTTCCACGTTTCCAAGATGCCAACGCTCTGCTCCCGCCTTTTTCCCCACGCGTGCTGTGGGCCTCACGGGGAGATCCACGACCTTGCGCTCGTCATCCTTCTCTCATTGCTCGCATGCGGATGGAGCCGTCCGTTCCGATGTGAAGGTTTGTGCCATCTACGAGCTGGTTGAATCCAGCCGCATCTAGCGTCACAACAGGCACAGACTTCCTGTACAGCTCGTTCGCCACGATGGATCCCAGCGCAACGATCGGGGCAAGCTCTCTCGTCACGATAGCCACCGGTGAATGACCGTTTCTGATCAGCTCCACCAATACCGCACTCGCCGTACTCGATCCCTTCTCTTCGGGAAACGCGAAGATCTGCCCTGAGATGTCGACTCCGCAGCGGTCATGGCGACGGTCAATGACAATCCCAGTCTCTGGGTCAACCCCCCCCCAGAGACTGATGGAGATACGCGAGAGAACGAGGCGACCTTCGGCTGTGCCTCGCACGATCATGCGCCCTCGGATCACGCCGTCCACTGGAGCTCCTCCTTGATAACAGCGCCCTCGATCGCGGATCTTACGCAGTCGCCAATCGTCCCGAACGAGACGTTCACATCCAATTCCCCCGGGGCATAGTATGCGCACTTGCCCGACTCGGTGACGATCGTTCGCGCCGACTTCTGCACGATGGGAGAATGGAAGGGGCACGTATCATGGACCAGGATTGCACCGAAAGCCTTGAGTCGATCAACCCATCCGCTACGCTCAGCCAGGGCGTGCATTGGGGCGCTAGTTATCAATAGGAAGCGAACACTTGGAGCCACGCACGCGCCGTTGGCAGCCTCCACCTCGCGCACCAGTGACTCAAACTCATGGTATGAGTAGTGTGGACAGCCGACAACGACAGCGTCAACGGGGTCTCCCGCACACGCACTTGAGAGCTCTTCCCACGCGCACCCGAGGATGTCGGGGGTCGCGTCGATGATGTGCTCTGGCTCGGATCCATGGAAGGCAGCCTCCGCAGTTGGAGCTTCGGGTGTTACACCTACGATATGGAACAGGGCTATTCCTCCGGAGGATGCTGCCGCCGCACCAAGTGCCTTGAGCTGATCTGACGACACGGTGTGCGGCAGTCCGTCGACAACAGGAATGCCGGAGCCGACTGCACGACCGAGGAAGTGACCGAGTGAGGCCCAAGTTGCCGTGTGTTTCCATACGTCCGGGTGCACACCACGGATGCGCACAAGCACTTCACCCCTCCGATTCCCGAACAGATGAAGGCCGTGCTTAGGAACACGGCCTGTGATGGCCGCACACACATCCATGTAGTCCCCATACCGATTCGTGCGGGCCCCAAGCACGGAGTTTGCGTATGCCACGGCATTCGATTCCCCCCACGCAACTTGCTGCCCAAACCGTGGCGCGAGATAGGACTGATACGGCGCACAGGTCCAAGTGGGCACCGCTCCGATCTGGCAGTACGCCTGTGCAATCCGAGACGCTTGCTCAGCGAATTCGCCTGGCACCCCTAGGCTTCGCCAATTCCTGAGATCTACCGAAACCATGTTGAGTGTGGTCGGCACACGCACGTGCCCTGCGTGATTCACGATGTGCTCAATGAACTCAAGGCTCGAGGTGGACATCAGCGCACATGCGTCAAGATGCGCCTGCTCCACCGAGATCAGTTCTTCCGCCCCCACCGCGTCAGCCATTTGAGCAATGACAGACATCGCCAATCGGTCTGCGTCTCCCGAAGCTCCCGACAGCATGGCGCGATCCTGCTCGTTGAGTCTGACCCTCAGGCCAGATGCATCGTTCCGGCTGTTCATGCCAGTTCCTCCTCGGCATCGGCATGGCTTTCCCCCCTGCCGATGCTCATAGCCTATCAACCCCGGAGATTCAGTCGCAGATCCACCCGATTCCAAGCTCTTCCAGTGTAGAACGGACCGTGCTCGTGTAACCGGTGGTCAACTCCAAATGGATTCACGGCGTAGATTGCGCCCAGGCTTCGCTTATCCTGAGGCATGTGCGCCGGGAGCTCCTGGCCTTTCAACGCGACAACGAGATCCTTCCCGACACCCAGATGGCGAGCCGCTCGCTGTAAACCCTCGCCGAGCGCATGGCCGATCCCCTGTCTTTGGCCAATGGCCTCAACCAGCTTCACCAGAGCATCGGCCGACCCAAGCCGCAATTCAATCCCGTTGGTCTTCTCAGCACCGATCAGTCCTCGCTCAAAGCAGTCCATCGCGCCCAAGCGATTGTGGCAGCGCAGCTAATCATATCTACTCCATACGTTTTGCAGAGCTGATTCGCTCGGCAGATTGCCGGCAGATTGGAGACCCCACAATACGCCGCCATCGCTGCAAGCGTTTGGTACTCCGGTCCGCCATATCGCGGATCAACTTCCCATGGCCCACTATCGATCTCCACAACGCGCTTGCAGGCTGCGACGCATCCGTAGCCTGCGGCGTTGCTCTTGAGTACAGCCTCGGCCATTCGCTCGCCGCTGATCTCCTCTGCACCGTCTGTCAAACACGCCAGTTGGCCAATTGCGCGTCGACAGTCCACCTTCCTCATTCACGGGCAGCTGGCGCCTGTGATAGCGTCTGTCATGGTGCATAGAGGGTTTTCTGGACCGAGTGGATCACACCCCGCAGGCGTGTGCTTCAACAGGTAGTAGGCCCCCTTTGCACTTCGACCGAGGCAGGCTCGGTAGAACGATTCCGGAGGGCATTCGATCTCGAAGCTTCCTGTGGCAAGATCGACGTGGAAAATCCGGCCACGGTATCCGTGGGTCAACAGCGCAACCTCCTCCTTGTGTATCTGCTTCGAACCAAGGACACCAGGTTGCAGAACGAGCCCCTTCGTCTGCCAAATGGAAGAGGCTTTTGTAGTTTGGAACGATACTTTCGCTCTCCATGGTGCAGTCCCAAGCCAGCGCATTCAGGAACGCAAGTGACGGAGCGCGCAGGGGAGTGTCGACAGGGATTGAGCCCCCGCGAAGCCAGCGCATTCAAACATCAGGGAAATCGCCTGGGAACGCCAAAGCAAGCGGGCTCTCGAAGGAGCTGCGAGAGCCCCTCTTCGTGTCCACCGGCACTCGAGGTTTGTCAAGAACCAGACGAGATCCTCGCTCAACGACTCCTGCGATGGTCCGCGCGGTTGTGCCGCTTGGATCCCGGTCTATCAGTCTCTGTCAAGCCACTCCAGAATAACGCGGAGACTGCCGCTGGCCAGGGCGACGCTCGTATCTGCTGCACCATAATACAGCTGGATTGTGTCGCCATCAGGAGCGATTGTGGAGCCACAAGGAAACACAACGTTGTCAACATCCCCGTGCCGCTCATAGGGTTCCTCCGGGCCAAAGATCCACTCTTCGCTACGTTTGAGGCAACACTCGGGTTTGTGCAGATCAAACAACGCCAGGCCAAGTCTGTAAATGGAACCGGCCGCGTTCTGTCGCACCCCGTGGTAGATCACCAGCCAACCTTTTGCTGTTTCGATGGGCGGGGGGGAGAGGCCGATCTTGTTCGCATCCCACCATGCACCCAGGCGGGCTTCCAGCATCAGCTTGTGGCTGCCCCATTGATGAAGATCGGAGGAATAGGAGATCCACATGTGCGCGCCCGCGTGTGCGCCGGGCGAACTGACCGGGCGGTGGATCAAAGCCCAGTTCCCGTCAATCCGACGAGGCAGGAGCACCGCGTCCTTGTTTTCGGGCTGCATGATTACACCATAGCGATCGAAGTGGTGAAAATCGTCCGTGAGCGCCAGAGCTACGCCTGGGCCGTCACGCGTGTAGGCGGTGTAGACGACGGCATACAGGTCCAATTCCGGAACGTAGGTGATGCGTGGGTCTTCAATACCCCACAGCTCTTCGGGAAAGCGCTCCGGATCCGCCATGAGAGTCGGATGGGCGTCGATCTTCCAGTTGTTCACGCCATCGGTTGAGCGGGCAGCGCATAGGTGGGAATGCCCACGCCGGTCTTCCACACGGCACAGGAGCAAGGTGGTCCCGTCACGCAACAGCGTGGCACCGGGATTGAACACGCTGTTGATTGGATACGGCCAGTCGGCGGCGGTCAGAATGGGATTGCGTTCATACCGCCGAAAGAGTTCACGGTGCTGCTTATTCATCTGCTTCGGACCTCCACTCTGATAGGGCTGCTCTCAGCCAGCCGCAGTTCCAGCAGGGCCTGGAGAAAGGCCAGCATCGACTCCGCGCCCTGATTCTCGTTGGGTCGGTCAGGATGCAAACCGTCCCGGCAGCCCCCCGTCGTCGGGTCGTAGACCGAGAGGTTCAAGTCGTTGCGCCCGAGGAACCACTCGAAGGCGCGGCGGGCTTCCTTGTACCACGCCGTGTCGCTCGTGATCCGGTAGGCTTCGAGACAGGCAGAGACCATCGCTTGCGCCTCCACCGGCTGTTGATCGAACCGGGCTCGCTCGCCGCCTTGCAGATAGAAACCATTACATCCAATAGGAGCAAAATGCCCCGCATCCGCGCGCTGCAAGTCGGCGAGCCACCTCAGCGACTCCAATCCGGCTTCGGTCATGGCGGCACTTGGGATCGCTTGGCCACACAGAAGCGAGGCATGCGGCAGCGCGGCGTTGCAGTAGGTCAGCAGGTCTTCATACCAGCGCCATTCATCCGAGCGGTGGCTTTGATACAGCCCCAACAACCGCCCGGACAATTCCTCCCGGACTTGGTTGGCCCTGCGGTCACCGGCAAAGCGCTGCAGGTACTCGTGGATGCCGATCAGCGCGAAAGCCCAGGCTCGCGGGCTGGTCGTGCTGAGAATGGCGGGCAAAGCCTGTTCGAACGCCCGGCCGGCCATGCTCTGCAGGTCCGGGGTGTTCGAGCGGCCCAACACGGTACCCAACGCCCACAGCGTGCGGCCGTGGCTGTCGTCGGAACCGTCAACTTCCAGCCAGTGGCGCTGGTAATCCATGAAGTTGCGGAAGCGTCCAGTTTCCGTGTTGAAGGCGAACCAGATGAAGGCGAGATATCGCGAGGCCAGATCCCGGGCCTCCTCGTTGCCCATGGCCTCCAAGAGAGCACTCACCATTAACCCGCGGGCGTTGTCGTCGATGGTGTACCCTTCGCGATAGTTGGGGATAGTGAAAATGGCGTGTTGCAGGATGCCCGTTTCGTCCGTCATATGATGCAGGTGATCCAACTTGAGAGGCGGCAATTCGCCTGGGCGTTTGTCCAGGGGCTTGACTGCGGGGTCCGAATGAGCAAAATGACGGCGCTCTGCTCGCGCGCGTCGGAAGCTCTCCATGTAGCGGCTCGCTACCTGCGGCCAGATCATCCCTCGCCCAAACACATAGGCCCGCTTGCGCATGGCGTGGCGCTGAGACTCGTTATCCAGAAGGTGAATCACCTGATCGGCCATCGCTGCCGGATCCCGGAAGGGTACCAGCACTCCCCGCCCTTCTGCCAGCAGCTCTTCGGCATACCAATACGGTGTCGAAATCACCGCCTTGCCCGCTCCTAGAGTATAGGCGAGTGTGCCGGAAGTGATTTGCGCTGCATTGAGGTAGGGTGTTATGTAAATATCTGCTGCGCTGATGAATTCAATAAGCTCTTCTAAACTAACAAATCGGTTGCAGAAGATCACCTGACCTTCCACGCCTTTCTCCTGAGCCAGCCATTGCAGAGATAGCCGATATGCTTCGCCTTCATTTCGCAAGACATGGGGGTGGGTCGCGCCGAGAACGATGTACACCACGTTCGGGTGCTCGGCTAGAATGGCAGGCAGCGCGGCGATGACGTGTTCGAAGCCTTTGCTCGCCGAGAGCAGACCAAAGCTGAGCAGGACGATCTTGCCCTCGACTCCAAACAGGTCTTTGTGGAAACTGGGGTCCACAAAGGGCACATCAGGGATACCATGCGGAATCAGGTCGATCTTCTCCGGCAGCACGCCATAGACTTCATGCAGGAATTCTGCGCCACGCTTGCTCATGACAACCAGCCGATCTGACAGGGCCGCAACTTCTTCCAATACTCGCTTCTGATCAGGGTCGGGGTCGCGCAAGATGGTGTGTAATGTCGTGACAATGGGCATTCGCAATTCGCGCAAGAGCACCAGAATGTGGCTGCCCACGCGGCCGCCGAAAATGCCGTATTCATGCTGCAAGGATACGATGTCCACGTTGCTGATATTCAGGAAGTCGGCCGCGCGGCGATACGAGTCAACATCCTTCTCCGTGAGTTCAAACCGAACGCGGGGCGGATAGACGTACCCTCCGTCGACATCGTTGACCGGCACGGCAATGCAGGTTGTTTGGCGATATTGGGCGGCGATGGCCTCACACAGATCGGTGGTGAATGTGGCGATGCCGCACTGCCGCGGGAAGTAGTTGCCGATGAACGCAATGCGATTGATGATGGGATTGGGCGAAGTGCAGTCCATGACGAGCATCTCCTTTACCCGCCGCACAACATGTCCGCGGACGATAACCCACACGATCCGTCTGGACTGGATGCCCTGCGCACGAGATGATTTCCGTAGAGGGGTTCGTCCTCGCTAGAATACTACCGGAAAGCCGCAGCCCTTGGCAAGGTCCTGGGGATCCCTCCTATGTCGCGTTCTTCACCGCTGCCCGGCACACCCTCTTCTGTGCCTCTGACCGGACTCCGGATCAAGCCGAGATGCGATGCATCTCCGCCCGCCGCTATGCATGCAGGGTACGGTTCGAGTAGACTGTTGGGGCCCGTGGGGACACTCACCGGCAGGTGCTCGACGTCGGCCCCGGAGGGCCCCGAGGCAGTCCAGGGTCGTCGAGCCAGGGAACGCAAGCGTCTCCTATTTGCGGGCGCCTTGTGAGGTGTCTATAATGGGCGAGTAGCTCAGATGGGAGAGCATCCGGCTTACATCCGGAAGGTCACAGGTTCGAGTCCTGTCTCGCCCAGTGAGCTTCCACCTTGCCGGGGGCGTGGTCTAGTCAGGTCTAGGACGCTGGATTGTCACTCCAGAGATCGCCGGTTCAAATCCGGTCGTCCCCGCACATCGATGCCGAGGTAGCTCAGTTGGTAGAGCACGGCCCTGAAAAGGCCGGTGTCCCCAGTTCGATCCTGGGCCTCGGCACCATCGCTTTCTTCCCGTTGCTGCGAACCGAAGAGGACAGATGCCGATCGCCCGATCCTCCACACTGCGCAACTGAGGGCGTCTTCCTCCGTGAACTGCAGTCCCGAATGGTCTTTCCGTGCAATCGCGACCGGTCTGTCTGTGGATAACTCTGTGGAGAAC
>Ga0068713_1003499_pt1 | contig 13510 bp, 11 predicted proteins | sample MTBAKSrepl2MetaG_FD_62223 | JGI IMG/M metagenome (GOLD analysis project Ga0068713, IMG submission 62223) | Enrichment culture microbial communities om Arthur Kill intertidal strait, New Jersey, USA, that are MTBE-degrading - MTBE-AKS2 (Arthur... | ecosystem: Environmental > Aquatic > Marine >...
AGGACTCCCTCGCAAAGCTCCTGGAGCAACCCAAGATCAAGCGTTACGATGTGGCCGGTCGCAAGATAATCATCTACATCGAGGACATGAGCCCGGGCGACAAGATAACCTTTTCGTTCCAGGCTCAAGCGCAGTATCCCGTTCGGGCCAAAGGGGCGGCCTCATCGGCGTACTCCTATTACACGCCGGAATGGAGAGGCGAAACAGTCAGCCGGGCAATGACCGTTCAATAGGCGGGGAGCCCACGCGCGCCCCGGATCCGGGAGACCTTCTTGACTCTCGATCCGGGCCGCGCGCATACTCGATCCATATACACGGTGTACCGAGGAAGGGAGTACCCATGCGCTTTCTCGTTATCTCCGAGATCAAGACTCCACCGGCCCCCGACTTGGCGATGCTCCTATTCGACGCACAGGACCAGTGGGGCGATACTTACGCCGCCCAGGGAAAGATCGAGCAGTACTTCGGCATGGCTGGTACCTGCGGCGCTGTGGGCATTCTGAATGTCGACTCCCACGAAGAGCTAGATCACATAATGAGTGAGTACCCCTTCGCACCGTTCGCGGAGACAAAGATCGTCGCCCTCAGCGACTATGCGGAGCACATCTTCTACTACAGCAGGAGGGCACAGATGAGAGCGGAGTTGTTGGCACGGCGCTCTCAGCCTGACCCCGAGACATGAGGCCTCAATCCGCGGGGTTGATTCCCTGGCGGGCTACCTAGCGGGCTACTATCTCGTCGATTCTCTTTTTCGCGTCCATGAAGACGTCGCGAATCTCACGCGTCTTCACTGGGTCTTCTCTGGTGCTCCGAATGGCCTTGACCACATCCCCAACGAACCATGTCACCATGTCCCGAGTGAGCCCCGCCCATTCGGCGCCCCCCGCCCAGCGACCGCACGAGGCCAGGCGCTCTCTGTAGCGGGCCGCCTGCTCTCCGTGGGCGTCGAGCCATGCGCGGCCGGCGTCGCTCATCGAGTAGATCTTCTTCCCGCTTGCTTCGACCGACGAGGTCACAAAATCCCGGTCCTCCAGCGACTGCAGGGTCGGATACACCAATCCCGGGCTGGGACTGTAGAACCCTGCCGAGCGCTCCTCCAACTCTCGAATAATGTCGTATCCATGGCGTGGCTGCTCGCCAAGCAGGTCGAGAATCACGAGAACCATTCCCCCTCGCTCGAAGAACCCGCCCCGCGTGCCACGCCCGTGATGCCTGAAATCGCCCCACACGTGAGAATGCATGTTTTGCTCCTTTTCATCCAAAGAGCCACCCGAGACTGATTCTCAGGAGGCGTACTATCGATGTATCACGATATATCGTGACCTATCTTACCGTGGCCCTGGCCAAGGGTCAACATTAATACGCCACGACTTTGTGCGGCAGCAAATCCGCCACGCGCCCGTGGGGTCAGGGTCCGCAGATGAAGAACGGAGCCTGCCCGTATTCATATTGCCGCTTGGGAATTGGGGTAATCTAGGGACATTGAAGCAACCGTTCGGTCCTGCCGATAGGATGAGGGTGGCCGCCTTGGGCTCGCGGCCGAATCAGTCTACCGATTGCCGTGCGCCCGGCACAAAGGAGTACTCATGAGAAGGACCTCGAGAATAGTCTCACTCGTCACGATATTGCTGGTGGCCATGGTTCTGCTTGCCGTAGCACTTGCAGGTTGCGGTGATGGTGGGTCCACGGCCGCTCAGTCGGACGGATCCCCGGCAGGCATTCTGTCGTCGGCCGTCGCTGCCTCACAAGAGATCGACAGTGCGAAGGGTACGTTCGACCTCTCGATCGAGTTCGACGTCGATGCAAGCACGCTGCCCGAAGAGGCCCAAGCCTTTGTGGGAGAGCCCATCAGAATCAGCGGAACCCTGGCGGCGGCGAGCGAGCCGCTGGCCGGCGATGTCACCGTGAGCGCGTCTATCGCGGGCGCGTCCCTCGAGATCGGTCTCAAGATGCTGGAAGACAAAGCGTGGATCGGCTTCATGGACCAGTGGTATGAGGCCCCTGCCGAGATGATGGCCGGGCTGAGCGATCCCGCCGCGTCTGAAGCAGCGAGCGCTGAGATCTTCCAGATATTCGCCACCGCCGGCATCGATCCGGCTACCTGGTTCTCAGACCTCAAGATCGCCGGGGAAGAGAGCGTCGACGGTGTGGACAGCCATCATCTCACCGGATCACCTGACGTGGCCAAGATGATGACCGACCTCATGAAGCTCATGGAGAGCGGCGCGCTCAACGACGTAATGGGCGGCATGACCGGCGGGACTTCAGGCAGTGATGGAGCTGCCGGCATGATGCCTTCCGCCGAGGAACTGCAGGAGATGCAGACCATGATGGGCTCCATGTTCCAGGATCTCAAGCTCGACATTTGGGTCGGCAAAGACGACTCCATGATGCGGAAGGCCGTGCTCGGCGCCCGCATGGTACCCCCAGCCGGCGAGGATACCGGGGGCATCAATGCCATCACCTTGAGCATGACAATGACCCTTAGGGACATCAACGAACCGGTGACCGTCGAAGCTCCCGCCTCGGCCAAGCCCTCCAGCGAGCTCGAGAAGGCCATGGAAGATAATCTCGGATCGCTGCTCGGCCCGATCTTCGGGGGCATGGGCATGGGTGGCGCGATCCCCACTGACATAGTTCAGTAACCTGCGCCTAGAACCGACCCCCCTGCGATGGGGCGGGGCGGCACTTACGTGCCGCCCCGCCCCTAGTCTATCGGCACCAGGTTCTGAAACTGTTCGAAGCACTCCCTATATTCATCGCGCGCCTGGCGCCCGAGGTCGAATTGAACCAGCGCTGCGTCTACGGTCCCCACGTCCCACATTGCCTCGATCCCCTGAACGGTCGCGTAGATGCGATTGCCCATGGCCTCAGCCGCCTGCTTCAGCCACTCGTGCGACGCCTCGAAATCGGCCGGCACCGCCACCTCTCCCAGACTGGCGAACACGCCGTCGAGTTGACCCATCATGCTCTGAAGCTCGTTCCAAACAGAACGAGGCACGTTGGGAGCCGTGTTGTTTATCTGTGTGGCCAGGGCGGGAATGCGGGCATCGTCCTGTACCAGTTGCTCGACAACGGCGTCGGTCGCCGTGAGGTAGTCCGCGAGGAGGCGGTCCGGCAGTGAAGCAGTCGTGCTCGGTTCGCCGGTGGACGTGGTCGAATTCTGATTTGTCTCAGACGTTGCGACTTGGGACGCGCTGGTCGTAGTCTCAGCGCCGGTCGTAAGGGTCGACCCGGACGTTACCGAACTCAGCACCGTAGTGGTCGTTTCCGCGGCATCCTCGCTATCGTCGCCGGCGAGGAACAGATAGGCTCCGCTCCCTGCCCCTGCCAGCACGATCACGACGGCAATGATGATTCCAATCATCAGCCCTGTGCGCCTCGCACTCCCACTGGACCCGCCGGGCGACACGTGGGAAGCCCCATACCCGCGTTGCGCCGCCAAAGGCGGGGGGGCCATCATCCTTGCCGATGGGGGCGGGGGCGGCGTCTCCGGCCGTGGAGCCGGCGGCGGCACAGGCGGCCCCTGTGACGGCGATGGCGGCAGAGGCTGCCCTGCGCCTTGGGAACCGGAACCACTTCCCACAGGTCCCCGATTATCTGCGGCCGACTCCGTCGACACTTTCTCACCGCAGTTCGTGCAGAAGGAACTTCCCTCATCGAGCGGCCGGCCACAACTGGCGCAAAACATCGGCTTATCCCCCTCAGACAATATTGCGCGCTTCCCCATGATTTCCGCCTAGGCTAGTCCAAACCCGGCGCATAGTCCACACCCGGTCGAAACCTCGAGATGCGCCACGCGAGAACCGAGACTATCGCGAGCGCTATCGTCGCGTAGAAGGTGGGATAGAACCAAACGGGGACGGCCAGTGAAACAGCCTGCGCCCGAAGGAAGTTGTTTCCGAGTCGAAACAGCGTGAATCCAAGCGCGAAGACAAGGAACGGTAACCCCTCGAGCGCGCTCGCCCCGCGGGAGCCCCTTTCCCCCGGCTCCCCGGGTCGACCGCGCACAAGCAGCCACACAGCCAGGCCTCCCAGCAGCGCGGCCGCTGCCATCTCGTAGACCTGAGTCGGGTGGACCGGTTTTGTTGCCCCTGCAAGCACCGATAGTCCTCCCTCTCCACGGGCGACCTGAAAAGCCCACGCCTGACTACCGACCGGGTAGGTCACGCCGAGAAATGACGACGTCACGGCACCGAAACAGCACCCGTTCAGCAAACAACCCGTCCTCATGAGGATGATCCCCGCAGCAAGGGCGGGCACCGCGCTATCGGCCAAGCGCCACAGCGGCAACTGGAAAACGCGCGAAAGCATACATCCCGCGACAAGAGCCAAGATCAGCCCACCATAGAGAGAAAAACCGCTGAATCCTAATGAGTAGATGCGCCCACTTTCTTCCGCGTAGTAATGCCAATTGACCCCAAGATCGAGCAACCTCGCTCCCAACACCCCCGCTGCCAGGGCGATGCCGTAGGTCAGGAGGGCGCGCCGTCCGGACAACCCCCGCAGGCGAGCACTGACAGCGCCCACACTCAACGAAGTAATCCACGCCAGCACCATGAAGAAGCTGTATGAGCGCACCACGATCTCGGTCTGCCCTGCGCTGAAGCTCATAAGCACGGGATGCAAGCGCAAGCCTCCCAATGGCTCAAGAAAACCCGATTGACGTACGGCTTTCTCATCATATACTGAAGCGCGGACGTGGTGCACAGGCGCAGCAGGCTTGGAGGAAGTCTCAATGGACGCTGGCGCGATGAGTTCAGGCTGGTACTACTTCAAGCAAGGTGCACCCGAGGGATCGCAGGCCGGGCCCTTTACGTGGGCAGAACTCCATGCGCAGGCCTCGCGGGGAGCTATCGCTCCGGATGACCTTGTATGGAATCGCGGGTTGCCCGACTGGCTCCCCGCGTCCCAGATTCCAGAGCTCATCTCCCTCACCGCTCCGAGGGAACCCGCTGGCAAGCCCACTGTCGCGGTTCCGCCCTCAGCCTCCGCCCCACCAGCGCGGCGGGCCTGGCTTCTTCCGGTGCTCATACCGCTCGTGGCCATCATCCTCGTGGGATCGGGTCTTGGCGCGTTTCTCGCGCTTCGGGACGGAAGCGACGGCGAGGCGGCCAAGGAAGCGGCTGTCAGCACGTCGACCAGCGACGAGCCCACGACTGTTACCACCCAAGAGGGCCTTGGCAAGGCGCAGATAGTCGACGCCGATCCCGCAGCGGTCGTCGAGACCGAGCAATACGGCCCCGCTCCCGCGAACCAGATCCTGGTACTCATGGCCGAGGGAAGCGCCCGCGAGGAGGCCGAAGCCGTGGCGGTTGCCGTGAGTGGCCGCGTGGTGGGTGAGATGGAGTACATCGGCCTCTACCAGATCGAGACGTCCGGCACCACGGCTGCCGACCTAGAGACTGCCGTCCAGAAGGCCGCCACCGTCCCTGGAGTTGACTCCGCCTTTCCCAACGGGGTCGACGTCGTCAAAGCCCCGAAGGAAGGCAAGAAGTGCTCGCCACTCCGCGACCCTATGTACGAGACGGGAACCAACGCGGCCGCCTACGAAATGATCGGCATGCAGGAAGCGTGGGACGTCCTCAGGGCCAGCGGGATACAGCTCAACGACGCGCACGTCGGGATAGTCGACAGTTCAGTGTACACGCAGTCGGGCCACGACTTCACTCCCGAACTCAACTTCCCCGACCAGAACGGGAAGTACCCTTCCGGTAAGGCCAAGGTCAGAGGTCTGTCTCCCAAGGACACCACCGGTCAGGCCGCACCCGACAGCGGGGGCCTCTCGCACGGCACACAAGTGGCCCACATCATAGGTGCCGACCCGGGCAGCGGCGCCACCGGCGTCGCGGGCGTTCTTCAGGACAAGCTCACGATGACCCTGAGCAATACGACTCAGGGGTCTTGGGCCTACCAGAGCGCAAACCCCGACTTGAATGACCCCACTCAGTATCAGGGATTCTACGTGCGCGCCCTCGTGGAGATGCAGAAGCAGGTTGAGGCTGGAGCCACCGTCATCAACCTGTCGATCGGCCCGGCTGAGCCAAGCGCCAACAACGCCTGGCGGGCGCAGGCGTACAAGCGCTTCTTCGAGAGGATGCAACTGGACCATCCGGAGGTTCTTTTCGTAGCAGCGGCAGGCAATGAGAACGGTGCTCTTGACGGGGCCAACTACGGACCGGGCGGTTTCAAGCTCCCCAACGTCATGACCGTGGGCGCCCTCGATCAGACTGGAGACCGCGCCACTGCCGCCGACTGGTATGACCAGGCGACCCTCCAGAAGGTCTACGAAACCCGCAAGGCGGCAGGTACTATCCCCGCTGAATGGACGCTGGAAGACTTCACCGAAGATCTGTCCAGCGGATCGAATTACGCGACCGGCGATGGGGAGGTCAGCATCTCCGCCTGCGGTTCGGGTGTTCCCACCGGCCTCGATCCCGACGGTAAGCCTGTGCTTAATGACGGAACCAGCTTCGCCACCCCCCAGGTGACAGCGGCCGCCGCCCTGCTCAAGTCGATCAATCCCAAGCTGACCGCGCAGGAGATCAAGGATATTCTTGTGCGGACGGCCGCAGTGGAGGTCGAGCAGGAGGATGGGACGACAGTGGCGGTTCCCGCCGACGTGGGCGGCAAAGTGCTGCGGGTGGACAATGCCGTCCTCGAAGTCATCAATCAACTCCGAGGTCCCGGGAACGAACTCAACCGTGAAGATCTCCTGGAACTCGCGTCCGTGAGCCTGGTCGCCGACGGCGGCCCCGCGGATTACACGGTGACAGCGTCGGTGACAAGGGTCGGCGGCAGCGGCACAGACCTAAAGATAACCATGACCGGCGAAGGCGCGATCACCGGCGACACGAGCCAGCACCTCGACGCTCCGGGTGAAGTCACGTGGACGGTATCCCCTAAGGAGGGGAACACACCAACTATCAGGGTAGTCCGCTCGGATACCGGGGGTTGCGCCACGCTGACCATCGAGGAACTCGATCTCAATGGCCGCTGGAGCGGCACTTTCACCTTCGGATCATTCGCAATCGACGAAAACACGGCCCCGTCCAGCGCAGAAGAGGGTTGCTCTCTGGCGCTAGTAGGCGAACTGCTCGCCAAGCTGCAAGGGCGGCCGCTTCCCATGACCATGGACATCACAGTTGACGAGATAGGGAACGGCACCACCGTCACTCTCATCGACATGTCGGCCCTGGCCGCCGAGTTGGCCGCCGAGAACGAGGAGGTCGAGGTAACGTACACCAACGATCCGCAGACATTCCCCTTCACCTTTGATGGCGAGACGCTCATCTTCCAGCTCGACCAGTCTTCGGCGGCAGGTTCGCGCATGAGTGGAACGCTACGCAAGGAGGGTGAAACACTCGTGATCGCAGGCACTCTCGACGCCGGTGGAACGGGATTCAGCGTCACCGGTACCTGGACGGTGACAAAGGAGTAGCACCCCGAGCCCCCGAAGCCACGATGCCTGCTTCGTTTGCCTACGATGGTTCCTTGGGCGGCGCAGGTCCGTCATCGCTTCCTGCGGCACGTTTGCCCCCACCACACCGTGGCAACAATCAAGCCATGCCCACAAGCACGCTCACTCTGAACAATGGGATCGAAATGCCGAGGATCGGCTTCGGCACCTGGCAGGTACCAGCCGCGAGGGCCCGCCAGGCCGTGTTGTGGGCGCTGGGGGCCGGATACAGGTTGATCGACACCTCGCTCGCTTACTGGAACGAGCCCGAAGTGGGCCAAGCAGTGCGGGATTCCGGGCTCGACCGGGAAGAGATCTTCGTCACAACGAAGCTCGAGAGCGAGGATCACGGCCGTCGCGGCACTCACCAAGGGTTTCTCACCAGCCTTGCCAACCTCGACATTGACTACATTGACCTCTACCTCATCCACTGGCCGGGAGGCACCTCGCGCATCGAAACCTGGAAGGCCATGGAAGAGATCCTCGCTCAAGGCAAATGCCGGGCTATTGGCGTCAGCAACTACACGGTTCGACACCTGGAGGAGATCCTGGAACACGGGCAGGTCGTACCCGCCGTCAACCAGATAGAACTGCATCCGTTCCTCCATCCAGGTGGCCTGCTTTCGTTCTGCGTCGGTCACGGTATTCAGATCGAGTCCTACAGTCCCCTCACCAAAGCCCTGCATCTCCATCATCCGGTGATCGAGCACGTGGCCAGGAGGCGCGGGCATACTCCCGCCCAGGTGGTCCTGCGCTGGCACGTTCAGCATGGATTCATCCCCATCCCCAGATCGGTGCAACGGAACCACATCGAGGAGAACATCCGGGTCTTCGACTTCTCTCTTACCGACGAGGACATGCAGCAATTGGACTCGCTTGATCGAGGCGTGCACCTAGACTGGGACCCGAGCGGGGTTCTGTAGTCACTGAACGTTAATCGTTCTGTTCTTCTTCGTTTCAGCCCGAGACAAGCATGCCCATTCCCGGTATCCTGCACAGGCGAGGGGTGTATCCAAGCCAAGTGTGGTTGTGTGCGCGACAGGGGTGATTGCATGCAGATCCTGCGGAACGTGTTTCGGCGAAAGCTCCGTGTGTTCTTGACAATCTTTGGCATCACCATCGGAGTGCTGTCCCTGGTAGTGATGGGAAGCATGGCCGAGAAGATCAACCTGCTCGTTGCCGGAGGCACGCGATACTACTCAGACAAGGTGACGGTGGCGGCCCCGGGAAGCGGAATGTTTTCCGTGGGTCCTCTGTCCCTCAGCAAGCTCGAGGAGGTGAGAAAGGTGCCGGGCGTGGCTGAGGCTTCGGGCCAGATCAGCATGCTTCTCGAGACTGAAGCGGGCGCCTCGTTTGGCATGCCGTCGATCATCGCCGGCAGTGACATGCGCGGCATCGAGTTGGAGAGTTTCGAGACCACATTCAGCGACGGCCGCGACCTGACGGCCGACGATATTGGCTCCGTCGTAATTGGGTCGGACCTGGTCGACAGACTGGGCGCGAAAGTCGGCGGTACCGTCACCATCAGGGGCGAGCAGTTCGGGGTGGCCGGGATCCTGGAAAAGACCTTGACCGCCCCGGACAGCTCCGTATGGATGACCCTCCCAGACGCACAGCGACTCTTTGTGCAGGACCTGCCGGAGATGATCCGAGACCAGGTGAATCAGGACGACTTGGCGACCTCCTTTGTGGTCTACCCTACCGAGGGCACCGATCCCGAGGAATTGGCCTCCCTCATAACCCAGACCGTCAGCGGCGTAGAGGCCACGGGCCCGAGCGCGTTCCAGGAGCAGATTGCCAGCAGCACCAAGATCCTTAACGCGATCCTCTATGGAATCGCGATCATCTCGCTGATCGTGGGCGGGCTTTCGGTCATCAATACAATGACGATGTCGGTGAGCGAGCGCACGCGAGAGATCGGCATCCGTAAGGCGATTGGTGCTTCAGATGGACAGATCGTGCGTCAGTTCCTGGCGGAGGCCGGGGTCATCGGGTTCATCGGCGGCGCCACCGGCCTGGCTCTAGGTTGGATCGCAGCCCTTTTCGCGAATATGGCTCTGGCCGCTTCGAATCTCAACCTCTTTCTCGTTACGCCCCGGCTTGCGATCGGATCCGTTGCGTTTGCCATCCTTCTAGGACTGATCAGCGGCCTGTACCCATCGCTTCATGCGGCCCGCATGAAGCCCGTCGCTGCCCTTCGATATGAATAAGGACTTGGAGAACAATGAGATGGACGTGCTCATCAAGGCAATAGACGTTCACAAGCGCTACGTCATGAGCAAGGACAATTATGTGGATGCACTTCAGGGAGCCAACGTCGAAGTGACGGAGGGCGAGATAGTCGGCATCATGGGCCCCTCCGGCTCCGGCAAATCCACACTTCTCCACATTCTTGGCTGTCTCGATTCTTTGAACTCCGGCGAAGTCTGGCTGGGCGGACGCCGGGTGGACGGCTTGAACGGCGGTGGCCTGACCGACCTCCGGCGCACTGAGGTGGGATTCATCTTCCAGACCTTCAACCTCGTGCCGAGCTTGACTGCTCTTGAGAATGTGGCGTTGGCAGGTCAATACGCGGGCAAAGGCAAGCGGGCAGCCCGGGACTCGGCAATGGACGCCCTCGCGCACGTAGGTCTCGCGGACCGGCACCGCCATCGTCCCTCTGAACTTTCAGGGGGTCAGCAACAACGCGTGGCGATCGCCCGCGCGCTCGTGAACAGCCCCAAAGTCATCTTCGGCGACGAACCTACCGGCAACCTGGACTCAGCGAGTTCCCAGGAGATCGTCGGGATGATGCACCAGATCAACCGAGACACCGGCACAACCCTTGTTTTGGTCACGCACGACCCGGGAGTAGCGGATACCTGTCACCGGGTGATCCACATGCTCGACGGGAAAGTGCGCGCGTAGCCGCGCGCCGGGCCGACGGTGAGTGACGTCGGCCCGGCGTCTATCTCACGCGCCTATACTCGGCCACCATGAACTCGTGCCGGTGCCCGTCATCGGCCTGCCTGCGCCTGAACCCCGCCGCGATTATCTCGCCCCGATCCTCAGGCTCTCGGATGCTCCGAGTCAGGATGCGCCAGTGCATTGGGGTGGCGGCCCAGTCTACGGACCCGCTCGAGAACCGGTGGGTGCGAGTAGTTGAGAAGCACGTACAGGGGATGAGGCGTCAGGCTGGATAGGCTGTCTTTGGACAGCCGGGCGAGACCCGCTGCCAACGCACCGCCGCCGTCCGTCGTGCCCGCGGCGAACGAGTCGGCCTGCCTTTCGTTGTGTCGTGATAGGGCGGCATCCCCTATGGAGAGGAAGAACTGGAGCGGCCGCAAGAGCACAGCCACAAAGACAATCCCTGTGTAGACCGATGTCTGCGGCACGCCAAAAGCCTCGAATAAACCCCGCTCCACCGACAAGACCGAGAATAGTCCCAGAAACAGCCCCATCTCGATGACGCCGACGACAGTGCCCATTAGTATGTGCCGCTTCTTGTAGTGGCCGATCTCATGAGCGAGGATGGCCACAAGCTCCGCCACTGAATGTCGCTCGACAATGGTATCGAACAATGCGACGCGCTTGCTGTTGCCGAAGCCCGTGAAGTAGGCGTTTCCCTTGGTGGACCGCCGAGAAGCATCGATGACATAGACGGCCTTGAGGGGGAAGTGCACCCTCGCGGCGTAGGAGAAGATGGCGGAGCGAAGCTCGCCGTCGGCAAGCGGGCTGAACTTGTTGAAGAGCGGCAGAACAAAGGTCGGCAGTAGCAGCTGCAGAATGATGGTGACCATTCCGGCCGCCACCCAGGCAACGATCCACGCATACCATCCCAAGTATTGAAACACGGCCAGGAATCCGGCCAACAAAGGAACCCCAAACGCCGCCGACACGAGAGCGCTTTTTAGGACATCCAGAATGAACGTGCGCGGAGTTGTCTTGTTGAAGCCAAACCGCTCCTCGATGACGAAGATGCTGTACACGCCGAAGGGCAGCTCGAGAATCCCCCGGGCCGCGAGGAGCGCAAGCAGAAAGAGAAGCCCCGTGAAGACTGGCCCGATTCCTAGTTGTCTCAGGACGCCATCGAACCACCCGAAGCCTCCGACCAACCAGAACACGAGAAGAAGGGCCAGGTCAAAGCCCGCTGTCACAAAACCGAACCTGGTCTTCGCGCGCATGTACCGTTGCGAAGTGGCATAGGTTTCCGCCTCGTAGACCTCAGCGAAATCGGCGGGCAACTCCGGTCGGAGTCGGCGGAGGTTGAGGACCTCGACCCCCGTCGATACTGCCTCAAGTGCGAGGACACCTGTCAGCGCAGCCGCAAAATATGCATTCGCCGTGACCATGCGTCTGGCTCGTAGTCGGAATCAGCGCGGAGACCGAGCGCGAACGCCTAGCTACGGATCAACCGCTACGCTTCCTGGGGTGGAGCGTCGAACAGTGCCGCGGCTTCCTTGAGAGAATCGCGAATCGGGAGATGCTGCGGACACAAGTCCTCGCATTGGCCACACTCGGTGCAGTCAGACGCCTTGGCCGTGGTGCCGCTGGTTACATAGAAGCCGTAGACTCCCGCCTCGGCGGCGGCGTCACCGTAGCAGGCGCTGTCGTTGAGACACCCCAAGACGAGTGGTATGTCTATGCCGGCCGGGCAAGGCATGCAGTACTTGCAGCGCGTGCAATCGACCTTGGTGGCCGCGATGTATTCCTCTCTCACGCGGGAGATCACGTCCATCTCCTCGGGCGTGATAACCCCGGATTCCGCCTGATCGGCCAATTCGACGTTCTTCTTCATCTGCTCGATATCGCTCATGCCACTCAGAACGACACCCACCCCGGGGTCGTCCCAGACGAAACGGAGAGCCCATTCAACCGGCTCACGCCGTATTGGCGCCTCGCCCCATAGTTTCCGCACGGGTTCGGGGATGCGTTGCGCGAGCTTGCCGCCCTTGAGCGGCTCCATCACCATGACGCCCAAGCCGCGATCGGCAGCGAGACGGAGGCCGCGCCCACCTTGCTGGTAGTCGACGTCCATGTAGTTGTACTGCAGGAGACAGAAGGACCAGTCGTATCCGGCAAGGATTGACTCAAAAACCGGCAAGTCGTCGTGGAACGAGAAGCCCGCGTAACGGATCTTGCCTTCCGCGATAGCCCGGTCGAGGAATGGGAGCGCCCCGAATTCGAGAAACTTGGCCCAAGAAGTCTTTCCCAGCCCGTGCAGCAGGTAGCAGTCGATGTGGTCGGTCCGCAGGCGCTCCAATTGATGGTTCAGGATGCGCTCCATGTCTTCAGGCTTTTCTAGAGCCCAGGGCGGGAGCTTGGTCGAGAGGAGCACGCGGTCCCGGAGCCCGTTCGCGAGCATGTCGCCGAGAAATGGCTCGGAACTCCCAGGCACCGTGAAGCCCGTGGTGTGATAGGTATACGCGGTGTCGAAGAAGTTGACCCCGTGGTCGACCGCGTAATGGAACATCTCCTCGGCCTTCGGCCTGTCGACCTGCTCCGGCCGCCCGTCAAGGGTCGGCAATCGCATGCAGCCAAAACCCAGGGCCGAAACCAGCTCCCCGGTCTTGCCAAATGGGCGGTACTGCATATCGCTTCCCTTCTGACGTAAGGTCTAGGTTACCAGCGTGAGTGTCTTTGTAAGGGCCTGTTCCGCCTCCGCCACTACCCGCTCGATCAACTCCTGGCAGCTGGGCTCATCATGGATGCCTCCCAAGCTCTGCCCAGCAAACAGGATCCCCCTCTCGGTGTCTCCCTGCTCAATGCTGAGCAAGTGCCGTCTCGCACCGACGGCTTGGCGTGCCTGCATGAAGAGGCCGCGTGAATCCTCGTGCGCAGCCAACATGGAGATGCTCAAGCGAACGAACTGCGTCGTCGACAGGCCGAGGATATTCTTGACTTGAAGTGCTGCCTGCATCGACTCGAAAAAGGGGAAGCCAGAGCGCGCCAGCCTCTCGGCCGGCTTGTTCTTGAGCGCCCGGCCGGGCATCCCGTCGAAGTTGGTGCTGCAGAGCGTGTCTTCTTCGCCGGCCTTGATCGCGAGGTCTTTGAAGGTGCGGTGAAGCCGAG
>Ga0068713_1003510_pt1 | contig 13479 bp, 12 predicted proteins | sample MTBAKSrepl2MetaG_FD_62223 | JGI IMG/M metagenome (GOLD analysis project Ga0068713, IMG submission 62223) | Enrichment culture microbial communities om Arthur Kill intertidal strait, New Jersey, USA, that are MTBE-degrading - MTBE-AKS2 (Arthur... | ecosystem: Environmental > Aquatic > Marine >...
GGTCAATATGCAGCCGGTCACCAACGGCGCGCTGGGGCTGAAAGGAATCCCGGATTACACCAATCTGTATTGGAGCTGGGGCACCGCCGCGGTGTGTATTTTTGTGTGCAAGCGCCTGGTGGACAGCAACTACGGCCACGCCCTGAAAGCGATCCGCGATGATGAAATCGTGGCCGAAGCGCTGGGTGTCAGCCTGAGCTATCACAAGTTGCTGGCTTTCTTTACCTCCGCGTTTTTCATCGGGTCGGCGGGGGCCTTATTTGCTAACTTGATCTCCACCATTGACCCCAAGGTATTCCTGTTCTTCCTGGCCTACCAGATCGTTGGGATCACCGTGATGGGCGGAATGGGCAGCCTTACCGGCAGCGTGATCAGCGCCTTTTTGTACACCATCTTCCTCGAGTTCCTGCGGCCGATTGAGTCACCGTTCAATATTGGCTCGATCCAGGTGCCGGGCATCCCGGGGATGCGAATGGTGATTTTCTCTGCCCTGCTGCTGATGGTGATCCTGTTCTACCGGCGCGGGTTGATGGGCAGCTCCGAGTTCAGCTGGGATTGGGTGGTGGCAAAGGCCAGCGCCCTGCGCGGGCTGTTCACCGGGAACGGCAAGCCAGGCACGGACCAGACCGGGAAGGAGGATTGACATGGCGCTCTTGAAACTCGATAACACCGTCATGCGGTTTGGCGGGCTGACGGCCGTCAACAAATTCTCCACCGAGATCTCGGATAATGAATTGTGCGCCCTGATCGGGCCCAACGGGTCGGGAAAGACCACCATTTTCAACATCATCACCGGCATCTACACCCCGACCTCCGGGAGCATCCGTTTCAATGGGACGGAGATCACCGGCATGCGCCCGGACCTGATCACCAAACTGGGCATCGCCCGTACCTTCCAGAACATCCGCTTGTTCAAGGGGCTGAACGTGGTCGAGAACGTCGAGGTGGGACACCATTTGCGCCTTAAATCGGACCCGATGTCGGCGATCTTGAGCCTGCCCGGTTATAAAGAAGAAGAAGCCAACATTCGTAAAGAAGCTCTGGAACTGCTGGGATCGCTGGAGCTGGCGCATCTGGCTTACGAGGTGGCCACCTCGCTGCCCTACGGCCAGCAGCGCAAGCTGGAGATCGCCCGCGCTCTGGCCACCCGCCCCAGGCTGCTGCTGCTGGATGAACCGGCGGCCGGGATGAATCCCAAAGAGGCCGAAGAGCTGATGCAGTTCATCCTGCACGTGCTGGAGACCTTCAAGATATCGGTGTTCCTGATCGAGCACCAGATGCGGGTGGTGATGGGCATCTGCCCGCGGATCATCGTCATCGACCACGGCGAGACCATCGCCGAAGGGACGCCGGAGGAGATCCAAAACAACAACCGGGTGATCGAGGCTTACTTAGGAGTAGACGATTATGCTGGAAATTAATAATCTTCATGTGCGCTACGGCGGCATCCACGCTCTGCAGGGCATCTCGCTGGAAGTTCCGGATGGCAAAATTGTGGCCTTGCTGGGCTCGAACGGCGCCGGGAAAAGCACCACCCTGCGGACGATTTCCGGTATTGTCAAACCCGACGCGGGAGAAGTGGTCTTCAACGGCGAGAATCTGCTCGGCCTGCGTTCATTTGAGGTGCTGCGTAAGGGAATCGCCATGGTCCCCGAGGGCAGAAGGGTATTCCCCAACCTGACCGTCTTAGAGAATATTGAGATGGGTGCCTATATTCGCAGCGATAAAAAGGAGATCGGAGAAGATATTGAGGACCTGTTCCGCCTGTTCCCCCGGCTGGAGGAGCGCAAGAAGCAGAGCGCGGGGACCCTTTCGGGCGGCGAGCAGCAGATGCTGGCCCTGGCGCGGGCCCTCATCTCGCGTCCCAAACTGATCATGATCGACGAGCCTTCGCTTGGGCTGGCGCCGGTGCTCTCGCAGAGCGTGCTGCGCAAGCTGAAAGAGCTCAACGAGGCGGAAGGCCAGACCATCCTGCTGATCGAGCAGAACGCCCGTGCGGCGCTGTCAATTGCCGATTACGCTTATATTCTGGAGACCGGCAGCATCGTCCTGCAGGGCGCCGCCAGTGACCTGATCAACGATGACAAAGTGCGCAAATCGTATCTCGGTGTGCATTGAGTCTGGCCGGACAGCACCGGGGTAAGTGAACTCACACCGCGTGCCGCCGGACGCTCTCTCCGGCGGCACGCGCTTTTCAATGAAATGCCTGACAGGGAGGATGGTATGACCAAACCCACGGCAGCGAAAAGCCCTTCATCCTGGGAAGGGATCGGTTCCCGGCGGCTGGTGGCGGGGATCACCGCGCTGGCGGTGTTCGCGGCCCTGCTGCTCTCTAACACCCGCGTGGCAGGCCCGGAGCCAACGGCAACCGCCACGCCCGAGCCCACCCCGGCCCCGGCCTGGGAGTTTGAATTGGAGGACCTGGAGGGCCAGGCCGTAAAGCTGAGCGACCTGCGCGGCCAGGTGGTGCTGGTCAATTTCTGGGCTTCGTGGTGCCCGCCCTGCCGCGACGAGATGCCCCTGCTGCAGGATTTTTACCTGGCGCACCGTGAGCAGGGTTTTACCCTGCTGGGGGTCAACGTGAGTGAAGACGCCGATGACGCGGCCGCTTTTATGAACGCCAACGGCTACCAGTTTCCGGTGTGGCGCGACCCGCCCGGCAACCTGCTGATCGCGGAGGGCCTGAACGGGCTGCCGGCCTCGGTGCTGGTGGACGCGGAGGGGAGGATTGTAAAGCGCTGGATCGGCCCGCTGGCCGAGGAGGACCTGACCGGCGCTGTGTTGCCGCTGCTGAAATGAGGGCATGGATCATTTTCTCACGCAAAGCCGTTGTGTCCGTAAAGATAAAAAAGATGTTGGTAGTTATTGTCTTCTGAAAAGGTTGGAAGGAATATGTTGACATGTAGTACTATATATGATACTATGAGGACATGGGATGAGTAGGAAGAAAAAATTACTCCAACGCATCCTCAACAAACCCAAAGACCTACGTTTCGAAGAACTGGAAAAAGCGATCCTCTATTGTGGATATACTCTGGTTCCAACCAAAGGGAGTCACGCAGTTTACACAAGACCTGATTCGGCGATCCTGACCATCCCGCGCAAGACACCAGTAAAAAGCTACTTGATCCAGCAGGTATTGAATGCGATAGAAGATTGTATTGAGGACTGCTTTGAAGAAATGCTTTGAAAGAAAGCGTGAAGAACATGGAAAAGAAAGTTGATTATTATTTAAGCCTGCCATACGCCCGCGAATTGATCCCCGAACCTGAGGGTGGGTGGTTTGTTCGGATTAAGGAACTTCCCGGCTGCATGAGCCAGGGCGATACCCCGGAAGAAGCGATGGCGATGATCGAGGATGCCATGTGCGGCTGGATTGAGGTCGCGTTGAGCACCGGATCTGCCATTCCTGAACCGCGTCTGGAAGAAGAATACAGCGGGAAATTTGTGGTCCGTGTTCCAAAATCGCTGCACCGCAAACTGGTTGAAACCGCCACCCGGGATGGGGTCAGCTTAAACCAATGGATCAACACCGCGCTGGCAGAGGCAGTTGGGGGCTCTTACTCTGCCAAAGGATCCGGAGATGTGAATAAGCAGGGGAATAGATTTCCGATAAATGACGAAAAGCTGAAAGAAATGAGGGTTTTGATGGGGGATTAAATCATCCATCGAGATCATTTATCCTGTTAGAAAAAAGAGAACCTGATGGAGTGTGGTGCTGCCGCTGCCGCAATGAGGGGGGATCTCACAGCAAAGACGCGAAGGGGCGCGAAGAAATTGGAAAAAAGGTTGTTGATGCTATTGTAGTAGTCCGGCGGGCTTTGGGGCCTGGATTATCGGAGCCGACTTAGCAGAAACGCCTGGTAGTGGAACTGCGGGATGGTGCGGGTGAAGCGCTTCAACCGGCAAGCCGCAAGGGCGCGCCAAATGGAATGCCGGCAAAAAATATGCCAACCGCACCGCACAAGCCAGGATTTTGATACAATACTCAAATACGCACTGAAAATATCGTACCTGATACAGTTACCCTCACCCCAAGGAGCCATCCCATGAACCCTTTGATCCTGCATGCTGATCATGTTGTTTGTATGACGGAAGACCATCAAGTACTCACTAACGGCGCGGTGCTGGTGGGCGCTGGCGGCCGCATTGAAGCCGTGGACGAGGCGCCCGCGGTTATCGCGGCCAACCCCGGCGTGCCGGTGAAGCGCCTGGCGGACCGCTTGCTGATGCCGGGGCTGGTCAACGCGCATATGCACAGCGGCCTGCTGCGCGGCACTGCCGAAGGCCTGCCGGTGTGGGAGTGGCTGCAGGAGTTCATTGACCCGATGCATCGGGTACTGAGCCCGGTCGAGGCTGAAATTGCCTCATACCTGTGCTATGCCGAGTCGCTGCTGGCGGGAACGACCACGGTGGTGGATATGTGGCGCTACCAGTCCGGCAGTGCCAAAGCCGCCGCCGAACTGGGTATCCGCGCGGTGCTGGTGCCTTATGTGGGCGAGCACCCGGACCATCATTACTTTGATACCCTGGATGACAACGAGAAGCTGATCCAGGAATGGAACGGCGGCGCGGACGGCAGGATCAACGTGTGGGTGGGTCTGGAGCATATGTTTTACGCGGTGCCGGAAGCCTGGAAGCGGGCGGTGGAGATGACCCACCGCTATCAGGTGGGGCTGCACACCCACAGCAATGAAAGCAAGTTCGATGTGGAAGAAAACCAGAAGCGCTACGGCAACCGCCCGGTGGAGGCGCTGGAGCAGTTTGGCCTGCTGGAGGCTTACCGGGTGCACCTGGCGCACTGCATCTGGCTTTCGGACCATGAGATCGCGCTGCTGGCGAAATACAAGGTGGGGGTGGCGCACAACCCGGTGAGCAACATGAAGCTGGCCAGCGGGGCGGCGCGGGTGGAAGACATGCTGGCGGCCGGGATCAACGTGGGGCTGGGCACCGACGGCGAGAAAGAAAACAACAACCTGGACGTGTTTGAGGAAATGAAAGTCGCTTCCCTGCTGGCCAAGCTCAGCAAACTGGACGCGGCAGCGCTGGATTCCTGGTCGGTGTGTTTGATGGGCACGCTGTACGGTGCGCGCGCGGTGGGGCTGGGCGAGGTGGCTGGCTCTATTGAGGTGGGCAAACAGGCCGACCTGATCGCGGTACGCACCGACACCCCGCGGATGACCCCCTTACTGGGCGGGCGTGACGGCAACCTGCATCACAACCTGGTGCATGCCGTGCAGGGCGGCGATGTGGACATGACGATGGTGGCCGGGAAGATCGTGGTGGACGGCGGAGAGCTGCTGACCGCCGATCTGCGGGCGTTGATCGACCGGGCGAACGCGGCTGTGCCTGATCTGTTCAAGCGGCGGGCGGCCTGGCTGGCCGAGCACCGCGTGGTGAACGAGTTGAAGCGTTAGCGGGATAGGGGGCGGATGTGTAGGGGGGAGAAAAAAATTGTTTAAGTGTTTTTGGATAGTAGAGATGGTTCCGCGTGGATAATGGGCAATCAAAGAAAGTAATATATCATTTGTTTTTCCTGTGAGGAAATACCAACCAATTAATGATAGGAGCGAACACAATGAGCATGAACGAGCGGGCCAGGGAAGAAACCATGGCAGGACTGCGGGAGGCAGGGGTGAGCATCGCTTGCTTCCTACCGGAATCGCTATTGAAGGAAATTTATCCGGCGTTGGTGGCCTCAAAGGATATTCGCGGGGTACCGGTTACCCATGAGGGGGAAGGAGTGGCAATCTGTGCAGGGGTGTATCTATCCGGAAAGCGCGCTGTGATGGTGATGGAAAATTCAGGCATCCGGTCTGCGGCAGAGCCGCTAGCCAGGTTGAGCCTGGGAGCCAGGATACCGGTGGTGATGATCATGAGTTTCCGCGGTGACCTCGGCGAGCCAAATTGGTGGGCTGTTCCACATGGAATCACCATGGAGCCGATGCTAAACGCTTTACGGATACCCTATATTATTGTCAGACAGGTAAAAGATATTCGGCCTACCATTGTGAAGGCTTATACTTCGGCGTACACTGCGATGAATCATTATGCGGTGGTGCTGTCAGGGGAATGTACGGATTATTTTCCGACAGCTACCTCGCAGTCAATAGGTTGAAGGAGGGAGAGGTGGAACGTTACGAATGTATGAAAATTCTGGCTTCAAAACTGAAAGATGAACTGGTGATCCTCTCATTAGGCGGGTCTGTGGATGAGTGGTACAACGCCGCACCTCATATGCGTGAAGCCAGTCTATTCCAACAACAGTTGGGGTGTGTTACTCCGGAGGCATTCGGATTGGCACTAGGCCTGCCTCATCGCAAAATTGTCGCTTTAGATACCGATGGTGGGTTATTCTTTAACCTGGGAATCCTGGCGACACTGGCTAACGAACGTCCAAAGAACCTTTTTGTGGTGGTATGGGACAATGAGTGTTACCAATCGATCGGCTGCCCACCGACCCACAGCGCGAAGGGAATTGTGGACCTGTCAGCAATTGCCAGGGGGGCAGGAATCGAAAAGGCGTACACCATCCGTGATCTGGAAACCTTTGAGCAGATGTGCGTGGAAGGATTGGGGGCGAATGAAGTATATGTGATAGTGGCTAAAGTGAGCCAATCGACTGCTCCTAACCTGAAGCGCAAACACAGTGATGGGGTAGAAGACAAAGTTTCCTTTGTGCGTTATGTGGAAAAGACGGAGGGGGTGACTATCATGGGTCCATCGGAGCATAATTAACAGGCAGATTACTCGTTAAACCCAAAGACCTTTTGTGCGGCAGCATTGCCAGACAAAAGGTCTCTGTTAGTTGTGCTGTCGGGGCGAGCGGATTTGAACCTCCGGCTGCTTCCACCCCATGCAAGCAAGCCCCGGATGGAAAGCACCATTGCGGTGGTCTTACGGCGCCCTGGCAAACAGACATTTGAGAGGACCGGTACCTAATTTGGGATCAGGTTATCATATCAAGACGATTTTATAATTTCTTATATTTTATGTAGAATTTCAAGAGAAATATCCCTAAAATGAGTACATGGATACTATTAAGAAGACCTGCCTGGCTATTTCTTTTTTATTGGTTTTAATTTTGCTGACCGGCGCTTGTGTTCCACAGAATAATATCGAGCCGACCCGATCCCCCATGCCGACCCTTTCTCCCGAGCCAACCCATTCGCCCGTGCCGGCCCAATTGAATACACCGATCATCGAGCCCCCCATAGAGGAAGAAGCGCAGCCTTTACCCGTGGGTTGGGAGGTTGAACTGGTCGTACAGGATCTGGAAATTCCCTGGAGTGTGGTATTTCCGCAGGAGAACCGCTTACTCATTACGGAGCGGACAGGCAGGATCCGTGAGGTTGTGGATGGCGTTTTGAATCCAACCGCTGTTTTCTCCTTTGATGAAGTGATGGAAGTGGGCGAAGCAGGGTTGATGGGAATGGCGCTTCATCCAGATTATGAGCAAAATAATTATGTGTATGTGTGCTACGCAACCTCAGTGGGGGGCAGCATGATCGACCGCGTTGTCCGTTTGATCGACACTGGAAATATGCGGTTGGATACGATCATCCTGGATAATATCCCGGCGGCGCGCTTCCATGCCGGCTGCCGCTTGAAATTTGGACCGGATGAAAAACTGTATATTTCCACCGGTGACTCTCTTTCTCCACAGCTCGCACAGGATGTCGATTCGTTGGCTGGTAAGATATTGCGTGTCAATGATGATGGCAGCATCCCCGGGGATAATCCTTTTGCTGACTCACCCGTTTTTTCTACCGGCCATCGCAATCCTCAAGGAATCTCCTGGGATTCAGAAAAAGGGATCATGTATGCGTCAGAACACGGCCCTTCGGGTTTTGATGGTCCGGGTGGTGGTGACGAGATCAATTTTATTATCCCGGGCGGGAATTACGGCTGGCCGCTGGTTTCTCATGATGAAGTGCTGGAAGGGACGATCAAGCCGATGATCCAGTTCACCCCCGCTGAGGCTCCCGGATCGATGCTCTTTTATGACCGTGATGAGCTGCCTTTCTTTAAAGGCAATCTTTTCTTTGGCGCGCTGCGCGGCGAAGGTGTGATGCGGCTGATAGCAGGTGAAGACGGGAAAACCATTCAGAATGTTGAAAAAATCGTCAACAACGTTGGCAGAGTAAGAGAGGTAACGGTCGGCCCGGATGGATCAATCTATTTCACCACCAGCAATCGTGATGGACGGGCGGATCCCCGCGAGGGAGATGACAGGTTGTTCCGGATCATCCCGGTCTTTGAATGATCCGAATATTTTGCCGGATGCTCCATTTTTATTTTTGAATTTACTTTGTGCAAGATAAAGCAGCAGTTTTTATCCTGGGTTTTCCCTCAGATAAAAACTGCTGCCTGAACGTGTTCTGGAAATAAAACGGTACCCCATGCAGACGTGCTGGCCGGATGAAAGTGACCCCTGCGGTGGGCTCAGGGCGCTCTGGCAAACAGGCATTTGAGATAGGCGCCTTCGGGGTAGCTGATGGGGTGATCGAGGGCGTGGCCGGTGCGCTCTATTTCCTGCAGTGAGCGGCCTGCCTCGCGGGCAGCTTGATGGATGGCGTTGAAAAAAGTTTCTGCGTCAACGCGGCTGGAACAGGAGGCCTGCACCAGTATGCCCCCCGGACGAAGCAGGGCCAGACCCATCCGGGTTAGACGCCGGTAGGCCGAGATCGCGGCGGAGACCTGGGTTTGATTTTGGGCAAACATGGGGGGATCGATGACGATTAAATCAAGCTGTGTATTTTGGGCTTTCATTTGATCCATGACAACAAAGGCATCCTCCGCGATGGTTTCGTGAACGGCGGCTGCCACCGCGGGATGTTGGCGATTGTGATCCATGTTGCGGAGCGCGGCATCACAGGCCGGCCTGCTCAGGTCGACGCTGATGACCTGGCTTGCGCCGCCGCGCGCCGCATAAACCGAAAAGCCGCCGGTGTAGGCAAAGAGGTTCAGCACGGATTTGCCGGCGGCCAGTGCTTCCACGCGGGCACGGTTCTCGCGCTGGTCGAGGAAGAAGCCAGTTTTTTGTCCGTGGATGGGGTCCGATTCAAAGAACAGGCCGTTTTCCTGAAAGAGGATGGGGTCGTCCAGCTCTGGGCCGGAGAGGATGAGCCCATCGTGTAAGCCGAATAACCATGCCGGCTGGTCCTGCAGGGAGCGGCTGAGGCGCAGGATGAGGCGTTCTGCCGGGTCAATTGTGGATAACGCGGTGTAAACTGCGGCAAGGTGGGGGATCCAGGCGGGGGTGTAGAGCTTCATGACCAGCGTGTCCGCGTAGCGGTCAATGACCAGGCCGGGGAGGCCATCATTTTCACCGTGCACCAGCCTGTAACCGGTGGTGCGTCTTTCTGTGGGCTTGTTGGCGAGCGGAGCGCGAAGCAGAGACGCTTTTTCAAGCTGCTGTGCGAACCAGTCCGTGTTGATCTGCGCTGATTTCCGATGCTGAAGGACGCGGACGCGGATCATTGAAGTCGGGTCGTAGAGACCGACGGCCAGGAAGCCGCGCTTGCTGTCGAAGATGACGGCCAGTTCTCCCGGTGTCCCTTCACGGCTCTGGTAAGTGATGGCGCTTTCATAGCACCAGGGATGACCCTTACGCAGGGCGCGTTCGGCAGCCGGGGTGACCCGGACGGCAATATTGCTGCCAGCAGGGGCGGGAAGGGTGGCGAAAATGGGGTTGAACGTCAAAGGCAAAAGCTCCTGATCGTGTTTTGGTTTATTATGCCATGGTTTGGGGGATTCATGTGTGGTGGGTACGGTCGATGACCGGCGGTGAGTATTTTTATTGCTGCGGATTGAGAGATCCGGATGGGTGAACCAGTCTATACCCTTGTTAACAACAAAACCACAGAAGGGCTTTCTGTGGTTTGTGCTGTCGGGGCGAGAGGATTCGAACCTCCGACCTCTTACACCCCATGCATTCGCATAGATGTCTACAGGGATTACTACGTCTACAGTGTCTTTTATCTATAAAAACAGGCCTGTAAAGTGTCAATTATGTCTAGAGATTCTGTTATATCTACCGCGGTTGCACACGAATTGCACACGAAATTTAAAAAAGGGAAGGCGACACACCGATTCATTTTTATCATTTGCGTCTACTTATCTTTGGTACTATTTTAGGGGAGCTTTACCCTATCCAAACAAGGAAAAGATTCACTTGCTTTGGTCAAAGCTGAGTTTTTCGCTCTTCGCCCGCGCTGGAAGGCTCTTCGTCTTGCGGGTCCTCCAAGAATTGGGAAAGTTGTACCATCCAGTCGTCAAGGAACCCCTGGAATGGATTCGGGTTTTGGGATTGATGATCTTTTATAAATACTGGAGACGGTTGAATAATGCGGGTGTAAGTGCTACAATGACTTTCATTGAATAGTTGATTGGAAGATTTCAAAAATATCAATGTATGGCCAGTGCGATCGCCAACGCCTGTGAGCAGCCCCAAAGAGACCCAAGGTGAAACAGAGAGCCCTGGTTATTAATTTTAATGTTCCGTAGACTTGGTCTGCTTGCGTTAAAGATATTTGATAATAGATCATTTTAAGTCAAACAAGGATTAGTTATAATTTAGGAGGAACATGAAGAGGAAGAATATTTTTGTCATTATTTTCGTTCTGCTGGCTTTTACGTTAGCTTGTACCATCTCGTATGAAGGGATCAGCGATCATGATGATCCAAGTATAGAGGAGCTGATAAAAAGAGATGCTGAAATTCGTGAATTGGAAATGAAGGAAATGGAATCATCTTCTTTGGAGGGGCCGGCAGTCGTCGAAGAAGAACTGCCGACAACTGAATCCGACACAGCAGTAGCTTTACCGCAAAATGGTATGGAAACACGGACCTACTCGGTCACGGCAACCAATAATGGCTGTATCTGCTCGGTGGACGGGAATGATGTGGAAAAAACATTCGTTTTCAATGATTTTGGGTTGGAGGTGTTTCACAGCCCGGGCGTTCCAACTGAATATATCAAGACGGGCGAAAATACATATACACGTTCTTATATGGGTTATTACATCCTGGATGGAGAAGAAGTGCCCGAAGAGAAAAAGGATGTGATCACTTTCACTAATACGGGATATACCGATGAGCACTTTTCAGGGGACTTAACCTCTCCTTGTTGTGTGCACATATTCACGAATAAATAACTGTTTTCTTGTGCCCATTTCTGACTGAGGGTTTGTTTTATAGGTCTGCGTGCGTGAAATAGTCTGCTGCTCCGCCTCGCAGCCGGATTAAGCACCAGTTTTATCTTGGGCGAATAGCATGCAAGAGAGGATTACAAAGGTGTCTGAAGCAGGGAGCTTCATTGAAGCATTTCACAAGGGTGAAATGCATAGATTTCTTGATTGAGGATGCATCAAGCATACATTAAATCAGGAAATGCGGCCATCATTGCTGAGTGCTGTTTTCACCCTATTCATTCCCAATAGCACCTGGGAAGTATTTAAAGGTCTATAGTGTCAATTAATCCTAAAATCTGGATAAAAAAGGGTTGATTTTGTTTATATATTCTATAAAATCAATCGCGGTTGCACACGAAAATTTCAAATTCATTTTTTACCAAAAATTGCCCCCATAAATAGTGCCGATAAAAATTATATTCCCCATATAGTCGGGGCGAGAGGATTCGAACCTCCGACCTCTTACACCCCATGCAAGCGCGCTAACCGGACTGCGCCACGCCCCGAACTAGGGCTATTATAGTCTTGTCTGGCGGTTTTGACAACCCCTGTTGGGAGAATTGAGAATTTAATTTTTGGCGCGAAAGGTGGCGTCTGTCATTTCGAGCGCAGCGACATCGTGCCCGAAGGGTAGAAATCTTGAGGAAACCGGGCGGTGAGTATGGCGGAGCAGGTGCTGCTGCCGGAATGGGATGTAGAGATTCTTCCTCCCTACGGTCGTCAGAATGACAGTTGGGGGGGCAGGCCATTTTTGCGGGTTGGAGGTTGCCGCACCGCCGGGAAAGGCATTCGGCGGTGCGCAACGACACGAGGGGAGGGGCCTCACGCAAAGACGACAAGCCCGCAAAGTTTTTGTTTTTTTCGTTTAAAAAGGTATCAGGAAAGCGGTTGGGGGTGGGTCAGGCGGGGGACGAGGCCCCAGCAGTAGAAGGTGGGGACGTAGAGGACGCGCTGACCGCGCTGGCGGGCTTCCCGGTCGAGGCGGCGCAGGCGCGCCAGCTCGGGCGGGGGAAGCTGGCCGGCCAGGTCGAGGGCCAGGGTTTCCCATTCGATACTATCTTCGGGTTGTCCGGGGGAATGGGACCATTCCCCGCCCAGCACACCGGAATGGACATTCACCAACCCGGCGCGGTGGAAGAGGGCGGGCAGGGCGCGGCCTATCTCGGGGTGGGCGCCCTGGGCGCGCAGGGCTTCCGTTTGGAGGGCACCGAGGGGGCGCAGGGCTTCGGGATAGTCCACCCGCCCGCCGTAGTCCGGCTCGGCCAGGGCGATCACCGGGCCGCCGGGGCGGGTGACCCGGCACATCTCGCGCAGGGCCTGGAGGGGATCGGCCAGCCACATCAGCAGGAAGTGGCAGAAAGCGGCCTCAAAGCTCCCCCCGGCGAAGGGCAGGGCCAGGCCGTCGGCGCACACCGGCAGATGATCCGGGTTGACGGCGCGGGACCAGGTTAAGTCATCCAGCCGGAGGTCCACCCCATAGAAACGGGGGGCCTTCCGGCCGGGGGTTCGCAAAACATTTGCCAGGGATTGGCTGGCCGCGCCGGTGCCGCTGCCGACTTCGAGGATGGCGCGGGTTGTGTGGAGCCGCAGGGCAGCGGCGATGTGGCGCTGGAGCGCGGCAGTCCAACCGGCTTGCTGCCGGTAGCGCTCGTGACGCCGGTGCGGGGTGTCCATCAGAAGGCTATTCGCGCTTCCAGATCGCTTCCCAGGGGTCGCGCAGCAGGTTGCCGAGGATTTCCGGTTTGCCCTGCTGTTCGAGGACGTCCCCATCCGGCTCGACATACAGCCAGGCGCGGTGGTTTTCGGGCAGGGCTTCTTCCGCTTCGGCCAGCTCGAGGGAAACCGGATTGAACTGGGAATAGGGCACGGGCAGGTCCCACACCAACCGCATATTGCGGTCCATCACCGCCTGGCGGGCGCTCTCCAGTTTGTCGCGGAGGGCGAAATCACTGACACTGAGCGAGATAGAAGGCACCTCAAGCCGGTTCAGGCGGTCCAACAGGTCGTCGAACTCATCCGTGATCTCCGGGGTGATCGTGATATGCACGGTGACATAGATATCCTGCGACATGGCATCGCGCACGGCTTCCCAGGAGTGTTCGTCGGACTTGTCGAGGGTGATCATCAGATGATCCAGCCCGCACTGCAGCAGCTCTTCAAAATAGTCAAGGGTGGTCAGTCGCAGGCCGTCGGTGAGGAGGCCGGTGACCTGCCCCAGGTCTTCGGCGTGGCGCACCAGGTCTTTGAGATCGGGGCGCAGGGTGGGCTCGCCGCCGGTAAAGAT
>Ga0068713_1003513_pt1 | contig 13473 bp, 15 predicted proteins | sample MTBAKSrepl2MetaG_FD_62223 | JGI IMG/M metagenome (GOLD analysis project Ga0068713, IMG submission 62223) | Enrichment culture microbial communities om Arthur Kill intertidal strait, New Jersey, USA, that are MTBE-degrading - MTBE-AKS2 (Arthur... | ecosystem: Environmental > Aquatic > Marine >...
TCAATCCGCCTCGCTCCGGCGCCCCTTTCTTTTCGGTACCCTTTCTATTCCTCGATATGGGAGAATCCACTCAATGGCGAGAGACGTTCACAGGGGTCACGAGGACGGTGGCCGAATCGGTCGATCCGGGCTCAGTCTGATAGGTCGGGCGACGACCACTATTGGGATCGTGCTCGCGCTGGCCGCGGTGGCCTTCGTGTTGGTCCCGGCCCAAGGGCTCAACTCTCGGAGCCTCGTTCAGATCAACGGCTCGACATACTCCCTCCCGAGCGGGACGTCACTGAGCCGGCTGGATCAGTTCTCCCGCTTGGCGGGCAGACCCGGCTCATTGCTGGACATTACTGGCGACGTCATCGCAATAGGCCAAGCAGAGCCACCTCTCAGAAGCGTGAATGAATCGACAGTTGCCGGTGATCCGTTGCTCACCGATGGTTCGATTATGCTTGTGGCCCAAGGCAGATACGCGCTGGAGAACGTGAAAGCCCGGGCCTCTGAGATCCCTTTTGAGTCCAAAATCACCGGCAGTGGGCCGATTGTCCGTCTGGCTCAAGAGGGCAGGCTGGGCAAGAAAGAGGTATTCACAGGAAGCTCCAGCGGCCGCCAGGCCGCGGTCTTCATACTCGAGCAACCCCAATCGTCTGTCGTCGAGCGCAGTTCCTCCAAGAAGCCCGGCGAGAAGCTCGCCGCGCTGACCTTCGATGACGGCCCCGGCCCCTACACGCAGGCCATCATCGACGCCCTTGCAGCCAAGCATGTCCCCGCGACTTTCTTCATGCTGGGCAGTAGCGCCGCGGGACATAAGAGTCTGATCGCCGATATCAGGGCGGCGTGGCATGAAGTTGAGAACCACAGCTGGAGCCATCCGCAACTCACCAAGGTCACTCCAGACGTCCTTAGGAGCGAGATCAGTCGCACGAGCGCAGCCATCGGAGGGGCGCACTTCCTGAGGCCGCCCTACGGCACGTACAATGCCGCCGTCGCCGCCGAGGCAGCGAACCAAGGATTGGCCATCGCACTGTGGACAGTCGATACGCTCGATTGGAAATACCAGGACGTCGACCAAATCATGGCTCGGGTGAGAGACCAAACGAAGCCTGGGGCGATCATCCTTATGCACGACGGAGGAGACAATAGGGCGCAGACCGCTGCCGCCATCCCGCGAATCGTCGATTGGTTGTTCGCCAACGGTTACTCTCTTACAACTGTCGCCAAGCTTCTCTGACCGCAAAATGCGTTAGAAGACTGTGGCACCGGTTGTTTTGGATGGGCGAAGCGGGGTATTGTGACAGAGGTTGTTCTGAAACGGGACCGGAGTGGTGGCCATGAATGTGACAGTTACCAGCCTCGGCGTCGCTCCTCTGTTGGAGGTGCGGGGCGATATCGATCACAACACCTGCGGAGCGATCGAGGTCGCGGTCAACGAAGCGCTGGAGACCGGAAATGACATTGTCCTTCTTGATGTCAGCGAGGTCACCTACATAGACAGCGGAGGTTTGTCCGTCCTGCTGTCTGCCGTCCGCACTCTGCGGAACCGCGGGTGGCTCGGCGTCATCTCGCCCAACGCCAATGTGCGTCGCCTGCTCGAAATCGTCGGTCTGCTGGTCGACCCGACGTTCCGCGTCTTTGTAGATCGTTCTGAAGCCGAGGATTCCCTGCCGGAGCGCGTGACCACCTAATGAGTCCATCCCGGAGCCAGGCTAACGAGATCACCTCAGAGAGGACCCTCACGCTTCATCCGGAGACCTCGAAACTGGCCGAGGTCCGCCGGTTCGTGGAAGAGGTGGGGAATGAGGCTGTGCTCGACCGGGAGCGCGTGTTCGATCTCAAAGTCGCGGTGTCAGAAGCCTGCGCCAACGCCATAGAGCATGCCGGCGTTGATTCGGCCCAACTGGAAGTGACCGCGCGGATGAACAGCGAGCGACTGACGTTCACGATTACGGACAACGGTGTCTTCCGACCCCCATTGCATTGCAGAGAGGCCGGTCAGGCACGAGGACTGGGCCTTCCCCTCATGGTCGCACTGACAGACGAGGTCAGTTTCAGCCGTTCACCAAGGGGCGGGACGACTGTGAGCCTATCAATGGTCCTCAGCCGTAGCGGCTCGAGTTCCGCGGCCTAGGGACGTTCCGAAGCAACCCGCACCAACGGATCGCCTACCAATACGAGGCGACCAATGACCGCGGCAGTCACTCCGGCTGCATCCAGATCCTGAACCACGTTCTCCACGACAGCGGGATCAACGGCCAGCACCAGCCCCCCCGATGTCTGAGCGTCTGCCAGCAGTAGTTGTTGGCGAAGGTCGAGGCGATCATCAAACGCCGTCCAGGATAGGATGAAATCGAGGTTTCTCTTCGTGCCCCCCGGAATTATCCACTGATTCGCCAGCTCAACCGCCTCCGGCAAGAAAGGTACCTGGTCGAACCAAAGTTCGGCGCCAACCCCACTCGCGCGACACATCTCGGTTAGATGGCCGATGAGCCCAAACCCGGTGACATCGGTAACGGCACGCACGCCCCGACGGCGGGCGACATCGGCCGCGGCCCGGTTCAGCAGGGTCATCGCAGATGTCGCGGCCTGCACCGCGCGTGGAGAGGCCTTTCCTTGTTTGATGGCGGTGGCCACGATGCCCGTCCCCAGTGGCTTGGTCAGGATGATGAGCTGCCCGGCCTTTGCGGCGGCGTTGGTCAACTCATCCCCCGGCCTGAGGATTCCTGTGACGGCCAATCCATACTTCGGCTCCGGATCGTCGATGGTATGCCCTCCCACGATGACGGCGCCTGCCTCCTTCACCACGTCCGCCCCACCCAGCAAGATCTTCGCCAGATAGTCGAGCGGCAGGGTACCCGAGGGGAAACACGCGATATTGAGTGCCGTCAGGGGCCGCGCTCCCATGGCGTAGATGTCCGAGAGGGCATTGGTCGCCGCGATACGGCCAAAATCGTATGGGTCGTCCACCACCGGCGTGAAGAAGTCGACCGTCTGCACCAGGGCGATGTCATCCGTCAATTTGTATACCGCGGCGTCGTCGAACGCGTCAGAGCCGACCAGCAAAGCCGGATTATCAACCCGAGGAAGCATATCCATGACCTGCCCCAAGTCCTTGGGGCCCAGCTTGCACGCTCAGCCGGAGCCGTGCGAGAGGCTGGTAAGCCTGGGAATTGCGTCCATGGACATCACCTCCTCCTCCTCCTCCGTAATCCGGGGCCCGCGGACAGCGGACCGGACTGCACACTAGGTGTTGTAGACAGTACCAGACCTGCCGCCTCGACCGAAACCTGTGGCGAGGTCGTCTCAGATACGTCCGATGTGTCACGCGGCTATTGATCATGAGAGGCTATTGCAATAGAGTTGCTAATGAGATGACTCATCACGCAACTCAAACCCTCCAGGATCTGGGCTACCGGCTTACGCCCCAGCGAACCATGGTCTGGGATGCCCTACGCGAGCACGGCGGGCATCTGAGTGCAGAGCAAGTCTGCTCGAGCGTTCAGCAGCGGTTTCCGCACGTGAACAAGTCCACCGTATACCGCACTCTCGAGTTGCTCGTTGGCCTCAGGCTGGTGCGCGAGACCCGATTGGGAACCGGTTTGCGTCTGTTCGAGGTGGAGGAGGAAGTGCCGCACCACCATTTGGTGTGTGAACGGTGCGGAGCTGTCACTCACCTGCATGACGAGGATCTAGGGTCGCTTCCCGTCCTTCTGACCTCGGCACAGGGGTTTCTCTCTCGGGAGGTTACGGTCTTCGGCACGTGTGCTGCCTGCGCCGCCGCACGAGGGGAATCTCAGGAATGCACATCCCAGACGGCTTCCTAGACGCACCCACGGCTCTTGCCACCGGCGGGGTCTCGGCGGCAGCCATCACCTACGCCTTGCGGCGGGTCGGTCGCAGGCTCGGGGACAGGACAGTCCCCCTGCTGGGATTGCTCGCGGCCTTCATCTTCGCCGCGCAAATGCTCAACTTTCCGGTCGCTGCCGGTACCAGCGGACACGTCTTGGGGGCAGCGCTCGCGTGCGCACTCGTCGGACCATGGGCGGCCTGCGTGATCATGACCGCAGTACTGTTGGTTCAGGCATTCGGCATGGCCGACGGCGGGATCAGCGCCCTTGGGGCAAACGCCCTCAACATGGCTGTCATAGGGGTCCTGGTCGCCTATGCTTCGCTGTGGCTCCTGGGCCGAGTTCTGCCCAAGAATTCAACCTCCTATCTCTTGTCCGTCGCCGTCGCCTCCTGGGCATCGGTGGTCGTGGCCTCGGCAGCGGCCTCGGCGGAATTGGCGGCCTCCGGCACCGTCGACCTTGGAATCGCTTTACCGGCCATGCTCTCAGTGCACATGGTCATCGGACTGGGTGAGGCGCTGATCACGACTATCATAGTTGCCTCAGTGCTGGCAGCCCGACCGGACCTGGTACGCACTTTCGACTGGGCCCGGCTCGTCACCACCCGCGGCCGAGATGGCGCGACCGAGCCTGTCGGCCTCGGGAGTGTACCGAAGCCACGACTGCGTTTCTGGTCTTTCATAGCCACCGGCCTCGTCATTGCCGCGGCGCTGGCCGTCTTTCTATCACCCTTCGCATCCCCTTCACCCGACGGGCTCGAGAGAGTTGCCACGGACACCGGATTCAGCTCGGCATCGACCGACCAAGGATGGCGTCTGTCGCCGCTGCCTGACTACCGGCTTCCCGGAATCGATAGTGAGGGAGTATCCACCGCGGTTGCCGGGCTGATTGGGACGACGTTCATGTTTGCGTTGGTATTTGCGCTGGGGCGGTGGCTCGGAAACCGTTGGGGGAAGGGCAAGGCAGGATCCCGGCGCACCCCCACTTCCGCGCGTCAGGCGGAATGAGGAGAGAGGCAACGCAACCGGCCCGGTTCCTGCCACGCGCGGCTGTGGTCGACAGCGCAATTCACCGGCTGGATCCCCGCGTCAAAGTCGTCGCGATCCTAACACTCATCCTCGCGATCGTGAGCACGCCGCGCGAGGCGGCTTGGGCATTCGTCGCATACGCGGCGATCCTCGTGCTTCTTGTGGCCATCGCCCGCCTGCCGTTGAAACATGTCTTTCGCCGGCTCCTGGTCGTTTTGCCGGTGATTGTGCTCGTGGCAGTTGTACTGCCGCTCTATGGGGCAATGCGGCAGGGCAACCCGGATCCCACGTCGGTTGTTGCCGGTGCCGACCTACTGCTTCTGTGGAATGTGGCTGCAAAAAGCCTCCTTGCAACGCTCAGCGTTGTGCTGCTCGCCTCCACGACGACTGTGCCGGACATCCTGTCTGCGTTTGAGCGACTGCGGGTTCCCGCCACCCTCGTCCTCATTCTCAGCTTCATGTTTCGCTACGTCTTCGTGTTGGCTGAAGAAGCCCGGCGAATGCACATCGCAATCGAAGCTCGAGGTTATGGACGTCATCGGCTCGGTCGAATTCCCGCGCTGGCTCGGCTCGCCGGTGCCCTGTTTCTGCGAAGTCACAACCGAGGGGAGCGGGTGTATGAAGCCATGCTCAGCCGCGGTTTCAATGGTCGGATTCGAGTCTCGACGGATTCGAAGCTGCACCTGGCAGACACTCTCTTCGTGGGGAGCCTTGTCGTTGTTGCGCTGGCGATTCGACTGATGGCGACGGTGGCGTGGCGGTGAGGGAGAAGCGGGGCAGACCAGCGGATTGGCTGCGGAGGAACCCGCCGGTCGCGGCCTCAGACTCATCGCCGGCCGTTGAGGTAACCGATCTGCATTTCGCCTACCCGGGCTGCCGAGACGTCTTGAGGGGGATCAGTTTCTCCATTCATCCCAGAGAGTCCGTGGCAATCATTGGACCCAATGGAGCCGGCAAGAGCACCCTGGCCCTTCATCTCAACGGTCTGCTGCGTGGGGACGGCGTGGTTCGCATACTCGGCCTTGCCGTCTCGGATCGAACCGTTCGAGATATTCGCACGCGAGTCGGGCTGGTATTCCAGGACCCAGACGATCAGTTGTTTCTGACCTCAGTCGGCCAAGACGTAGCTTTCGGTCCTTCGAACATGGGCCTGTCGCGGACCGAAATAGACGAACGGGTATCCGACGCACTGGCGGCCGTTGGAATGGATGGGTCAGAGAACAGGCTCATTCATCATCTCTCGTCTGGGGAGAAGAAACGCGTCGCCTTGGCCACGACTCTCGCCATGCGCCCCGACGTACTGATCCTCGATGAGCCATCGGCCAATCTGGATCCTAAGGCGAGACGCAGACTCATGCAGATCCTGAAATCCTTGCCGGTGACAAAAATCATAATCACGCATGATCTGCCGCTCGCCTACGAGCTGTGTCCGCGCGCGCTCCTCCTCTCGGAAGGAATGCTTGTAGCGGACTCCACCACCCCAGAGATGCTCTTCGATCAGCGGCTACTGGCCGCCAACGATCTCGAACTCCCCTACGCCTTCGGTCCGCAGGCTCGCGCCGAAGTTTGAGTGGGGCAGTCGCCGTCCGCCGCGGCGCGGCAGCGCCTACTTCCGCATCGTGAGCCGCACCACCCCCATGAGCGGGAATCCCACACCCATACCGATGAAGAGGCCCACAACCAGAGAGTCGAAGGCCCACCCAATCCCCATGCCGATCAACATGCAGGCGGGAATGAAGACCCCGCTTGCCTCCCATCGGTTTCTGGGCTTTGAGTTCTAGCGGTGGATCGCGTGAGTCCCTATGCGATGTTCACTCATCCTCGAGGCCGTCGTCACTAAGCTGGACTTCAGCCGCCGCCAGAGACAAGACGGTAGCAGCAGCATCTCCGGGGAGTTCCTGGACGGTCCGCAGCCTTCGCTCGATGGTTCTACTCTTTCTCGCTGCGTCCTCAATGGTGGTAGAGGCCTGATCCAACCTCTTGTGTACTTTGTCGAGTAGTCCCCCGAACTGCCCGAACTGGGTCTTCACTGCTCCCAGAAGCTGCCAGACCTCGCTGGAACGCTTCTCGACAGTCAGGATGCGGAAACCCATCTGCAGGCTGTTCAAGAGCGCGGCCAGGGTGGTCGGGCCTGTGATCAATACCCGGAAGTCGTTTTGAAGGGTTTCCACCAATCCAGGACGACGAAGGACCTCGGCATAGAGCCCCTCTGTCGGCAGGAACATGATCCCAAAGTCGGTGGTCCGCGGCGGATCGAGATACTTGGCTTGTATATCTCTGGCTGAGACTCTGACCCGAGTCTCGAGGGCCTTCAGCGCTTGGTCCATACCCGCGAGATCACCCCTGTCCTGGGCATCGAGCATGCGCTGATAGTCCTCGACGGGGAATTTCGCGTCGATGGGCAACCAGACCTCCTCACCGTCCCCGCCATCCTGGCCAGGAAGTCTTACCGCGAACTCCACCCGCTCTCCACAGCCCTGTTTGCAGGCTACGTTCGCCTCGTACTGGTCTCGGGTCATGATCTGCTCGAGCAGCGTGCCCAGTTGGACCTCTCCCCACGTGCCTCTGGTCTTGACATTCGTCAGCACCTGCTTGAGGCTGCCGACACCGGCAGCCAGTGCCTGCATCTCGCCCAGTCCCTTGTGTACGGCTTCGAGACGATCACTCACCTGCTTGAACGACTCACCAAGACGCTGCTCAAGGGTGACGGTGAGACGCTCGTCGACCGTCTGGCGCATCTGCTCGAGCTTCGTGGCGTTGTCGCTCTGCATCTGCTTCAGTCGATCATCGACGGTCTTCCGAAGCTCGCTCATGCGACCATCGTTGGACTCGGTCAACGTCTTGAGTTGAATCGCGAAGGTGTCGAGTTGGGCCTTCTGCTGCAATCCCAATTGGCTAATGCTGTTGATGGTTGAGTCACCCCAGCCCTTTATGGCCGTGGCGACGTCCTCGCGCACTACTTGCGAGCTCTGCGAAGCCTCGAGACGATTCTGAGCCATTTCTTGGCGGAGCGTGCGCTCACCGTGTTCTTGGCCTCGCAATAGCTGTTGTATCGAGGCAGGCGCGACTCCCCGGCGACCACGAGTAAGTAGCAGGAACAGCATGACGACCGCCGCCAACAAGAGAACGACAGACAGAGCGGCCAGCGTCTCCGACATATCCAACCTCCTCCACCGGCTCCAGCGGGCGCGTAGCGAACAGGGTGCTGCCTTTCACCCTATCACGGAGGTCGGACATGACCTTCGGCCGGCGGCGGCGTGTATTACGAGTGTTCGATCAGTTGCTCACGATACAGATCGGTCTTGTACATGACGCATTGTTCGTTGATACAGAACCATACGCGATAGGTGCTGCATTCACCGGTAGAACGGCTGCCTGTTGTGCCGGTCCGCTCCTCCTCTTCAACGCGATCCGCCATCGGCCTGCCGCAGTTGATGCAGGTCTTGAGGTCGTTCTTCATTGAGCCTCCTTCTGTTGTCACCTCGGACTCCCCAACCGCCTGCCAAGATCAGTCGCAATCACCCTTGCCAAAGGCTGTTCCAGGATCTCAGCTTTGCCGTCTACTCCAGGGCAGAGCAGATCCCCCGCGTGAGTGACCTCAAGGAGATGCCAGAAGTTGCGCATGACCATCTTAATACCGTCGAAAACGTACGGGAACGTCGTGCCGGAACAGCTGAGGAACGCGCCCAGCCTCTGCGGCCGGCCGGGTTCGGTGACCGACCGCCCAAGAAGGTACTTGAGCGCCCAGAAGGGCTGGCAGCGATCGATGACCGTCTTGGGGACCGCGGGCATGCCCATCGCATACACCGGTGCGGCAAGCACAATCGAGTCTGCCCCCTGGAGATGGGGGTAGAGCAATCGCATGTCGTCGGCGACAACACAGTGGCCGTCATTCCAGCATGCGTCGCAGGCCCGGCAGCCGTGAAGATCGAGGTCGCACAGCCGGAATTTGACGATCTCCGCTCCCTCTCCAGCGGCGGCCTCCAAGCACCAATCGAGAAGAATATCCGTGTTGCCTCCTCGTCGAGCGCTGCCGGCAAGTCCCAACACGGTAACGGGCATCGAATTACCGCCTCGCCGTCACTCAGTCACGCCTTCGTCGCAGTAGTATCCCTTGGTGAGGCCATATTCCGCCCAGTTCTCGCACTCGTTACAGATGCATCCCTTACGGCGCACCGATTCCGGGCTCTTGCCCTTGGCACAGTAGAAACCCGGCCGGTCATCGCTCGGTTTCGACGGACAGTCACCGCAGATGCACCTACTCATGTTCTCCGGCGTGTCGGGGACCTTACCCACGGCTGCCTCCTTTGGGCGATAGAGAGAAACAGTGGATAGCTGCCCCTTTCCCGCCAAGGACAAACAGAACAGACGAGCCCAAGCGAAATGCGCTCACGCTTCGTGAGGGCGCCGCCCCAAGATGAGCTGCCCCGGCGCATTCTCAACATCCAGAATCTGGATGTCCGCGAAGCCGGCGTCCTTCAACCAGCATCTGTACTGGGCTCCGGTCCACACGCCACCCTCTTCGGTGGCCTGAAGCATGTTGACCGCAAACATCGGGGCACGCCGGCTTCTTCCCATGACGTGATCGTGGATGGCTATCGAACCCCCGGGGTGGATGATGGAATAGACGTGCCGGGTCATGGCGTCATTCGTTCTCGGACCGTAGATGTGATACACATTCCCCAAATACACGAGCCCGAAAGGCCCCGTCGGCAGCTCAACCGTGAAATCGGCGGCGACAAGCGCTATGTCGTCGGCGTCCGGACCGAGGTACTCGCGGGCCAACGAAAGCACGTCTTCGCGGTCCAGTAACGTCGCCCGCACCCCGCACTGCGAGAAACGACGCGCAACATGGCCAACCGCGCCACCCACGTCAAGCATCGTCTCGACCCGACCGGCGTAGGCGAGGCATCGCTCCACGATCTCATCGAGCAGGGCCGGGGACCTCTCGGCCATGGCGTACACGAACGTGCGAAGATCCCGCTTTCCTGGATTCTTCGGTTCCGGGTGTCCGGTCTCCAGGATCGAGGGCAGATCCAGCCACCCCCTCAATTTGCCCGCTTGGTGAAGGATCGCCCAGCGTTCCGACTCCTCTTGCGCGGGAAGCAGGTGTCTTCTCGCGACAGGCGCGAGAGCGTACTGCAGCCCGACCCTCTCTACCAATTCTTCCGCAACCAAGGCATCCAGAACAATGCGGGTTGCACGAATGTCGAGCTTCGCCCTCACCGCAACGTCTCGAGAAGAGGCGGGGCCATCCGCCAGAGCGTCGACAAGCCCGGATCGCAGCGCTGCCGCCACAAGTAGAAGTCGCTCGGCGGCACGCGGATCTATGAGCGAAGTGCTCAAGCTCCCTCCAGTTCCAGCCCGGCCGACATCCACTCGGTCAATCCTCCGGCGAAGTCGCGGACGTCTGTGAATCCCAACTGTCGCAGCTTATCAGCCGCGATGGCGCTGGCCTCTCAGGTGAAGCCGTTGCAGTAGAGGACAATCGGTTCGTCTGTCTTGAACCGCCGCCTCGCCTCCCGAGCGAGTCCCCGAAAATCGATCCATTCCGAGCCCGGGATGTGGGCCTCTCGCCAATGCTCCTCGCCCAGCACGTCGACAAGCCGGAACTTCTCCCCCTTTTGGATCAGCGCCTGCAGCGCCGCTAGAGAAATCGTCGCGACGCTCGGTCGTCCGGCGATAGGGTCGTAGAAGACCATGTACGCGGCGGCGCTGTAAAAACCGGCCGAGCGAAAGAGCCGTTGGCGGGCAACGTCGCCGGCGTCTATGACGGCCGCCGGGATGTCTCCCTCAGAACGAATCACCCATCCGGCCATGTCCAGCGCTTCTGCCAGGGACTCGTCGGGGGCTCTGGCCAGAACGAAGTCGAGCAGTTGATGTACCCCGTCGCTACCGCCCGTTCTCGCGATCACGCCGACCGGCGTGCCTTCTCTCAGAATCACCCAGTTCTTGCCTTCGAGTGCCATGTCTTCGAGCATCTCCATGTCGAGTACCGAGGTCGTATCACCATGCGAGTGGGTATGTCCGGCGCTCGGGCGGCCCTCTTCCAAGAGTGGCCGCAGCGACTCGAGATGCTCCTCGTCGAATCGAGCGAGCTCAACGTGCGCCTCTTCATGGGATTGGGCAGCGGTGACCATCTGCTCCGTCTCGGGCAAGAGAACCAAGGCGGTGGCTTCCACCTGCAGCCCGCGCGCCAGCAACGTAGCATTGAGAAGGCAATCGTCGGTCCGGGCCAGATAGGCCGTGGGCTTCAGTTCGTCGCGGATCAGGTCGAGCACATCTTCGTACCGCGTACGATATTCATACACGAGATACAGCTCGATCAGCGTCGCGTGATTGTGTCCGTCGTGCGGTCTCTGGAGCAGAAGGGCATAGCCAACAGCGACTGGGGCATGCGACTCGGCATCGGCCGTAACAAGATAGGGCTCCGCCTCCTCGGCGAGGCGCAGATGAAACGCGGGAATGATCCCCAATTCCAGGCCGCGAAGGCGCTCCTCCCGCAACTGCGATATCTCTCGGCGCTCGACCGATTCCAGCTTCACGGACATGGCTCCCTTCGTCGACTCGCTTCCCGGGATGCGCTACCAATTCCCCGGCACCGCAGTTCCCATGCGTCAAGCGCGGAGAGAGCTCCCCCGTCGACGCAAGAACCGAGTTGAAGTGTCAGTCCGCGGCCCGTAGGGTTGCATACGGGTTCACCGCGGCGCCACCTCCGGGGTGGATCTCGAAATGCAGGTGGTATGCACCACCGGCGGCGTTGCCGGTGTCACCCACATATCCGATGACGCGGCCCGCTTTGACCGACGCACCGCCCCTGACCCCCGCCGCCAAGCCGTTAAGATGCGCGTAGTAGTAGCTGGAGCCGTTGTTGCCGCTCAGCCAGATGGTGATGCCGCCCAGCCCGGTGTCGGAAGGATTGACCCGAGCGATGGTGCCACTCACGCAGGCGACAACGGGAGTCCCACGTGGCGCCATGATGTCCGTGCCCTTGTGAGTCCTACCGCCCGAGCGAGGCGCGCCCCAGGTGTTGGCGAAGCTGTGGGGTCCGTCTACGGGGAAGACGAACGACCCCGACTGGACAGTCCCGCCGCCGCGGTTGGCGGCGGCCTTCGCCGCCGCCGCAGCTTTGGCGGCCGCAGCGGCCCTGGCCGCCGCTTCCGCCGCCTTGCGCGCCTCTTCCTTCAGCTTCGCGACCTGGCGTTTGAGCTGGCGATACTCATCGGCAGAAGCACGCAGCCTCGAGTCCATCTCCGATTGCACGGCCCGCAGCTCGCTCATCTTCTCGTTCTGCTCGGCCCTCTTAGCATCCAGCTCCGAGCTCAGCTCGCGCGACTTATCCAAATGGGCCTGAACCTGAGTGAACACCCGTCGGTCCTGCTCCGCCACCCTATTCAGAAGTACGAACCGCTCCAGAACGCCGACGATGTCGGACTGCGAGAACAGCACCTCGAGATACCTCTCGCTCGTGTCGGTTCCGTTTTTGTAGAGGCTCACCACCCGCCTGCTGAGTTGAGCCCGCGCCACCGCGAGGTCCTTTTCCGACCGGTTGACATCTTTCTCGACCTTGGCGATCGCGTCTTCTATCTCCGCGAGCCGGGCCTCCGCGTTGCCGTACTTCTCCGCCAGAGCATCGAGCGAGCCCTGCAATTCCGCGAGACGTCCTTGCGCCTCCTCGAGCTCTGCTTGTTTCTGCGAAATGACGGAGGCATCGGCCGGGGACCAGAAAGGAGTAAACACAAGCAAGATGAGCAGCACGGACAGAGCGAGCGATGAAGAGGTCCAACCCCCTAAGCGCCCTGTACCCACTCCCGGTGTCCGGAATAGGCTCATGCTATGGACTATTGTAGCAAAGGGCCAACGCAGGCGACCAATCGAGCGCCGATGCAGGGGCACTTGCCGATGCCCGTTACATCGCGGACTTAGCGCGACAATGGATGAACGAATCCGGCAATGACCGCGGCCACGACAACCAAGACGGCTCGGAAGCGACTACAGTCTTACGGGGATGCCTCGTTCGGCCATGTACGCCTTGGCCTCGTGCAGGGTGTATTCACCATAGTGGAAGATCGAGGCGGCTAGGACCGCATCGGCCTTACCCTTCTTGATCACCTCGACCAAGTGGGCAAGAGTACCGGCTCCCCCGCTGGCGATCACCGGAACGTTGACGGCCTCGGCAACCGTGCGCGTGAGCTCCAGATCATACCCGTCTTTGGTGCCATCCCGGTCCATGGACGTGAGCATTATTTCGCCGGCCCCGAGACCGACGGCCTTGACCGCCCACTCCACGGCATCAAGCCCGGTCGGTATGCGGCCGCCATTGACGTATGCCTCCCAAGAGTCGCCCTTCTGCTTGGCATCAATCGCAATTACGATGCACTGGGAGCCAAAGCGGCGCGCGCAGGCGCTCAGGAGACTCGGGTCGTTGATTGCCGCTGAGTTGAGAGAGATCTTGTCGGCACCCGCACCCAGGACGGCTCGAACGTCTTCCACGCTGCGTATGCCCCCGCCGATGGTGAACGGGATGAATAGCTCGTCAGCACAATGCCGAGCGAGTTCGACGATGGTGTCGCGTCCCTCGTGCGAGGCGGTGATGTCGAGGAAGATCA
>Ga0068713_1003515_pt1:0-5000 | contig 13463 bp, 8 predicted proteins | sample MTBAKSrepl2MetaG_FD_62223 | JGI IMG/M metagenome (GOLD analysis project Ga0068713, IMG submission 62223) | Enrichment culture microbial communities om Arthur Kill intertidal strait, New Jersey, USA, that are MTBE-degrading - MTBE-AKS2 (Arthur... | ecosystem: Environmental > Aquatic >...
TCGCGCCAGCACGATTCGGGATGCCACTGCACGCCCACGAGGAACGGTCCGGCCGGGTCGCCGTGGACGCCCTCCACGAGGCCGTCGGGCGACCAGGCGAACGCCGTCAGCCCGTCGCCCAGGCGCCGGATGGCCTGATGGTGGGAGCTGTTCACCCGGTAATCGCCCGGCGTAAATCCGTCGAGATACGGGACCGCGTCGGCCAGCCGGACGGCGTGGTGGCTCCACTCGCCCGGCGCCGGGCGGCGGTGATCCACGGCGTTGAAGCCGGCGGCGGCGAGGTCCTGGTGGAGACTGCCGCCGCAGAAGACGTTCAGCGCCTGGACACCGTAGCAAATGGCCAGCAGTGGCAGCCGCTCGCGCCGCGCCGCCTCCAGCAGGATCCGGTCGGTGGCGTCACGGAGCGGCTGCACCGGCCCCAGCTCCGGCGCGGGCGCCTCGTCGTACAGGGCGGGATCCACGTCGGAGTTGGAACCCGAGAGCAGAAGACCCTCCACGGCGCCGGCCAGGCGGTTCAGGTAGGCCGGATCGGGGATGAGGGGAACATAGACGGGATCGAGTCCCGAGGCGTGGAGCGCGGTGGCGTAATCGCGGCCGAGGTAGAGATCGTCCGAGCCCAGGTTCTGGCGCAGGGGAACGAGGACGCGCGGATGCGGCATGGCGGTCAGGCCGACCGGGCGCCGGCGGGGCGGGGGATCGGCTTGCGGTGGCGGCGGAACCACGGCACGCCCGTGCCGAAGCGCGTGGCCACGGTGATCCCGAGACTGAACACGAGCGCCGCCAGGCTCACCACCAGAGACAGGCCCGGCAGGAACTTGATCGCCGTCCAGAGCAGTGTCGCCGTCACGAGCGACGCCAGCGGCGACGGGGCGGTGCGGCGCAGCAGCCGCAGGAGCTTGTCCCCCGCCGCGTAGAAAAGGATCACCATGCCGAAGGCCCAGGCGGCGAACAGGCCCAGCAGCAGCAGCACCACAATGGGGATTCCGATGAAGATGACGGACAGCGCCAGCGCCACCATGAGCAGCACGGCGCCGCCGGCGACGGTGACCACGCCCAGCCCCGCGGTGTAGCCCGGGTCGGTTTTGAGGCGGGTGATGGCGAAGCTCACGTGGGCCGGGAACAGCTTGGCCAGAGTGATGGCCAGCAGGAACCAGAACAGGAGGAAGAACACCCGCTTGGCGATGAAGCCGAAGTCGTACTGGACCGACAGCAGGTAGCCCGCCGGATTGGAGAACATGGCCTGGGCTTCCCCACCGAGGAACGGCATGGTGAAGATCTTCCCCTCGATCTGACACGACGGATCGACTTCGGACGTGCTGCCCACCAGGAACACCTTGCCTCGCACGCGGCCGCCGGCGGGAATGACGAGGCGGCCGCCCATCACCGCCACGTCGCCCTCGACCGTGCCGTTGACGGTGAGATCGGCGCCGGCGACGAAGACGCCGTTGGCGGCGGTGCCGTCGATGACCACGGGCGTCGAGAAGGAGACGACGATGTCCGGTGCGGTCTCGCCCGGCGGAACGGTGATGGGCTTTGGCGCGTCCGCGGCGCCGACGGCGGCGGCGAGCAGCAGGAGGGCGGCCAGCGTGAGGATGAGGCGGCGTACCGTCATCGGCGCCCAACCGCGACGGACTTCAGGGCGCGCGGACGGTGCTTCCAGTAGGTCCACCCGGCCGTCAGCCCGAACACCGCCAGGACGGCGACGAAGAGCCCGAGGCCCTGGGGCGAGAACAGGAGCAGCCGGCCCAGCGCCTCCAGGCCGAAGACGAATCCTTCCGCGAGGAACAACAGGATCGACAGCGCGATCCGGGTCAGGTGCAGCACGAGCAGGAATGTGTCTGCCAGCAGGCTGAAACTCTGGGTGAAGATCCGGTTCCACCACGGGAGCGACAGCAGCCCGTCCAGGTTCGGCGCGGCCTGTCCGGCCAGGTAGGAGAAGACGCCGGCAACCGTCAGCGTGATCGCGGCGGCGGCCACGAGGATCTTCTCCCGGGCCGTGGTCAGGAAGCGGTGGAACGGCGAGGGAAGTTCGGCCATGACCCGGGCGGTGAACTCGGCGGGCACCGCCACCTCGGAGGCGCGGATCAGCGTGAGCCGCACCAGCCGGTGTTCGCGCAGGAGCCGGCGGCACGCCGCGCAGCGGGCCAGGTGTTGCTCCGTGCGCAGCATCTCCGCCTCGGGGAGCTCCCGTTCGATATACAGGATGATGTTGAGTTCCGAACAGACCGGGTTCATAGGACCTTGCCCTCCAGTTTCTTGCGGATCAGCTCCCGCCCCCGGAAGATCCGGTTCTTGACGGTGCCGATCGGGATGTCGCAGATATCGGCGATCTCCAGGTACGAACAGTGGTTGATGTGGCGCAGCGTGATCACCTCGCGGTATTCGTCCGGGAGCGACTGGACCGCGTCGTGAAACAGCCGGACGAACTCCCGGTTGCAGATCATCTGCTCGGGGGTGTCGTCCTCGGTCGGGACCTGCAGCGCCACCTCCTTGTCCTTGTAGGTCCTGGACTCATCCAAAGAGCGGGTGTTCAACTGCTTCTTGCGAAGCCAGTCGATGGCCGTGTTCCGGGCGATCCGGTACAGCCAGGTCGAGAAGCGAAACGCATTGTTGTACGAGTCCAACGCGTAGTATGCCTTGACAAAGACCTCCTGGGCGATGTCGAGAGCCTCTTCGTAGTTGATGATGTAGCGGTAGATGTAGTTGACGATCGATTTCTCGTACCGCTTGACCAGGTCCTCATAAGCCGAGCTGTCGCCGTTGAGGACCCGGTTGATCGCGTGCTGCTCGAACTCCTGCATGTCGCTCTCGACTCAACCCATTTTACGGGTCCGGGGCACCCGGGTTTCAATTAATATGATAGCGGACCTCGCCGTCGACGATGGTGGCCCGCACCGCGCCCCGCAGCCGCCACCCCTCGAAAGGGGTGTTGCGGGAGCGGGAGGCGAATCCGTCCCTGGCGATGACCGTCGGCCGGTCGGGGTCGATCAGCGTCAGGTGCGCGGCGGCGCCCGGCTGGAGCGAACGCGCGGGCGCGCCCAGGATCCGGGCCGGGTGAACGGCGCAGGCCAGAACGATCTGTCCGATGCGCATCCGGCCGCCGTGGTAGAGCCGGTCCATGATCAGGGGGACGGCGGTCTCGAGACCGATCACGCCGGGGGGCGCGTCCTGGAAGCCGCGGGCCTTCTCGGCGTCGGTGTGGGGGGCGTGGTCGGTGGCGATGGCATCGATGTCGCCGGCGGCCAATCCTTCCATTAATGCGTCGCGGTCGGCCGGCGGCCGGAGCGGCGGGTTCATCTTGAAATTCGGGTCGGGGCCCGGCATGTCGGCGGTGGAGAGGCAGAAGTGGTGCGGCGCCGCTTCGGCCGTCACCGCCACGCCCCGCCGCCGCGCCCATCGCACCAGCTCCAGCCCGCGGGCCGTGGACAGGTGGGCGATGTGCAGCCGGCAACCTGCGTCTTCGGCCAGGAGCACGTCGCGGGCGATGTGCACCTCCTCGGCCAGCGGGCTCTGGCCGGTGACGCCCCACCGCTCGGCTTCGGGGCCGGCGTGCATCGCCCCGCCCCGCGACAGCGATTTGTCCTCGCAGTGGTCGATGACGACGCCGCCGAGGCGCCGCACGGCGTCCATCGCCCGAAGCATGGTGCCGGCGTCCTCGACCGGCTGCCCGTCGTTGGAGAAGGCGCGGCAGCCGAGCGCCGCCAGCCGGGCCAGGTCGGCCAGCTCCGTGCCGCGGCTCCCGGTGGTGATGGCGGCGATTGGGTGCACGTGCGCGAGACGGACGGCGGCGGCGCGATCCAGCACCAGTTTGTACACCTGGGGCGAGTCGCAGACGGGCTGCGTGTTGGGCATGGGCGCCACGGCGGTGAAGCCGCCGCGGACGGCGGCCAGCAGGCCGGTGGCGATGGTCTCCTTATGCTCGAAACCCGGCTCGCGCAGGTGGACGTGCATGTCCACGAAACCGGGGCAGACGAACGCGCCGGCAGCGTCGATGACGCGGTCGGCGGCGGCGCCGCGCGGATCGATCGCGGCGATCACCCCGTCCCGCACCAGCAGATGCCCGGGGCGCTCAAGGCCGGCGGTCGGATCCACCAGGACGCCGTCGCGGATCAGCAGGCTGGACATGATATGGATTCCTCCGATCGACGAGCTATTCTAAACATGCGGGCCGGTCGAATCAATTGGAAAGACGTCCGCGCCGGCGGCGGCGTTGCGCGGGGACGGGCCGCCGGGTTACAATGTCGTCACGCGCCGGCCGATCCGCCGGCAGATTGATCGGGTGAGGATGGCATGAATAATTCCGACGGACTCTCCTACGCCGCGTCCGGCGTGAATATCGACGCGGGCAACCAGGCCAAGCGGCGGATCCGGGAACTGGTGCGCTCCACTTTCAACCCGCAGGTGTTGAGCGAGCTCGGCCTTTTCGGCGGGCTGTTCCGGCTGGACGCGGGCGCCGAGCGGGAGCCGGTGCTGGTGGCCAGCGCCGACGGCGTGGGCACGAAGCTGAAGATCGCCTTTCTGACGGGCGTCCACCACACGGTGGGCTACGACCTGGTCGCCCACTGCGTCAACGACATCCTGGTTCAGGGCGCGCGGCCGCTCTTCTTCCTCGACTACATCGCCACCGGCGTCATGAAACCCGAGGTGGTGACGCAGGTGGTGGACGGCCTGGTCCGCGGCTGCCGCGAGTTCGGCTGCGCCCTCATCGGCGGGGAGACCGCCGAGATGCCCGACTTCTACGATGCGGGCGAGTACGACCTGGCCGGCTTCATCGTGGGTGTCGTGGAGCGCGGCCGGATCCTCGACGGCGCGGCGGTGCGCCCCGGTGACATCGTGCTGGGCCTGCCGTCGGTCGGTCTCCACACGAACGGCTATTCGCTGGCGCGGAAAATTTTCTTCGATCACCTGGGGCTCTGGCCCGAAACACCCGTCGCGGAGCTGGGCGGCACGGTGGGCGAGGTGCTGCTGCGTCCGCACAAGGGCTATCTGCGCGCGCTGTG
>Ga0068713_1003515_pt1:10000-13463 | contig 13463 bp, 8 predicted proteins | sample MTBAKSrepl2MetaG_FD_62223 | JGI IMG/M metagenome (GOLD analysis project Ga0068713, IMG submission 62223) | Enrichment culture microbial communities om Arthur Kill intertidal strait, New Jersey, USA, that are MTBE-degrading - MTBE-AKS2 (Arthur... | ecosystem: Environmental > Aquatic >...
AGGACTCTGCTAAGTCGAAAACGACGTATAGGGTCTGACGCCTGCCCGGTGCCGGAAGGTTAAAGGGAGGTGTTATTCCGCCTTGTGCGGGAGAAGCTCCGAACTGAAGCCCCGGTAAACGGCGGCCGTAACTATAACGGTCCTAAGGTAGCGAAATTCCTTGTCGGGTAAGTTCCGACCTGCACGAATGGCGTAACGATCTGGGCGCTGTCTTGGTGAGAGACTCAGTGAAACTGAAATACCGGTGAAGATGCCGGTTACCCGCAGCTAGACAGAAAGACCCCGTGCACCTTTACTACACCTTGGCAATGGATTTTGGTGCGTTATGTGCAGCATAGGTGGGAGGCTGTGAACTGTGGGCGTCAGCCTGCAGGGAGCCAACAGTGAGATACCACCCTTAACGTTCTGACATTCTAACCTAGGGTCGTCATCCGGCCCAGGGACATTGCCAGGCGGGTAGTTTGACTGGGGCGGTCGCCTCCTAAATTGTAACGGAGGCGTTCTAAGGTGTGCTCAGGCTGTTTGGAAATCAGCCGTAGAGTGTAAAGGCACAAGCACGCTTGACTGCGAGACAGACAAGTCAAGCAGGTGGGAAACCAGGACTTAGTGATCCGGTGGTTCCGTGTGGAAGGGCCATCGCTCAACGGATAAAAGGTACGCCGGGGATAACAGGCTGATCTTGCCCAAGAGTCCACATCGACGGCAAGGTTTGGCACCTCGATGTCGGCTCGTCGCATCCTGGGGCTGGAGAAGGTCCCAAGGGTTGGGCTGTTCGCCCATTAAAGCGGCACGTGAGCTGGGTTTAGAACGTCGCGAGACAGTTCGGTCCTTATCTGCTGTGGGCGTAGGAAATTTGAGGGGAGCTGTCCTTAGTACGAAAGGACCGGGATGGACGAACCTCTAGTGTACCAGTTGTCCCGCCAGGGGCATGGCTGGGTAGCTAGGTTCGGATGGGATAAACGCTGAAGGCATCTAAGTGTGAAGCCCACCCCAAGACAAGATTTCCCTGCCGTAAGGCACTAAAGGCCCCTGATAGACCATCAGGTTGATAGGCTGGGAGTGGAAGCGTGGCAACACGTGGAGCTGACCAGTACTAATCGGTCCGTGTGGCTTGACCATATTTTATTTCTCCATCATCTCTCTTTGTCTTTTTTGCCATCATAGATTTGTTCGGTGGCTATAGCGGTGGGGAAACACCCGATCCCATCCCGAACTCGGCAGTTAAGCCCACCCGCGCCGATGATACTGCTGTTTTAACAGTGGGAAAGTAGGTCGCTGCCGAGCATTATTTTTCAAAGCCCGGACCTCGTGTCCGGGCTTTTTTTTTCCCCGCCCGCCTCGTTCGTCAAACGCACGCCACTTCCGGAGTACCTCGCGCTACTGCCGTGCGCGAGTTCGGCCACGGCACGATCATCCGATTTGCCTCTTTATCCATCGCCGGTCAGGAGAATCTCTCCAAATCATTCACCAGGAGAGCGCGAGTAAATAGTGTTGCGCAATCCCTGGGCCTTGCGAGGAAGGCTTGACGCCGGGTGCTCCCACTCGCGGCATCTCCTGCGCGGCCGTTGATCCCGGGCGGTGAACCCTCGGCGACCGCGCCATCGTATACCTTCCGGCTCGATGCGTCTTGACATTCAATCGTTCGAATGGAGGTTCTGATGGCGAATCGGTCGGGACGGGGTTGGTGGTGGGCCGCGGCAACGCTGGTCCTGCTCGGCTGGGGCTGGTCCCCGGCCCAGGCGCCCGGCGGCGAGGATGTGCGCCCCGCGGGCGCGGATGTTTCCGCCGCCCTGGCCCAGATGTATGCCTACGATTCCAGCCGGCCTCTCGATGCGGCGGTGGTGGAAAACCGCAAGTTGGCCGACTCCCGGCGGGAGAAGGTGGTGTTTCGCGGGCCCGACGGCGAATTCGTGCCCGCCTACGTGGCGGTGCCGGCCCAGGGGGCGGGACCGTTCCCGTGCGTGGTGCTGATGCACGGACTGGGGAGCTCCAAGGAGGTCTGGTGGGATCCGGCCACGTCGGTCAAGTACCAGGAGCTGACCCGGCTGCTGGTGGCGGCGGGTTTCGCCGTGGCGGCGACGGACGCCGTGTACCACGGCGAGCGGATGGCCGGTAACGGCTTCGAGCCGCCGGTGGCCCTCATGTTCCGGCACGGCTGGCCGGTGAGCAGCCGGGAAATGATCCGCCGGACGGTGCTGGACGTCAGGCGCCTGTTGGACTACTTGGTCACCCGCCCCGACATCGACGCGACCCGGATCGGCGTGCTCGGCTACAGCATGGGCGGGATGATGAGTTACATCGTCACCGGGGTGGACACCCGGGTTCGGGCGGCCGTGTCGTGCGTGGGACCGCCCCTGACCGCGACGATGCTGCGGGTTACCGCCATCCCGCCCGCGGCGCTGGACTCGATGATGGTGGTGGCGCCGCAGGTGTTCGCGCCGGCGGTGGGCGCCCGCCCGTTCCTGCTGCTCATGGGACGCGTTGATCCCATCTACACCGAAAAACAGGCGAGCCAGCTGTTCCAGCTGCTCCCGGGATCCAACAAAGAGCTGGTCTGGTTCGACTGCGGCCACCAACTCCCGCCGGAGTTCGCGCCCCGGGCGGCGGACTGGCTGCGACAGCGCCTGAATCCCGCGGCGGCTCCGGAGTGAGGCTGGGAAACCATTTCATCGTCCCCGGCGGATGCCACGCCAAAGAATTTCCTCCCGTCTCAGGTCGATGGGTAAACCCATCGAAGGCCTTTCGGCGATCGGGGAGCGTTATGGCACCGGGCGATCGGGACACTCATCATCAACTCCAATCGATGGCTGTCCTGATTTGAAAATTGTGGACAGCCATTGAATATCCAAGTCACAACTTGTGCCCCTCCCCGTTTCTGTCGCCGCTGTGCGGCTCGGACACATCCCCAATCCGTTATGCACCCGGGCCTGTCGGCCCGGGCTACACGCCGCGGCCGCTGGTGCGGCCGGGTTACGGGCGGGAGTGATAGGCGGGAGAAAGAGGACACCCATATTCTCCCCAGATTGATGGCTGTCCCGAATTGCGATGGCTGTCCCGAATTGTGCGGAAGAGGACACCCACATTCTCCCCAAATCAATGGCTGTCCAAAACTGAGAATTGACAAATGAGGACATCCATTTTTTCCCACCAAATCCATGGCTGTCCCAAACTGACAAATGAGGACATCCATTTTCTCACTCCAATCCATGGCTGTCCCTAAAATGAGAATTGGACACCCATCATTTGCTCCGAACAATAATGAGAATTGGACACCCATCATTTGCTCCGAACAATGGCTGTCCAAAAATCAAATGGGGACTGCCATTTATTCCCCATTTCACCGCCTGTGCGCCATTTTTATCGCTGCTACGCGGCTCAATCACATTCTAATCGCCAGCTCACCCGGGCCTGTCGGCCCGGGCTACACGCCGCGGCCGCTGGTGCGGCCGGGTTACGGGCGGGA
>Ga0068713_1003525_pt1 | contig 13438 bp, 10 predicted proteins | sample MTBAKSrepl2MetaG_FD_62223 | JGI IMG/M metagenome (GOLD analysis project Ga0068713, IMG submission 62223) | Enrichment culture microbial communities om Arthur Kill intertidal strait, New Jersey, USA, that are MTBE-degrading - MTBE-AKS2 (Arthur... | ecosystem: Environmental > Aquatic > Marine >...
GGCGAAGCGCATGGCCGAGGCGATGGCCAATCAGGCGCATGTAACGGCGATGGACGAAGCGGACGTGACCATCATCAAGCACATCCGAGAGAAAGAACGGAGCCTCGCCGCCGAGCGCGGAGTCCGGCTCACCTATCTTGCCTTCATTGTGAAAGCCTGCACGGCGTCTCTCATGCGTTTTCCCAGGTTGAATGCAGTCCTGGACGAGTCGCGCCGGGAGTTCTCGCTCAAGCGATACTACAACATTGGTGTGGCGGTCGATACAAAGGCCGGGCTGGTGGTCCCCAACATCAAGGATGCCGATAAGAAGGGCATTTTTGCCATAGCCGAGGAGATCGTCGATCTGGTAGAGCGCGCCGAGCAGAGGCGTCTCGAACTGAGAGAGCTTCACGGCGGGACTTTCACTATTACCAACTACGGTTCCATCGGGAGTATCTTTGCCACACCGGTGATCAACTATCCCGAGGTTGCCATCCTTGGAGTCGGCCGAGTGCGTGAGGTGCCTATGATGAGAGAAAAACAGGTGATCAGTCGGCTACTGGTGCCTCTTTCGCTCACGTTCGACCACCAACTGATCGATGGAGCCGAGGCCACCCGTTTCTTGAATTTGGTCATCGGCTACCTCCAGGATCCTGATCTCCTCTTGCTGGAAGGAGCTTAGTGGAGCTCGAAGGGTGCGCGGCCATCGCCGGGGCGACTAAGGGAGCCAGGCTCGTTGCCATAGCGGCAACGGAGACAGAAGCGCGGCCGTTGATCTCCCGGCTCACCAACAGCTCTGCCCATTCCATCCAGGGTAAGGCGATCACGGTTGGCTCCTTGCCCGTCACCATCGGTGCCCGCGGGCCCAATTCTCGCGAGGCGATAGTCGTCGGAGTCAGTGGCTGCGACAAGGCGAACGCGGCTCACCTGGTGACGTGCCTGCTTCAGGCGATGAACCCTCGACCACGCCTCGTGGTGCAGTTCGGCATCGCAGGAGCCTTTGTGCGACCGGGCCACCGCGGAGGTGCGCAGGTGGGCGACCTCGTGATCGCCACCGAGGAGGCCTACGGCGATACGGGCAGCTCCAGCCCCGATGGATGGCTCTCGGCGGACGAGATAGGTCTTCAGATGGGGTCCACGACCGCGGTGGAGGGGCGATTCCGCTGCGATGCCGCACTGGTGCGAAGAGCTCACGCGGCCATCCGCTCGATCGAGGCCGGCGAATGGAGCGAAGCCGAGCCGAATCTGCTCATGGGGCCGTGCGTGACTCTCTCATGCGCGACGGGCGTGCGCGATGAGGGCGTCCGCTTGAGCCGCTACTGGGGTGCACTCGTGGAATCCATGGAAGGGGCCGCGGCCGCACACATATGTGGCATGTACCGCATCCCGTTTCTTGAGATCCGGGGGGTAAGCAACATGGTGGAAGACCGCGACCGGTCGTCCTGGCAGGTAGATCGGGCGACCGCGGTTGCCGGCCGTGCGGTCCTCGCTGCGATCCCGGCGCTACTCTCCGTGGGCGTGGACGACGGTGGGTGAGATGCATGCGCTTCGCCTGGGGTACTCACCCTGTCCCAACGACACGTTCATCTTTCACGCTTGGGTGCACGGGCTATTGCCGGACGCACCCAAGGTAGAGGAGCGCTTGGCGGACATCGATGCGCTCAACGAGATGGCTCTGCGTGGCGAACTCGATGTGGCCAAGACCTCGATGCACGCATACGCGCACCTGAAAGACCGTTACGCGCTTCTGCATTCTGGAGGGGCGCTTGGGCGGGGATGCGGGCCGTTGATCGTGGCGCGGAGAGACTCACCACTGCGACCGACCGCTTCGTCGGCGCGGGCGGCCGAGCTTGCCGACTCCCTCGGCAAAGTCCGTGTGGCGATCCCCGGCCGATTGACAACGGCTGCTCTCCTGGCCGGACTCTTCATCGGCGCACCCTTCAATGCGGTCGTCATGCCTTTCGACCGGATAATGCCCGCCGTCGTGGCCGGCGATATCGAGGCCGGAGTAATCATCCATGAGGGCCGGTTCACGTTCGGCTCGTATGGTCTTCGACGCCTTCTCGATCTGGGCGAGTGGTGGGAGCAGGTCACGGGATTGCCGATCCCATTGGGGGGGATAGCGGTCAAGCGCAGTTTGGAGACGTCGGCTAAGCGGTCGGTCGAACAGGCTATTAGCTCCAGCTTGGACCATGCCCGCAACTATCCGGCGGAGTCGCGTGCCTATGTCCGAGAACACTCGCAGGAGCTCTCTGAGGAGGTCTGCCAGTCACATATCGACCTCTACGTGAACGAATTCAGTCGAGACTACGGCAGCGAGGGCGAAGCCGCCATTCGGCGCCTGCTCGAGGAGGCGGCAAGATATTCCCTTGTGCCCAATTCGACGTTGCCCCTGTTCTGGGACGAGCCGATCTGATACCCGATCGGGGACCAGGAGCGGCAGCGACGCGGGGCTGCTATCCTAACTCGCCTATGCTTCACCTCACCGAGATATCCAAAGCTTTTGGGACACAGGTCCTCCTCGATCACGCCAGTCTCCACGTCAAGCCCGGCATGAGAGTTGGCTTGGTGGGACCAAACGGGGCGGGCAAAACGACCCTGCTACGCTTGGTCGCGGGTGAGCTGTCTCTCGATGGCGGGGAGATCAGCATGCGAAAGGATCTCACCATCGGATTTCTGCCCCAAGAGATCGAGGAGATCTCCGACCACTCCGTTCTCGATGAGGTACTGGCCTCTCACCTGGACGTGGTGGCCGCCGAGCACCGGGTCGCGGAGTTGGGGGACCAAATCGGACAGGCCTATGGGCCTGATTCCGATGGAGACGCTCACGTCGCCGAGTTGTTGCACGAGCTGGGCGTCGTTCAGACCGCCTTCGAGAGTGCCGACGGCTACGCACTCGAGACGCGTGCGCAATCCATCCTGCGCGGGATTGGATTCAGAGAATCGGATTTCAATCGAGCCATAGTTGAGCTGTCAGGGGGATGGCGCATGCGTGTAGCGTTGGCCCGACTGCTCATGGAACAACCGGATCTCCTCCTCATGGACGAGCCCACCAACCACCTCGACCTCGAGAGTCTGCTCTGGCTCGAGGACTTCCTCCTGGGCTGGACGGGAGCGGTCATCGTGATCAGTCACGATCGCTACTTCCTGAACCGCATGGTGACTCACATCGCCGATCTCGATCGAGGGATGATCGACCTCTATTCCGGTGACTACGACCACTTCGAGGCGGACAAACGGCAGCGATACGAAGCGCTTGTCAATGCGGCCAAGAACCAGCAAAGAGAGATCGACGCTGCTGAGAGTTTCATCAGGCGCTTCAGGGCTAAGAACACAAAGGCCAAGCAGGTCCAGCAGAAGATCAGACAGCTCGAGCGCACGGAGCTCATTGAAGCGCCGACTTTGGAGCGCAAGGCGATCAGGTTCCGTTTTCCCCAACCTCCGCGGGGAGGGCGTGTGGTTGCTGAGATCAAGAAGGTCAAGAAGTCCTACGGCGAGAACACCGTCTACGGACGGCTCGACCTGGTCATTGAGCGTGGCGAAAAGATCGCGCTGGTAGGTCCGAACGGCGCGGGCAAGTCTACCCTGCTGAAGCTTCTTGCCGGAGTCGTCAAGCCTGGTGCCGGGGAGGTGAAGCTCGGCCACAACGTGCGCCGCGAATATTTCGCCCAGCATCAACTCGAGGTTCTGCATCCGGAGCAGACCGTTCTGCGCACTATGGAAGAGGCCGCGGGTCCCAGCGGGCGCCTGCCTGAGGTGAGGGGCTACCTAGGAGCTTTCCTCTTCGGAGAGGACGATGTCGCAAAGAAGGTGGGGGTGCTGTCCGGAGGAGAAAAGGCCCGACTTGCTCTGGCGCGCATGCTTCTCGACCCGGCTGGGCTGCTCTTGCTGGACGAGCCTACCAACCATTTGGACATTGACTCGAGGAGCGTGCTCACCGAGGCGCTGCGACAGTTCGAGGGTTCGGTTGTGTTCATCAGTCACGACCGCCATCTGATCAATGCCATCGGAACCAAAGTGATCGAGGTTCGCGACGGGCGCTTGACCCACTATCCCGGGGACTGGGAGTACTACCAGTGGAAGAGGGCGCAGGATGTCGCCGTGGCTTCTTCCGCGGCAGCCGATAGCCCCTCGACGAACTCCGCCCCATCTGCCCTCAAGACGTTCCCCGGCAAGAAGGTTCCTGTCGAGGCGACCGAACCGGTGGCCTTGGGGTATCAGGAGCGCAAGGACCTATTCCGCAACTACAGAAAGGCCGAGAAGTCGATCCTCCAACTCGAGGAGAGGCAGAGGGTGCTCGCCGAGACTCTTAGCAATCCGGCCCACGGTTCGGACTACGAGCTGCTATACGCGACCACCGAGGAACTGACAACAGTTCGCGACAGACTGAATGAGCTGAACGACGAGTGGGAAGCTTTGGCTGAAGCGATCAGCGCCGTCGAGAAACAGCGCTGAGATCAGCGGTACTTGACCAGCGTAGAGTAGGGGTTGATCGCGGCTCCACCGCCGGGACGGATTTCGAAATGAAGATGCACTGCACCGCCGCTGGCGTTTCCGGTGTTGCCCGCGTAGCCGATTAGTTGTCCCGCTTTCACCCTGACTCCCGCCTTGATGCCGCCTTTAATGGAGGAAAGGTGAGCGTAATAGTAGGTATTGCCGTCGTCGCCTCGCAGGTGGATGGTGATTCCGCCCAGGCCGGAGTTCCCCGGATGGGTACTGCTGATTGTGCCGTTCACCACCGCCACCAGAGGCGTATTCCGGGCGGTCATGATGTCGGTCCCTTTGTGGGATCGTCCTCCTGAGCGCGGGGCACCGAAGCTGTCCACGAAGCTATTCGCGCCTTGAACCGGGAAGACCCAACCGGATCCGCCGCCGGCCGCTGACTCGTTGCCGCCGGTGGAACCACCCGACGGGGATTCGTGAGAAGTCGTGGTCGTCGTCTTCTTTTGGGTGGTCGTCGTGCTCTTGGATGCCGCGTCTTTCGCCGCCGCCGCTGCCTTGGCGGCCGCGGCTTTCTCTGCCGCAGCCTTCTCCGCCGCGGCTTTCGCGGCAGCCGCTTTGGCCTCGGCCAACTTGCGGGCCGCCTCTTGCCGCTGACGTTCCTGTTCCTCCAGCTGGGCGACGCGCTGCCTCAGCCGGTTATAGTCGTCCTTGGAATCCTCGAGCACCTGCAAAGTATGATCGCGTGCCGCCTCGTAACTGGCCGCGTCTTCTTGCTCGGACGCCTTCTTGCTCTCGAGCTCGGTTGCCAGTTGGTCAAGCTCGTCGAGCTTCGCCTGCACGTTGGTTATGAGCTCGTTGTCGTTCTGCGCGAGATGGACCACCATGGTCATTCTCTCAACGACGCCGCTGATAGAACTGTCTTCGCTCGAAAACACGGCCTCAAGAACATTCGCCGCATCGGATCCGCGGTTCTTGTACATCTCGGCGAGCCGGCTCGATAGCTGGTCGCGCAGCTTGGTCAGGTTCTTCTCGGCTTTCACCGTCTTGACCCGCACTATCTCCATTTGGTCGCGCGTCGCCTCGAGTTTGACCTCGGCCTTTTCCTGACTCTCAGCGAGCTTGTCCAACTCCGTCTGGACGGCCTTCAGCTCTGCTTTGGCTTGTTTCAGCTCGTCTTGGGCGGCGTCGAGACTCGCGGGAGAGGCGAGGACAGAGGCGGGACCTCCCCCTTGGGAGGGGAGGATAGCGGCGACAAGATTGCCGAAAAGGGCCGCGATCATCACGCAGACGATGACGCGCGCTGCTCGTTGGCTGAGGGCCGGCAGAGATCTCCACGCCCGTGGCGATCGTCTGTCGCCCTTTCGCTTTGCGTCAGGCAACATGCGCGCCAGTGTATCAGGGCATGACCGGAGTTGCCAGAGGCGCGTGCCGGAGCGACACTGTCAATGACCGATGTGGGTCTCTCTGGTGCCGGGTATCCTGTTGACTCGCTGCCATGAGACCCAAGCGACTGTTAGGAGGACGGATGCCCACATTCGATGTGGTTAGTCGGGTGGATCTTCAAGAGATGGACAACGCGGTCAACCAGGTCAAGAAGGAGATTCTGACGCGGTTCGATTTTCGCGGATCCAAGACGCAGATCGACCTTGATCGCAAGGAGGCCAAGATCTCGGTTCTTACCGAAGACGACATGAAGCTGCGCGCAATCCGAGACATGCTGCTGGCCAAGATCGTTCGGCGGTCGATCGAGCCGGAGGCTCTCGACTTCTCCCACCCCGAAAAGGCCGGGGGAGACATGGTGAAGCAGTCGGTCACGATCAAGAACGGCATAGACATCGAGACCGCGCGGCGGGTAACGAAGGCCATCAAGGAGAGCAAGCTCAAGGTGCAGGCCGCCATACAGGGTGACGAGGTGCGGGTCACCGCAAAGCAGCGTGACGACCTACAGGCCGCGATCGGAGTTCTCAAAGAGACCGATTTCGGGATGCCGTTGCAGTTCGTCAATTACAGAGAGTGACGGGAGTAGGCCGCCCGGACCAGACCCCATCCTTGGTTGCATGCCTGACATAGCGCCGATGGCTACCCTGGGCGCATGCCTGCCATCCCCAGAAAGCGGCTTCTTTCATACGTCATAGGCGGCACGGTCGTTCTACTTGCCGGCGCTGCGGGAGTCGTCTCGCTGCGCGAGCCCGGCCAAGTCCCTGCCTCGACTGTGGTCATCGAGGAAACCGGGACGACGGCAGCAGCGTTGCCTGGAAACGACGGGCCAACCGAAAACGTCGCCCGGAGTGTTGAATCGACAACCTCCACAGTGATCGCCACTCCAATTTTTGTCCAGGTGGCCGGGGCGGTTCGCCGGGCCGGGGTGTACGAGATGGCGGCCGACTCCCGAGTGTTCGAAGCAATAAGCGAGGCGGGAGGCTTCGCGGAGGGGGCGGACCAAGCGCAGGTTCCCCTGGCAGCGAGGCTGACCGACGGGTGCAGTATTTTTGTTCCCCTCCTCGATCAGCCGCCCACCCGGCCGGTCGTATCGACGACAGTGGTCACCGTCGGCGGATCAGACGTCTCCGGCGACTCCGCCGGGGGGCTCATCTCCCTCAACTCTGCAACTCCGGATCAGCTCGATACCCTTCCGGGTATCGGCCCGGCCACTGCCGCGCAGATCGTTGCGTACAGAGAGGCCAACGGCCACTTTACGGCTATCGAGCAGTTGACCGAGGTCCCCGGCATCGGGCCGGCGAAATTCGAACAGCTTCGTGCCCTGGTAACACTCTAGAGCCGCACACTAATGGCGCGCGATCTCAGTGGCTGGTTCGTGCGGCGCGCGGGGCTTGCTCGAGTGACCACCTTGGCATGTGGTTTAGGTCTGGGGTCCGCGGGACTGGTGGGATCCCACATCTTCCTGGCTGTTGTAATGCTGTCCACTGTTCTTCTCGGCCTCCTTGTCTCGACGGTACTAGGTCGAGACAAGGAGATCAGGAAGTCGACGCCTGCTGGGTTCCGTGGCCGGGCTCGGTCCGCCGCGGGTAGGTTCTCCGGTTGGTCCTTGATCGGGATGGTGCTCGTGGGCCTCTTCTCCGGATACCTCCTCGGGAGCGTCCGGGTCGCTCAGCTTCTCGACGGCGGTCTTCTCAAGAGCGTGGGCTCCGACATCCAGACGACTCTCGTTGTTACGGGTCCCGTCAAGAGCTCAGGGGGATGGGAGAGCGCCGCGGCCTTCGTACGCGGAGCGGACCCCGAACGGGTGTGGCTCGAGGTTCCCCCCTCAGAGCGCAGCAGTGGCGAAGGCATCAGTCAAGGCTCAATTCTCGAGTTCAGCGGCAAGATTCTCCGTCCTGAGGGGAGCTCCGATACCGGTTTCGACCAAGCCAAGTATCTGAGAACTCAGGGAATCCAAGTTGTCCTGCGGGCCGCCGAGCCCACGAGGGACCTCGGCCGGCGCGGCGGCATTTCCGGACTCTTCGATCGGCTCCGCGTTGCCGCTCGATCGAACCTCAGTAGGGGCCCCGACGCGAGAATCGACGAGGTGTTCCAGGGGATCGTGACGGGGGACACTTCGGGGTTGGACAAGGGCTGGCTGGAGGCCTTCCGTCGCTCGGGTACGGCTCACATGCTTTCCGTCAGCGGACTGCACGTCGCGAGCATCGCCGCGATCATGCTCGGCCTCTCAAGACTGCTTCGTCTGTCGCGCCGGGTAGGTTTTGCGCTCGCGGCCTCCGCTGCCGTGCTGCTCATCCCTTTCGTGGGTGCCTCCGCTCCAGTGGTCCGTTCCGTCGCCATGATCCTAATTGTCCTGGCCGGAAGGCTGTTCGGCCGCAACCGCGATCAATGGCAGGTTCTAGGGTTCGCGGCCATTGTTGTTCTGGTATCCAATCCCTTGGCCGTCTTCGACGTGGGATTCCAACTTTCGTTTGCAGCGTTCTCGGGGATGCTTGCCTTCATTGCGCTGTTAGAGAAGGTGCTCGCCGCGCTTCCTCGGGCCGTGCGATCCAGTCTCGCCGTCTCGTTTGCGGCGACGCTGGGAACCGCGCCGGTGTCTCTCATGGTCTTCGGCCAGACGTCTCTCGTGGCTCCGGTGGCCAATCTGCTGGTGATCCCCCTTCTTCCGTTCGTCACTGCGCTCGGTATGGCGAGCATACCGTTCGGCTTTGTGTGGGCTCCGCTCAGCACGGCTCTAGATTGGGCCGCCTCTCCGCTGTTGGCCTTGACGGTGCGATTGTCAGAGCTATTTGCACTTGCGCCGACACTTCCCAGAGGCGACCTCGGCCGGGCATCAACGGCCGTGACCGTCTCTCTCTTGAGCCTCCCCGTGGCGCTCGCCCTGTGCGGAAAGGTGGTGCGCACTCCCTTCGCACTGCCGCTTCCATTCTTCAGGCGTTCCATCCGTTGTATCTACGCGCATAGACCGCGTGGGCGCGCCTCCGCAGTCTGCCTTACTGTGCTCGTGGCGACCGCGGGCCTATGCCTCGGCTGGTTCATCTATCCGGTGCTCGCGGGCAGCGCCCGTGGCGTCGAGCGGGCGATCTTGGCGCAGAGCTGGCCGGATCAGGTCGAGGTGAGAATGCTCGACGTAGGGCAGGGCAACGCGGTCCTCGTCCGAACGCCTGAGAGGCACGCCCTGCTCTTCGACGCCGGACCGGAGGGTTGCGGGCTCTGTGATCAACTCGAAGTCCTGGGAGTGTCTCGTCTGAATCTGGTACTGATCTCGCATCCTCATGCTGATCATTTCGCCGGGTTGCACGAACTGTTCGACGTGATAGAAGTGGATGAAATGATCGACCATGTTACGACTTCGCCGGTTCCGGCCCAGACCCAAACCACTCTTTCAGCGGCCGAACGGGGCGCCGAAGCGCTCGCCTACCTGGATCTCCGAGGTAGACTGGCCGAAGAAGGCACCAAGCTCTCACAGGCCAAGGACGGCCTGGTTTTCCAGGTGGACGGAGTGACCGTGCGGCTCCGCACACCCCCCGAGCCTATTAGGCTCTGTCAAGGCCCAGATCCTTGGTTGGCGCGTGGCGGACCGCCGTCCGGTGACCAACTGAACGCAGTCTCCATCGTGGCCTGCCTTACGGTCGAAGGGCGAAACGTGGTCCTCCCCGGCGACGCTGAGGCCGACGCACTCGCCGGCTATCAGCTGGGACAAGCGGACATCCTCGTGGTTCCCCATCATGGAAGTAGGGGAGGACTCACGAATCAGCTGCTCGACCGATTGGGGCCCAAGCTCGCTCTGATCTCAGTGGGCGAAAGCAACTCATTCGGCCACCCAGACCCGGCAACATTGGAACTCCTCTCCAAGCGCTCGATCCCGGTGTTGCGCGCCGATTCCCGCGGTTGGGTATCCTGTATCTTCAGAGACAGAGCCCTGGAGATTACGACGGAAAAGCCGGCCGATACTGCGAAGAGAGGCGACTGACGCGCATGCCTGCGGATTCATCCACGCGAACCCCGCTCAAGTCTGCCTACCTAATCCTCGGTGACGATCATCCGAAGATTGAGACGGCTCTGAAAAGACTCAAGGGGAGAATCAGAGAGCTGTCGGGCAGCGACCTCAACATCGAGCAATTCGACGCGACCGGCGACACGGCGCTCCAGGCCATCAGCGCTGCAAACACCCTGGCCTTTTTCGGGGGCATCCGTCTTGTTCTCGTTCTGCAGGCTCATTCATGGTCGAGAGACGAGAAGACAATGGTTGCGCAGTACCTGAAATCACCTGCACCCGATGCCTGCCTCACGCTGGTTGCCGAGAAGCTTCCGCCGGGAGACGTCCTCCGATCAGCCATTCAGGCACACGGCGAGGTACTCGAGTATCCTGCCCCCAAAGAAGGCGCGCTTCCACAGTGGGTCTTGAGGGAGGCCGGTCGTCTCAAACTTCGCCTGGGCTTGACCGAAGCCCGATATCTTGTCCAACGGTGCGGCGAAAATCAGAGCATTCTGCTCCGCGAACTCGAGAAACTCGAAATCTACATGGATGGTGGGCGCGCCGGCGTCGACGACATCCGGCGGTTGACCCTCGCCACGACCGAAGCGGGGATCTTCGACCTGCTCGATTCTCTTGCAGCCGGCCGTGGGGCGGCGGCTTTCGAGGCGTTTGAGCAATTGCTCGCCCAGGGAGAGAGGCACGAAAACCTCTTCTACCGGATCCTGCGGCACTTCCAGACCTTAGCCAGGGTCGCGGCCATGCGCGAGGAGGGGATGTCCCGGGAGGAGATACAGGCGGAGCTCAAGCTGAAGCCCTTCACCACCCGCAAGATGATGGAACAGGTTACCGGCTTGGGGCTCGCTGGGATCGAACTGCGACTCGCGGTTCTCGCGGAGTGCGATGGCCGCATGAAAGGGCTCGGGACTCTCCCGGGGGAGATGGAGCTACAGTTGTGCCTGGGCAGACTGCTCTCCGCGGCGTGACGGCCGGTGGCAAGCCTTGGCACTTCCGGGACGGCCGCGTACAGGCACGGGCCGGCAGGCGGCAGTGCGCCGGTTAGATCTGGGAGAGAAGCCGGGCCACCCTCGACTTTTTGCGGGCCGCGCAGTTGCTGTGAATCGCTTTGCGGGCCGCTGCCTTGTCGATGGTGGAGGTCAACTTCTTGGCTGTCTGAGCAGCGGTGTTGGGATCGCCGGTAGTGATGGAGTCCTTGAGACGCTTGAAGTACGTCTTAATGGACGACTTGTAGCGAAGATTCTCCAGTCGCTGACGCTCAGCGATACGCACCCGTTTGCGCTGCTGCTTCGTATTAGCCAATCTTCAATCCTCCCGTCTTCCCTTGAAAGTCGCAGCAGTTTAGCATAGCCCTCACACATGGGCAATGACGCAAAGAGACGTTTGGCGGTCGCAGCCGCCTTCCTGGTGCTGGCGACCGCCGGCTCTCGAGTTCTCGGACTCATTCGCGAGATCGTCATGGTGTCGTATCTCGGCCTCGACGTCGAGATGGGCGCTTTCACCGTTGCAAACAGAGTCCCTGGGCTGGTTCGCACTCTGCTGGCAGACACGGCGCTTTCGGCCGCCTTCATTCCGGTGTTCTCGGGGATGCTCGAAAAGCAACGACGCCGGGATGCTTGGCAGGTAGCTTTCACGGTCACTGTGCTGGCGACGGCGGCGCTTGGAGTGGTTACCGTTCTTGGCATGATCTTCGCTCCGGCGGTGGTGAGAGTCGTCGCGCCGGGTTTTGCCGATCAACCCGAGGTCGTTGCGCTCACCGTCCATCTCATGCGCGTGATGTTCCCCACGGTGGTCATCTTGGGGATCGCGGGGATGTTCATGGGAATCCTGAATTCCTACAGCCATTTTGCCCTTCCGGCCGTGGCGCCCATAGCATGGAATCTCGTGATCATCGGCGTGGTGATCGCCTTTTCCGCAGGCTACGGGATCAAGGCGCTCGCATGGGGGGTGCTCGCCGGAACGGTCGTGGAACTGGCTATTCAGGTGCCTGCGGTGTGGCGCAGACGCTGGAGACGGGGAGGGCCGAGTCATGAGCCGCGAATCGCCGGTCTTGCCGAGAGCCTGCCGGAGCCGGCGGTTGCAGTGGGCGGGGATGGGGCGAAGTCTCCCTACCGGCTCGCCTTCCGGAGCCCCGAAGTGCGCCGCGTGGGCCTTCTTCTCGGGCCGGTCATCCTCAGCTTGGGAATCATCAATTTCAACGCCTTCATCGATACCATTATAGCGACCCTGATTAGCATTCCCGCTCCCGCCATCATCGAGCGGGCGTTTCGGCTCTTTCAGCTCCCGCAGGGCGTCTTCGCGATTGCTATCGGAACCGTCTTGTTTCCAGCCTTTTCACGGCATGCGGCCGCGAACCGGATGAAGGAATTTCGTGAGGACCTGTCCACGGGCATTCGCCAGATCTTCTTCGTGACTCTGCCATTCGCCGCCTTCTTTGCTGTGCTCGCTCTCCCCACCGTCCGGCTCATCTACGAGCACGGCAAGGTGACGTCGGGGCAGGCCGAGCTCGTTGCGTCCGCGCTTCTGTTCTTCAGCGTCGGGATGGCCTTTGTCAGTGTAAACACACTACTGAACCGGGCCTTCTATAGCATTCAGAAGCCCTGGTTGCCGCTGGTGACAGGTGTGGTGAACTTGGCTCTCAACGCGGGATTGGACCTGCTTCTCTACAAGCCGCTAGGAGTGGGCGGCATCACGCTTTCGACGTCCGTGGTCAGTTTGGTGAACTTCTTCGCACTCATGGCGCTGCTCAGGCCGCGAATAGGCGGGATAGACGTACGCACCATCGGGCTTTCGGTCGCTCGGTCGCTGGGCGCTCTGGTGCCGCTCGCGGGAACAGCGTACGGCGTGTGGTGGGCCCTCGACTCCCTGCTTGGTCGGGCGCTCTGGGCGCAGGTTGTCTCGGTAGGGATCGCATATGTCGTTGGAGCAGCCGCGTACTGCCTCGCCGCCTGGGCCATGGGCATGCCCGAGCTTCGCGATGTCCTCCGGGTGATCCGGCGGCGGCGTCCCTTGCGCTAGAATACGTCCCCCATGGGACGCTTTGAACACATCCGCAATTTCTCCATCATCGCTCACATCGACCACGGCAAGTCCACCTTGGCCGACCGCATTCTTCAGATAACCAACACGGTGGCCGAGCGGGAGATGCGTGACCAGGTGCTTGATCGCATGGATCTCGAACGCGAACGGGGCATCACCATCAAGGCCCAAGCGGTTCGGATCTACTACCACGCGGTTGACGGCCACGAATATCAGTTCAATCTGATCGATACTCCGGGTCATGTGGACTTCACGTACGAGGTGTCACGCAGCTTGGCCGCTTGCGAGGGAGCAATCCTGGTTGTGGATGCGACTCAGGGGGTGGAGGCACAGACTCTTGCGAATACTCTCCTGGCCCTAGAGAACGACCTGGAGATAATCCCGGTCCTCAACAAGATTGACCTCCCCGGGGCAGAGCCCGAGAAGCGGGCGGAGGAGATCGCCAGCGTGATCGGGTGCCCCCGCTCGGACATCCTGCAGATCTCGGCCAAGACCGGCGAGGGAGTGCCCGAAGTTCTCGAGGCGGTGGTGGCTCGGATTCCT
>Ga0068713_1003529_pt1 | contig 13429 bp, 14 predicted proteins | sample MTBAKSrepl2MetaG_FD_62223 | JGI IMG/M metagenome (GOLD analysis project Ga0068713, IMG submission 62223) | Enrichment culture microbial communities om Arthur Kill intertidal strait, New Jersey, USA, that are MTBE-degrading - MTBE-AKS2 (Arthur... | ecosystem: Environmental > Aquatic > Marine >...
AAAGTCAATTATCAGGCCATCGGATCAGGCGGCGGAATCAAGCAGGTCATGTCAAAAGTCGTAGATTTCGGCGGGACGGACGCTTATCTTGATGATGCCAAACTGAGCGAAGCCAAAGAAGCGATCCTTCATATCCCCACATGCCTGGGGGCTGTGGCTGTGACCTACAACCTTCCCGGAAATCCTCAGCTGAAACTCACAGGGGGGATCATTGCTGATATCTTTATGGGTAATATCACCCGATGGGATGATGCGAGAATCCAAAAGCTCAACAACGATGTCAAGCTGCCCGGGATGAGGATCACCGTGGTCCGGCGTTCAGACAGTTCAGGGACGACATTTATTTTCACCGACTATCTTTCAAAAGTAAGCCCCGAGTGGGAAAAGAACATGGGGCGGAGCAAGACTCCGGCTTGGGGAGCTTATGCTATCGGGGCTGCCAAGAACGCAGGAGTCGCAGGGCAAGTCAAAAATATTCCCGGTTCTGTGGGATATGTTGAGGTCATCTATGCTCTTTCCAACGGGATGCCAGTGGCATCTGTGCAAAACAGGAGCGGATCCTTTGTCGCGCCCACCCTTGAAGGCGTGGGGCTTGCTGCTGATATTGATATGCCTGCAGATACGAGAGTGACCATCACAGACACAAAAGCGGCCAAAGGCTACCCCATCTCCAGCTTTACCTGGGTCATCTTCTACAAAGAGCAGAACTACGGTGGACGGACCTTGGGTCAGGCCAGAGAGACACTGAACCTTCTCTGGTGGATGATCCATGACGGACAACGCTACAACGAAGAGCTGAAGTACGGGAGGCTTCCTGCAGAAGCTGTTAAAAAGGCGGAAGCTGTCCTGCGATCGGCCCGTTACAACGGGAAACCCATCCTGAAATGAGTATCATGAAAGCCCGGGACAACAGGGGAGGCGGACAGGGGTCCGCCCTCCTCCTCTCCTCACACCAGATGAAAGAAAAGGGGTTCGCCTCTTTTCTTCTTTTTGCGGGGATCTCAGTACTCCTGGTCCTGGGGGCTTTTTTTGTGACAATGATTCTTCAATCGTGGCCCCTCTTCAGAGAGACAGGCCTGGGGTTTTTCACTACTCTGCGATGGGCCCCCATGGAGAACGAGTACAGTGTCCTCCCGTTTCTGGCGGGGACATTGATGACCTCTCTTCTCAGTATTCTCATCGCTTTTCCCTTCTCCATGGCTCTCTCGATCCTTCTGGGAGAGTATCTGAAAACCGGCCCCTTCGCAGCTGCTTTTAAAAGCGTCACAGAACTTCTGGCGGGTATCCCCTCTGTCATCTACGGCTTTTGGGGGATTATGATCCTTATGCCCCTTATCCAGTCTCTTCAGATCAAACTGGGGATGATCCCCTACGGAGTGGGAGTGCTCACTGCGTCTCTCATCCTCTCTCTCATGATCATTCCCTACGCGGCTTCCCTGGGACGGGATGTGATCTCCATGGTCCCGGGAGAGTTAAAAGAGGCGGCCTATGCCATGGGAGCCACCCGTTGGGAAGTGATCTTCCATGTGACTCTTCCCTATGCCCGCTCGGGGATCACCGCGGGATTTTTCCTCGCGCTGGGACGAGCCGTGGGGGAGACCATGGCGGTTACCATGCTCATCGGGAACTCCAACTTCATACCCAAAGGTATTTTCAGCCCGGCCAATACCATGGCCAGTGTCATCGCCAATGAGTTCGGAGAGGCTGACGGGCTTCATACCACAGCACTCATCGCCGTGGGGCTTGTGCTGATGCTCCTCACCGGACTCATCAACTATGCTGGAAAAAGCATTATGAAACGCTTTCAGGTGGGAGGATAGATGAAAAACCCTTCAGTGAGAAGACGTGTGTTCAAAGAGCGGTTGTTCCGGTTGACAGTCTTTGTCCTGGCTTCCCTTGTGGTGGTTCCCCTGGCTTTCCTCCTGGGGTATATTGTGAAAAAGGGCATCGGAGTGGTCAACTGGAATTTTCTTTTTTCCATGCCTGCGGGAGTGGGAGAAAGCGGGGGGGGGATCGTTCACTCCCTGGCGGGGACTCTCTTGCTGATCGTTATCGCCGTGGCCCTCTCTGTGCCTGTAGCCGTGGCAACAGCTCTCTTTATCAATGACCATCCAAAGAACAGGATCTCCCGTCTGATCCGCTTTACCGTTGATATGCTCCAGGGTATTCCATCCATCATCATGGGGATCGTGGTCTATCTCTGGGTGGTGCTGCCCATGAAAAACTTTTCCGCTTTAGCCGGTGGGGTGGCGTTGGGTATCATGATGCTTCCCATTGTGATCAAATCCACAGAAGAGACTCTGAAAATGGTCCCTGAGAGTCTTAAGGAGGCATCCATGGCCCTGGGGGCTCCCTATTACAAGACAGTCCTTCATGTGATCCTTCCTGCGGGATTATCAGGGATTCTCACAGGGATCCTGCTGGGAGTCTCGCGTATCGCAGGAGAAACGGCGCCTCTGCTTTTTACAGCATTCGGGAATCCGTTTCTGAACACCAATATCTTCAAGCCGGTGGATGCGTTGCCTTTGCTGATCTATAATTACTCCACAAGTCCCTATCCTGAATGGCACAGCCTGGCATGGGGAGCTTCGTTCATCCTGGTCGCCTTTGTATTGATATTGAACCTGATAACGAGATTGGTGGTGAAAAAATGGCAGATAAAATATTAAGCATAAGGGGTTTGAATGCCTATTACGGAATGAAAAGAGCCGTTGAAAACGTTAATGTGGACTTTGTGAAAAACAAGATCACGGCGATCATGGGGCCTTCGGGATGCGGAAAGACCACATTTTTAAGGTGTCTCAACAGGATCCACGAAGTCAATACAGAGGCCCGGGCCCGGATCGAGGGGGATATCTTTCTCAATGGCGAAAACATCGCAAAGATGCACCCGATTCTGGTCAGAAGAAGGATCGGGATGGTTTTTCAGAAGCCCAATCCTTTTCCCCACATGACCATCTATGACAATGTCATCGCCGGGTATAGGCTCAACGGTATCAAAAAGAAAAAACATGAATTTGACACCATTGTGGAAAAGGCTCTCACTAAGACGGCTCTCTGGGGCGAGGTGAAAGACTCTCTGTATGACCGGGGAACTTTTCTCTCAGGCGGGCAGCAGCAGCGCCTTTGCATCGCCCGGGCGCTGGCCATGAACCCCGATGTGATCCTTCTGGATGAACCCACTTCTGCTCTGGATCCCATCGCCACGGCAAAGATCGAAGAGCTGCTCAATGAGCTGAAAGAGAACGTCACCATTATCATCGTGACCCATAATATGGCCCAGGCAGGCCGCATCTCTGACTACACCGCCTTCTTCTACCTGGGGGAGCTGTTGGAGTACGGGACCACGGAAAAGCTGTTTACAAATCCCGAAAATGAAAAAACGGAAAATTTCCTCACTGGGCGTTTCGGGTAAGGAGATGAACCATGTTTGATAAAAGAATGAATGAGATCAAAAACAAACTTTCTCTGCAGGCCAGGACAGTGGAGTCCATGCTGCAGAATGCGCTGAACGGCCTTTTTGAGAGCGACAGGGATTCCTGCGAGAAGGTCTTCCGGCAGGAAGAGAGTGTCAATAGACTTGAAATTGCCATAGATGAGCTGTGCACCATGGTCCTTGCTTTGAACCAGCCCGAAGCGGGCCATTTGAGGATGATCATTACAGCGCTGAAAAACAACAACGATCTGGAGCGTATCGGAGATCATGCGGTGAACATCTGTGAAAGCGCACTGGAGCTCATCAGTTATGTCAACAAGAACGATTATATCCTTCTTCCCCGTATGGCCGGAGTGGCCATGGAGATGTTCCGAAAGGCAGTCCGCTCTTTTGTCACCGATGATGCGGTTTTGGCTGCAGAAGTGAAAGGCCTGGATGATACCGTGGATGAGATGGAACAGCAGATCCTCAAACGGTCTATATCCATCATGGCCATGGAGACCGATTATATTTCCCTGGAGTACCATATTATCAGGATTGCGCAGAACCTGGAAAGGATTGCAGACCTCTCCACCAATATTGCTGAAGAGACGATTTTCATGAAAGAGGGGCGGATTGTCAAGCACGGTGAAAACGAGACCCTGGGAAAGAGGGTATGAAAAGCGTCGAAAACATCAATATTCTTGAAAATAGAGGCATGGTATGATAAAATAAGAAAAAAGGGGGCTTAATCCATGGATAAGTCACGTTTTTTTCTCTTGTTTTTGGCGTTTCTCTTCATTTCAGTTTCCTGTTCCCGGGAAGGACGGAGTAATCCCGGAGCAGACAGCATAAGGGTCTCTTTTTCGGTCCCGGCGGATAGGCCGCTCATCAGCCTTGATTACCCCGGCAGCTGGAAGATCGACACGAGCCAGGACTATTGCGACCTCATCGCTTTCGGGCCAGATGATATCTACTCCATAGTCACGGTAGATGATCTTCCGGGAAAAGAGCTGGAAGCTTTCATCAGAAAGTTCTTTCACTCCTTTTCTTATTATGAAGATGTTACTGTCCGGGAAGAACAAGTCTTTCCTTTTCCTCCGTGGCAGGGAAGGGCTTTCCTTTACTCGTACCGGGAGACAGCCCGAAATCAGGATTTTACGGAATGGGTCGTTTTCCTCCAGGCGGGGAGCCGTGTGATCGTCATCCAGTATACAGCCCCGGGAGAAGTCTTCAGTGAATATCAAGAGCTGTTTCAGGATCTTTCAGCGACGATTCGCCTGCCTGACAGTGAGAAGGAGGCATCCCGTTGACGAGGTTCTTTTATTCTGTGCTGTTGATCTTCATCATGAGCGCCTTGCTTGGGGCCCAGGAACAAAAGGCCGAACTTCAACTCTTCCAGTGGAGTTTTTCATCCCGTCCCTATTGGGCGACGTCAGAATACCAGGAGAGTTCTACCCCTGGTAAGCAGATCAAGATCGATGGAGCCTACGGCGCCGGAAAAGCCTTTGACGGGAATCCCGGGAGTGTCTGGATCCCGGGAGGAGAAAACCGCGGCATGGGGGAGTTTCTCCTGTTTGCCGTGGGAGATGAATTTGCAGGTTTTCAGATCGCCCCGGGCACTTTTTCCGACAAAAACATTAACAGGCCCTCATCAGTGGAAGTCATGTTTTTTGTGGCGTTTGGTTCCCCCGGACATGATACTGATATTACCCGTTCTTACACAGCGTTTCCCGTGGGGGAAAAAGTCACAACAAGCCTGAAAGACAGCCCTGTCCTCCAGAAAGTCGCCTTTCAACCTGACTGGGACAGGATTGAAGCGATGATCCTCCAGAAATCCGGAGAGATGTCGCGCTATTTCGATCTCTTTCCCGTGGATCTTGATATCAGGTATATTTTGAAAGTGGAGATCAATACCGTCTATGGAGAAAAATCCAGAACGGGCATCTCGGAGATCATCCCTCTCCGGGGCGGGAGAGCTGAAGAGAGAGACCGGTCTCTTGCATCCCTGCCTAAAGAGGAAAAAGCCAAAGCCAATGCATTTCTCCGTGTCATGTGGAGTTCTTTCGCACGGCTTTGCGAAGAGGGAGATGTTGTCCGGGCAGCTTCTTTTTTTGCTCCGGAAGCTGTCATGCAGGGGACAGGCCTATTCACAGGGGAGCTGGAGGAAAAAGACAGGCCTTTGCTGGAGTCTTTTCTCTGTAAAGCCCTCTCTCTGCCGGAGGAGGAGTCCTTTGACGGTATAAAAGCGATACATTTTACTGCTTATCACAGCCGTGATGAGGCCCATAATATCCCGTACTCCCATCTCCTGTTCCGTATTGAAACAGAAGAAGGCAGAAACTATAAGGGATCGTTAGCCGTTCAGCCTGAGACCGGCCTCTTTGTGATCACAGCTGGACAGAAAGAGGAGGTATTATGACAAAAGAGGAGAGAAAGGTCACTTTCGGCGGGAACCCCGTGACACTTCTTGGAGAATCCCGTGCCCAAGGGGACAAGGCCCCTGATTTTACTGTGATCGACAGGGAACTGAAGCCGGTGCGTTTTTATGACGCAGCCTCTTCTCCCTGTATCATTTCTGTGGTGCCCTCTGTGGATACGGGGGTCTGCTCTGCTCAGACCCGCCGGTTTAACGAAGAGGCCGTTTCTCTGAAGGGCCTCATCGTTATTACTGTCTCCATGGATCTTCCCTTTGCCCTGAATCGTTTTTGCGCAGCGGAAGGAATCGAACATGTCTATACCTTTTCGGATCACAGAGAGGCTGAATTCGGGATGAAATACGGGTTTCTTATCAAAGAACTCCGTTTGCTGGCCAGAGGAGTCGTTCTTGTGGATTCCAAGCGGATCATCAGGCATATTCAGTATGTTCCCGAGATCGGGCATCATCCTGATTATGAGGCAGTGCTAAAAGCTGCCCGCGGGGTCGTGTGAAGGATCCGAAACGACAGGCTTTATGATAATTCCCATGATGCAGCATCTGCTTTGACGGAGTCTTTTTCATGGGATATCTCACTCTTCTTTTTTATCTACTCTCCCTCTTCTATGTGGGGTTCGGATTTGTGGTTATCACAGGACTATGTGTGAGAGATAAAAGAAGGCCCTGTTTCCGCGGAAAGGTTTCTGTGGCTGTTGTGGCCAGAGACGAAGAGAAGAGCCTGCCCAATCTCCTGGAAAGGCTCTGTAAACTGAAGGACTCCTCCCGGATCAGTGAATTCATCCTTGTGGATGATGATTCCACTGACCGGACGGGAGAGCTCATGGAAGCGTTTGCGCGCCGTGAAAAAAAGGCAAGGGTCATCCGGCTGAGGGGAAAACCGGACTCGCTCCCGGGAAAAAAGTGGGGGATCACAAAGGTGATGGAAACAGCTGCCACAGATTTTGTTTTTTTTACCGATGCCGATTGCCTTCCTCCGTTATCCTGGGTCAAAAGGGGACGGTGTTACCTGGATGAGAAGACAGGAATGGCCATAGGGGCTGTCTTTGCAGATCAGAGGAACTGGTTTGCCGCCCTGGAAAGCACCAGCGGAGCTCTTTTCACATTCGCCCTGGCGCCGTTCAGCCAGGCTCCCTATTGTTCAGGTGGAAATATGGTGGTCTCCGTCAAAGCATTTAAAACGGTGCAGGGGTATGAGGGGACACCAGTCATGGCTTCAGGGGATGACATGTTTCTTCTTCAAAAAATCCAAAAATCATTTATCATTAAACCGATGTACTCCCGGGAGACAGCCGTGTTGACTCATCGTCTGTACCGTCCCGGTGAATATGCGGAAAAAAATAAAAGGAAATACGGGAAGAACTTTTATCTCCGTCCCTGGCAGACAGCCGCTTTTCTCGCCGGGGTATTCTATGTAACCCTGATTCCTGTCATGGCGGCGCAAAGAGGAGCCCCTCCCGCTGTCTGGGCTGTGCTGGGGGGAAAGGCCCTTGTGGAATGGGCTGCGTTCACCATAGGGGCCATACGTATGGGGAGAAACAGGGAGATTCCCTTTTTCCCCATTTTTGCCCTTGTGTACCCTGTGAAGGTCATTTTGTTCTCTTTTTGGGGAGCGTGGAAAGGATACCGGTGGAAAAGTGAGCGAAAGATCCACTAAGATCATCATCAATATCGTCAAAGTCCTCCTTCTGGCAGTGGTGATCTGGTACATCATCATCGAAGTGGATTACAAGAAGCTTCTTCTCTACATGAGAAACTTGAAACTGCACTGGTTCTTCTTAGGGACAGGCGCCTTTCTGGCGGGAATGCTGTTCAATATTTCGAAATGGCATTTTCTTCTCTCCCGCTATATCCCGGTCTCCTTTCGAGATGCGGCAAGGTCTATGATGGGGGGATACACCCTCTCCCTGCTGACTCCTGCACGGCTGGGCGAAGTGGGGCGCTGTTTTTTCATATCCGCCCTGGAAAAACGCAAGACAGTCTCCCTTGTGGGGATCGACAAGATGTTCAATGTCTCCATCACCACATTTCTCGGCGTCTTTTTCCTCCAGTTTATGCCGATCCCCTATCCTCTCACGGTGAAGATCATCGTCTATTTCTTTTCGCTTCTCATCCTGACTTTTATTGTCCTTTATACCAGGTATCCAAGACTCCTCTACAGTCTTCTCTCCCGGATCTCTTTTCTCCGTAAAGGAAAAGGGGAAGAATTTCTCATCGCCGTGAAGAACAGCAATAAAAAGGACAATATTGTCATCTTTCTTATGACCCTGGCCATGTATCTCTCCTATCTGGCGGAGTTTGTCTTTTTTTCCATGGCCCTGGCACCGGGCAGCTTCATCGTGGCCCTTAACGGATATGTCATCTCTCTCTTTCTGAAGACAGCTCTCCCTCTCACTGTGGCAGACTGGGGGATCAAAGAAGTCTCGCTCATGGAGTTCTATATGTTTTTCGGCCTCTCCTCTGAAATCGCCCTGGGAGCCGCCCTCTTCATCTACATTCTGAATATTCTTCTTCCCGCGGCCCTGGGTCTTGTACCTGTCCTTAAATTGAAGAAAGGGGATCTGCTCTATGGAAAAGAATAATGCGTTGTTTCTCGCCGTGACAGCCACACTGATCCTTCTCGCCTTTGTCTTTTCTCCTGTCCTGGCGCCACCCCTTCTGGCGCTTGCTTTTTTTTACTTTTTTTATCCCTTTCTCTCAGAGAGTGCTTTTGTCAAAAGAGCGTTCAGCGTAGCCGCCTTTTTTTTGGTTTTATGGCTCTGGAGAGAGCTCAAAGGGATCCTGATCCCCTTTGTCATCGCCCTTTTCCTGGCTTATCTGCTGGATCCTGTGGCCGATCTCCTTGAGAAATGGATGAAACGGTCGGTGGCAGTCCTGATCATTATGGCGCTCATCGTAGGAGTCAGTGCACTGGCGCTTCTTGTAGTGGTTCCCAAAGTCATCGAACAGATGACTCAGCTTGTAAATACCATAGGGAAAAACCAGGATCAGATCCTGAACTTTGCGAAAAAATACTGGCAGGCCGTGGAGAAGAGCGGCCTGGTGGATACCCAGGCGCTTCTGGCATCTATCAAAGAATTCATGAACAATCTCACAAAGCAGATCTCGCTCCTTTTTACCGGGTTTTCAGCCCTTTTCAAACAACTGTTCAACCTGGTCATCATCCCTGTTGTGACATTTTACCTGCTGAGGGATTTTGACAAGATCCGCGTATGGGCCTTTTCCCGTGTTGAGAAGAAGAAGGAGAAAGTTCAGGCCGGTTACACTCATTTCAACAGGATCTTCGGCCGTTATGTCAGGGGGGTGCTCCTTGATTCTCTCATTGTGGGAACACTCACTTTTATCGGGCTGTTTATCGTGGGGATCCCCTATGCCCTTTTCATCGGGATCATCACCTTTATCTTCAATCTCATCCCTTATGTGGGAATATGGCTCTCTTTCGGTCTTTCCGTGATCATCGTCCTCTCTTCCGGGCTGGGGATTCAGATGATCCTCATTATGGCTCTCATCTATTTTGCTGTTCAGATGATCGAAAGCATTTTTCTTTATCCCCGGATCGTGGGAAAGATGGTGGGGCTCTATCCTGTGGCCGTCATGGTCATGCTTCTCATCTTGTCGCGGTTTCTGGGGATCTTCGGACTCTTTCTCGGGGTCCCTATTTCGGCACTGTTGTGGTATATTATTGACAGAAAGTTAACAACAACCTAAAGGAGCCATTATGGGAAAAAATATCATCGTCGAGATCGTCACCGGTTTGGGAGAGATCAAAGCGGAGCTTTTTCGCGACCAGGCGCCGGAGACAGTAGATAATTTCCTGGCCTATGTCCGGGAGGGTTTTTACCAAGGGACTCTGTTTCACAGGATCATTCCCGGATTCGTGATTCAGGGCGGCGGCCTGGATGTCTCGGGAAAACCCAAAGAGACCCGGCCTCCGGTAAAGAACGAGGCGGGAAACGGACTGAAAAACGAGCGGGGGACCCTGGCTATGGCGAGGACATCGGTAATCGACAGTGCGACTTCGCAGTTTTTCATCAATCTGGCCGATAATGCTTTTCTGGATCATAAAGATGAGTCCGGGGCCGGATTCGGCTATTGCGTCTTCGGGCGTGTGGTGTCCGGCATGGATGTCGTGGAGCGTATTGCCGGAATGCCCACAGGTACAAGAGGCCCTCACAGGGATTTTCCCCTGGAAGATATTCTCATCCGGGAGGTCAGGACCTCCTGATGGCAAAAGAGATCCATCCCCATCGACTCGGGCTTATCTATGCCTTCGCTGCCCTTTTCCTGTGGGGGATCCACGGGCCTGCAGGCCGCTACCTTGCTCTTCAGGGTGTAAATATGTATGTTGTAACGGCCTTACGCTTCTGGCTGGGGGCTTTTGTCTTTTTCCTCTACACGCTCCGCCGCGGCCATCTTCGGAAAGTCCGGTTCAAGGAACGTTTGAGGCTTGTACTGCTCATCGCCTTTGTCGGGGTGGCTCTCAATTCTCTTTTTTATCACCTGACACTGATCTATCTGCCCGGTACTCTGGTGATGATCCTGGAAAACCTCTCCCCGGTCTTTGTCCTTCTCTTCTCTTTTCTGCTGGAACGGGTAAGGCCCAGGTTGGTGGAACTTCTTTCTCTGGTGCTGTCTCTCGGGGGCGTCCTTCTCATCGTCCTTGGGAAAGAGCATTTTCATAACCTCCATTCTCTCTTTTATTTCGGGATCTTCCTGGGGATCCTTACAGGAATGACCTTCGGAGTGTATGTCTATTTTTCAGCAGTCCTGGTGAGGCCTCTGAGGGGACGGCCTGAAGATATCGTCGCCTTTCTCATGAAGATCTTCACCATTACAGCCGTACTCATGTCACCCCTTCTGCTTATCCCCGGAAGGTGGCCGCAGAGTTTTTGGGAGTGGTTCTGGCTCATCGAGATGGGGATCTTCCAGTCGGGAGCCGCTTATATCCTCTGGAATTATGCTCTCTCTCTTCTTCCCACAAACCAGACATCCATCCTCTTTCTCATGACCATCCTCTTTACAACGGTGAATGAGATCCTGTTTCTCCATCTGGAGCTGAATAAGTTCCTTGTGGCAGGGGGACTGCTTATCATGGCGGGAGGTTATCTTCTCACGCGTAAAAGGAAAAGACGGCTGGCTGAAAGGGGGGCTTTGTGAAAACTCTTGTGTTTGTCCTGGCGGGACTTCTTATCGTCCTTCTGCTCATAACAGTGATGAAGACTCCTGAACCGGTGCCCACGGGATCCTATGACTTTGTCCTCGACCCTGAAGAGGATCCGGTTCAGAGGGAGACATCGGAAAAGGAGTTCCCGATTCGGATCTCCCACGGAACCATGATGCTCACTCCCCTGGCCGAATATGATATCACTGCTGCCGTCTTATCGAAAAAGAGATATTATTTCGGTTGGAGCGCAGAGATGGTACCCTTCGATTATGCGCTGGGATGGGGGACTCTGGCTGTAGAAGAGGCCCGTGAGACTGTACGGTTCAGCCAGTCCGGGAGATGGTATTATTACAGGCTCAGGGAGGAGAGTCCCTTCAGCCCGGGGTATGTGGCACTCCACTCTTCCAATCACCATATTATTCCTGCGACCCTCAACCTCAGATACCTTTTGAAACGCCTGAAAAAAGGAGAGGTCATACGGCTCACAGGGTTTCTTGTCTATGCTCACGGTTTTGTCAAAGGGAAGGAAGTCTTCTGGCGATCCAGCCTGAGCCGTAAAGATACAGGAGACGGAGCTTGTGAAGTCTTCTATGTCCACACGGCCTACTACAGAGGATCGATTTATGAATAACTGTTTCAGGCCCGAATTCCCCGCATCAGGAGAACCGGGGAGTCAAAAAGGAGCGTTATGAAAAAAATGATCCTTTTTATCAGTTGGAGCCTTTGTGCAGCTGTTCCCCTCTATTTCTGGAGTGCAAGCATGGCTGCCCAGGGAGGGGAAGTGGCCATTCTGGATGTTGCCGGGCTTTTAGGCCATCTTGGTTATGCTTTTCTCTTTCTTCAGTCGGTTGTCATCATCGCATTCCCCTGGACTGAATCTCTTTTAGGAACTCAGGGAAGTTATGATATCCATGAAAAGTTAGGGCTCATGGCTCTCACTGCCCTCCTGGCTCACGGGTTTCTTCTGGCTGCTGTCTACGGAGAGCTTCCCAGGGACCTTTTTCTCTGGCCGGCCCATATCGGGTTTGTCCTGCTTTGCATCAATATTATTTTGAGTTACGGGGCCAAGGCCGGAATAGTGGGATATCAGCTCTGGGCAGAGTCTCATAAGAGCGCCGGGCTGGTCTTTCCTTTCTTTTTCCTTCACGGGATCCTCATCTACCAGGGGGATTTCATCTCTCCCATGGCACTCTACTATATCACTCTTTTTGTCCTTTTTGCAGCTCTCGTGGGATGCCGGGTGAAAAGAAGCCGCAGATTGAAAAAGGAGGCACACCGCGTCCTTGATGTGATCAAGGAGAATCATGAAGTCTGGACTGTGGTCTGCGAAAAGAAGGGATTCAAGTATATTCCCGGCCAATATGCTTTTGTCCGAACGGTCCATAACGGACGGATATCCGCGCCCCATCCTTTTTCCATGACATCACAGCCCAGAGAGAACAGGATCGCCTTCACAGTGAAGTGGGTGGGTGATTTCACTTCCACCATCCATCACCTGAAACCCGGTGACTCTCTGATCATCGACGGCCCTTACGGAGAGTTCAGTTTTCTTAAATATGATTCCTCTGAAATGGTCTTTATCGCCGGGGGGATCGGGATCACTCCTCTCTTTTCCATGCTCAGATACGCTCATGCCGTGAAAAGCCGTCACCCCATCCTTCTCCTTTGGGGAAATAAACGGAAAGACGATATCATCTTCCGCCAGGAACTCAAACAGATGACCCTGGATATGGAGCGGTTTAAAACTGTCCATATCCTTTCCAGAGAAAAAACAAAACGGGGTGAAAAGGGGCATGTGGACATGGAACGGATCCGTAAATATGTGGAGCAGCCTCTCAGAGCGAATTATTTCATCTGCGGACCGGCAGGATTGAGGAAAAACATGGTCAGGGCCCTGAAAGAGCTGGGTGTGGAGGAGAAAAGGATCCATGTTGAGAAATTCTCCATGGCGTAGATTGAGAGTTGAAGTGACCCTTGCTTTTTGATATGCTGAAAGAGATGATAGTGAACCAGACAGAAAAGAGAATCAATGAAAAAGAAACTCTTTGAACAACAGATGGAAGAAGCCCAGTCTCTCATGGGGAGTGAACCCCGGAGAGCATCCCTTCTCCTGGAGGAACTGCTCAAGACTCCCCGGCTTCCCCAAAAGGAGAAGGCCCATCTGCTCATTGAGGCAGCCCGGTCTTATCGGCATACTTCGCAGTTTCGCCGGGCCCTGGAATCATATCAGGAGGCCCTTGAGCTGGGTGAAAAAAAGGGATTTCATGAGATCGTGACCGATGCCCTCAACGGCCTGGGGATCGTCTACCGTCATCTCGGAGACTATGAAAATGCTTTGCGTGAATATTTCCGCCTTCTGCCCCTCTATGAGAAAAAGGATGACTATAAGAGAATCGCCGTGACCTACAACAATATC
>Ga0068713_1003530_pt1 | contig 13428 bp, 10 predicted proteins | sample MTBAKSrepl2MetaG_FD_62223 | JGI IMG/M metagenome (GOLD analysis project Ga0068713, IMG submission 62223) | Enrichment culture microbial communities om Arthur Kill intertidal strait, New Jersey, USA, that are MTBE-degrading - MTBE-AKS2 (Arthur... | ecosystem: Environmental > Aquatic > Marine >...
CTCCGTCCGGCGCTCGTCGATCATCTGCGGGTTGGCGTTGTCGATGTGCAGGACCGCAGGGCCCAGTGCCGCCAGACCGGAGAGCATCGTTTCGAGTTTCTGGTGGTCGCCACCCTCGTAGCTGTAGATGCACGATTGCTTGCCCAGCCGGAAGGCCTTTGCTCCGCATTCCGTTAAGGCTTTGACCTCCTCGATGACGAGCTCGGGCCGGCGCCAGTGGACCTTGTTCTTGATCGGCTCGGTGCAGAAGGAGCAGCCCTTTTCGCGGGGGCAACCCCGGCCGGTCTCGATCTCGATGATCCGATCCGCCAGGCGGGGCATTTGGCCAATGAACGATGCCCCCCTGAGGGCCAGCGGCTGCAACTGATCGTACGTGTCGAACGCCAGCGGGCGCAGCTCGTCGAAGTATTCCGCGTCGGCCACCTGGGGCCGGGCCCCGCCGCGGGCCTGCGTGCCCCCGGTCAGGACCGGACCGGTGAGGATCTTGCGGAAGGAGCCGCCGTAGCATGGGCGTCCTCGCCCATGAGTATCAGGGGCATCTTGCCCCTGCATTGCCACGGGCAAGATGCTCGTGGTACTCACGGCTGGGGCAGCCGTGCTGCGCTCCGGTCTTCGGCCTGTCTCCTCGAACGAACGCAACAGCTTCTCGACTTCGTGCAGCGTCCCCGGGCGGGCGCTGAGGTACTTGCCCGGTGTTTGGACGCCGACGATCATGATCAGCTCGTCGGTGTTCTCCAGGACCTGGCGGATCTCCTCATAGCTCCGCGTGTGGTTGAGCACCTCGATATGCGTCCGTCCGTGGAGGGGATCGATCACGACCTCGGGGACGTGCTCTACGTAGCGGACCAAGCGGATATCATCGACGGTCAGATAGGTAGGTTGCTCCTCGTACCCGCCGGCGACGTAGCGCGGCCAGACCCCGATGAACGGCGGCACGCCCAGTCCCGCCGGCTCGTCGGTGTAGCAGTCGAGTATTGTTCTTCTCATTTACTATTTGCCATTTTCGGTTTACTATTTGCGCATCATGATTGTAGGTCGTCGGCCGCCAACTGTAAATCCAGAGAGGAATCTGTCATGATGACAAAACACTTGGTCGCTTTGCTTGTCTGTGTGCTGTTCTCCTTGTTGTCGCATCCGACCTCCTGCTCGGCGGCAGGACCGACGACGATCGTCGAGCCGGCAAAGGCGGAATTGCCCGAGCAATTGGCCGCAAAAGAGATTCGACGATACCTCTACCTGCGGACGGGCACGCCTGTTCCCATCACCTCAAGCGATGGAAAGCTGCCGGCGGACGGTGATCTGATCGTCGTCGGACACCGCGGGCAACCGCTCCCCGAAAGCGCGATCAGCGCCGATGCTCGATTGGCCCGGTCGATCGCGTCGCTCAAGCCGGAGCAGTACCTGCTCAAGACGACTCCCTCTGGGGTCACGGGTGGGCGCAGGATTCTGCTCGTTGCCGGCGGAGACGCGGTCGGTACGCTCTACGGCGCTTACCGATTCGCCGAGCACCTGGGTGTGCGCTTCTATCTGCATGGCGACGTTGTGCCCGAGGAGAAGATCGATCTGTCGCTTCCGGATTTGGAGGAGCGGGGTGAGGCGCTGTTCCGGACGCGGGGCATTCAGCCGTTTCATGACTTCCCCGAGGGGCCGGACTGGTGGAACACCGACGACTACAAGGCGGTCATTGCCCAGCTTCCCAAGCTGCGGATGAATTTCCTCGCTCTGCATACCTATCCCGAAGGCGGGGTGGGGCCTGAGCCTACCGTCTGGATCGGACTCACGGAGGACGTGAACCCGGACGGCACCGTCCGGTTCAGTTCGCAATCAAGCTATGAGAACACGCTGCGCGCTGCCTGGGGAAACGTGGCCAAGAAGACCAGCGATTTCTCCTTCGGCACGGCCCAACTCTTCGAGCGCGACGACTACGGCCCGGAGGTGGTGCTCAATGCGACACCCTGGCCCGACACGCCGGAGGAACGAAACCGAGTCTTCAACCAGACCGGCAGGATGCTCCGCGAGGCGTTCGAGTTCGCGCATGCGCTCGGCGTGCAGACGTGCGTCGGCACAGAAACCCCACTGATTATCCCGCGGTTGGTCAAAGATCGCATCAAGAGCCAGGGCAAAGACCCAAATGATCCCGCCGTGGTGCGCGAGGTCTATGAAGGGATATTCCATCGAATCGCGCAGGCCTACCCACTCGACTACTACTGGTTCTGGACCCCGGAGGGCTGGACGTGGAGCGACGTCAAAGACGAAACTGTCACGGCTACCGTGGCGGACCTGAAAGCCGCCATCGAGGCCGCGAAGAACGTGAAGCCGCCGTTCATCCTGGCGACCTGCGGCTGGGTGCTGGGCCCGCCGAAGGATCGGGCGCTCTTTGACAATATCCTGCCCAAAGAAATGCCGATGAGTTGCATCAACCGCAACGTCGGTTTTGCCCCGGTTGAGGTAGGGTTCTCCCGTGTGGCAGGCCGGCCCGAGTGGGCGATTCCATGGCTGGAGGATGATCCGGCGTTGATCCTCCCACAGCTCTGGGTTGGTCGGATGCGACGGGATGCCGCGGATGCCCTGGCCTACGGCTGTTCCGGTCTGCTCGGCATCCACTGGCGCACGCGCGTCCTGGGCCCGAACATCTCGGCCTTGGCCAGGGCCGCTTGGGATCAGAAGCCCTGGAACCCGTACTTGGGCAAGGACATGCCCATTCCCGATCCCAAGAACGCCGAGGGCCGCGAGGAGGGGAGTGTCGCCGCGTTCCCTGGCAATCCCATCGAGGATACCGAACGTGACGCTCTGTATCAGACGGTCACCTACGGCATGAAAGCATACCGGCTGAAGGCGCCGAATGGCCCATGCACCGTGCGACTGCAATTCTGCGAGCCGCACTACGCCGAGGCGGGCAAACGCGTCTTCGGCGTGACCCTCCAAGGCCGCAAGGTGATCGACAGGCTGGATATCTTCGCTGTCGTGGGCAAGAGCCGGGCTCTGGACTACGTCTTCCCTGGCGTCGAGGTCACGAACGGGATGCTGGAGATTCAGTTCGACAGCATCGTCGAGTTCCCCTGCATTGCTGCGTTCGTGGTCGAGGGCGATGGTGTCACCCGCAAGATGAATTGTGGGGGCCCGGCCGTCGAGGGCTATGAGGCGGACCTGGCCCGATCCGATGGTGACACGCGGCCGCGAGACCTGCCGGCAGGGGACTTCTATCTGGACTGGGCCAAAGCCGAGTTCGGCGCGGCGGTTGCCGAACCCGTCGCGGCGATCTTCACCAGACTCGACGGCGGACCCGACATGGGAATCGGGCGCAAACGCGGCTCCTACCTGCCCAGACCCTCGACCTGGGTGAACGGTCCCGGCGGCATCGCGCCCGACAAGAGACCCTGGAGTGAGGTCGAGAAGGAATATGCCTTCGTGGACGAACTGGCCGCCCTTCGACCGAAGGTGACGGGTGTAGGCAACCTGGAACGTTTCGACTATTGGCTCAACACGATGCGGTACCTCAAGGCAGTGGGGCGAGTCAACTGCACCTGGGCCTGTTTCAATGCTGCCATGGAGCAAGTGAAGAAGCAGACGAACAAGGATGAACAACGGCGGCTCGCCCGCGAGAAGGCTCTACCTATTCGCAAGGAACTCATCGGACAGGTGGAACAGGTGCACAAGCTCCTCCTGGAAACGATTAGCACGACCGGCGGTATGGGAACGATATCCAACTGGCAGCAGCACCTGCTGCCGAGCCTGCTCACGCAGCCGGGCAAGGAACTGGCCGAGATTCTGGGCGAGCCGCTGCCGGCGGATGCGGAGCCGTCGAATTCGTACGCCGGCCCGGCCCGGCTGATCGTGCCGACGGTGCGAACGAGCCTGGCCGCAGGCGAGGACTTGCGCGTGAAGGTGATCGCGGTAGGGGCACCGATGCAGCGGAACGTCGCTCTCCACTGGCGACCGCTTGGAAAAGGCGAGTTCTCAGCCATTCCTTTGGAGCACGTCGCGCGCAGTGTCTACACCGGGACGATTTCCACCGGCCGGATCGGCGACAACGACTTCGAGTACTATGTACAGGCCTCTGCGGCTGGGAGCACAGTCCGTTTTCCCGTGACGGCCCCGGCGGTGAGCCAGACGGTCGTGGTTGTCAAAGGGACGAATTGACGACCAGCGAAATGGTATGAGACGACGTGATTTCTTGAAGAGTGCCAGCGTGGTCAGCATCTCGCCGGCTCTGCCCGGAGCGATGTTCGGTGCGGACTCAGAAATCGTCAAGCCTCTGCCCAAACAGGCGCGGTGGCAGGATTTCGAGCTGGGCCTGGTCTATCACTTCGACCTCGACGTGTACATGCCGGGCGGGCACCATCACGAGCGGTCCCGGCGGGAGGTGCTGGACCCGGGACTCTACCGGCCCGTCCGACTCGATACCGACCAGTGGCTCGAAGCCGCCCAGGCCGCCGGGGCACGCTATGCCATTCTTACGGCCACGCACCACCAGGGCTTCCTGCAGTGGCAAAGCGACATATATCCCTTCGGGCTCAGGCAGACCGCCTGGCGCGGCGGCAAGGGCGATATCGTTCAGGATTTCCTGGAGTCTTGTCGCAAGTATGGCATCGCTCCGGGACTCTACATTGGCATCCGCTTCAACGCTTGGTGGCAGGTCTACAACTACGAAGTCAACGGTGGCAAAGGCGGCGACCCCGCCCGGAGGGCGGAGTACATGCGGGTCTGCGAACGGATCGTGGAGGAGCTTTGCACCCGCTACGGCCCGCTCTGCGAGATTTGGTTCGACGGCGGGGTCCTCACGCCCGAGCAGGGCGGGCCCGACGTGCTGCCGATCGTGGAGAAGCATCAGCCGGAGGCGGTCTTCTACCACAGCCAACAGCGCGCCCAGCATCGCTGGGCCGGGAACGAGTCGGGTACCGCGGGCGATCCCTGCTGGTCCACCATGCCAGACGTCGGCAGCCAGATGCGGGCGCATGCCGATCCGAAACAGCGAACGACGCTGCTGAGACACGGAGACCCCGAGGGCAAAGTGTGGTGTCCCGCGATGGCGGATGCCCCGATCCGTGAGCATGACTGGCTCTGGATTCCCAACACCGATGACCGCCTGCAACCGCTGGACCGACTGGTGGATATGTACTTCAAATCCGTGGGTCACAACGCCAACCTGATCCTCGGCGCGGTCCCGAACGCCGACGGCCTGATCCCCGCGCCCGATTGTGAACGGTATGCCGAGCTGGGCCGGGAGATCCGCCGGCGGTTCGAAAAGCCGCTGGCCCAGACACAGGGCAGGGGAGCAACGGTGGAATTGGACCTGCCCAGACCGATGAAGGTCAATTGTGTCACCCTCATGGAGGACATCCACCAAGGTGAGCGTGTGCGGCAGTACGTCGTGGAAGGTCTGATGCCCGGAAACCAATGGCGGTCTCTATGCGAGGGCACTTGCATCGGGCACAAACGAATCCAGCCGTTCAACGCCGCCGAGGTGGCGAAACTGCGGCTTCACATCACCCAATCTGTGGCAGAGCCGATCATCCGCGGTTTCGCGGCTCATGTGCCGATCTGACCGTTCTCCTGGTATTCGAACACCTCCTCGACGGAGGTATTGAAGGCCCGTGCGATCCGGAAGGCCAATGGCAGCGAGGGGGCGTACTTGCCGGCCTCGATGGCAATGATCGTCTGGCGCGTGACGCCGACCTTGTTGGCAAGCTGCTGCTGGGTCATTTCGTGATGGTCGAACCGCAGCCGGCGGATGCGATTGCTGATGTGGTCATTGTTCATCCTTGCCCCCTCGGCCGTACTGGATGAGAGTCGCGACGGACATGGCGTAGGCCTGGCAAAAACCGGCGCCGATCAGCAGGGCCGGACACCACGTCACAGGGAACGATCCTTTCTCGCCGAAGATGGCGATCGGGGCGAAGGAGGCTATGATGACAAACAGGTACACGGCGCCGAAGCCGGCCAGATAGGCGTTCTTCTCAATCTGTTTGTCCCGCTCGTCGGAGGTGACGGCGCCTTGGTCCGGCTTGACGCGCAGGCACACCAGGACGCCCGTGCCCAGGACCACCCCCGCCGCGACGAACAACACGGTACTCAGCGAGACAAGTCCGAGATGCCGGCCGACGAGGGCCGCCACATACAGGACTCCTGCCAGCGACATGGAACTGACGAGAGCCCAGGCTCTCTTTTGCTCTCTGTTCATGATGGGTCTCCTTTGCCCACCCGACTCTCAAGGATGAGAGTCACGCCGAAGTAGATCGTCATGACCGCCAGGGCCAGGCCGAAATGGATGAACGTCAACACATACACGGGGATCGTGCCCGACTGCCCAAGCGCGAGGCCCAGCACCAGGGTGATAATGGCCAGCAGGACCCACGCAGCGACGAAGGCGATCTGGGCCGCTCGTCTCATGATCAGCACATCGCGTTCGTCGGCCTCCGGCTCGGCCGGGCTCTGTCGTCTGCGGAACAACGCGATCCACCATGCACCCAGCGCCACGAGGGCCAGCAGTGGCCAAGCTCTGCCGACAAGGCCCTCGGGCGGGCTTCGAAGGACGAAGATCCGCAGGAACAGATAACCCAGGATGGCGGCGTTGAGAAGGAACGCCGACAGGCTCATTACTGCGCTCTTCTGTGCCCGATTCATAGACCCATTCTCCTATCCAACTTGGACCTTGTCATGTAAGTCTTACATGACGTAATGTATGCTATACATTACATTAGGTCAAGAAGATTTTACTATGCAATGCAAAATTTTTTTTGGCTATCATCAAGGGGTGAGGGATGGGACCAGGAGGTTGAACTCAATCCGGCCTTCCGCCAGGGGCGTGTGGTGTTTGCCGGGCGGAGTGTCGGCGGGATGAGGTATTTCCACGGGCAACCGGAGGGTCAATGGGCCGGCGCCTTGCCTGTAAACGGTCAAAGACGCGGACGGCTGCTTCCGCACCCTGAACAAGCCGACTTCGAAATCGAGCATGTTGGTGATCGGCGTAGTGCCCACGGCGACGATCACGTCCTTCTCCAGGAGACCCGCCCTCGCGGCGGCGCTGTCCTCCTGCACCCTCTTGACGAAGAGCCCCTCGCGCAGGCCCACCCCCCGATTGAGGGCCAGGGCCGGGCTCATCCGCTCCAGTTCGACGCCGACGAACGGAAACTCGAAATCCGCGGCCAGTTGCCTCACGTCGGTCCCGAGCACGTGGTTGGCGATTTCGACAAGGTCCGTGCCGTCCACCGTCTCCTGCTGGGCGACCTCGTGCATGATGTAGCGGATCGTTTGCTCGCCATAAGTGTCCGCGATCAGCAGGAACAGGCCCAGGGCGGCGTTGTAGTAGGCGCGTTCCCGCTCCGTCGCAGAAGACTGCGGCCAGGAGAACAACCGGTCCCCAATTCTTGCCAACGAGGTGAAGGGCCGGTCGTGCAGCAGCGTCTGGCGATGGCAGAGTGTTTGTTCGCTCGGCATTTCGCCCGCGACGATCTCGTAGGCGACGTAGCCGGCATAGTTGGCCAGGCCGTCGCGGAACCAGCGGGTGTAGTTGTTGACGTGCAGGCTCAGGCCCAGCGTGCCCCACGACAGGTCCGGCAGGACCTGCCCGCCGGCCCGGTCCACGAGCGAGGTCTCCACCAGTTCGTGCACGGCCAGGTAGGGGTAGCTGTGGTTCTGGGCGATGATCGCTTCGCAGGATTCCTCCCCGGCCCGGACGAATAGCGGCAGGGGGAACTCGTTGGGCTCGACCGCCAGCGTGATATTGAAGTTCTGCGGCCGCTGATCGAAGCGGAGCAGATAGGCCGTCGTCCGGGTCGAGATGGCGACGCCCGTCCGCTCGCACACCTTATCCAGCAGTGCGGCGGTCCTGTCTGCCACGCACTGCGCCTGCGGCGCGAGGCCGCGCTGATAGCGAACGACGACGTCGCCCGAGATCACGGACCCTTCGAATTCCACCTCCGTCAGGGTCTCGTTCGTGAGGGTGTATAGGACTCGGCTGCCATAGCGCACCTCCCACCGCTCGGAACTGCCCGGCTCCAGCACGCTCTCGGTGATCCCCCGGCTGATCGTCCGGCATCCAGCCGAGACGCCGATCAGCACCATCCCTCCGACCAGCAGCATCCTGCACGCGTAACCCGCCATAATCGCACCCCAAAAGCCGTTGTCGCGCACAAGACTACTCCGCCGGGCTGTCGCCGTAAAGCCAAATGCGGTCTCTGGGAATCATGCCTGGGAATCTCGTGCGTGACAAGTGGCACGGCCATCCTGCCCGTGGGACTTTGTGGCATCGGCATCCTGCCGATGATTCGTGGGCTGGAAGGGGCCCCCCAATGCGGAATCTTGCGTTGGGGACCCAAGCCCATGCCACGGAGAACCGGGTTCTCGCACGCGTCCTTACACTACCGAAGCGAGCCGCGTAACCGCAGTCGCTTCACCGGGTTCAGCCGCCACCCGACGGAATGCCTCGCACAGTGAGCGGATTACTGTCTCGCCGCCGGCTTGTAGTACTCCATCGCCTCGGGGATCAGCTCCTGGAGCTTCCGGATGCGGGTCTCGTCGGCGGGATGTGTGCTCAGGAACTCCGGCGGGGCCGCCTGGTCGCCCTTGGCCGCCGCCATTCGCTGCCAGAAACCCACCGCCTCGTTCGGATTGTAGCCGGCCATGGCCATGAAGATCAGACCCAGGCGGTCCGCCTCGCTCTCGTGCAGCCGGCTGAAGGGCAACAAGAGTCCGACCTGCGTGCCCAGTCCGTACGAGGTCATGAACAGGTTCTGCGTCGCCTCCGGCTGATTCTTCAACGCAACGGACAGGGCCGCCCCGCCCAGTTGCGTGATGAGGCCCTGGCTCATGCGTTCCTCGCCGTGGGCGGCGAAGACGTGCGCGATCTCGTGGCCCATCACGGTCGCCAAACCCGCCTCATTCTGGGCGATAGGCAGAATGCCTGTGTAGACCACGACCTTGCCGCCCGGCATCGCGAAGGCATTGACCTGCGGGTCCTCGATCAGGTTGATCTCCCACTGGTAGCCCTTGAACGGGTCTTCGTCGCAGTGGGTCTTGCAGAATTGGTTGACCGCCGCCACGATGTTCTGCCCGACCCGCTTGACCATCGCGACCTGTTGCGGATCGCTGCTGACCTTGTTCTCGCTGAGGAATTGACTGTACTGCTGAACGCTCATGGAGGTGACCAGCGAGCTGGGCACCAGACTCAGTTGCCGCCGTCCGGTAATGGGCACCTCCGAGCACCCGGCCAGCAGGAACGAAAGCCCCGTCGTCGCAAGAACCGCCGATCTCAAAGCCGTCTTCATGGTCATTCTCCCTGGAATCCCCAGTGTCATTTTTCATCTGCAACCGACCCGCACCTGCCGGTACGGGTCACTTCACCGTCTACTATTAAGCCCGCCTCCGGGTTTTGACGCAATGATATTTCTCCGATATCCCCCATCGAATTTGGCCCCGTTCCGCCGCAGGGCCACCGCCTCCGTTCTCCTCGTAATCCTTCTTCCATGCCGCACTTATGGCCTGCAAGGCCGGAATCCTGTTCCAGGCGGAAATCTGCGGGAGCCGGATGAGCCCCGTTTTGTCCGTGGTCGTCCTCGCATTTCAGGAATCCAGGTCCTGATCTGCAAGGATAAACGCATTCACGCGCTATCGGAGGCTTCTTCCTACCCACGGGATTGCGTTTGACGCCTTTTGGGCTTCCAGCAGGAGCCTGGGAAGTGGCAAGAGCCCGCAATTGACCAAGTCCGTTACCAAGCGTAGAATCATCTCCGAGGTATGCCTATGAACGGGAAACTTGCGATAGACAGAGACAGAATCGCCGATTTCTGCCGCCAGCACCACATTACCCGGCTGGCGATCTTCGGCTCCGCCCTGCGGGACGATTTCGGGCCGGATAGTGATATCGATGTCCTCGTGGATTTCGAGCCGGGCCACGTGCCCGGGTTCTTTCGCCTGTTCGACATGGAGGAGGAACTCTCCCCCCTGTTTGGCGGTCGCAAGGTGGACTTACGCACGCCGGAGGACCTGAGTCGCTATTTCCGCGACAGGGTAGTGTCGGAGGCAGAGGTGCAGTATGCACGTGGATGACCTAACTCGACTCGGTCATATGCGCGATGCCGCTCGCGAGGCAGTAGAAATGGCACGCAGTCAGCAGAGGGGCGATCTGGATACGGACCGCAAACTGTGCCTGTCGCTGGTTCATCTGCTTGAGGTCATCGGCGAGGCAGCCAAGGGCGTCTCCCGCGCGTTTCGCCAGAAGCACCCTGATTTGCCATGGAAGAAGACGGCGGGAATGCGGGATCGGCTCATCCACGGATACTTCGATGTGAACCTGGATATCGTCTGGCAGACGGTCACGGAGGACCTGCCACCGCTGATCCACAAATTGGAGAGTCTGATGATTGATTGAAGCGGGTATACGCCGGCGCGACACTCAATTCAAGACCGAGATTAGCAGGACGTCCCCAGCATCCCTTCCGTCTCCGTCGTCATGGCGGGTGGAGAATCGCCCTGAAGAACACTGGCAAGTTCTCCTAATCTCACACGCCTGAACAGCCGAAATAGGCACCGACGGACGAATCCTGCCCACCTATCTCGACGGGAGAGTAGTCAATAATGGCGATGGATATTGACACAGCACTACACGAACTGGTCCTCACCCGGCCAGTGACCGAGGACGACATCGTTCAAGCCTATCGGAGAATGGCTATACGGTTTCATCCCGACAAGGCCGCTGATCCTGGTGAGAAGGCTTGGGTGCAACAGAAGTTCGTCCAGCTTCAGGAAGCGTATGAGCTGCTCAAGGGGCTTCCAATAGAGACAGTCAATGCTTTCCCAAACTGCCCGATTCATCAGGAAAGCGGCGGAGAGTCGGACCAGCAGCCGGAAGGGCATTCGGCACAGGGGCCACGACATGAAGGACCACAACCGCCCCATTCGAGCACGCGGTGGACGGACAAGACTCGATTCCTTTGTGTCAAGGTGGTATTGGCATGTTCTTGTTTTGCGATTGGCTTGATCGGATTTCCTCTGGCGGTTCTGATGGTCCTGCATGTAAGCGAACCACAGAGGCTTTCGGGGGCCCCTGCTGCGCGGAAGATGGCTCAAGAACCGAATTCGGCCCTGACTACCATCACGCATCAAGAGAAGAACACTTCGCGGGATTTGTCCACACCATCGAGCCGTCTTAACGGCATATGGAAGACGGATCGAGGCGAAGGCGTCGAATACAGGCTTACAGAGCCGTCCTTGAAAGTAGGTGTATTCAGATTGCACCACCGAACCGGAGAGCCGAGTCAGTGGATGCGATTCAAGATCCTTTCCGAAGAACCATCAGGAGACAAACTGGTTGTTCGGGAGTTCAGACCTACCGATTGGGCACGTGAGATCGACACACATTTCGAGTGGTCTCCAGTTAGTCTCTGCGTCCCCAAAGATGGTCGGTCCATGACGCGCGAATACAGGCTCTTCGGTGACGATATGCTCGAAGTATACCGCTATGCGGAATTCAGCAGCGCAGCAGAACAAAGGGCAACTAAGGCAAACCATGCCAGACTGGATGCTTCGACAAGTGCCGCGCCCATAGTCGAAGCCGTTGGCATCTCGGCGGACAAGAAACCCTTCGCGGTTGTCAATGGTACAATGGTCTACGAAGGAAGCACGGTGAATGGCTTCAAGATCGTTCGAATACAGCACGACAAGGTAGAGTATGAGAAGGACGGCCAAGTTGCCATCCAGGTGTTGAATTGATGGGTATCTGGTATCGCCATATTCAATGTAATTCCGAAATTGAGCATGGCATTCGCGGAGTTACTGTTTGTCGATCCTTGGTCAAACGTATGACATTGGGTATAAGATAGACAATGGACATCTACCGCAAGACTCCGGCTGAGTGCCTGCCGCAGGAACTGGCTGACTTTGAGACAATTGTCGTCGCGGGCGGGCAGGTTCAAGAGCAAGGACTGTGCGAACGCATCCGTGCAGCCAAATGGCTGGGTTTCGGATTGATCGACGGACTCCTTGTATCTGTTGCGGCAGTCAAGCAACCAGGGACATCCTATCGTGACAGCGTATTCAAGAAGGCACGATCACCCGAAATCGCGCTATGCTTCGCGATGGAGTTCGGATGGGCATGCACCCTTGGCGCTCATAGGAACAAGGGATTGAGTTCACGGCTTGCTGATGTCCTGCTCGCTAACATCGATGCGTTCATATTCGCAACGACCGGCGAGTCAAACGATGTGATGAAACGCATTCTGACGAAACGAGGCTTTCAGATTTCGGGATTCCCTTATCCGGGGAGACATGAATCAAGAGTCCTTCTCGTCAGAACAGAAGACACACGACCATGATATCGGGAGGTGCCAAACTCAGTTCAGACTGCGAGTCATGGACAAGATGCCCATGCTACGGTTCCTCGCCGATCTCATTCTTGATCTGGTTCAGGAGGTTGATGGCTTCGATGGGGGTCAGGTGGTTGATGTCCGTCGAGGCGAGCTTGTCCAGGACGCTCTTGTGCTTCTGGACGAAGAGGGTGTCGTGGTCGGGTTCCTTGGTTTTGTGGCGGGCTAAGCGGTCGCTTGCTGCTTCCTTGGCGAAGACCGCTTCGAGCTCCTCTAAGATCTCATTCGAGCGGGTGAGGATCGATTTGGGAATGCCCGCCAACTTGGCGACGTGGATGCCGTAACTCTTGTCCGTTCCGCCGGGCAGGATGCGGTGCAGGAAGACGACCTCGTCCATCCATTCGCGGACCGCGACGTTGTAGTTGCGGATGTTGTCGAACAGCTCCGCCAGCTCCGTCAACTCGTGGTAGTGCGTGGCGAAGAGGGTCCGGCATTTCAGACGCGTCGCCAGATGTTCTGTGATGGCCCAGGCCAGGGCCAGACCGTCGTAGGTGCTCGTGCCCCGTCCGACCTCATCCAGGATCACGAGCGACCGGGCCGTGGCGTTGTTGATGATGTTGGCGGTCTCGGTCATTTCCACCATGAACGTGGATTGGCCGCGGGTCAGCTCGTCCGAGGCGCCCACGCGGGTGAAGATGCGATCGACCAGTCCGATCTCGGCCTCCTGGGCCGGGATGAACGAGCCCGTCTGCGCCATCAGCGTCAGCAGGGCGATCTGGCGGATGTAGGTGCTCTTGCCGCTCATGTTCGGGCCGGTGATGACCGCGATCTGGCCGGAACCATCCCCGAGCTGCACGTCGTTGGGCACGAACTCGGCCCCGAGCATCTCGGCCAGCACCGGGTGCTTGCCCTCGCGGATGACCAACCTCGCATCGTCACTAACCTTCGGCCGGCTGAAGTTCCGCCTTGCCGCTACGTACGCGAAGCAGGCCAAGCAATCGCACTGGGCTACCGTATCCGCGAGTTGCTGCAAGCGGCGGATGTACTTGGCCGATTCCTGGCGGAGGTCTTCGAATAGCCGCTGCTCCAATTCCAGGGCCCGCTCTTCCGCGGTGAGGACTTCGTT
>Ga0068713_1003547_pt1 | contig 13376 bp, 13 predicted proteins | sample MTBAKSrepl2MetaG_FD_62223 | JGI IMG/M metagenome (GOLD analysis project Ga0068713, IMG submission 62223) | Enrichment culture microbial communities om Arthur Kill intertidal strait, New Jersey, USA, that are MTBE-degrading - MTBE-AKS2 (Arthur... | ecosystem: Environmental > Aquatic > Marine >...
CTGCGTATGCAAACATATTCAATCCCCATGGTACCTGGCCCGGTGAAGGTGGCTCAAGAGGTTCTGGATGCGTATCAGATCAATTATGGCTCAGGAGACCTGGAAACAGAGTTCCTCGACCTGTATAACCGCACGGAGGCCGATCTTCAGAAGGTTTTTGGCACGAAAAATCGCGTGGCGATTCAGACCGGGGAAGGAATGCTGGCTTTGTGGGGGGCGTTGAAGAGCTGCATTGTCCCCGGTGACCGTGTTTTGGCGGTGGCGACCGGTGTTTTTGGCTTTGGCATTGGCGATATGGCAAAAAGCGTTGGCGCGGAGGTCGAAACAGTGGGTTTTGGCTATGATGAGACCCTCCATGATTGGGAACGTGTTGAACGGGCCATTGTGGAATTTAAGCCCAAAATGATCACGGTGGTGCATTGCGAAACCCCTTCCGGCACGTTGAACCCGATCGCGGAGCTGGGACGTTTGAAGGCGAAACACGGCGTCCCGCTGCTGTACATGGATTCGGTGGCCAGCGCGGCGGGCGCGCCGGTTTTGGCGGATGAATGGCATGTTGACCTCGCCCTGGGCGGGTCTCAGAAATGCCTCTCATTGCCCCCCAGCATGACGTATGTGACCATCAGCGACCAGGCCTGGGAGATCATCAAAGAAGTCAACTATGCCGGCTACGACGCGCTGCTGCCTTTCCTGACCGCGCAGGAGCAATTCTACTTCCCCTACACCCCGAATTGGGCGGGTGTGGCGGCCACTTACGCGGCCACCGAAAGCTTGCTGCGCGAAGGGCTGGAAAACAGTTTCGCCCGGCATGAGCGGGTGGCTGCCATATGCCGTGAGGGAATCCAGCAGATCGGGCTCGAGCTGTTCCCCAAACCCGAGGCGGTTTCCTCGCCCACGGTAACCGCGGTGAAAATCCCGCAGGGAGTTACCTGGCAGAACCTGGACGCGGGGCTGCGCAAAGAGGGCATGGTGGTGGGCGGCAGTTACGGCCCGCTGGCAGATAAGGTCTTCCGGCTGGGACACATGGGTACCCAGGCTGATCCGGATCTGATGCGGAGCGCGCTGGACGCGCTGGAAAAGGTTGTAACAGCACTGCGGTAAGCTTTGATTTTGCGTGCTTGATCTGAAAGTTCCAAAACCCCTCCGGGAACCAGTTTCTCCGGGGGGATTTTATTTAACTGGTGTTGTCTCTATAATCGATGTACAGGGCATCGCGGCCGCGTTGTTTTACCAGGAGCAAACTATGCGGCTGGAACAATGGGAGGGCGAAAGATGAGATCAAGAGTCTGGTTGGCGGCGGTTATCGTTCTGGTATTTTTGGGGATGGCGGCGTCCTGGGGGCATGTTTCGGCGGCTCCCGCGCCCCCCAAGGTGGTGGTGAACCACGAGACCCGGCAGTGCGCGGAGATCTTTGGCGGGGATGAATGCATGGATTGCAATCCACCGGAGGGATGGGAAGTGCTGGGGTTCTCTCCACCCGCGGCGTGTCCGGCAGATTACACCCTGGTGGAGATTGAACCCATCTGCACCCATTTCAAGGTTGAATTTTGCTGTACGGTGGGGCACAGCGGAGTCCACGGAGATTGCAGCGATATGGTCGTCAATAAAGTGGCCCGGCGGTGCGCGTTTGTGGAAGACGTTGAAAACTGCCGCCTCCCGGCGCGCTGGAACGCGAAACCCGCCGATGTGGAAGAGCGGGATTGGGAATGCCCTTATGATCTGGACCGCTGGACGGATGATGTGGTTTGTGAAGAAGAGGAGGAGGACTCGGACACGGACACGGATTCCGGTTTTCCTGGCGGGTTGGTTTGCGGCAGCGGGATGGTGCTGCTGGTGGGGCTGGGGGCGGTGGCTGCTCTCATCCGTTTTATCCGTGGGTAAGATTTATACATGGAGAGGATTGACCGGGCAGCGGCTGGTAGAATTGTTCCTACACACGACACGAGGTAGGGATTACTGATGCCAGAAAGTAAACTTCAGGAGCTTTGGGACGAGTTGCGTATGGTATTGACCGGACGCGGTAATATCGTGGATTCGATCCTGCCCCCGCTGGTTTTTGTGATTGTGGACGCTGTGGCTGGTTTTCAACCTGCAATCTGGAGCGCGCTGGCCATCGCCGGTGTTTTCACGATTTACCGCCTGGCGCGGCGCCAGCCTCCAGGGTACGCGCTGGGAGGGCTGGCCGCGGTCATGCTGGCGGCTTTGGTCGCTCTGATCCTCAACCGCGCCGAGGGGTTTTTCCTGCCGAATATCCTTACCGGAGGGCTGACCATGCTGGTTTGTGTGGTCAGCACCGTTTTGAGACGCCCAATGGTGGCCTGGACCAGTTATGTGGCCCGGCGCTGGCCGCTGGCCTGGTACTGGCACCCCAGCGTGCGCCCCGCGTACAGTGAAGTGACCCTGGCCTGGGCGGTCTATTTTGGGCTGCGGCTGGCGCTCCAATGGCGTTTTTACCAGAACCAGTCTGTGGCAATGCAGGCGGCGTTGAATATCCTGACCGGCTGGCCCGCGACAGTGGTGCTGCTGGTTATCAGTTATTTATACGGCACCTGGCGTTTGCGCAGCCTGCACGGCCCCAGCGTGGAAGAATTTAAACGCGCCGCGCCGCCGCCCTGGCAGGGGCAGCGCCGGGGTTTCTGACCACCGGAAAAGACTTCAGCGATCTTGGGAGGGCTGATGAGGGAAAACAGACCGGAAAAGCGTCCGTTGTATGAACAGATTTATGAGATTGTGCGCCAGATCCCGCCCGGCAAGGTGGCTTCTTACGGGCAGATTGCCCGGATTGTGGGGGGCTGCACCCCGCGCATGGTGGGCTATGCCATGTCGGCCATCCGCTCCGGGTCGGATATTCCCTGGCAGCGGGTCATCAACAGCCAGGGGCGGATCAGCGTGCATGGGCATGGGATCGGCACCGCCCTCCAGCGCCAGCTCCTGGAAGAGGAAGGCGTTGAATTTGATGCCAGCGGGCGGGTGGACTGGGACGAAGTAGGCTGGCTGGCCCTTGAGGATTAGTATATTGAGAAACTCCGGCTGAAAATATGTGCAGGCCGATTCAGTTTCGGAAAACGCTTTCTGCGCTTATAATGTACTTATAGCTTGCTCCGATTCAACCCTTTGTAAAGAAGAAAGCATCCCCAAAACTGCAATATGAGACGCAAACAGGAGAAGTAAGATGAAATTCCCAAGCCCTTTTTATCGTTGGAGACCTCATCCCTGGCATGGTCTGGGTGTCGGCCCAAACCCGCCCAGCCTGGTGAATGCTTATATTGAGATCACCCCTTTTGATCTGGTGAAATACGAGGTAGATAAAGAAACCGGTTACCTGCGCGTTGATCGTCCACAAAGGACTTCATCACAGCCGCCGGTTCTTTACGGGTTCATTCCCCAGACCTACTGCGGCGATGAGATCAAGAAGCTGTCACCCAAATCGGAAATGGGCGACGGAGACCCGCTGGATATCTGTGTCATCAGCGAACGGCCGATTTCCAAATCGGAAATTATCCTGCAGGCACAGGTGGTCGGCGGCATTCAGGCGATTGATGGCGGCGAAGCGGATGATAAAATCATCGCGATCCTCAAAAACGACAGCTTTTGGGGCAGCGTGAAAGATATTGAAGACCTGCCCACTTTGCTGGTTGAACGCATCCGCCATTATTTCGCCACCTATAAACTGGTGTTCGGCAAAGACAACCCGATGACTATCGAAGGCATCTACGGTCGCGAACATGCCGAAAAAGTGGTCCAGGCCTCGATTCTCGATTATGAAAATACGTATGGTCGTTAGTTGGTATAGATAAATATTTCCGGATAGATAAGAAAGAGAAGCCGCCCCCCAGCGGCTTCTTTTCTGTTATCTCCAGCCCTGGTGAATTCCTGATAACCAGCCGCGGTGGAACAGATTGCCGTGCGGCAGTATCCGCAGTGGGGTTACAGGAAATCTGCCTGTCTGTGGTTGTGCTGTTTTAATTTTTCGGGAAAGATTGCCAAACATTAATCCACAGGGTTTTGTTTGCCATTAAATAGGATATAATTTGTCGTAATAGCTGTCAATGAATTTTTTATTTTCTGAATCATTTTGAAATTATTGGCAACGGTGCCATTTGAAAGGAGATTATCCGTGTCCCGCAAGAAGAAACGTCAAAGTCAAAATAAGAAAACGGTCTGGCCGTTCTGGCTGATCGCTTTGGGTGTGGTGATAATTGCCGCGGCAATTATCCTTTCTGTTCAAAACAACCGGACTGCCAGCGAACAGGGCCCAAAACTGGTGACGGTCGCTGGAGAAACCTCGGATGTGAAACGGGTCACCCTTGAAGACGCCAAAATTGCCCACGACCAGGGCAGCGCTGTGTTTGTGGATGTCCGTACCGTGGAGGCCTACCAGGCTTCTCATGTCACCGGCGCGCTCTCCCTCCCGCTGGATCAGGTGCAAAGCCGGCTGGTTGAACTGGACCCTGCCGATTGGATCATCCCCTACTGCACCTGACCGGCTGAAGAATCAAGCGCCCGTGCGGCGCGCATCCTCATAGAAAATGGGTTCAACAACGTGACCCCCATCTTGGGTGGATTTCAGGTCTGGCTGGATGCCGGATATCCGGTGGAAAGCGGCTCCTGAAATTCGGAAGTTGTGAAAACTCCCCCTGCGATTCATCCTGAATAGGCGCGGGAAACCAGAAATCTCTGCGGTGCCTTTTGGCTCGCAGAGATTTTTTTGTCACAGCACGACGGAGATTGGTTCACATATTTTCTTTTGGGTTCAGGAACCCTATAATGAATATATCCGAAAGTTGTGTCGGTTCGAAATGGAGGATCAAATGGGTTATGCAAAAGCGTTTCTTCTGGCGTGCTTTTATCTGATCACCGGCAGTCTGGTTCACGCCTTGTGGCGGGGAAATTTCACAAAGGAAGGCAGCGAGATGCTTTCCAAACCCTGGGGCCGGACAACCGTGCTGGATGCCTATATCGGGCTGGCGCTGTTCAGCGGCTGGATTCTGTACCGGGAAAAGTCGCTGCTGAAAGCTTTTCTGTGGATATTCGGCGTGCTCGCGTTGGGCCACCCGCTATCCACCCTGTATGCTTTGATCGCGCTCTATGAAAGCGACCAGGATTGGCGGCGCTTCTGGCTGGGCAGCCGCGGGTGAGGGTGGGTTGGGCAGGGTTAAGGGTTTGGGAGGAAAAATGGGCGCGATTAAAATTACCAGTTGGAATGTGGAGCACCTCGAGCGGTTGTTGAAAGAAAACCCCACCGCGGCAGAGCAGGCCCGCCGCGAGGCTGTGGTGAGTGAAATTGAAGCCATTGATCCGGATATCCTGTGCCTCATCGAAGGGCCGCGCAAAGAAGAAAGCATCGAGTCCTTCGCCAACGATTTGTTGGGCGGCAGGTGGAAAGCTGTCAAGGCGGCTGATGGGCAGTATGGGATGAGCGGCAGCCAGTGGATCTGGTTTTTGGTGCGCGAGAACCTGGCGGAGATGGCCTCGCTTTTACCGGTGGAAACCTGGGATGCCTTCACCAACGCCAGTTGGGATGTCCACTTCTGGGGCGAGTTTGACCAGGTGCGCCACCGCCATTACCGCCACCCCCAGGTGCTGGTACTGGACTGGCACGGATTCCGGGTGGAGTTCATCGGGCTGCACCTCAAAAGCAAATTTGTCAACCGCGGCCAGAGCATGTGGAACGCGGGCGGGGCTGAACGCGACGAATTTATTCGCAATGCGCTGAAGGCCCGCATTAAAATGACGACCGAAGCCGCCAATGTCCGCCAGTATATTGAGGCCAAGTTCCAGCAGGTGGAAAAGCCGGCCATTTTCGTGATGGGCGACCTCAATGATGGGCCCGGCAAAGAATATTTTGAGCAGCTTTACCTGTTCTTCGACCTCATCTCCAACATTCAGGGCGATATTTTCGCCGCCAGCCAGTACCTGAACCATGCCCTGTTCGATTTCCCCGGCCATCTGCGCTGGACGGTGGATTTTAAGGACTTTGTGGACCCCGACCGGCCCACCCACATCCTGCTGGACCACATCCTCTTCACCCAGGGACTGGTCGATGATTCCCTGCCGTGGCGGATCGACGCCCAGGCCGGCCTGGTGGAGCACGAGATCCACGACCTGATCAACGCCCCGCTCAACAAAAAAGAAAAGACCAGCGACCACAAACCCGTCTCCGTGCGGGTGGTTACCAGGGAGGGGTGAGAGTCCCTTGCTGATAGCCTCTGGCCTCCAGCGGTGGTTTATTTCTGCGAAATTCATTACTTCTATAATGCCTTTTTAGGGTATTATAGAAGTATCATATTTTTATTTTTGAGGCGATGATGTCCTATTCCAATTCTCAGGGAATCCAGCTTCTCGAAAGCGCCGTAAATGCGTTTGGCCCTATTTTCACGCTGGACCAGATTTCATCACTGCCGGATAATCAAAGGTTGACAGCCCAACAAATTCGGAAATTGGTAAGTAAGCTGGCTCAATCCGGGTGGATCGAAATTCTCAAACGTGGGACTTATGCAGTAAAAAGCCCTCTTTATTCGGGTGATGTTCCACCCTTCGCCATTGCAAATGCATTGGTTCATCCCATGGCAATCAGCCATTGGTCTGCGCTGGCGCATCATGGTTTCTCAACCCAAAACCCGGCTATGATACAGGCTTCTACACCAATCAAAGTTGTCACTCCAGAAATGCGTCAGGGTAAAGCTTATCGTCCCAGAGGAAGGGCCTGCTGGAGAGCTTTTAACCTGGAATTTGAATTTATTTACGTTAAGAGGGAATGGTTTTGGGGATTTCAAAAGGAATGGGTAAGCTCTTGGGCACAGGTAGAGATTACTGACCGGGAACGAACGGTTCTGGATTTAGTCTCCCGCCCTGATGTTTTTGGAGGAATTCGCGCGGCCAGTGAAATGATGGAAGGTGCGTTGGCCAGGATTGATTTGAGCGGGCTCGTTACCTACGCTTTGCGTTATGATGTCGGCGCAGTGATCAAGCGTCTGGGGTGGCTTCTGGAAAGAATGGGAGTGGATGCAAACCTGCTTCTCCCATTGCAGAACTATCCGGTAACTGGAACAATTTTATTGGATTCCACGCAACCGCGCAGCGAAAAAATTGATCCTTCCTGGCAAATTAGCGAAAACATAAAAAGGTCCTGAATGCGCAGTGTTCCTCAATTGATCCGGTCGATCAGCCGGCAGAAAAACGTCCAGCAGTACATTATCGAAAAGGACTATGCCTTAAGCTACCTGCTGGCGGCGATTGCCGCCATAGAAGAGCTGGGCGAGAACTTGGTGCTGAAAGGCGGCACGGCGCTCAAAAAGCTCTATTTTGCTGATTATCGTTTCTCAGAAGACCTGGATTACTCCACCCGGGTGCTGGGGCCGATTCCCCAAATCGATTCCTTAATCCAGACAGTCGTCCACTCCATGAGCGAAATGTTAAACGAGCGTGGACCGTTCCAGGTTAATTATGAACCGCTTATTTTAAAACAACCTCATCCAGGTGAGCAAAAGGCTTATTTAATGCGTGTGCAATTCCCTCAGCAGCGCCAGTTGCTGTGCCGGCTGAAAGTGGAGATCACGGTTGATGAGCCGATTCTCACGCCAGTGGAAACTCGCCCTGTACTGCACGGGTTTCCAGAGGGATTTGATGCCAGCGTACCAGTGTATTCGCTGGCAGAAATTACTGCGGAAAAACTGCGTGCCTTATTACAGAGCAAAGCTCGGTTACGTGAGAAAGGCTGGGGGGCCAGTCGGGTGTGTCGCGATTATTATGATTTGTGGCATTTGCTGCGGGTTCCCGGTTTGAAATCGCCAGATTTAATTCCTTTACTGGCGCAGAAATGCGTTGTCCGCGAGGTAACCTATGAGTCTCCGAATGACTTTGTATCGGAGGATTTATTGGCTGTGGCCAACGCGGAATGGGCGCAGCAGCTTTTACCCTTCGTGCCGGACGCGCCCCCTGCTGAAGAGCTTTTACCACAAGTGCGATCTTTCATTTTATCGATATGGGGGTAATGTTGTGGCTTTAACCAACGGAAAAACCCGCGAGACCCTCGCCAATGATATGTGGCAGGCCTGCAAAATCCTGCGCCGCGACAATCACTGCGGCGGGGTGATGGAATATATCGAACACCTGGCCCGGGCCGACTGGGCCCGTAAAGACTGTCCGGTCGATGACTCCCTGCCGTGGCGGATCGACGCCCAGGCTGGCCTGGTGGAGCACGAGATCCACGACCTGATCAACGCCCCGCTCAATAAAAAAGAAAAAACCAGCGACCACAAACCGGTCTCCGTGCGGGTGGTCACCAGGGAGGGGTGAGGGGACAGTGGTTAAGCATTCAACTGGAAAGGTTGGATCAGGAAATAGGGGATATCGGCAGGTGTAATTTAGTCAGGCCGCAATAGCATAATAAAGTGAGAAGAGCCCTCAATGAATTTTCTACGATAATTAGGCTTAGTAGTCAGTCAGCATGAAATGGATGGATAGAGCTGCCCCACCACCCACCAACGCTTCCCCCGGCTGCAGCCTGAAGCTGATGTGCGCCAGCGCCGCCAGCCTGCCGTGCACTTTGGCCAGATGGGTTACGTTTAACAGCGTGTTCGCGCTAAGCAGGCCTTGAATCCCCCACCTGATCGGCTTGCCTCTCTTGCCTGAGATGTGGAACCGCCGGCGGTTGACCTTGTTTCACCCTTCAAAGCCTCCCGCGAACTTGACAATTTGACTGGAAATAGGGTACTTTTAGTGCATGAGATACTTCAAAGACCATTCCCTTACCCGCCGGCAATTCCTGAAACTGGGTTTGCAAAGCCTGGGAGCGGTGGCGTTGTCTCCACTCTTATGGGACATCAATAAGTCTGAATGGGGTCAGGCAGAGCGGCTTGGGCGAATCACTGCCGGTAAAGTCAGCTTATGGTCGCGCCCTACCACGCTCAGCAGCGACTTGGGACCGCTTTACAAGGATGCAGTGGTGGAGTGGCTGCGTGAGGTCGTGGGCGAATCGCCAGGGCTGACGCTTAACCGGCGCTGGGTGGAAACGCCCCATGGCTATGTGTATAGCTCCAATGTGCAGCCGGTGTGGAATCGGCCACAGCCGCCCGTAACCGAACTACCTCAAACTGGTTTAGGGCGCGGGATGTGGGTTGAGGTAAGCGTGCCCTATGTGGACCTGATTTGGGCTAATCCGCGCGGTGTGTCAGAAGGAAGCTGGATGTACGAGAACCGCCAGCCGCGGTTTTATTACAGTCAGGTCTTCTGGGCAGACGACCTGCGCCAAAATGCCGAAGGAAAAACCGAAATTCGCCTGGTAGAGCGTTACGCCAACGACGTTTTTTGGGCGCGGGCAGAAGCCTTTCGCCCACTCACCCGCGAGGAGATTGAACCCATCAGCCCGGGGCGCGACGACAAACGCGTGCTGATTAACCTCAATTACCAGACGCTGTCTTGCTATGAAGGCAACAGCGAAGTGTATTTCTGCCGCATTTCTTCTGGCGGCAAGTATGACATCGATGGCAACCCTTCGGACAAATGGTCCACCCCCATCACCAACAGCCCGGTCTGGCGCAAGCTCATTTCTCACCACATGACCGGCGGTGAAACCGGCGGCGGGTGGGATATTCCGGGCATTGCCTGGACAGTGCTGTTTGTTGGCAACGGCGTGGCTATTCACTCAACTTTTTGGCACAACGATTATGGCACACCGCGTTCGCGCGGCTGCATCAACGCCAGCCCCGACGATGCCAAGTGGATTTTCCGCTGGACCGACCCAGTAGTGACCTACGACATAGGCGAATTTACCGTGCAAATGCCCGGCGGCACGCGCGTGCAGGTAAAAGAGTAATTTCGCGCAGCGCTTAGGTTGGGCTTTGAAGGAATGCGGGGCACAACCCCTTTACGCAGGAAGGAAAGAGTGCCTGGCGCAAACCCCGGTTCTTTGCATTAGGTTCGTGTGAAAGCACCAATAGGGATGGGCTTTCGGGAAGAGATAGCCTGATATACTTAACCCATGATCGAGATCACCCCATCGACACACATCGACGAAAGCGAGCTGCAGTACGACTTCATCCGTGCCTCAGGCCCCGGCGGGCAGAACGTCAACAAGGTTGCCTCCGCTGTCCAGCTCCGCTTTGATGCGCGCAACTCACCCTCCCTCCCGCCCGAGGTGAAAGAGCGTCTGCTCCGGCTGGCCGGCAGCCGCGCCACCGAGGATGGGGTGCTCATCATTGAAGCCAGACGCTACCGCACCCAGGAGCACAACCGCCTGGACGCCACCCAACGGCTGGTCAGCCTGATCCAGAAAGCGTTGGAGAAGCCCAAAAAGCGCAAAGCCACCCGCCCGAGCGTTACGGCAAAGGCGGCTCGCGTGGGGGATAAGAAAAAGCGGGGCCAGATCAAACGGTTGAGGCGGTTTGATCCCAGCGATTGGGAATAGTCTGTTTTATCCCCTCAATTCAGGGTTTGGATAGGACGGCTGGTTACTGGTTTTTTGGCTGGTTCTGGGCGCATAAATACAGCAAACGTAAAATCTTCAGTTCATCATAGTTGATCGTTCCCCCCAGCTTATCAAAGACCGGCCTGAGAAAAGCCGTGCCAAGTTCATCAAACGCTTGCGCCGCGGCTTGCTGTTCTTCAGGGGATGTGGATGTCAGGGACTTCAACGCGCTGCTGCTGCGCAGTGAATTTCCATCCGCGAGGTATCGCTCCAGATGCTGGATAATGGTTCCTTTCCGCACCTGATATCGTTCCATCAGGCTTTGGATGCTTTCCCCGGCATTATAGGCTTCACCGATCACGGCAGTGCGTCCCCCTGAATCCGTTTTCGGGCGCGGCGCGTCTTTTTTCTGTTCCGTGAGGTCGTGCTGCCGGCAAAATCCCCTGATAATCTCTAAAAAGGCATCACCGAACTTATTCAGCTTGATCTGGCCCACGCCGCTGATGTTGAGCAGGCTTTCGGGCGACTGTGGGTAGTACGCGCTCATCTCTACCAGGGTCTTATCCGAAAAGATGACGTAGGGCGGCACCCCGCTTTCATCGGCCAGTTCTTTGCGTTTCTGGCGCAGGAGGTCAAACAGGGCCTGGTTGTATTCCAGCGCTGTGGTCCGGGTTTTGGCGCGGGCGGCGGGTGTTTCCGCTTCCTGCAATTGTCCCAGGATGGTGGAGCGCTTCTTGAGCGCGTTCACGCCGCTGGGGGTCAGGCTCAGGGTCCGGAATTTTACATCCTGCTTGAGGTAACCAAGCTGCACCAGCTGCCGGGAGAGATGCATCCACTGTTTCTGGTTAAGTTCAGCGCCGATCCCGTAGGTGGATAGTTTCTCATGTCCAAGCGAAAGCACTTTTTCGGCTTTAGAGCCAAGCAGCACATGGGTGACGTGAGCCGCGCCAAAGCGTTCGCCAGTGCGCAGCACGCAGGAGAGGAACTTTTGGGCCGGGATGGTGATGTCGGTCAGCGTGGGGGGATCCGTAGTGCAATTGTCACAGTTATTGCAGTTGTCTGGGGTGTGGTTCTCGCCAAAGTAAGCCAGCAGGGGTTTGCGGCGGCAGTTGGTTTTATCTTCCGCGTAACGCACGATGGCGTCCAGGTGTTGGGACGCGACTCGGCGTTCCTCGCCTTCTTTCTGGTTGATAAAATAATTCAATTTGGCGACATCCGAATAGCTGTATAATAGCAGGCAGTGCGCGGGCAGACCGTCCCGGCCGGCCCGGCCAATCTCCTGGTAATAGTTCTCAATGCTCTTGGGCAGGTCATAATGGATCACAAAACGCACATTGGGTTTGTTGATCCCCATCCCGAAAGCGATGGTCGCCACAATGATCTGCGCATCATCGCGGATGAAGGCTTCCTGGTTGGCCTGGCGCTCGGCATCCTCTAATCCGGCGTGGTACGGGCGCACAGAAAAACCTTTGGTTGCCAGATAAGCGGATAGCTCATCCACCTGTTTGCGGGAGAAACAATAGATGATCCCCGATTGGTCTTTGAAACGCTTCAAAAATTGGGTTGTCTGCGCGGTGGGGTCACTCTTGGGTACCACTTCGATGAACAGGTTTTCCCGGTTGAAACTGGCGATAAATTCGTTCGATTGTGAGAAATTCAGGCTGTTTTTGATGTCGCCGCGCACGCGCGGGGTGGCAGTGGCAGTCAGGGCCAGGCAAACGGCCTGGGGGTAGCGCTGGCGAACACTGACCAGCTGGCGGTATTCAGGGCGGAAGTCGTGGCCCCACTCGGAGATGCAGTGCGCTTCATCAATCGTCAACAGGGAAAGCTTAAGGCTGGAAAGAAGTGAGAAAATTCGCGGGGTCAGGAGCGTTTCGGGTGCCACATAGAGCAGTTTGGTGGAACCCTCCCGGACCCATTCCATATTCTCCTGGTAAGCCTGGGGGGAGAGGGTGCTGTTCAGGAATACGGCCGGCACGCCATTCGCCCGCAGCTGCTCGACCTGGTCTTTCATCAGCGCGATGAGTGGGGAAACGACCAGGGTCAGGCCATCCATCAGCAGGGCGGGGATCTGGTAGCAGAGTGATTTGCCGCCGCCGGTTGGCATGATGGCAAGTGTGTCACGCCCGGCCAGCACGTTCTCGATCACTTCACGTTGTAAAGGGAGGAAGGTATCGTAGCCGAATGTATTTTTAAGGATGTTTGCGGGGGTCGGCATAGGTAAATTATAACGTAAATAATACAAAATTTCTCCATCGATTCAACAGAATTTCGTGATTCTGTGAATGCGCGCCAACAAAGTAAGCGCTTTTTTATTGGAGGAAAATACTTCAAATTGTGTTTTGGATACGGACCCGAATCACTGCCCTGAGTTCAGATCCGGATAATGATAGGGTCCACACCGTGATGGTTCCGATCAGCCTTGTGAAGCCCGGTCAATCTGCTGCTGCGCAAACCACCGCCGGCAGGTTGGAAGGGATTTCAGGGTTAAATTTCGCTGGATGTACAAGGCCAAATCAAATTTGCCAGGTCCAATTGGCTTGCAATTTTGTGAATTTTGGTGTAAATTAATATTGTTTTAATGTTTTAACGGTATGAATTGAGATGTTGATTTCCGTTCAAGGATTGGTTACCGTCAGTTAAAGCATTGTTCTCAGGTTTACTGCACCGACAGGAAGGGTTCACTGCGGTTTGATCCATAAAAGTATTACTTTTTTTAAATTAGTTTTACCGGATTTACGGTCAGGTTTTTCATTGGCGTAACCAACCACTTCAATAAAAGTATACGGCTGGATGGACCAAAAAATTTGTCGAGACAGGGAAAATCAAAAAAATGCGGAAGGGGGATGAGACTTTGAAGGAAATCACCCAAAAGGTCGATTCATTAAACGCGCTTGCCTGGGGCCTGGAGACAGTGGACCCGGAACGGTCGATCTCCCTCAGCGAGCAGGCTTATCACCTTTCTTCA
>Ga0068713_1003548_pt1 | contig 13375 bp, 4 predicted proteins | sample MTBAKSrepl2MetaG_FD_62223 | JGI IMG/M metagenome (GOLD analysis project Ga0068713, IMG submission 62223) | Enrichment culture microbial communities om Arthur Kill intertidal strait, New Jersey, USA, that are MTBE-degrading - MTBE-AKS2 (Arthur... | ecosystem: Environmental > Aquatic > Marine >...
GTCGAGTTGGTGCTCGGTTTGGAAGGCCGTATGTTCGTCATCCTCCCCACAGGAGTAATGACCAAGCTCCCCTTCGCATGCAATGCACCATTCATACAGGATCCGGCCCGTGTCAAAATCAAGGATCCCGAAACATCCCCGACGAATCGTTGGCTTCTAGGGCGCGTCGGCCAGTTAGTGGCCGATTCCATGCTTAGCTGGGTTGGACAGGCAGAAGCAGGTATCGAGGAGCGGGCGGAGGCCTACGCCCTTCTGCCTAGCCTTGATCCTGACGATCATTCACTGGAGGGCAACTGCGGCAGGATTGTCGAAGATGCTTGCAAATCGGGGCTTAAGGGAAGTTCCTTTCTTCTGCTGGAAGATGGATCGCTCGCAAGAGAGAATGCCTGCGTTGCCGTGCCTCGTGTTCTCCTTGACGTTTGGTCGACCGATCTCGTCTCCCACTTCTTCACCGAGCGCACCAGACCAGTTCTATCTCGCTTCATATCCTCGGAGAACCTGAAGAAGCTGATCAAATGGAACATCGTAGGGCAGGTCAAGAAGGACGATGTCTTAGCCGTTCTAAAAACGAAGCACCTCCGCAAGCCCGACTCGTGGACACAACTCCTCCTGCTCTGGTCTTACGTTTCGGAGAACCTTCTCGGTTACTACTATTTTCGGATCCACAAAGATATCTGCATACTTCCGGTCCAGGGAAAGGATGTCCTGTATGGCTCCAACGAAATCGTCAGGTTGGGTGAGAAGAAGTTGCTCCAATCGCAGGAAGACTGGCAATTCCTGGCGAAATACTTGCTGGTCCTTAATCAGAATTGGCCTCGTTTCTTGGCAGAGCAGCGACGGAGAGCCGAACAAGAAAAGAACGAAGTGCTTGGGGAGCAGGTTGAAATTGCTTATAAAATCTTTGACGCTGTGAATCTTGGGCAAGCAAGCGATGCGAGCCAGGTGGTCGAGCAGGTGGCTCGTAAGGTCTTCGATCAGGAAGATTGTTCGCTGTCCGTATGTGTTCGTTTAGCGCAATTAGCGGCAGCGCTGGGCGCGATCGTTTCAAATGATTTCCAGTTCGTTACGCGAGATGGTCAGCGCACTCCTGCGAGTCAGCATGTTGTCGCTGATCTTGCCGGGGACCTGGACACCTTCGTTCCTGAGAAATGGCACGAAAAGCATGTCCTTCACGAGGATTATGGACGATTCTTCAACTCCTGCAGCCGAGATGAATGGATGCAGTGGGTCAAATCAGGGCGCGGCAGGTTGCTCACCTTTGTTCCTTTCGTAGGGTCCAGCAACAAGATATTTGGGCGCGATAAGTTCCTAAGATTCCTGCGCAGTCGGGGAGTGACAGAAACACCTGATTACCCATATCGCTCCCATGAATTCCATGTAGAGGAAATCGACTTTCCTCCGGCTATTTGGAAGCACTGGAAGGATAAGGCCGAGAACGATCCTGAGTTGTGGGGGCGCCTGATGGCTCGCATTCTGGAGCAACCGCCAGAATCTTTGGAGAAGGCTATGGTAGTCACGGTGATTCAGGTTGCCACCAACGGGCACAGCCGACAGGTAGCTTGCAAGAACATCCGCCCCGGCTGGATCAACCTGTTTCGATCCTTCCGATGCCTACAGGATACCAACGGGCACTATCGTGAACCAGCGGAACTGCTCTACCGCACACCCGAAACCGATCCACTGTTCGGCGTCGAGGCTTTCGTGCGATCAGAACATGACACAGAGCGGACGCGCCCCTTACTGATAAAACTGGGAGCGAGGGGGACACCCACAGGTCCCCAACGCCTTCTGGATCGTCTTCGCGCCCTTGCCACGTTAGATAATCCACCCGTTTACGAGGTGGAGAAATGGTGCCGTCGACTTGATCAGTTGCTTAACAAGTGCGCCACTCCCGAATTCAACGAGATCAAGACCGCTTTCGCGGACGAGAAACTTATTCTCTCTTCAGAGGCCGAGTGGGTGAAAATGTCCGAGGTCTTCCTCGCTGCCGATGAGGACGATGCCCCAGGTTCCGCCGTGGTCCATTCGGCCGTTCATGACCTATCGATGTGGCGAAAAATCGGGGTCGCGGATCGGCCTACAAGCGATTTGACCATACGCTGGCTATCGAGCATTCCTTCGGGGAAAAAGCTTTCCAAAGACGAATTGCGCCGGGTACGTGCTCTTTTGCCCCGGTATCCCGAGCGGATATGGCGCGAATGCGGGCACTGGTTAAATCTGGAAGGTGAATGGGTACCCGTGGGGCAATTGCCTTACAAGTTGACCATGCAGGCCCTGATCCCCTGGGCGAACCTCTTTCAGCCAGTCAAGCAGAGCACGGCGGACCTCCAGAAACTTACTACCGAGACGTGTGGTCAATATCCCTTCGAGAGGCTGCGGAGCCTTGCCGACTGCATTGAAGATCGCTTTGACGAGCGGTTGGGCAATTCGACGGAGCCGATTCAGAAGCAGTGGCTTGTGGCATTTGGGAATGGCTTGGCACGCATACAGCTTGATGACCCGACGGAAACAGAGCGCATTCAAAACCTCGGACAAGAGCTGGCGAACACAAAATGTCGCCTCGTGAGCCTGCTCAATGTCACTCCATACATTGATGGCAGCCCCTCGGGTGTACCCCGACGTGTCGAGGTACTCTGGAAGGATGGCGCGCTCTACCTGGAGAACAAGTCGGTTGCAAAAATGGCGAAAGCAGTCGCCCTTGAGCTGGGGCGGCATTTCGGTCGAACCGACATTGCCGACGCTATCAAGCTCTGCTTCGAACGAGAACGGAATTTCATCGACGAGTACATTGAAGAGAACTTCAAGCTATTGCCACTCACGTCAACCACGGCTAGGTTGGATGATCACTCTCACGATGAGCCGCAAGAGGAACCTGCAGAGGAGAAGAGAACGGATACGGGACAGGCGCCATCATTTCCCCCTTGTGAAAGCGATGAAAAACCGACGGAAGAACCCGTTTCCGACGTCCTCGGGGGAGATTTTGTTGAGAAACCGTCCGAAGCTGATTCAGTTAATGATGGCGAGGACGATGAAACCAATGTTTGCACTCCGCGTGAGCATCCTCAGCGACCGGCGAGGCCGAAACTGATTGAGCGATATGCGTTCGCTAATGGCTTTATCAAGGACACTTCTGAGGTCCGCTTCTATCGTGAGGACGGCATTTGGTTGGAACGCGCGTCCGGGGTCAGCTTCCCTTGGGAAAAATACTCGCCTTCCGGTGAATTACTTCAATGCTACTGGGTCAACGACCATTGCATCGAGCGGGAACCGCTCCAAATCCAGGCCGATGTTTGGGAACTTTGTGTCAAGCACCCGGAGAAGTATTCGCTTTTATTGGCGGCACCGGACGGAACTCCGGTCGAGTATTCTGGCAAGCAGCTCTGTGCGCTCCGTGACAGTGGAGAGGTAAAGCTTTTCGCGGCGAGCTATCGGCTGGTGTACGAGCAAGACCTGGCGAAGGAGGAGTCCAATGAGTGACCTAACCGCCTGGTTCAAGGACCGCCCCAAGTGGTTGCAAGAAGCTGCCGTTCTTCTCCTGGCGAAAGACTGTCTGGCTGACGAAGATATCGATGCTCTTGTTGACAAGTGCCTGCGAGAGGTCGAATCAGAAGAAACGGGGACGGCGGCACCCTTCCCTGCGGATGCTTTCCATGCCCAAAATCCCTCCTCCTTACACTTGTGTGCCATAGGCAACGTAAAGTGCATCAATGCGCTTGCTCCCCGTAGCCCTTTGGACTTTGGCACGGGCAATCTGTCTGTCATCTACGGTGGAAATGGCTCTGGGAAATCCGGCTACGTGCGCATACTGAAGCACGTTTGTGGCGCAAGGAATCCCGGAACGCTCCATCCGAACGTGTTTGCGGACGATGCAGCTTTGCAGTCTGCAGATGTCGCCTACAAAATCGCCGAACAGGAGCGCCAGATTTCCTGGAAAACCAGTGATGGAGCTCAAGCTGATCTTCACCCCGTTGATATTTTCGACAGTGAATGCGGCCGAATGTATTTGGAGGGCGAGAACGAAGTCACCTATGAACCCCCGCTACTGCTGTTCTTCTCAGACCTAATCGCCTTATGCGAGCAGGTCGCGCAGTGCCTTGACGGCCTGTTGGAAAGACATATATCGAGGCAGCCTCGGGTGCCTTCCGAGTTCTCGGACACGGCGGCGGGTAATTGGTACTTGACCCTGAGCGCGACAACACCTCCTGAGGAGATTGCGACACACGCAAAATGGGATTCAGGTGACGATTCATGCCTTGCTGATCTGGAAATACGCCTGGCTGAAAAGGCACCCGCCGATAAGGCCGATGAAATCCTTGCAAGAAAGAAACATGTTGAGGATTTGGTTCAGGGAATTGAAGACCTTCTCTCGAAGCTTTCCGACGAGAATTGTCGTAGCATCTTGATCCTGAAAAGAGATGCGGCTATCAAACGCGAGGCCGCCCAGGCAGCCGCTTGCAAGGTGTTTTCCGGGGCCCCTCTGGAGGGCATCGGAACGGATGCATGGAAACTCCTGTGGGAGCACGCGCGTCTCTACTCTGAAGGTCATGCCTACCAGGGCCAAACATTCCCATATCTTGCACCTGAGGCCAGATGTGTTCTCTGTCACCAGCCTTTGTCAGATGATGCTCGACAGCGCTTTGCATCCTTCGAGGAGTTCGTAAAGGGAAAGGCCGAAAAGGAGGCCAATGACGCTGAGCGGGCTCTCGAAGAAGCGATCAACTCAATTGGGGATTTCCCGACTGACCAGGCGATCAAGACTCAATGCGATGCCGCGAGGCTGGTTTACGAGGGAGAATTTCCCCCCATAGTCGCATCCATGGCAGCCCTCAGGCAACGTAAAGCCAATCTGCTGGAAGTCGATTCGGTGGACGACTTGCCTGAGGCACCAGATTGTGCGCTTTGGTTGCAGGAAGCCAGGGAAACGGCAGCAAAATACGCAGAGGACGCGAGGGCATACCAGGAAGACGCAGTTTCGGATACCCTATCGCAGCGTCAAGCAGAACTTCGCGAACTGAGGGCAAGGAAATGGGTCTCTGAACAAAGCGAGGCCATCAGCGAGGAGATATCGAGAATGAAATCAGTGGACCGCTTAGAGAAGGCAAAAAGCCTCGCGGATACGCGTGTGCTTTCCCGTAAAAAAGGCGAGATCGCGGAGTCTCTGATCACAGAGGCGTTCGTGCAACGATTCCATGATGAACTGGAGGCGCTCGGGGCTTCACGAATCAAGGTCGAGTTGGTCAAGAAAGGTGTAGAACGAGGTCGTGTACTTCACAAACTGCGATTGGCAAGGGCCAGGTCCGCCGCACCGCGTGATGTGCTGAGCGAGGGCGAGCACCGAGTCGTGTCCCTGGCTGCTTTCCTGGCGGATGTCACGGGCAAGCGGGAGCCAACACCATTCGTGTTCGACGATCCCATCTCTTCTTTAGATCAGGACTTCGAGGAGGCCGTGGTAAAACGATTGGTCCGACTTGCTGCGGATCGACAGGTGATCGTCTTCACGCACCGCTTGTCTTTGCTGGTCCTGCTCCAGGAATACGGTAAAACTGAGGGCTGTGAGCCCAAGGTAACCTGTGTGAGGAGCGAGGCATGGGGTACTGGCGAGCCGGGCGATACCCCTTTGTGCGCGAAAAAACCGGACAGGGCGCTAAATGCTCTTCTGAATGAGAAACTGGCGAAAGCACGCAAGGCGCTTTGCGAGGAAGGCCAGGAGGCCTATGCACCCCTTGCGAAGGCCATCAGCAGCGATTTCCGTATTCTGCTTGAACGTATGATCGAGAGCGAACTGCTGGCGGATGTTGTCCAGCGCTTTAGGCGGGCCGTCAACACGCAGGGCAAGTTGCATAAGCTTGCAAGCATCTCAGCCGAGGACTGTAAGTTCTTCGATGAGATGATGTCCAAGTATTCCCGCTATGAACACTCGCATCCGCGCGAAGCTCCGGTTGCCCTCCCCCCACCCGATGAATTGAAAGCGGACTTGGAGGCGTTGCGGGATTGGCAAGAGGAGTTCACTGGGAGAGTTTCATGATGAGGGAGAGATTCAAGCCATGACAGACCGGAAAAAATTGATCGAGGTCGCCCTGCCGTTACCGGAGATCAACGACGCGTCGGCCTATGACAAGATGCCAGGTATCGGACCGCATCCCAAGGGTATCCACCACTGGTGGGCCCGGCTACCCTTGCCCACTGCGCGGGTGGTGCTGTTCGCTTCTGTGGTGGACGATCCATCTTCCCACCCTGATAAATTTCCGACTGAGGAGGCGCAGAACGCAGAGCGCGAACGTCTGTTCAACATCGTGCGCGAGTTGATGCAGAAGAGACTGCATGAGCGGCCTGCCGTTTACGCCAAAGCGCGCGAGGAGATGCTCAAACACTCGGATGGTAAGTTGCCGCCAGTGCTTGATCCCTTTGCCGGTGGCGGTTCCATACCGTTGGAGGCGGCACGGTTGGGTTTTGAGGCCCATGCGGCCGACCTTAATCCAGTTGCGGTACTTCTTAACAAATGCAACCTGGAACTGGTGCCGCGTTGGCTGGACCGCCCGCCAGTCAATCCTGAAGCGCGCGGTGATATCCTTCGCAGCGGTGACTGGACAGGTGCGCACGGACTGGCCGAGGATGTCCGTTATTACGGGAAACTGATCCGGGAACGCGCCATCACGAAGATCGGTCACCTCTACCCGAAAGTCAAGCTGCCCAGGGAATACGGTGGACGCGATGCGAACGTGATCGCATGGTTGTGGGCAAGGACAATCAAGTGTCCGAACCCAGCCTGTGGAGCCCAAGCGCCGTTGGTACGGTCCTTTTGGCTTTGTCGAAAGAAGCCAAACTATGTGCATGCGAAACCCAATTTAATGGGAAAGTCTGTCAGTTTTACGATTGAGCAGGATGCAAAAACCGAGAAGGAAACAACCAGCGGAAAGGGTGCTCGCTGTCTCTTCTGTGGTCAGTTACTCTCGAAGGCTCAGGTAAGAGAAACCGCAACAGTACACGGAGTCACTGACATACCACTGGCCACGGTAGCAGACATCGGACGTGGTAGGACCTATCTGCCAAGCGACTCGGTGTTTATGCCGCAGGTAGCGAAGCAGGAAGTGCCCGGAATTGAACATAACATGACCAACGACCGCCGGTGGTTTTCTCCACCTCTATATGGTTTGCCAAAATTCTCAGACATCTTCACTCCTCGCCAGCTTACCGCGATGGTTACGCTGAGCGACTTGGTGAAACAGGTGCGGCGTGACGTCTTCGAGGACGCTCGAAAGGCAGGGCTTTCGAATGTGGAGGCCGAGGAATACGATAGAACCGTCGTCACATTCCTCGTGCTTGCACTTGATCGGTGTGCAGACTTCAACAATTCGCTCTGTAGATGGACTGCAGGCAATCAAAAAGTAATGAACCTCTTCAGTCGGCAAGCCATTCCCATGGTCTGGGATTTCGCCGAAGCAAATATTCTCGGAGACTCGGTTGGGGCATGGCAAACATGCGCGGACTATGTTGCCAAGTGCATTGATGTACTTGGCAAATCATGCAATAGCAGGGGCAATACTATTCAAGTCGATGCCGCTGGAGCTTGGAACGATACCTGCGAGCTTCTAGTCAGTACCGATCCGCCCTACTACGACAACATAGGCTATGCCGCTCTTTCGGATTTCTTCTACATTTGGCTCAGGAGAACCATCGGCAACCTGTATCCAGACCTCTTTAAAACCATTCTTGTACCAAAAACTCCTGAACTGACAGCGGCCCCGGAAAGGTTCGATGGTGACAAGGAGAAGGCTAAGGAGCACTTCGAGTCCGGTTTTCGAAAAGCCTTCACCACCTTACGGGAGAAAATAGATTCACGCTTCCCGCTCACCGTCTACTACGCGTTTAAGCAAGAAGATGAAAAAACTGATGGTGAAGAGGGCGACAGCGGAGATGAAGAAGTTGTAAAAAATGGCGTCGATTTGACGACAGGATGGGAGACCTTGCTCGACGCACTCCTTGGAAGTGGTTTCCAGATCACTGCGACATGGCCAGTACGCGCTTCTCAAAAGTGGCGCATGGTGGCCATGGGTACGAACGCTCTGGCATCCTACATTGTCCTGGCCTGCCGTCCGCGCCCGTCCGATGCTCCGCAGTGCAGTCGTCGCGAGTTCCTGAACGAAATGAAGAAGGAACTTCCGACCGCCCTAAAGCACCTCCAGCAAGGGAACATCGCCCCGGTGGATCTGGCCCAGGCCGCCATTGGCCCAGGCATGGCTGTGTTCTCGCGTTACGCGAAGGTCATCGAGTCGAGCGGCCACGCCATGACCGTGCGTACCGCCCTAGCCCTGATTAACCAGACCCTCGACGAGGTGCTGGCCGAACAGGAGGCTGAATTCGACGCCGATACCCGCTGGGCGCTGGCGTGGTTTGATCAGCACGGGATGGAGGAAGGCGAGTTCGGCGTGGCTGAGACCCTATCCCGAGCGAAAAACACGGCCGTCAATGGCCTCGTCCAGGCGGGTATCGTCGCGGCCCGCAGCGGCAATGTCCGGCTGGTGAAGCGGGATGAATTGCCGGAGGACTGGGACCCATCCTCAGACAAGCGGCTGACCGTATGGGAGGCAACGCAGCATCTCATTCGCACCATCGATAAGCACGGTGAAAAAGCCGCTGGCGAACTCCTTAGCAAGGTAGGTGGGGCGGTTGGCGAGATGGCGAGAGAGCTTTCCTACCGGCTTCACAAGGTCTGCGAAGGCAATAACTGGTCGAACGAGGCGCTGGCTTACAACAGCCTCGTATTGGCGTGGCCCGAACTGGTCCGGTTGGCCCAGTCAAAGCCGCTTGAAGCTCAGCGGACTATGTTTGAATAGAGGTGTTTCAATGATGAGGGCGAATCATGGCTAAGAGCAATCACGGCAGAGTGGGTGATGCGCTTGAATTGCTTAACAATGGGTTGTGTCTCTTTGTCGAGCGGGAGCTGCAAGCTGTACACGGAGACCAATGGCAGGAGATGGTGGCGCAGTCGCTCCGCGAAGACCGCGGTGCCGTGAGGGCGGTCAAGAATGGCGAGGTTAACTGGGACACCCTTAACCTGCTCACAGTCATGTGGGACCAATGGAACGCCGTCTTCCGCAACACCCTTGGCCATACAGAGCGATCCCTTGTCAGTGAATTACGGGAGGTGCGTAATCGCTGGGCGCACCAGACGCCCTTCAGTAGTGACGATGCCTATCGGGCGCTGGACAGCATTGGCCGATTGCTTACGGCTATTTCGGCTCCAGAAGCTAAGGAACTCGAAGACCAGAAGATGGCGCTTCTGCGTGTGCGATTCGACGAACAGCGCCGGGGCGAGATGCGCAAGCAGGCCTTGGCCCCTACCGAGGGCAACCCGCTGAGTGGCCTCAAGCCCTGGCGCGAAGTCGTCACACCTCACCGGGATGTGGCCAGCGGCAGATATCAGCAGGCGGAGTTCGCGGCTGATCTGTGGCAAGTGTACCTAGGCGAGGCGGCATCCGAGTACCAGGACCCCACCGAATTCTTCCGCCGCACATTCATCACCGAGGGACTACAAAAGCTCCTCAGCAACGGTGTACGCCGTATCGGCGGGCAGGGCGGCGACCCGGTGGTGGAGCTACAGACGAACTTCGGTGGCGGCAAAACGCACAGTATGCTGGCGCTTTATCATCTCTTCTCCGGCACACCATCGTCAGAACTTCCCGGCACCGAACAGGTCCTGAAGGAAGCCGGATGCGTGGCGGCATCGAAGGTTAATCGCGCCATCGTAGTCGGCACCAAGGTGTCGCCCGGAAGCCCGAGCAAAAAGGATGACGGGACTATCGTCCGAACGATCTGGGGTGAGATCGCCTGGCAACTGGGGGGCAAGACCGGTTACGAGATGATCTGCGCCGACGACGAGAATGCCACTAATCCCGGCGACAAGATGAAGGATCTGTTCAACAAGTTCTCGCCCTGCCTTATCCTGATCGATGAGTGGGTGGCATACGCGCGGCAGCTTCACGAAGGCAGTGTCCTTCCCGCCGGTACCTTCGACACCCAGTTCACCTTCGCCCAGGCACTGAGCGAAGCGGCCAAGGCGGCCAAGAACACCTTGCTGGTGGTCAGTATCCCAGCATCCGATAACGAGATCGGCGGCGAATGGGGCCAGCGCGCCTTGTCTCGACTCAAAAACGCCATCGGCCGCGTGGAATCGAGCTGGAGGCCGGCGAGCCCGGACGAGGGATTCGAGATCGTGCGCCGTCGACTCTTTGAGCCAATACAGGAGACGCAGGCCTTCGTGGCGCGCGACTCTGTGGCGAGAGCTTTCGTGGAGATGTACGGAACGCAGCACGGCGAATTCCCACCCGAGTGTCGAGAGGCTGAGTATGAACGTCGCATCAAGTTGGCCTACCCGATCCATCCGGAACTATTCGATCGGCTCTACAACGACTGGTCCACGCTCGACAAATTTCAACGCACGCGAGGTGTATTGCGCCTGATGGCGGCGGTGATCCACTCCCTGTGGGAGAGACAGGACGGAAACCTGCTTATCATGCCCGCCACTATTCCCATTGACGACTCGGCGGTGCAGTTTGAGTTGACCCGCTACCTTGACGATCAGTGGACACCTGTGATCACCAAGGATGTGGATGGAGAGCATTCCCTGCCGCTCATGCTCGACCGGGACGCGCCGAACCTGGGCCGATACTCTGCAAGCCGCCGCGTAGCTCGCACCATTTACATCGGTTCGGCCCCGACTCAAAGGGCTGCCAACCGTGGAATTGACGATCGTCAGGTGAAGTTGGGATGCGTCCAGCCCGGTGAAACTGTGGCCACATTCGGTGATGCCATCCGCCGTCTTACGGACCGGGCAACTTACCTGTATGTGGACGGCAACCGCTACTGGTACTCGACCCAACCCACGGTCACGCGTCTTGCTGAGGACCGTGCGAACCAGTTCCATGAACATGATGTCATGGACGAGATCGTCCGCCGCCTAAGGGATGAGGCGCGTAGCCGTGGCGATTTCCACCGCGTGCATGTCTGCCTGGGCAGTAGTGATATCCCGGACGAGTACGAGGCGCGACTTGTAGTCCTCGGTCCGGAGCATCCGCACGGCAAAGGGCAATCGGACAGCGCCGCACGGAAGGAAGCTCAGGCGATCTTAGACAGTCGCGGCAGCAGCCCCCGGTCGTACAAAAACACCCTGGTGTTCTTGGCATGTGATGGGACTCGCCTAAAAGACCTTCAGGCCGCTGTCCGGCAATTCATGTCCTGGAAATCCATATGGGACGAGCGGGAGCAACTCAACCTCGATCCTTTTCAATCCAAGCAGGCTGACACGAAACGCAAAAACGCCGATGACACGGTGAATGTCCGGATCCCCGAAACTTACCAGTGGTTGCTCGTCCCAAACCAGCCGGACCCCAAGGGATCACTCGAGTGGGTGGAAACTCGCTTGCAGGGTGGAGATTCGCTGGCACTTCGCGCTTCGAAAAAGCTCAAGAGCGAGGAGATGCTCCTCGTCCAGATGGGCGGAGTTCGACTGCGCCATGAATTGGAACGGGTACCACTCTGGCGCGGGAATGATGTGTTGGTGAAGCAACTTGTCGAAGACTTCGCGACGTACCTGTACCTTCCCCGCCTTCGCGACACGGACGTTCTGATCGCCGCAATCCTTGACGGGATCACGATGTTGACCTGGCAGTTTGAGACATTTGCATACGCGCAGTCCAAAGACGCCGATGACCGTTATCTAGGTCTTGTGGGTGGGTGCGCAGCCGCTGTCCAGAGTGAGGGCGGATCGCTCGTGGTGAAGCCGGATGTTGCGGTCGAGCAACGGCGTTTGGATACCGAAGCGGCGAAGGCAAAGGCTGGTAACGGTTCAGGGACGGTCTTGGAAGGTGAACGTGAACGGATCGAGGATCAGAACAGTACGACTGGGACCGCCACAACGACCAGAATCGGCACGGGGACGTCTCTGCCGCCAGCTGCGCCGACCTATCATCGGTTCCATGGTTCGGTGCAGCTGGATTCACTACGTGTAGGAAGGGATGCCAGCCGCATCGCGGACGAGGTGATTCAACATCTAGCCAAGTTGGTAGGATCTGATGTTCAGGTTTCACTTGAAATTCAAGCACGTTTGAAGGATGGTGCCTCCGAAAAGACGATCCGTGATGTAACAGAAAACTGCCGCACTCTCAGATTTGACTCCTTTGGGTTTGAAGAGGAGTAGTGGTAAAGCATATCGGGTAAAGAATTTGTTGCTGTTGCCAAACTTTCGGAAACGGTCGAAGGGTCAGGCGAATCAAATAAAAAAATGCCCCGGGACGTCTCTTCAAAACACTAGAGACGTCAAAGTTTCGTTGTGCTTCTGAGTCGCGGCTCTTCTTTCGGTGGCTTCTTTTGGGGGGCTGTCAGTTTGGGTCAATTCTGCAGAAATCGGAGGGATCCCCATGCCCCATCCCGAACCTCCCGATAGGCTCACGATCGATGCCCAGGAACTGGCCTCGTCTTTCCCCCCCGTCCTGCACCACCCCAACAAGCGCACCGTCCATTCCATCGCCTGCCCCGAGGGCTGTGTCCATTCCGGGGTGATCGACTGCTTCCACCGGCAGGTCTCTTTGCACAGGACGAGGTTCTGGAGTGCCGGCTGGTCGTTTTGGATATCGCGGGGTTTCCTAAAAGTTGGAGTTACTCCTGGAAATCCGGATCGCCTGAAAAGGAGGAGTCGTTCATGCCGGTGTACGAGTACGGTCTCAGCTTCGAAAAGGGACACATTTTCGCGGAAATCGAGGGGCGGAAGTTCGTTCTGGACACGGGTTCGCCCATGAGCATGGCGTCTTCATCGAGCCTGAACTTCCGGGGGCAGGAACTTCGGCTGCCGGGGAACGTCATGGGCCTGACGCCGGCACAGCTTTCCGGGTTCATCGGCACGGAAGTCCACGGTTTGCTTGGCACGGACGTTCTGAACGAAGGGGACTTGCTGTTCGATTTTGAGCGCGGCAAGCTGGTGGTTCCCGGCGTTCCGCTGCCTTTGGAGGGGGAGGCCATCCCGTTCAAGCCGGTCATGGGGGTGCCGCTGGTGGAAGCGTCGGTCGACGGGCAGGCCTACGGTTTCTTCTTCGACACGGGGGCCCGGATCTCCTACTTCCAGGATGAGGACGTGCTGGCGAAAGGATCGAAGATCGGCACGGATGAGGATTTCTACCCGGGTTTCGGGCGGTTCGAGACCGAAACCTACCGCCTGGAGGTGAAGCTGGTGTCCAGGGCCTTCTCCCTTGTGACCGGCACACTCCCGGCGATGCTCGGCCTGAGCCTGGGCATGGCCGGCGCAGACGGCATCATCGGCAACGAGGTCCTGCAGGGGCTGAAATCCCTGGCCTACATGCCCGGCCGCAGCCGGATCGTGATG
>Ga0068713_1003551_pt1 | contig 13369 bp, 11 predicted proteins | sample MTBAKSrepl2MetaG_FD_62223 | JGI IMG/M metagenome (GOLD analysis project Ga0068713, IMG submission 62223) | Enrichment culture microbial communities om Arthur Kill intertidal strait, New Jersey, USA, that are MTBE-degrading - MTBE-AKS2 (Arthur... | ecosystem: Environmental > Aquatic > Marine >...
CAGTGGGCCGACGAAAAGGCCGTGCGGTTCATCCCCACGCCTGTGGGGAACTCTGATGCGGGCGATCTCGTCCTCCTTGGCATCTGCGGTTCATCCCCACGCCTGTGGGGAACTCCAGTTTTTTGGCCTGTTGCACAGTCAATTCGACGGTTCATCCCCACGCCTGTGGGGAACTCTGCCCGCACTGCCGGACGTTCCAGCGGCTACGCGGTTCATCCCCACGCCTGTGGGGAACTCATTTGCGGGTCAAGAGGATCTGGCGGGATGCGCGGTTCATCCCCACGCCTGTGGGGAACTCCGCGTCTGAGTACCATCCCCCACGGTACTGGTCGGTTCATCCCCACGCCTGTGGGGAACTCTTCCTCCGGATCTCGACCCGACGGCCCACAAACGGTTCATCCCCACGCCTGTGGGGAACTCGATGGGCTTCGGATGGAATTTTGACGAAAGTACGGTTCATCCCCACGCCTGTGGGGAACTCCCATGGGTACTAAACCGAACATTCCAGGGGTGCGGTTCATCCCCACGCCTGTGGGGAACTCGACTAAATCAATAATGTGTTTAGACAGCCAAACGGTTCATCCCCACGCCTGTGGGGAACTCATCGCTGCTATCCACGTCAAGGACCGTATCAACGGTTCATCCCCACGCCTGTGGGGAACTCCCCTGAGCCAGTGGGCCGACGAAAAGGCCGTGCGGTTCATCCCCACGCCTGTGGGGAACTCATCGTCTCGCCACGCTGTTCACCGAAAAAACCCGGTTCATCCCCACGCCTGTGGGGAACTCTAATTTGGTTTCCGAGAGCGGCCATGGACCGTCGGTTCATCCCCACGCCTGTGGGGAACTCCGTGTCAACCATGCCTATATCGGCCAACATCGACTGGTTCATCCCCACGCCTGTGGGGAACTCCGACCGGCGAACGGGGAAGAAGCCGGAGAGCACGGTTCATCCCCACGCCTGTGGGGAACTCACCAGCGAGGCCTTGGGGAGTTTTTTGACGATCGGTTCATCCCCACGCCTGTGGGGAACTCCTACAAGTCACTGATTGGTTTGGAGCGGCAGGCGGTTCATCCCCACGCCTGTGGGGAACTCACCCGGGCCAGGTGGCAAACCGACGCCCATGCCGGTTCATCCCCACGCCTGTGGGGAACTCATACGCAAGTCTGGCACGACGTGAACCGGATGCGGTTCATCCCCACGCCTGTGGGGAACTCATGAGGCGTCACAAAGGCGCTTTGTTATGCTCCGGTTCATCCCCACGCCTGTGGGGAACTCTTCTACATGTTACCGTTCCGGTGGCTACTCCACGGTTCATCCCCACGCCTGTGGGGAACTCCCCTAAGCCAGTGGGCCGACGAAAAGGCCGTGCGGTTCATCCCCACGCCTGTGGGGAACTCTCTTGCCGTTTTTATCCGGTAGGTTTTCAAACCGGTTCATCCCCACGCCTGTGGGGAACTCCAGGATGTTGATCGCTATCACGGCGTCCAGAACGGTTCATCCCCACGCCTGTGGGGAACTCTGATCCACATCCGGCAATTGCCGCCTGAGTGGCCGGTTCATCCCCACGCCTGTGGGGAACTCGAAGCAAAAAGCCGGGACTCGAACAATACGATCGGTTCATCCCCACGCCTGTGGGGAACTCTACCAAGCGCCACTGGATATGAGTAGCGGTTACGGTTCATCCCCACGCCTGTGGGGAACTCCGTAGACTACGAAGAGTCTAAATCTATTCACACGGTTCATCCCCACGCCTGTGGGGAACTCAATTGGAGCAATATATGGCGTTCATTAGATCGCGGTTCATCCCCACGCCTGTGGGGAACTCGATTGAAATGAAATCTTTATGCGTGGATGTGGCGGTTCATCCCCACGCCTGTGGGGAACTCCAGACACCGAACCTGCCGCGTCATCAGCTACCCGGTTCATCCCCACGCCTGTGGGGAACTCTATGCCAACTGAAAAATGGTCGTTGAATAGCGCGGTTCATCCCCACGCCTGTGGGGAACTCCTTCGGGGGTCGCTGGAGATGCCATTTCAAACCGGTTCATCCCCACGCCTGTGGGGAACTCACCATCCATACCGCGCCGCTGGTTCATAAATGCGGTTCATCCCCACGCCTGTGGGGAACTCGATAGAGTAAATAGGGCATCGGTGTTGTGTACGCCGGTTCATCCCCACGCCTGTGGGGAACTCACAGCATATATTTGTTTTGGAAAGTACGGCGGCGGTTCATCCCCACGCCTGTGGGGAACTCCCAATACGAGCCCAGCGGAGCGGCAAACTAAACGGTTCATCCCCACGCCTGTGGGGAACTCTAGAGAAAGGAGAAGCACCCAGGCCCGTTGAGCGGTTCATCCCCACGCCTGTGGGGAACTCGTGGACTATATCGCCTATGCGTCGGTGCTCGGCGGTTCATCCCCACGCCTGTGGGGAACTCTCGGCGTTGTCCCTTTTTAGATCGACCAGGTCCGGTTCATCCCCACGCCTGTGGGGAACTCACAGCCTCAAGATCGCCGGGGCATCTCCCAACCGGTTCATCCCCACGCCTGTGGGGAACTCCCCTTTCAGGAGTAGCGGAGAACGCTGAACACCGGTTCATCCCCACGCCTGTGGGGAACTCGCACCAATACCTACACGAAGACAGGCCTATTTCGGTTCATCCCCACGCCTGTGGGGAACTCCGTCTTGCTCGACATCTAAGGCGAGAGTGTAGCGGTTCATCCCCACGCCTGTGGGGAACTCTGGTTCGTTTTCGACGGCATCCTGGAGATACCCCGGTTCATCCCCACGCCTGTGGGGAACTCCGGACCTTCATCAGGGAACATTTCCTCGATATCGGTTCATCCCCACGCCTGTGGGGAACTCCCGTTCATGCTGGCCGGGATAACTGCTGCCTGCGGTTCATCCCCACGCCTGTGGGGAACTCTTTGGCCGCGGCGATGATGATGGCCACTTCTGCGGTTCATCCCCACGCCTGTGGGGAACTCATAGGCCAGGCACACGGCGGCAAGAACAAGTACGGTTCATCCCCACGCCTGTGGGGAACTCCAGAATGAACTTAACTCCAGCGTCAACGATGCCGGTTCATCCCCACGCCTGTGGGGAACTCCAACTACCCAATATAGGAAATCGTTAAGCGGCCGGTTCATCCCCACGCCTGTGGGGAACTCAGTGGTGGGATTTGCAATCATACTGCCGCAAACGGTTCATCCCCACGCCTGTGGGGAACTCTTGACATCGCAACGGCTGCTTTGATGCACGCACGGTTCATCCCCACGCCTGTGGGGAACTCTGAAATCCATTGCTCCTCCTTGTGTCGTTATGCGGTTCATCCCCACGCCTGTGGGGAACTCAACCAAGTGGCGCGTGGTTGGTCTCCTGAACGCGGTTCATCCCCACGCCTGTGGGGAACTCGTATCCTCCGGCCGCGTCGCTGCCCCGGGATACGGTTCATCCCCACGCCTGTGGGGAACTCGCTCCATATTCTGCATGTAGATCGGATCGAGGCGGTTCATCCCCACGCCTGTGGGGAACTCCGATTATTACCGAGTTGCGGCCCATCACCGCGCGGTTCATCCCCACGCCTGTGGGGAACTCACCGGCCCCACCTATTGCTCGTCGTGCTCCAGCGGTTCATCCCCACGCCTGTGGGGAACTCGCTGCGACGTGCGCATCGAATTGGTGACAATGACGGTTCATCCCCACGCCTGTGGGGAACTCCTCTCTGCGTTCGTCGGGGTGCATGGGGCCTCCGGTTCATCCCCACGCCTGTGGGGAACTCTCTTCCTGGAATCCACCGAAATTATATAAGATTCTGGAAGGCTAATTTTTCACCGATAAAATGCATCGTTTTTATTGCCCAAATCAATTGTCAAAAAGTGATTTTCCCTTCACCCTTTTCCGTGTCCAAGGGCGTAAAGGAGACGAGCCTGAGCCCGTCATAGTCGATGGGGATGCGGCGGCTCTCGCCGAAAGTTTGGAAATCGAAGCCGGATTCGGTGTTGGTGGCCCACGCCAGGGCCACATTGCCGGTTTCTGCTAAAAGCGTCACTTGCTCCCAGATCATTTCACGGATGCGCTGGGAGACATCCCCTACATAGACGCCGGCGCGTATTTCAAGCAGCCAGACCGCCAAACGGCCACGCAGTCGAGGCGGCACATTTTCAGTTACGACTACCAGCATGCTCATCTCACTTGCTCCTGTGACCTTGATCGCCGATGCTTTCGGGTTCGGGGATGGCTGGCGGCTGGGCATCTTCCGGTGGCAGCGGCGGTTGGATTTCGCCGGCCGCCAGAATATCTTCGATGGCCGGAATGATCCGCTTCAAAAGGCGCGTCTGGCGAAATGCATCCCGGCAGGCGATGCGCACCTCCCTGTCCGGCTGAGCCGGATTCTTGGCTGCAATTTGAAAGGCCACCGGCACTACGGTTTCAAATTTGAAGACATCGGCAATGTCGTAGACAAATGACAAGGGCTTGCCGCTGTGCAGGAAGCCGACGGCCGGGGCATATCCGGCCGCCAGAATCGCCGCCTCGGTGACGCCATAAAGGCAAGAGGTGGCCGAGCTGAGGCACTTGTTGGCGACGTCGCCCTTCTCCCAATCCTTGGGGTCATAACGCCGCCCGCGCCATTGGACCCGATATTGCTGGGCCATCAGCTCGTAGAGCTTTTTGACGCGGATACCCTCGATGCCCCTCAACTGATCAACGCTGCGTCGTTCGGGCGGCTTTTCGCCAAAACGTATTTCGAACATCTTGCGCACCACCTTCAAACGCAGATTCTCATCCAGGGCCAGCTTGGCTTGGTAGAGCAGTCTGTCGGAACGCGCCCCGCCCGGCTGCCCGGCGGAGTAGAGCCGCACGCCGGCCTCGCCCACCCAAATGAGCAGAGTGCCCACCGTGGCCGCCAGCTTGACGGCCGCATGGCTGATGCGCGTGCCCGGTTCCAGCATGATGCAGGCTACCGACCCTACCGGGATGTGCTTGCGCTCCAAGTCTTGGCCGTCTACTTCGTTGATGACCACGAAGGCGCCGTCCTTTACGTCGATGCGGCCATAGTAGACAAAGACCATGGATACACGGTCCTTGATGGGGATGGGCTTCAAGGGGACGAAATCAGCTTGATTCATGCTTCCCGTCGGCCTCCTCTATCATCTGCTGCCGATGCAACCGTTTCCTATTTTTCTTTCTTGCCCTTTTTCATCGACAGCCGTTTCCGGCTTTCCGGCTCGACCAAATAATTTTCAGATGTCACCACTCTTTTGCCGGTTTCCGCCTCCAGCTTTTCGCGAGCCTCACCGGAAATCCGCCCCCCCTTGTGGGCCGCTATTTTGTTCTTTACAAATCCCCTTGCATCCTGTTCACGGGCGATCTCGGTGGTGGCCGCTTCGCCTAGCATGGAAAAGATCAACTCCAGATCGGTCATGTGATCGCGCAGGTTTTCCCTTTTCAATCCTTTGAGCTTTTTATACTCGCCAGGCGTCAACCCAAAGGCTGCCTTACTGATCTCCGATGTCAGAATGGCGTATTCCGGCTCCCCATTCACGTCACGCTTCTTCCACTCCTCGGTTAATTCGGCCCGGATGGCGATGCCCCGCATCCGCTTTTCGATCCATTCATCGGAATAGCCTTTGGCCTTGTAAATCTCGCGCGTGCGTCGACTGGCTAGCTCCGGGTCCTCTATCTCCTGCACCCGTTCATAACCCACCTTGGCCAACCAGCGCTTGAATGGCTCGGCCTTGGGCGAGGGGATGGATTGGATGATGCGGAAAATACCTTCGGTGTTGGCGCAATTTGTTTCTCGCATTTTGCCGTCGGGCGCCAAAATTTCAAGGGGGGTACAAATTGTACCCCAGTAGGCATTCAATTCCGAATCGCGTTGTCGCATTTTCTTAATGTACTGCTTTGGATCGGCGCTGTCGGTTAGCGCCTCCACGACATCCGCAACCGAAAACCACCATTCGTTCTTGTGAATCGTCTTCCTGATTTTTCTTCCACGAAATAGTGCTATCTTTGTCTCCATTACCCCTCCCCCCTTTTTCTCTACCGCCCTATTGAAGCCTACCCTGTGTATGCGATCGGCACTATGGACAGCAGACCAATCCCCATGGACTTACCATGACCTATGCCATCTTGCACCCCGGCTCTAAAGCGTTCCGGATCGGTAACCTCCAAAGCCCCATCATACAGAACGGAAAAGATAGAAATGGCATTACCGTCGCGTTTGCGGCCCGTAAGCATCTGCTCTTGGCTAACCCTTACCTCCACACGTTTTGCGGGCGCTTCAGAAAGGTCGAAGGATACCGTTCGCGGCAATGAAAAACCGTGCTGACCGCCTTTGCGGTCGATCCATTCTTCCTGTTCCTCCAGTTTCAACAGCCCTTTCCTTTTGCCATTGCGGGTCACGCATGGATTGGCGCGCAATCTGAACCGAAAACGCCGGCCATTTTGAATGGAAGCAAGCGAGAGCCGTTCGTTCAAATCTATGGCCGGGTCAGCCTTAGCAAGCCAGCCCTTGATGTCGATGCGGGACCAATCCGGAAGCATCTTGCTTTGCAATAGGATGCACGGGTGGCCGGTGGGGCCTGCTTCCGGCTCGATCCGCCACAAAAACACACCACCAGCGCATTTCCTTTCGGGCGTGGCGAACGCACGACACAAGGTGGAATGAAGTTGATAGGGATCGGAAAGATCGCGTCGCGCTTCACGGCATCTGGGATCGAGGTGGATTCTATGCAGGAACATGGGGCACCTCCTTGGGAAAATGAATCCACTCCGAACTCACGAAACGCGCGCCGAACCGGCGCTCGGCAAAGGATGAGAGCGGCTGATCCATTTTGAGCACACCGGAACCATCCGTGGATTCTAAGGAAATTAAAAGCTTTTCGGGTGGCGATTCCCATTTGCGCGCCGAGCAGATCCATGGCCATTGCGTGAGAGCTTCCTTCAAAGAAGCATTTTGAACGGCGTTTTCAAGCGCAATCGGTTCGGAGGGCAGGTAGGATTTGCGCCCCAGGGCGAGCGGCCAGACAGGATCGATTAGACGGGCGTAAACTTTATCGAGTAGCGCCCGGTCATCTCCTTCGACTCCCACAAGGAAAGCCGCATCTGCAAGGTAGAAGCGTTGAGATACAACCCCATCCTTTGATGGCTTTCCATCCGCTTTTATCATGGTATCGTTGGCGGCGCAGCCGGCGGTCTGGTAGTCTCGCTTGGGAACCCCTGGTCGGTCGTGGCGAACCCCCAAGGACAGCTTTGTTAGTGGTTGCAGGTCTGTCCAGTTTTCACGGGCGATGCCCAGAGCAGCGGCCAACAGACCGATTACGCCGGACTTGCTGGGCTCTTTGCCGGTATCGCGTTGATCAAAACGGCTGGTGGTGCCCCACGATTGCATGGGGCCGACCAGGCGCAGCAACAGTGTCGGCATATGTCACTCCTTCAGTGTGGCCATGCTATGGTCGAGCAGTTCCATCAGTGAAGTTACCTTGGTCCCAAATCCGTCGGTGTCCACTCCGACAAGATTCAGAGCCCATGTATCTCCATCGCCGCCAAAAGCCTCATTCAGCGCTTTGGCCTTTTTAACAAGTTCTTCCGCTGATTTTTTGGTCAACGACTCATCTTTTTTCGGGCGAATGGCGGTTTCGAATGCATTGGCCAGGTTGCGTGGTGCGCCGTTCGTGCGAATCGAGATCGCGACAAACTCCGGCGGGTTATGGGCCGCGAAGGTATTCTGCTTGCCGGTGGGCTCGGCCATGATGAATCCTTCCAGGAAGGCTCGCAACCCCTTTGCCGCCAATTCCTTGTCTTCCTGCAAATTGGAGATGAGCTTTTCCCAATCCAACACGGCATAACGGTAGAAACAAGCCGAGTTGAATTCTATGGTCCCCATCATGTCCGCGCCGGCAGTATCTTCGGGTTTTAGATCGTCCACGGCCGTGTAGAAGTCGAATTCACGCTCGACGGCATGCGTCGAAATGGCGTGTGCTACCTGGCAGGCGGCGTACTGGTTTTTTTCAGGCATGTCGGCCAGCATGCGCCCGAAAAGGGCGACATCCAGCGCCTTGCCGCCGTTGAAAGCCTTGTCCAACGCCTTTTTTAGTTCGGGATCGGCATTTTGGGCAGCCTGTTTTTTCGCCTTGCCGGGCTTTTTTCCTTCAGAAGGCGCAGGTCCATTGGCGTTGATGGTATCCCACTTCGAATTAATGATGTCGGCGATATTCATGATCTCGCGCTGACCCATAAATAAAAGATACTCGCTCTTTCCATCCTCCTTCACCGTGAGTTCCATGCTCGCCAAAGCTAAACGCGCCTTTTCGGCCGCTTCGGCTTCGACTCGATCCTTATTCTTTAATGCCTTGGTAAGCTCATCCAAGAGCCGTTTGGTTCGGTAGGCGATATCCTCGGTGGTCAACGCGTTTTGCTTTACCAATTCCGCGAAATGCTGTCTTACCGCCCGCTTGAGACACTGGCTGGAGACTCGGGCGCGACGGGTGCCCCCAAAAAGGGCATCTTTAGGAGCGCCTGTGTCGTCGCGGTTTAGGTTGGACGGCGCAAAGTTCTGTAGTGCATGAATTTCGACAATAGTCTTCATTTACCTTCCTCCTCTGGGGTATGGGTCGTCATTTCATTTTCGAATTCCATATTCCTGTAAAAGTCGCGCGCCCAGGCTTTTTGTGTGCGCTTCTGATCGTCATTCCAGAATAAAACTCCCTTCAGCAGCTCTTCGAAGTCAATCGAAAGTTCCTTCAGAAGTGAAAGCATTTGGCGCAGGCGGTGCGGTAGTTGGTTTGCGTCAGCATCCAATAAGGCAATGAAGCGCCGTTCGGTGCTGGCGGAACCGCTGGCTGCTTGATAAGCCGCGCAAGCTTTTCCAACCGACATGGGTTGACCCAACCTTTCTTTGCGCCAGTGTACCGCCCAAAGTCCAGCCACGAGGTAATGCACTTCCCGCCGCCAGAAGCTATCCCCACCCTTCATGAAAGGTTCGACGTAGGGATAGGCGGGCACGAACATCCCGGGGTCGAAAGCGAGGCTGCGTCGCAGGACCGCCCGCACTTTGGTATCCTTCTCGTTCAGACCTTCCAGCCACTCGACAAATCCGCTCATGCCTCCTCCTTCTGTGGTTCGAGCTTCATGATCTCTTGTTTTAGTTCTTGAAGTTTGCGGCGCACCTGTTTTTCTGCTTTCACAGTTGCACGAATAGCCCATGCGTCGCTCATGCTGCCGACAACGTGGTGCTGTTCCCACGCGTTTTGTAGCGTTACTCGGACGGACGTTAACCAAAAACAACGGATATCGTCGAAATCCCTTTCAAGTTTATATTCACAAAGCATTTCATGAAAATGTGCTTCCAAAGTAGACCAATACCAGCCAATTGAATGCATTTGTTCTAAAAAGGCACCAATTTCTTTTTTGGTGGGTTTACGCTGCCCTCGACTCAACATGTCGCGTGCGAAAAAGCGGCAAGCTGTTCGGAGTGATTCATATGCATCTTCAGCGGCATCAAGAAGTTGCCTGATTTCAGATCGGATATTTCGATCCTCCTCTATAATCCTTGGAAGTGTGAATCTTTCCGCGCGCCAAAAATCGACGTTTGCGCTTGGTGGCTCGTATTTCAGGCCAAGGACCAAAACCGATGCCGGTCGTTTGCTCGAGTTTGCTCTAACTAACTGAAAAGCATTTTGAAGCGTAAGTGGGGCAAGGCCGGAAGCATCAGGAAGTAATGAGTCGAAATCTCTCCAGGTCCCTCTATCGTCCCTAAACCTTATGGGCAATTTCCCTTTTGCTTTATCGATCCGAAAAGGTTGCATCGGGTCTGATAATTGCGAGTCGTCTTCAAATCCTTGTCCGGCAATGAATCTTATATGTTTCACGTTATGCGCTTTTGATGCTTCGAGAAAAATCATCCTAGATGGCCACGTGTATAGGTCTGCATAACCTGAAGCAGGCCTTTTAGGCGAATCGAGAGGAATTGATTTCGGTTCACATTCCCACATCGCCCTATCTGATCTCGCTACATCTCTATTTGGATAAGGAACCAAGTTGTAACAAATAGTCTCGAAAAGGTTTTCCCCGTTTGGAATACACATCATTGCGTTAGGTGATGGTGATGGGTAGTAGCCTCTACCACCTGAGATCGAAAAATTCATAGTGGCTATGATCCAACGGGCACATTCCTTTGGTTCTCGTGCATGTAGGTTTTTAGTATCAGTATGATCGAAAAGTACCTTGTTGGTCGTTGCGTTATGTTCAGCTGTTAACTTTGTCCATGGTTCGATTTCACCTTCTGGAACATTTGGGTTTTGTCCAAACGGATACTTCTTGTCAAACAGCCAAAACCGATCTCGCCACTTTTCCAGATACGCCGGTATTGTTTCTCCCGGTAACCCATTCCTAAATAGCGCCTTAGCCTGTTCGATATCGGTCGGCCCTTCCATTGCACGGTAAAGCACCGCAAGCAGAAAGCGGTGCAAGGCCGCTACCACGAGCGGCGAAGAGTCTTCAATGGCGGCGATCTCTTTGCTTCGTAACAAGGTATCGCGGATGCCAAGCTCATCGCGGGTTCCATCCGGCATTCGCACCGGAATCCATTTTTCGTCAATCAGGTTGAATCGGCTCATTCGGCCTCCTTTGTTTCGTATAATATGCCAAGGTCGTCATCAAGACGCACCATTGCGTTCTCTACCCAGCATCCTTCGGCATCCACCACAAGCGGAAAACAGTTGCGCAAGAGGGGTGACTTTCGCCAGCCTTCGGGTACTCCAAGCGAGCGAAGCTTCCGGACGACATTTTTACGCGATAGACTTACTGAGCTCATAAACCAGATCTTGGCCTGCTGAAAGGTTGGGGCTTCTTCAGTGCTGAATCCGTCGTGCGGCCATAGAGGGATGGCAACAACCGATTCTTGCCCAAGGCGGGTCTGGGCCATCAGGGTGCGGTGCACGCCGGGCTCATCTTCATCGTATAGCACATGGCGTGCCGCATTGTTCCAGGAGGCATCGTCCGGAAACCCTATGATCGCCTGGTTCGCCTGCATCTGCCGGGCGAAGGCGTCGCCTTCGCCTTTTATGAGCGCGTTTTCCGATCGTTCCCGCAAAGCATCCGGCACGATGACTTGTTCTTCGTAAACCGCCTGCACCAGAACATCGATGTCATCCGGCAGCATAAGACGTTGCTTCGGATTCAAGAGAATCCATGTGCGCAACAAGAGGTCTTCCCGGTAAACAGCCCCCCACCAGAGAGGATCATCGAAAAGAGGCGGCTCATCGCCGGCAAGACCGGCTATCAGTAAAACCGGTTCCGAAACCGGTCTGGAACCCGATGAATGCCGCCACAATCGGCCGGCTCTTTGGAGCACAAGGTCGATGGGCGCAAGATCGGTTGCGATCACGTCGAAGTCCAAGTCCAGGCTCTGTTCGGCCACTTGGGTGGCGATCAGGATTTTACGCCCTGCCCGATCGGCGTTCGGACCAAAAGCCGCTATGGCATGATCCTCCCGCTGTTGCCGCCCATCGGCCGGAAAACGGGCGTGAAAGAGTAATACTTCCGTTCCATCGGAGAGGAGCTTGCCTATTCTTTTGCCTGCTTTTTCGATAGGTGTCCCTTCGGGGAAAAGCCTGAACAAATCTTGCGCCCTTTGCACGGTATTGACCAGCGCCAAACCCAGACCGCCATTTATGAGTTGGCCTTCGATGGCCGTGCGCATGCTCATCAGGTCTGGCTGGGTTCCGACCAGCCGGAGTGTCAGGCGTCGCATCGGATCGGTCGCGAATCGTATCTGCCTTGCCTGGCCGGATTGGAAGACGGAAAGGCGAGGGTACGCTATCTCCTCTTCCGGCATTGCGCTATTCGTCACTTCCGCCAACTTTCTCCGAATTGAAGGTGGCAAGGTTGCCGAAAGAAGCACGACCGAAGATCCAAGAGCCATGAGCCAACGCAGAAGCTGGACCAAAAGCGTACCCGTATATGCGTCGTAGGCGTGAATCTCGTCGAAAATTACAACTCGGTTCGCAAGGCCCCATAAACGGACAAAGTTGTGACGAACCGGCAGAATCGGGAGTATGGCCTGGTCTACGGTTCCCACGCCGTATTCGGAAAGGAGCGCCCTTTTTTTGTGAGTGAACCATTCGCCTGCACGAATCTCACCGTCCGTTTCAGGGTCATGGATGCCGGAAAATCGTAAATTTTGAAAAGTATCGCTCAGCAGGGTGGCGCCATGCAATAGCTGCAAGTCTACCTTCCGTTCCGATCCTTCGTTGACCAAGAATTTGAGGACCCGCTGGAACATAGCGTTACCGGTCGCCTTGGTCGGCAGTGCCACATATAGGCCCCGGTGCCCGAAGCGCCGCTGCAATTCGAGATGGGCAAACAGGGCCGCTTCGGTTTTGCCTTCCCCCATGGGTGCTTCCACCAACAAAATCGAGGGCTCCTTCAATAAGGGCAACGTGTCGGATACAGCCTGCTGCAATGGCCTGGGGGAAAAGCCAAAGACATTTTCGTAACTCTTTTGCCCGGTTGCAAGCGGCGTTCTACGATTCCAACCGATCAGATCCAACGCCTGTTCAGCCCTAATCCTGCGATTTTGAAACCAACCGCGCATATCTTCGGTATCGTGGGGCGTTCCATAGGGAAACCACTCTTCATTGGAGCCGATCCAGTCGGCAAAGCTGGTTAGTCCGGCCAGCAGCATGAAGTCGGGGCCAGTAAGCGTTTTTTTGGTCGGGGGGGCCACCGGGCTGAAGAGCGCAAGCAATGCTTCAATGAGGCACTGGCGTGCCTTGCCCCACTCTTTTTTTCCAAGGGCGCGACGATCACCTTCCAGATCCTGGCGTTTAGATGGAGATATGCGCGCGCCATGATGGCATCCAACCGCATCGGCGACCAACTCAGCCAGATCCTCCGGCCAGTCAATTTTGAGCAAGAACTCCGTCAAAGCGATCTGACTGACAAAGCCGTGTCCAATATTCATGTTTGGGATTGGTCCGGTATCCAATCCCGAAAGATTCTTCCACTTACACTGAAAACCCGGGCAAGCTTTTCCAAGGTCGTGGCAAGCCATGACAACCAAGAGCCATGGACGCGCCTTTTCCCAATTCATGTCCAAAATAGCGGCCATTCTATGCCGGGTTTTTGGTGGTTCCCTTTCTAAAATGGCATCCGAAACAGCGGCAACGTCCAGCATATGCAGGATGAGAGGATGCCAAGCACCGCCAGCGTCAGTGCCCGTTTCTGCTTTTGCCCATAGATTAGCTAGTGTCCATCCAGAAATACCGTTAATTTCCTCACCTGCTCCGGAAAAATTCTGGTGGGGTACAACACCAAGCGGAATTTGAAGCATTTTGATGAGCGTCACCAAAAAATTATTCCAAA
>Ga0068713_1003552_pt1 | contig 13357 bp, 7 predicted proteins | sample MTBAKSrepl2MetaG_FD_62223 | JGI IMG/M metagenome (GOLD analysis project Ga0068713, IMG submission 62223) | Enrichment culture microbial communities om Arthur Kill intertidal strait, New Jersey, USA, that are MTBE-degrading - MTBE-AKS2 (Arthur... | ecosystem: Environmental > Aquatic > Marine >...
CAAGAAAAAGAATCAAATCCAAGACGGACACATTCTATACGAAAATCCAGGGAAGTAAATTCACATATGGGGTCTCCGCTCAACCGCCATGGGGGGGTCCGGTGGTCACCGGCGGTGACAGCATCATATCGGAAATGGACAGCAAGCCATTTGCTGCGAAATGTATGGCTGATATAGTCCCCTTGCTAACCCTTGACGGGCGTGGGGTGGCTCCTGACGACATCGAGGATTGTGCTACAGTCATGAGATATTATATCGAGCTACTTGGCGACATAGATTTCGTGTGTTCTTTAGCAGTTGATTGCGGATTACTATATAGTGTCCGTCCGGAAATGCCCTTGGGCTGGGTGGCGGCGCGGCGGGCCGGCGCGCCCATCTCACTATCATACTGTTTCAAGTGATTGTTACACTCATTCCAATGCTCGTTATTGGTTATATCTCATAACTGGGCGTTTTCTGCAAACACTTACCCTCTCGTCATCTCTTTGTACACCTAATAGACGTGAGACTCTATACACATAAAGCCGCTAATGGGTCCTTCTTCTTCAGTCTCCTTCGCTCTTTCTCAAGAAGGATGTTCCCAAGAACATGTAGATTCCTTCCAAGTATCGCCATGGCTACGTAACGTTCGTAACCCCTAGCCCCTTTGTCACGACAAACCTTCATACCGTTCCCGGCGGTCAAAGCGTGAATCCCAGACTCTATCCCTGAATGCCACTTCCGAACCTTCCGAAACTCCTGCCCACCCTCACGAACCTGCTCTGTCTCATTACGCTTACCTTTCTTCGGCAGTACCACCAGGTCGATAAACTCGGACAACTCCTTAAAATTATTGGGGGTCCAAAACCCTTTGTCAAAACTCGCCGCCCGAATCTGCCCCTCGTAACGCTCTTGGAGCTTTCGCATCACCTCCGTGATGATCTTTTCATCGGTAAATCCGATCCCAAGCACTTGGTCATGGATGATAAATCCGGCACTATCCTGAATGACCAGCACCCGATGGCCGAATTCAATGGGCTGAGGGGTCTTACCACGGTTGATTAGTTCCGTGTCCGGTTCAAACAGGCTGAAGACCTTGTCGGGATTAGGGATGTTTTCCCCCTCCAGTATTCGACGGCGGGCAAGTTCGCACACATATTCCGTCCCACCAATAAAATACTGCAATTCAGATAGATGATTCTTCCAGTAATCAGAAAGAATCAAACCTTCTGCTCTCATCTTCCGATTCAGTTCAATAGTTGTTGCAATCGCTTTTTCTCGAATCTTATCACTATGCTCGATCATGATATTATAGAGCTTCTTCAGTCTCTCATCCCTATTAGATGCACGGCTTCTGGCCACTCTTGTGATTTTGTTCCTTACAATCCGGGCCTCACGTTTCAAATAGTCGTGTTTACGCCAACCTGGAATTTCAAACTTGCTGGCAACCTTGGTGATGATGTCTATCATCTTCGAAATACCATCATAAAGAAGGTTAGTATCCGTAGGGTGATGGATGTTCTTCTTGAGAACAAAGCTATCTCCCCTAACCTTCTTGAGAGGCTCTTTCACAAGATTGTGCCCGATCCCCACAATGATATCCTTGATCGCTCTGACGGTTGCGGGGTCCAGCAAATCCAGGTTCTCGTGAATAGTAGATCGACTGTACTTCTTTTGATCCCAATCCGAGAGCCCCAACATTTCTCGCAGCTTGCGATGGTTACTGGCCAGATCCGCCAGTTGGTCGAAATCCATATCACAGCCCAATCGGACTGCTGCAAGTACCAGAGCCTCCCAGTAACTCATCCCGATGCAGCCGCAATTCATCTTGCCTGCGGACTCGAAATCACGTTGGATCAGCAACAGTATCTGTACGAGCTCCTCTTTACATGAAACGTACAAATGCTGCAGTGCCATAAGGATTGGAACAAGTTCGTGTCGAGAGCTTATGTCGAACACGATATCGCCTATCTCAACGGTACGCAAAGTCATCTGCGGGATGAACCGATAACGCATGATTCCCTCCTTCTTCGAAAGTTCGCTTCCTTTCCGAGAAAAGTCCGATGGAAGCATCTGTAACCGCCTGATTTTACATGGTGGCCCCATAGCACAGAAAGGAAACATTCGCAAGGCTTTTCTCGCGCATTCCGCTGCTATTTCAGCTTCATAGGCTTAACCGGACGGACACTATATAGGTATCTGCCTGGAGGTGAATCTACTAAGCGAAAAGCAATTAGTCGTCGTGAATATATGGACAAAATAGTCCATGCTTTCTCTAAGGTCGATAAAAACCGCTTCTATGATCTTATAAGGAAATCTGAAGACACCGCGGCGACGCAATACAAAGACTACTCATATATTGCTGCTGCTGAATGGTGGAAACAGTTAGGTGAATTAGGAGAAGCCAAAAGATGCTTGAAAAGAGAAGAGGATATTATTAAGCTTCTTGGCCAAGAACATACATCATATTATGTTGAGTTGGCTATATCATATAAGGATGTAGATGAGCAGTATAGTTATAGATTATTCAAGAAAGCCTACAAAATGGCCAAAGGCAAGTCTGATAAAGGAGAGGAAGCTAAGGAAGTGCTGGACAATTTTATGATGCTTTTTCGGATGGATGCGAAGAAGGCGACTAAGGTACTTTCTAAGTGGTTTTAGTGTAGAAAATGGCGCTGGGTTCAGGCCGGTGGTTGCCACCGATCCTATGCGTTGCGAGATAGCTTGCGGGAGAAGCAATACGTATAGCCCAGTGCCAGATGGAGAGCGGTGCAAAGGAGAGCTTTCTTTTCTTCCAGGATTTTTGCAATATAGAGAATTTACGACTGTGCTCCATTCTCATCGACCACTATTGAAACATCGAGATTCTTTCTCTGACGGGTAGTATTTTCTGGTGAGTAGTCGTCTGGCTGTCAATGGGACAGTAGATGAAACAGAAGTTTTGAAGTAAAATCAGCAAGAGAGTGATGTTGTAGATTACAAATGGTCATATGAGCCGAACTATGATTTCCGATGAGTATAATTTTAGAATTTCGCAAGTCCCTGATTGCACCCACTATAAGTACGTTACAGCCTATGAGGGGTCCGTTCGCGAGCGTATTTTTCTTGGGTCAGAACATCTGCTTAGAATGGTGAGCAATTTCCTTCCTGGGGAGCTCACAGTCGCATTTCGATTTCTCTATGACCCCAAAATTGTCTTTTCCCCTCAGGACCGGATGCGTTTGACTATCCATGTGGGGACCACGGATGCACTGGGGCGTGGCGTTGTCGATGGGATAATCTGCCATGGTCCAATTGCAGATTTCTACTCGATCGAACCAACCGAGAGTCTCTTGGAAGACTGGAGTATATTTCAAAACGCAACAGAGATCATTCGTCTGGAAGAAGGGATCACTCCCTCAAGCCCGCCTGGCCTTGATATCAGGAGAATGAATGTTCTCATACCAGAGATCTACTACTGTGCACATCCTTTCAAACCAAGAACTGACAATGATTTTCTGATGTTTGAGAAGACGTGTTCCGGGTTGAGTGAGAGGGCCCTTTTGGAGATTGTTGTTCGCCCCACATCGCAAGAAAAGGAACTTGATGCCCAATACAGAGAAATCATCAAACTCATGGCAGTTAACAGCTTCAGGAGCGACGACTACATCATCGATGCCGGGCAATTGGACCCTTTCAAGAATCTATATGAGGAGAATCCGGCTGAGATTACCGAAACCAAACCCAAAGACCCTATGGCGGATGAGTTCTTGAGAGCGAATCGCGAGTTCCATCGCATCCTGCGTAGACCGCAGCTTGAATTCAACGTGAGGGTTTGGGCAGAAAAGCAAGAGACCGCGCATCTTCTGGCATCTACCGCAGGCGAGTGTGCCTTTGAAGAAGGGACTTATAGGCTTCTCGACTATGGCAGAGAGAGCCGGTGGTTCGGCGAAGCCTTGGAGGCGAGCAGAGAGTTTTCGCCGTTTCTCGGGGCTCAGTATCGAGAGATCTGGGACCGGTATGAAGCACAGGGGCTTTCTCGACTTGCTCATATGACGTCGGTGGAAGAGTTCAAGGGTATGTTTCGGCTGCCTGTGGCCGGATACAGCTCCCTGAGCTGTCTTTGGAAGTCCACCGATTACCATCGAAAAACGCAAGACCGAGGCGGGCTTCTCATCGGGCATGCAATGGGAACGGCAGACGCTTCGAAACCTGTGGAACCGCCAGATACGCCTCTTACGAGCTATCTGGATCTTTCTTACGAGGGTCCGATACCGGTCACAATGCCCTTGGACCTTCTCACGAAACACATGTTCGTGACGGGGGTACCGGGTTCGGGCAAGACCACTGCTGCGTTCAATCTCCTCGTACAGTTGTTTGGAAATAATATCCCGTTCCTGGTCATTGAACCGGGAAAGAGCGAATATCGGCATCTGAAAATGCTGCAAGGTCATCGGGACCCAAGAATCAGTCAACTGGCCAAAGAACTCAGGATCTATACCCCGGGAAAGGAAGCTGTTTCGCCGTTTCGGTTCAACCCCTTCATGCACCCGGAAGGCATCTCGACTGAAGAGCACATCGGCCAACTTCTGACGTGTTTCGAAGCATCGGTGCCCCTTGGAGGGCCCTTGCAAGCGCTGCTGGCGGAATCCTTGGAGGAGGTTTACAAGAGGCACGGGAGGAGAACCGCTAAGGAAAGAGAGGACGCCGATTTCCCCACCATGACCGACCTGGTGAACGCCGCACGTCGAATCATGGAGAAAAAGGGTTACAGCGGCGAGGTCCGCTCGAATCTATCTGCCGCCATCGAAGTGCGGCTGTCAAGTCTCACCCGCCTGAGCATGGGAAGGATCTTTCAGTGCCGAAAGAGCCACCCGTCGATCGTGCAGCTCCTTGAGCACCCCACTATCCTTGAGATCCAGAACCTGAACCCATACCAGTCTTGTCTTCTGATCTTGTTTGTGCTCTCCGCCATCTGGGAGGAAATACGTCTCGGCAGGCGGAGCGGAGCCGGGTTGAAGCACGTGACGGTGATCGAGGAGGCACATAACATAGTGGGCCGGACAGATCGCGCGCAGCCCTCCGAGGACTTCGCGGACCCCAAGGCTTACGCAGCGGAGTACATCGTTCGGATGCTCGCTGAGATCCGGGCGCTTGGTGAGGGGATCGTCATTGCTGATCAGCTTCCTTCCGCTGTGGCTTCTTCGGTTGTGAAAAATACGGGCACCAAGCTTGCCCACCGTCTGGTCAGCCTTGATGACAGGCAGGATCTTGGAGGGGCCATGCTGCTGCAAGGCCCCCAGTTTGAGGAAATCGCGCGGCTCGAACCAGGCCAGGCTTACTACTATACGGAAGGTCTCTATGTCCCCCGGCAGATAAAGGGGCTCAATGCCCACAGGCTTCTTGGTCTGACGAACAGACAGCCACCTGACAACCGGACACTCTCTTCGATCCTGGACAATGAGAGTTGGTTCGAGGAGGCGAAAAGGGAGCGTTACGGTTACCTCCTTGAGCTCTTGTCCGAAAATTATCGGTGTGTTGTTGCGGCTGTGGACAAGGCAGCGGGGCATTTGAAGATCTATCGGGAGGATTTCGATCAAATAGCAAGAGATATGGACAAGGGCGCAAGCTTCTCGAAAACCAAGTCTCTGCATTCAGACGTCGCCATGAGCAAAGAAGCATTGGAGGCTGCATGTGTCGATTTCACGGATTGTGTGAGGTCGATACCCAGAGATATACGGGAGCATCTTGATCCCGACCGGCTCTCAACCTATAAGAAACTTAAAGCCGCGGCCACCGACCTGATGACCAGCAGGGCTCCAAGACTGGAGGCCGATCTCGAATCGCTCAGGGCTGAAATCACCAACATCCTTTGAACTCAAGGAGGAGTGATGGGACCGAGGGAAATCAGGGAAGAGGATGCCACGGAGCGAAAGGATAATCTCAAAGAGAAAAGGGAAATGAAGAAAGGGGAAATGGATCGGACGGTGGAGGACAAGGAAACCATAAGCCACCTTGCCTCGCAGCTCGAGTTTCCAGGTTTTTCAGAAGCAGGGGAACAGATCAGGCACGAAGTCACATCAGCGGGAGAAACCACTGACAGGTCTTTCGAGCGTCAGGACAGAGAGGTGACGGACCAGGTTTTCACCCCCCAAAAGGAGCATGAGGAGGAACTCACGTCAAGAAGCGAAGGCGTAGCAAGAGACATCGAGAAGATTGCCAAGGTGCGCATAGTCACTGACAGTGCGCAAGCCGAGATAGATTCCGCCAAACAGGCGGCTGAACGAGGCAAGGATAAGGTCGATCGCCTTCGGGAGAGCCAGAGGGAGGATCGAGAGCAGGGGGAAAGGAACAGGAATGACCAAAAGGCACGCACGGAAGCGGCAAAAATAGAGTTTCATATGCCGTGATCAGCTGGGGAATATGATTTGGAGTTCCGAAAAGTCAATTTTTTGGAGAGTCCGAGCAAGCAGGATCGTCTCCAAACAACCATAATACCGACAGGATGCGCGTGAGCCAGGGGTTTGTATTGAGCATTCAGAGTTCCAGCTTACAGTACAAGGTTTCCGTTTCTCGACTTAAGTGCTTTTAGAAAGCCAAGGTAATGACTATCGCATCCAGGCAGATACTTTCAATACCACGGGTCGGCATGTTCGCCACGGTGCGCAACAGACGGGGGGTTGTCTCGGCAGTCGAGCCGTTTGACGGGGACGGCGGCCGGCTACATCTGGTTTACCTTGAATACAAGGACGACCAGTTCCCGCCCGAGGATCGGCTGTTGTGGGAATTGGAACCCCACAAGAACCTGCTGGAACCAACGGCCCTTCCTGTCTCCGCCGGAACCGACCCCATGCCGCCAGAAGACTTCGATGCGCTCTTGCGGGCCTCTCGATGGATTGCAGCTACCCCATACCTGGACCCGGACAGCGACGGTCCTCTCGATCGGTTGCCCATTTCGAGCCCGTTTCACGGGGCGGTGCAGGTGGAGGACTTTCAGCTTGTGCCCCTGCTCAAGGCCCTGCGGATGCCGCGGGTGAACCTACTCATTGCCGACGATGTGGGTCTTGGCAAGACCATTGAGGCAGGGTTGATCCTGAGCGAACTCCTACTGCGGCGCCGCATCCAGCGCGTGCTGGTCCTCACGCCGGCTTCTTTGAGACTCCAGTGGCGCGACGAAATGTGGGAAAAGTTCTCCCTTTCCTTCAATCTTGTTGACCGGGCCGAAACCCATCTGCTTCGCAAACGCCTCGGCATGGATGCAAATCCCTGGAGGTCTTTCAGCCGGATCATTTCCTCCTACCATTACCTGAGGCAGGATGATGTGCTCGATCAGTTCATGGCGGCCTGCCGCACGCCCGAGGGCTCGCCGCACTTGCCCTGGGACCTTCTCATCGTTGACGAGTGCCACAACCTGATGCCCTCGGCCTTCGGGGACGACAGCGACCTTTGCCGGATGTTGCGCCTGTTGGCACCTCAGTTCGAGCACCGCATTTTCCTGAGCGCGACCCCGCACAATGGCCACACCCAGTGTTTTACGGGGCTTCTGGAGATCTTGGACCCGGTTCGGTTCAGCAAGACCGACGAGTTCAAACCTGCTGAAAGAAGGCGCGTTCAGCACGTTGTGTTGCGCCGGCTCAAGCGAGAAATCAATGCACGCACGTCACCTGCGAAGTTCTGTGACCGTTTTCGCCCTCAGGCATTGCCGCTGCCGCTCACAGAACATGAGGTGGCATTGAGCAAGGCATTCGACACCTTTCGCACGGCCATAAGAAAACTGATGGGAAGTGGTGCGCGCCATCGGCGCCGGGCAGGCAACTTCGCCGTGGAAGTCCTGGGCAAGCGCCTCCTGAGCTGCCCCATAGCTTTTGCCGAATCGTGGCGACGGTGCAAGGAAGGTCTTACCGAAGAACATGTTGCTGCAGAGGCCGAAGTGGAAGCAGTTCGAAGGAGTCTGCAAAAGGACACAGGAGACGACCGGGAAACCCAGACCCGAGAGTCCACAGCCTCCGGTGTGGTCGGTGCCTGGCTCAAAACGTTCGAGACGGATTTGGTGGGTGAGATCACCGCGTTGGACGAGGCGCTTTCGCACCTTGGGATCGAGCTTGCTACGGACGACATTGTCGGGCAGACGCCGCTTTCCGACGCGCGTTTCGATGCGTTGGCGGCTCTCGTGGAAAAGCTCCTGACTTGTGACGGCGCGTTTCGCGACGATGAGCGTCTCGTTGTCTTCACCGAATACAAGACAACCCTGGACTACCTCATTCGCCGGCTGCGCGAGTGCTACCCGGCTGAAAGGATTTTGACTCTTTTCGGTGGAATGGACGAGATCGAACGCGATTTGGTCAAGCAGGCGTTCAATGACCCGGCCCACCCCGCGTGGATTCTCCTGGCCACCGATGCCGCAGCAGAAGGACTCAACCTCCAGCGCACCGCACGCTACGTGATGCACTACGATTGCCCCTGGAACCCCTCTCGACTCGAACAACGAAACGGCCGTCTCGACCGTCACGGCCAGGCCCGCGATGTCTCCGTGTATCACTTCGTGAGCGACCAGGACCAAGACCTGCGCTTTCTCTCCTATGTGATCGTGTGATCGCAAAGGCTCACCATATTCGGGAGGACCTGGGCTCTTCCAATGAAATCTTCGACGAGGCCGCCTACCGGCGTCTCATCGAGGGCGAGAGCCTTGCCCAGGTCCAGGCCGATCTCGAAAGGTGCGTGAATGCGGCGCAAGGCCGCGCAGTCATGGAGGCCGACCGTACAACCGACACCAGCGGGGAACGGGGCGACGCTGCCGTACAGTTGAAGGCCCTGGCTGCGGAAATCGACCTCGATCCCGAGTCCCTTCGGGACACCCTGGAAGCGGCCATGGCCATTCACGCCGGAAGGCCCCAGCTCGACTGCATGGACCAGGGGTCAACGTGCAAAGTGCTCAATCCTTCCCTACCAGGTTGGAGCGAGGTCATCGACGACTCGCTCAGACGCGGCACAGGCCAGGGGAGTCGCGGGCCGATCCCGCGCCTGGCCTTCAGCCCCGAGCCGTTCGTCCAAGAAGTGGGAGACCGCGTCGTCTTTTGCCCCCGAGCGGATGTCATCCTCATGCACCTGTCCCACCCCATGTTCCAGCGCGCTCTGACCGCACTGACCCGGCGCCGTTTTCCTGGCACCAGCGAAGCGGTTTCCCGCTGGACGGTGCGTCTCGGCGCAGTGCCGGAAGGAGCCGAGGCTCTCGTTTTGCTCAGTATCGAGGAGCTGGCCATCAACGAGCTGCGGGGAACCTTCCATCACTGGGTACGCACGCTCGTGTTTCCTATACTGAAGGGGAGGCTGGGCCCGCCCCTCACCCATCGACCCGCCCTGGAAATGCGGTATGCCGAGGCCACCTCCCGTAACGAAGATCAGGAGCGCGCACGGGAACTGATCGAGGATGTGGAGCCGGATCTCAAGCGGTATCTGGCTGAACATACCGCGCGCCTTACCACGAGTCTGCGCCGTCAACTTGAAGATGTCGGCAAGGCAGCGCGCGCAGGAGGAGGAGCGGTATCGCAGCCGCCAGGGGGAAGTCTGCAGTCTCATTGCCGAGAACACGCTGGCCAAGCTCGAACGTGAGATCTTCAAGCTCAAACAGCAACGCCAGCAAAGGATGCTCTTTGACGAGGAACGACAATTGGAGGCCATCGACCGTTCGATCCAGGAAAAGAAAGACGAGATCACAAGGCGCACACGGCACTAGGAAGAGGTACGGGAGCAGCTCGAACACGAACGCGAAAGGATCCTAAGACGCCTCTTGCCCAAACGGCACGCCATGTCCGGAACCGCACAGGTCTTTCCGGTCTGCCTGGAAGTCCAACTGCCCGGAGGTTTCTCGTGAGCACCGTGGATTTGACGGGTTGGGATCAGATGCGCCACGGCGGTCTTCTTCTCGACACCCCGCGACTGCGCCAAATGGCGGATCACGTGCCCAAACCCCTGCCCGCCTTTTTCGAGCGTGAACTTCGTCGCCAGGCAACTGCCCTGCTCGAAGGAAGAGTAGATGCCTCCTCCTTTTCAGCCTGGGTCCTCGAAAACGTCTGTGGCTTCAACGCCGAGAACGGCACCTGGCAACGCGGCACACAGGTGGGGGCCCAATGGTCCCGTCGTGCCGTCACAGGCGAAGGGATCAAACCGCGACAGCTCTGGCGTGGGGCGGATAGGACACCAGGGGGCGGCCTGTTGCCTGTTTTTTTCGACAGCGAAAAACGGATCGGCATGGGACGGGGCCGTAAGACGGTCAGTCAGGTGCTCCAGTGGCTCCGGGCTGGTGATGAACGTCTGGCGATAGTCACCAACGGCCGGCAATGGCGACTCGTATTCGCGGGCCTCGACTTTGACGCGTGGTGCGAGTGGGACGTGGACTTATGGTTCGAGCAGGGCGCCTTGTCGCCCCAGGTCACCGCCTTGCGTACGCTTCTGTCTCCGCGTGCGTGGACCCCAGCCCGGCCCGACACAGCGCCGCCGCTTCTTCCGGCGGTCTTGGACAGCCGGAAAGGGCAGGCCGAGCTTTCCACCGTGCTCGGAGAACGTGTTCGGGAAGCGGTGGAACTGCTCGTCCAGGCTCACGGCGAAGTGCTCAAAGAAAAATGCTCCGAAGTGGATCCATCGGCCATATACCGGGCTGCGGTCAGAGTGGTGATGCGGCTGGTGGTCGTGCTCTTTGCCGAGTCCCGCGAGCTTTTGCCCTGCAACAACGCCCTCTATCACAACGCATATGGCCTCACCGGCCTTCTGGAAGCCCTGGGAAAGGTCGCGGTGCGGGGTACCAACCGCCTTTCCCGTTCGTGGAATGCCTGGCCTCGGGTACTGGCCCTTTTTCGACTGGTGTATCTGGGTTCTCACCACCAGGAGTTGGCCGTGCCCGCTTACGACGGGGAGCTTTTCGCTTCCGGCGATGCGCAGGCTGTAGACGGACTGGTCCGCGCACTGGCGGTCTTTGAAAACGCCTGCTTCGAGCGCGAGCTCATATGCGATCGCGATGTCCTTCGCGTGCTCGAGCTCATCACACGCACCAGGATCAAGGTGCGGCAGGGCCGCACAAGCACCTGGGTGCCTGCGCCTGTCGATTTCTCCGATCTATCCAGCGAATACATCGGCATCCTCTACGAGGGCCTTCTCGATTTTGAACTCAAGACGGCTCCGGCCGGAGACCCCATAGTGTTTCTCTCCGTCGGCAACCAGCCTGTCCTGCCCTTACCAAGACTCGAAGCCATGGATGATCGCGCCCTTGCCAACCTGCTTGAAAAGATGAAGGAGACCAGCAGGGAAGACGGGGAAGCGCAAACGGACGAGATAGAAGAACCACAGGAATCAGACGAGACCCCGGACGCCCAGGAAGCAGATGATATCGATGAGGATTTGAAAGGCGGAACGGTAGAAGAAGATACTGCGAGCACGGAAGACGAACGGTACACGACTCGCACGCGCGCGGAAAAATGGGCGAGGTGCGCCGTCGAAGCGGGAAAGCTCGTGAAAAAGCCCAAGGGCAGGATGACTCCCGAAAAGAGGCTTGTTTACGAAGAAACCGTTGGAGTCAAGGCGCGAAGACTCGTCAGCCGGGTGGTGCTTCCCGGTGAGTGGTACCTGGTGCGCTGGGGCGGTACGCGAAAAGGGGCAGGCACCTTTTACACGCGCCCGGGGCTCGCTGTGCCGACCGTACAACGCACCTTGCGGCCTCTTTGCTATGAGGAGTTAGGAACGAGGAGTAACAACGCCCCCCTTGAACCTCATTCCTCATTCCTCGTTCCTAAAAAACCCGAAGACATCCTCGCGCTCAAGGTCTGTGACCCGGCCTGCGGCTCGGGGACCTTTCCTGTGGCAGCACTGCGCTTCTTGACCGATGCGCTTTACGCCTCCCTCCATCACCACGGGCGCATCCGGGACGATGGCGATCGCGCCGTGGTGGCGCTTCTCATGGGAATGGATGACACCGAGGAACGGATAAGCCACGAGCTTTTGCCCTGCCGTCCGGATGACGCGCCTTTCGAGCCGCGGCTCAGGGCCGTTCTTCGTCGTCACGTGGTCGAGCGCTGCCTCTACGGCGTGGATCTCGATCCCTTGGCCGCTGAGCTTTGCAGGCTTTCCCTCTGGATCGAGACCATGGACCGCGACCTGCCTTTTTCCTTCTTGGACCACAAGATCAAGTGCGGCAACAGCCTCGTCGGTGCCTGGTTCGATCAATTTCAGCACTATCCGGTGATGGCCTGGAAGAACCGTGAGGGGGGAGACAAGAATCACGAAAATGGAATTCACTTCAAGAAGGAGGAACGTACAAAGGCGATAAAGGCATTCGTCAGGAACAGACTCAAACACGATCTGCGAGTTTTTCTGTCCGGCCGCACGCTTTTTGACGAAGACTTGCAGGAAAAAGCCGCTTCCGTGCATACCGAGGCCCTGGCTACTTTATCCCGTCTCCACGACCTTCCGGTGCACGACAGCGCGCGGCGGGCACGCATCTACCAGGAAGAGCTTGTGGGCTCCGAGGCTTACAGGGCCTTGAAAAGGGCCATGGACCTCTGGTGCGCCTGCTGGTTCTGGCCGGCCGACGACCTCGAACACGCACCGCTTCCCGCAACCTTTCACGATCCGCCTGTCGAGACTGCTGCCGTGGGCGAGCGCATTGCCGCCTCAAGAAGGTTTTTCCACTGGGAGCTGGAGTTTCCGGACGTCTTCCGGAAGGAGAGTTCGGGTTTTGATGCGGTGTTGGGCAATCCTCCGTGGGAAACCCTTCAACCCAGCTCGAAGGAGTTCTTTTCCAATATAGATCCCCTCTTCCGCACGTATGGCAAGCAAGAGGCGTTAGGTTTCCAGACGAGCTATTTCACAGGTGTTGAAATTGAGCGTTCTTGGCTCGAATATAACGCCAGTTTCGCAAACGATTCGAACCGGATGAAGTCTGCCGCTTTCCCATTCGGGGACCCCGAGGAAACAGAGAAGAGCCTCGACCGCTTCTCAATTGTAGGTGGCAAGAAGAACGATGAGTTTCACTACCGTTGGCGCCTTGCGCGGGCGAAAAGTCGAGGTTACTCGTCCCAAAGTCACCCATTCCGTTATCGAGGTGAAGGAAAAGCTTACACCTATAAGCTTTTTCTTGAGCAGGCTCATGCGCTGCTACGCAACGGCGGGCGTCTTGGCTTCATCGTGCCTTCAGGCCTGTATTCCGACTACGGAACAGGAAGTCTCCGCGGGCTTTTTCTCGACCATTGTCGTTGGGATTGGCTCTTCGGGTTTGAAAACAGGGATAAGGTCTTTCACTCGGCTTTGGCCAAAGTACAGACGCGCTAGGTGCGTAGCGCAATACGTCGAGCAGTGACTCGAGCGGCTCACCTTCGAAATAGGTCAAGTCAGCGTCGCAGAATGAGTTGTT
>Ga0068713_1003555_pt1 | contig 13352 bp, 14 predicted proteins | sample MTBAKSrepl2MetaG_FD_62223 | JGI IMG/M metagenome (GOLD analysis project Ga0068713, IMG submission 62223) | Enrichment culture microbial communities om Arthur Kill intertidal strait, New Jersey, USA, that are MTBE-degrading - MTBE-AKS2 (Arthur... | ecosystem: Environmental > Aquatic > Marine >...
TTATGACCTGTTTCTCTCACGCCTTGCAGAGATCCTGCCTCTCTATCCCTTTCTGGATGATTACTACTATTTTGCTCTCATGCGCCAGCAGGCTGACCGGGAGAACCATTCCTACCTTATCACATACAGGGATTTCTTTGAACTCGTTGGTGAAGAGGACCTCTATAAAGAGCTGCTTTTCTGTTATACTGAAGCCCTTGCCCGGTCCGGAAGGGAAGAAGAGTCTCTCCGCGAGGCTGCATCACTCTACCGAAGACGGCTCCCCGAAGCCCGGGCATCAGCTCTGGGACAGCTGATCATCACTCTCATCCAAAAAGAGGGTCCTCCCCTCCGCGGGCCTGAGTGGGAGATTCTGCCCCGGCTGCCGCTCAGCCCGGCAAAAATCAGGGCCTATCTGAAAGCACACTTTGAAGACTCCCGCTTCTGGTGGGAGACTGCCTCCCGGTTTCTTTCAAAACCGGAGCTGCAGGCCCTGGGCGGAGAAAAGAACGGCTATATCCTGGCCCGCCGCTTCAAGGGAGCCTCTCCTGCCGAAGAAACGCGACTTCTCCTCGCAAGCCGTCTGGATGACCCGGAGTTGAAATACCCTTCTCCCCTGGCCCGTCTCTACATCTCTCTCTTTCCCCATGACCCCCGGTGTTTTGTCTTTTTTCAACAGCTGGATGAGGAGGCTGCCGGAGAAGAGGCCCGTCGGCTTTTCAAAGTCCTTCTTGAAGAACGCCGTTATGATCTCCTGAGACAGTGGCTTTCCACCTGGAACCGCGAAGAAAGGGCCTTCCAACCTGAGGAGAGAGCACGTTTCCTCTACTGGGAAACCGTATTGGGCATGGAACATGATGATCTGACACCCGGGGGCAGACAAGCTCTCATGGAGTGCTGCCGTCTGGCACCCCTTTCATACTATCACATCAAAGCCGCCATGCGTCTGAACCTTTCTCCTTTGGACCCCCGCATCTTTTCCCCGCATATCAAGCGTGGCCGGGCAGCCCCTGAAATGAGGTCTCTTCTCAGAGCCCTGGACAGTTATGACGACAGAGAAGGGATCCGGATGATCCAGCTCTCCCTGGACAATGACCACTTCTTTGATAATCTTCCGTTGTTCATGGATCTTTATACACAGTATCAGGATTTTGACTGGATGATCCTGAGTGCACGCTATCTCTGGAAGACGGAAGGTCCTTCAAAGGATCTTCTTCCTTACCTTTATCCCCGGGGATACCGGGAGGAAGTGCGTCTTCACAGTGTCCTGCCCGCTGAACAATCCCCTCTGGTCTACGCGGTCATCCATCAGGAGAGCCGCTTTTCTCCGGCAGCTGTCTCACGGGCGGGAGCACGCGGCCTCATGCAGCTCATGCCATCCACATTCAACGCCCTGGCCGGAACGGGAGAGAAACAGGATCCTTTCGATATCAGGGACAATATCACAGCGGGTACCACTTACCTCAAGAAGCTTTTCCATGGGTTCAAAGAGACCGAGTATGTACTGGCTGCCTACAATGCCGGGCCTCACCGTCTCCATCTTTGGGAGGAAGAATACGGGCCTCGGTCTCCCGAAGAATTTGCCGAACTCATCCCGTTCGCCGAGACAAGAGGCTATGTCTTCCGGGTCATCGCTCTGGAAGAGGTCTACAGGGCCTTAAGTCAGTGAAAGGAGAACCTTGAAATACCATTTCGACAGGATTATAAACCGCAGAGGAACAGACAGTGTAAAATGGGACGGCATGGAGAGTCTTTTCCCTGAAAATGACCTGCTCCCGCTCTGGGTAGCCGATATGGACTTTCCCTCTCCTCCCGAAGTGACCAGGGCCCTTGTCCGAAGAGCCCGTCATCCAGCCTACGGCTACACTCTCACTAGCGAGCACTATTATGACGCTGTCCGGAAGTGGCTCTTCAAACGATTTCAGTGGGACGTCTGTCAGGAGGATATTCTGACCACCCCCGGCATCGTCACCGCATTAGCCCTGTGCATAGAGGCCTTTACAGCCCCCGGGGATGAAGTCGTCATCCAGCCCCCGGTCTATCCCCCCTTCTTCTCCGTGGTCACTCAGGCCGGCAGACACCTCATCCTGAATCCCCTCCGCCAAACGGGGGAGACTTATCTCATGGACCTGGATGATCTCAAGGAAAAAATCTCTCCGAGGACGAAACTCCTTCTCCTCTGTTCTCCCCATAATCCCGTGGGACGGGTCTGGACCAGAGAGGAGCTCTGCGCTTTGGGCGAGCTCTGTGAAAGACAAGGGATCACAGTGATCTCCGATGAGATCCATGCCGACCTGGTCTTTCCCGGGCATACTCATACTCCCACAGCCCTAAGCCATCCCGGACTCCCCGGACGGACTGTCACTTGCACGGCCCCGAGCAAGACCTTTAACATCCCCGGCCTCTACGGATCCAATATCATCATCTCCGACCGGGTTTTGAAAGAAGCCTACCAGGCGGTCCTGGAACGCTTTCATCTCTCTTCGCTCAATCTCTTTGCGCTGGAATCGGCTGTGGCTGCATATTCTTCGGGAGAACCCTGGCTTGAGAGCCTTCTTGACTACCTTTATAAGAATCTTTTCTATCTGAGAAACCACCTTCGCGCGATTCCCGGAGTGGAGTTTCCCGTTCTTCCCCAGGGGACCACACTGGCATGGATAAGTTTCAAACCCTGGCTGAAAAGAGGGCTGGATTATAGAGATCTGGTCATCCGCAGGGCCGGGATAGCCCTGAATGACGGATCAGACTTCGGCGAAGAAGGGTCGGGATACATGCGGCTGAACTTTGCCTGTCCAAGGCCTCTTCTCAAGCAGGCCATGGACCGCCTGGAAGATGCCTCCCGTCTCTTTTGGCCGGAATAGGATTACTCTTTTTTCTTCCCTCCGTCGATGATCTTCTGAGCCTCTTCGGCTTTTTTGACGATCCACCGTCCGATATTGAGAGCAGCGCGCGGTGTCAGGGCGACCTTGGCCACGACTTCGCGGATCACATCGGCGTTTTCTTCAAAATCCAGAGGCCTCTCATTCCCGAAAAGATGATGCTCGATATGTTCTATCTCCAGGGAAGTGGGCATGGACTTCCTGTCGAAATAGAGGTTCAGCGTCAGCAGTCCGTCAGGGGAGATCCCTCCGAAGATCCCGTTGATCACAGGGGTCACGTCAAATTCCTCAAGATTTTTGTATGAGATCTTCAGCTTCTTTCCTTCTTCCATCATCCCTCCTTAAAGTGTGACTTTCCCTCTGAAGGAGTCTTCTTCGGGAAATCCGTGTTGACATCAAGTCAATTTAACATAAAATCTATGTATCGTGAAGGAGGAGTCATGAAAAGTGCTTTTTTTATCCGTATGTTCCCAAAAGAGACCCCTATTCAACTGCTCATCGAACACGCTGCTATATTGGAGGAGATCAGCAGGCTTATCAAACCTCTCATGCAAGCTTACTTTAACAATGAGGATATTTATGACAGGATGAAGTTCATCTCAAAACGGGAGAGTGACGCCGACGAGATCAAGTTCCAGATCAGAAGGATGCTCTCTCAAAGTGTCCGGACTCCTTTTGCTGTGAAAGATATCCTGGATTACCTTCATCTTCAGGATTCTCTCATAGACCGTTTTGAAGATGTGGCAAAAAAACTCTCCCTGAATACAGTGGAAGGGCTGGATGACTATATTAAAGACAAGGTCATGGAACTTGTGGACCAGGTGATCCAGTCCATCGATTATCTGGAGGATATGATCCGGGAAGTCCGGCATGTCATCAGCTACTCTTTCGCCTCCAAGCTTCTCAAAAAGGAAGCCCATAATTATGTCCAGATCGAAGATATCGAAAACAGGGTCGACGACCTTTCCATTGAGATCGGGAAGTGGATCTATTCCAAAAAGAAAGAGATGAACCCCATGGATCTTATCTTTTTTCGCGAGACAGTCCTCATCCTGGTCCACATCACCGACAGAGCGGAAAATACCGCAGAGCTTTTAAAAGCCTTTTTGAAGTAAAGGAGATGATATGACAGTTCTCATCATTGCAGCGGTTATCGGATTTGTCATGTCCATGGCCATCGGGGCCAATGACGTCGCAAACTCCATGGCCACCGCTGTGGGTGCAAAAGCCATCACCATCAAACAGGCGGTGATCATTGCAGCCCTGCTCGAATTCACAGGAGCCTTCTTTTTCGGAAAGATGGTCACAGAGACTATCCGCAAGGGTATTGTGGACCCCTCTCTGATAAAAGAACCGAAGATCATGATCGCCGGAGCTTTTGCCGCTTTAGTGGCAGCTGCCATCTGGGTTTTTGTATCCACTTTTTTCGCCCTTCCCATCTCCACCACCCATTCCATCGTGGGGGGGATGGCCGGCTTCGGGATCGTGGCTGTGGGATGGCATGCCATCAATTGGGGAAAGATGCTTTTTATCGTCTCCAGCTGGTTTCTCTCTCCTCTTCTCGGGGGGATCCTGGCTTACCTCGTCTTCCGGTTTATCTCCTGGGCCATTCTTCACCGGGAGTTCCCGTTAAATGCCGCCAGGAAAGTCGGGCCCTTTCTTATAGGCATCACTGTCTTTATCGTCATGCTCATGTTTTTCTCCAAAGCGCTGCATATGGATATCAACAGTAAACCTCTCCTCTGGTCCTCTCTTTTCGGCTTCGGTGGAATGGCTGTGAGTTTCCTTATCCTTAAACGAGTCAAACCGAGAAACGATGAGTATAAAGCCGTGGAAGGGATCTTCCGCAGGATGCAGGTGGTGACCTCCTGCTATGTCTCCCTCTCCCACGGGGCCAACGATGTGGCCAACGCCATCGGGCCTCTGGCAGCCATCTATGCCGTAGTGACTACAGGGGTGGTGGGCGCTCAGGCGGGGATCCCGAAATATCTTTTAGGGCTGGGAGGCCTGGGGATCGCCCTTGGTGTCGCTGTTCTGGGATACCGTGTCATGCAGACTGTGGGGGATAACATCACTGAACTCAACAATACCCGGGGATTCTCAATCGACTTTTCCACAGCCACCACCGTCTTTCTTGCCTCAGTCTTCGGTCTCCCCGTCTCATCGAGTCACACGGTGGTGGGTTCCATCGTGGGAGTGGGCATGGCCAGAGGCCTGGAAGCCATCAACCTTGATATTATAAAGAAGATCGCCCTTTCCTGGCTCCTTACAGTCCCTTTGGCTGCCGGGACAGCGGCTCTTCTCTTCAAACTGTTTATCGGGTGGTTTTAAGTTGTGAGAAGCCGTTTACGGACCATCAAGCTTCCCCGGGACCAATGGGATCATTATGTCCTTGCACCTGGAGAAGAGAAACCTTCTGACCAGCTGCTTTCTTTCATTGAAGAGAAACAGTTTGTCATCGAATGTTGCTGCGGTAAAGGGGAATTCCTCGTGGAAGAAGCTGTCAAGTATCCCGGCAAACATTTTGTCGGGATCGATTATGCCTTTCCGGTAGTCCAGAGGGCTGTAAAAAGAGCGGCGGAACACGGACTGGACAATATCCGCTTTCTCCATGCGACCATGGAAAGATCCCTGGCTCTTATCCCGCGATCACCGCGCCTGGAACGCATCTATATCAATTTCTCCGACCCCTGGCCGAAGAAGCGTCATTGGAAACGGCGTGTCATTCAACAGGAGACTCTCCGCCTGGTACACCGTGTCATGGAGGAAGAGACCGTCCTCTATGTGGTTACCGATCACCCCGGATATAAAGAGTGGATCAGAGAGCAGCTCGACCGGGCATCTGATCTGTTCCAGCCGGTTGAAGAAGACTGGGCTGTGGACGCCATGGATGAGTTTCATGAGTCTGATTATATGATGAAAGGATTGGCCCGGGGGTACACGATTTCTTTTTTCCTTGCCCGCCGCGTGATTCCCGCCGGCCAGAAAGACTGAAGGAGGTCTTTATGGAATTTAAAAATGTCACTGTCCCTGCAAAAGCCAACATCTACGACCACGGCAAAGTCACGAGCCGTACACTTCTCTTCTCCGACGGAACCAAAAAGACACTGGGCATCATGATGCCGGGCCGTTACCATTTCAACACTTCATCTTCAGAACTCATGGAGATCCTGGGCGGTACAGCCCGTGTCTTAGTCCAGGGTGAGGATGACTGGGCAACGGTCTGTGAGGGAAAATCATTCACTGTCCCCGCAGATTCCCATTTCGATATCGAAGTTGTGGAACTTCTTGATTACTGCTGTTCCTATAACGTGTGAGCTCTTAAGGAGCGGGGCGTGGAGCCCCGCTCAACTCATCTTTGAGGCCTGAATTTCACAAGGGCGGAAAAACGAACATACTGATCATCGTAGGTTTTAACTTCATCTTCATATCCCAGGGTGGAATCGTAATATCCGCTTAATTCCAGAATAAAGGAATCGCTCAATTCCCAGCCGATGCCCCCTCCGAATTCCCAATAATCCTGATGCAAAAGATCATTATCCTTGTCAGTTGCCCTGATATACTCGCCTGAGACCATGAGATATGATGTATAACTCACGGGAAGCTGAGCCTTCACCCCCACGGGAAAGAGGTCAGTCCCCGTGGATGCGGCATACCCGGCATTGAGAGAAAAAAGAGCCTGATCATAATCGAAGGTCGCCAGGAGGTCAAAGCGGTAATAATCCGCTTTATAGTCACAAAAATAGTAGCCTCCCTGAAAGGCCAGGAGGGACTTGTAGAGACTGACTTTCCCTCCGATATGCCACTCATCCAGTTTCCACCCCTGATCGGCAAATTCGTAAGCGTCAAATCCTATTCCCGCCTGAAAAAGGGCCGCCGGGGCATAATAGAGTGAGAGTCCCACCATATTCATATCCGAATCCTCGTTCATAACAATTCCGATAGACGCATCTGCGCCTGTGAAGATAGATGTATCTCTCACGGTGAAATCGAAAGCAAAAAGAGAAGAGATAGCCGTAAACACGACAAAAAGGGTTAACCCGATCAATTTCTTCATACGATCCAACTCCTTTATTTTTAATAATCAATTTTAAGGGAAGGAGCAGGCTTTGACAACAAAAAATGCAAAACTTCCTGAGGTATTGCATAAGAAGGAAGAAACCTTATAATAGAAAAAAAAACAAGGGAAGGAAATTCTATGCAAAATGAAACAGTCAATCTCATGCTTAACAGAAAGTCCATACGATCCTTCACAGAACGGGACCCGTCAGAGGTGGAGATCGAGGTTCTTCTGGAAGCCGCCCGTCAGGCTCCTTTTGCCTATCAGGCGTATTCCATCCTCTTTCGAAAGGACAGGTCAAAAAACCCGTTTCATGCTCCCCTCACCTTTATTTTCTGCGCCGATCTTTACAAGATCGAACGGATGATGGAGATCAGGGGCTGGAAAAGAAGCATGAATGACCTCTTTACTCTCCTTCTTTCTTTTCAGGACGCCGCTTATGCAGCCCAGAACATGGTCATCGCTGCCGAAAGCCTTAAAATGGGCAGCTGTTATATCGGAGGCGCTCCCCTGGCTGCAAATGCCCTTCGTCAGGAGTTTGACCTGCCTCCTCATGTCTTTCCTCTGGTGGCTCTGGCCGTGGGATATCCCAAAGAGAATCCGCCGGTTCGCCCTCGTTTTCCCCGCTCCTTTACTGTAATCGAAGGGAAATACCCGCGCTGGAGTGACGAGGAGGTCTCGGCCGCCATGGATGTCATGGATCGGGGATATCTTGACCAGGACTACTATCGGAAAGCGGGTTTCATGATCCCCCTTGAGGAAGGAGCGGAAGAAACCTTTACATTCGACACCTATTCCTGGACAGAGCATATCTCACGAAAACTGGGACTTTGGGAATCCTCTCCTGACCGGATCAAAAAACTCTTCAGGGAAAGCGGTTTTTTTGTCGAAGAAAACAACAAAGAGGTTTAAAAGACAGAGAGTCCGCTGTAGGTGGTGAAACGATCCAGGGCTTCGATCCCCCGAAGAGAGTTTCCGCATGCATCCAGTTCAGGACCCCAGACAGCCAGTGAAAAATGGCCCGGCAAGACGGAGACGATCCCTCCTCCTACGCCGCTTTTTGAAGGAAGGCCCACGCGGTAAGCGAATTCACCCGACTCATTGTAAAGGCCTGAAGTCATCATCAGCGAATTGAGCCGTTTGGTGAGAGACGATGTGAGGACAGCTTCTCCTGTTCCCGGGTGCCGGCCTTTTGATGCAAGAAAAAGGAACGCCCGGGCCAGGCCGGTGCAAGTCATTGTTATGGCACAGTGCCTGAAATAGAGGTTTAATACCTCTTCCACAGCATGACGGATATTTCCGAAACTTTTTATAAAATGGGCCAGCGCGGCATTCCGGTCCCCCTTCTCTTCCTCAGAACAGGCCACCGCCTCATCGACTGTAACGCTTCCGGAACCGGCCAGTTCACTGATAAAAGTGAGGATCTCTTCCAAGGGTTTTGATAAGGAATCCAACAGAATATCAGTCACCACGAGAGCCCCGGCGTTAATAAAAGGGTTCCGGGGAAAGCCCTGTTCATGCTCCAGCTGGACAAGAGAATTGAAGGGATGTCCCGAAGGCTCACGTCCCACACGTGTCCATACCTTCTCCCCCTCCCGTTTCAGGGCGAGAGCCAGAGTAAAGACTTTTGATATACTCTGAATGGAGAAGGGGACATGGACGTCACCGCATGTAAAAAGGCCGCCGTCTACAGTGGCCAGCGCCATTCCGAAACGGTTGGGATCGACCTGTTTCAGAGCCGGAATGTAATCAGCTACTTTCCCCTGCCCTTTGAAGGCTTCTGTCTCCTGATAAACACGTTCCAAAAGGGACTGATAATCCATAAAAACCCTACCCGCTGTACCCTGTTCCTCTGTTAAAGATCATGGTGCCCTTGCGTTTCCCCGCGGTTCCGGTTTTCATCAGAGGACTTTTAAGGACCTCTTTGAACCCCCGGCTCACGGCAAAATGAACAGCCTCTTCATTCTCATCCGGAATAATGGCAAAGGCATCTTTCTCCGCCCACATGGCTTCCAACAGGGCTTTTCCGGCATGTCGATCAAGAGCCCCGATGGCCCCTGTGCCCAGGGCAGGCAGATAGTATCCATTGGCTTTCCCCTGTTCATCACGCGTGACACAGGCTCCGTCCATATAAGAAGAGAGAAATTCATGCCGCATTTCTCCCGTGATGGCAGCATCCATCTCCCTGATAAAATCGTGATCTCTTTTTCCGGCTCTCTCCACTTCCGGAGGAACGGAAAAATCTCCATCCTCAGCAGATAAAAAGGAGTAATACCCGGTCACCCGAAAACCCAGACGCTCATAGACAGGCTGTCCCATGGGAGTGGCGAAAAGACAGAGTTGCTCACAACCCTGGCTGGTCAGCAGATCCATACTCTTTTTTGTGAGGGCCGTTCCGATCCCCTTGTTTCGCCACTCTTCAAGGACGGCGATATTTCCTAGCCATCCGCTCTTTCCAAAGCAGAGGGTGTTGGCATAGCCTACCGGAGTTCCCTGGCAAAGAGCGATAAGAGGGGTAAAATAGGGACGTCCCAGGTGCAAGGCGAAGAGCTTATCGAGACGGACCTGCCAATTCTCCGGAAGGATGGGCTGGACATCTTCGATCCGGGGTTTCTGAAGCACATGGATGCTAATGGTCATTTTCTTTTCCCTTTCATGGCCTGAACGCAAAATAGACCGCTAAGATAAGACACAAAAAGGCCAGAATATGATTCACCCTGAAACCGCCGGTCTTGAAGAGAAGGACGGCTATGAGCATGAATACTGTGAGAGAGACCGCCTCCTGAAGGACTTTGAGCTGGACCAGACTGAACGGCCCTCCGTTCTCGATGAATCCCATCCGGTTTGCAGGGACCTGGAAAGAGTATTCGAAAAGCGCGACACTCCAGCTCAGAATGATGATCGCCGCCAGGCTGAGCTCAGAAAAAAAACGGATATTTTTTACCCTGAGATGGCCATACCACGCCAATGTCATAAAAACGTTGGAAACCGTTAGAAGAAGGAGGGTCATGACTGCTTTTCTTACCATAATATCCGTGAGAGGATAGCTCAACCATACGGAAAAGCAAGAATATTTGTCTCTCAGATCATAGGCGATGAACGATAACGGTTCAGAGTCTCAAGCCTCTCCTTAGTATGATCCACAATGGGACGGGGATATCCCTTTTTTGGCTGATGCGGATTATGAAGAACGTGAACTTCCAGGCCGTCAAGTTCCGGAATCCATTTTTTAATATAGTCACCACGGGGATCGAATCTTTTCTGCTGAAACCATGGGTTCATGATCCTGAAATAAGGAACGGCATCACACCCGGTGGAAGCTGCCCATTGCCAGTTGCCGTTATTGACACAAGGGTCATAATCGGTGAGCTGCGCAGCGAAGTAACGTTCTCCCTCTCTCCAATGGATATGAAGGTCCTTGATGAGAAAAGATGCAGCGACCATGCGGGTGCGGTTATGCATAAAACCCGTCTCATTCAGCTGACGCATCCCCGCATCCACCAGGGGAAAACCTGTCTCGCCCCGGCACCACTTTTGGAACTTCTCCCGTGGTTCATCCCAAAAAAGAGTATCGTAGCGGCTTTGGAAACTCTTTTGAAAGACATGGGGATAGTAATAGGCCACCTGGGTAAAGAAATCACGCCACAGGAGTTCCCACAGGTATGGGTCAGCTTCGCTGAGCCCATGCCGTGCCTCATGCCAGACTTCACGTACTGAAAGCGTTCCGAATTTGAGGTGAGCAGCAAGCCGGGATGTGGCATCCTGAGCGGGAAGGTCTCGATACGCTTTGTAATCATCCCTGGCAAGAAACGCTTTGAATCTCTCCAGGCCCCGTTTACGGCCTCCTTCATTCAGATTACTGCTTTTCAGCCCGTTCAAGCGGGACAGGAAAAAGCGGCCGGAAAATTCGTCAGAAGAAAATATCCCCTCATGGATTTTTTCCGGAGCAGGGACACCCAGTTGAAAGGCTTTCTTCTTAAAAGGAGTGAAGACCCGATAGGGTTCTCCTGAACCGGTGAGTATGCTCCCCGGTGGAAAAAGAAGACTCTGGTGAAGAGAGTTGAATTCAGCACCATGTTCTGCGCAGAGGGATTCCAGACGCTTTTCTCTTTCCCGGGCAAAAGGAGTATAGTCCTTCTGACAGAAGAGAGCCCTGATTTCATACACAGAAAGAAGACGGGCAAGAACTTCTTCAGAACGCCCCCTGATGACCGTCAACTTCCCCCCTTGCCGGGCCAGGCTTTGGGAGAGGTCTTCCAGAGATTCAAGCATAAATGAAAAGGCACGGGGGCTGAAGTATCTGTTTTCGTCCGTCTGGCGGGGATCCAGGATAAAGAGAGGGATGACCTCATGACACCGCCTGAGGGCTTCGTTCAGAGCCGGATTGTCTTCCAGCCTCAGGTCGCGGGTAAAAAGATAAAGGCCTTTTGGAATCTTCTCCATATTGAGAGCATACCTGATTTTCAGCCCGGGGGGAAGTCTGTAAACAATTTACATGAGTCATGTGTCATATAAAAAAAGTACTTTTGAAAGGAGTCATTATGGTCCGTATATTTTCGTTTCTGGCTCTTCTGGGCCTGGCCGCCTCAGCAGCATCCCCTTTTCCTCTCATGGATTCCCCGCCCCCCTCTTCTGAAGAGGCCCGTATTCTTCTTCCGGGAATTCTGAGCACGGGATTGTTCGAACGGGATTTCACCATCTCCCCTGAGGGAGATGAGATCTATTTTACCGTGATGGGACGCTCTTTTTCCGTCATTTTGGTCACACACAAGGTGAAAGGAAAATGGAGTGTTCCCGCTCCGGCTTCCTTTTCCGGTGAAAAAAAGTTTTTCGATGCTGAGCCGTGTCTCACGCCTGACGGCAAGCGGATCTATTTTCTCTCCACACGCCCCCTCCCCGGCGACCCTCTCCATCCGGGATGGGGATATGAGAACATCTGGATGGCTCAACGGACATCGGGAGGATGGAGTGATCCTCTCCCCCTGGGCCGGGAAGTGAATGACGGACGCAATGTCTTCTACCCCACATTCACCAGGGACGGCGTCCTCTACTATACAGCCTCGCCCCGCGGGGGAGAAAGAAAGTCGGATCTTTTCCGGGCTTTTCCGGATAAAGAGGGGTTTACAGCAGGGGAAAGACTCCCTGAGCCTCTGAACACATTGCCTCTTCAATTCAACAGTGCTGTGGATCCTCAGGGAAAATATCTTCTTTTCCTTGCTGCCGGAAGTGAAGAGAATCAGAATGCTTCGGATATCTGGGTCTCGTTCCGGAGAGACGATGACCGGTGGAGCAAACCCCAGAACCTGGGGCCTGGAGTTAATTTTCCCGGCGGGAATGCCCAGTCGGTCTCTGTCACCCCGGACGGCCGTTTTATCGTCTTTGCCATGACATACGGAGATCCGGGACTTCTTCCTGAAGAGATCACATACCAGTCATTACAGACATCAGCCGCTTCCCCCCGAAACGGCCTCTCCGACCTTTACTGGATCGATGCGGGCCTTCTGGACAACCTGAAAGAAAAAGCAGAGTGGTGACCCGCCTGCTTAACGGGGGGACAACCTGGCCTCTTCTTCCAGAAATTCGGTGACAAAGGCGATGACCCGGGGACAGACTTCATCAAAGAGGCCTGTTCTCCGGGCTTCCAGATACTGGTCCGGATCACTCATATCGATATCAATGATTCCCCGGCAACGGAGACTTCCGAAGCGCTCTTTTACGGCTTCTCCAAGAGACCTGACTTTTTCATAACACAGTTCCTTGTCATGGGCGAAATGAGCTCCCAGCACCATGACTCCCCCGGTAAAGGCCCCGCAGGCTTCCTGAAGACGTCCCATTCCTCCCCCGAAACCGGCACCCAGAAGTGCCAGTCTTTCTGGAGACCATCCCAGGGTCCTGGCCCAGGGGAGGATGACAGACTGACAGCAGTTATACGGGCCGCTGAACCTTTCCAGAGCCTCTTTCTTTTTTTCATTTTGTTTTTCCATTTTTCTCCTTTATGTTGTCCATGAGGATGATGGCTGCCACAGCCGCTGCTTCGATGACAGTCCGCCAGATCTTAGCCTCCTCGGGTATCCCGAAGAGTTCTCCCCAGGTGTTAGCTGACCAGTGGATCAATACAGCGCTCAAGACAGAACGCTGATAACGGTCATAAAACAGGATCATGAGAAAAGCATGGGGGAAAAAAGCTGCCACATAATTGATCAGAGGGCCGGCTCCGGCAGCAGCCACTCTGTGCTGATAACTTCCCTCCATAAAAAAGAGTGGGAGATGCCAGAGAGCCCAGAAAAAAGCACTGATAAAAGAGAGATGCCAAAAAGAGACTCTCTCTCTCACCATATCCGGCACAAGACCCCGCCAGGCAGGCTCCTCTGTAATCGGTCCGAAAAAGAGCATAAAGAGGAGGAAGGGAAAAAGCATTGTCGGGTTTTTCCAAT
>Ga0068713_1003557_pt1 | contig 13347 bp, 9 predicted proteins | sample MTBAKSrepl2MetaG_FD_62223 | JGI IMG/M metagenome (GOLD analysis project Ga0068713, IMG submission 62223) | Enrichment culture microbial communities om Arthur Kill intertidal strait, New Jersey, USA, that are MTBE-degrading - MTBE-AKS2 (Arthur... | ecosystem: Environmental > Aquatic > Marine >...
GAATTAAAATTTTTACCACTGATATTTGATCAAAAATCGCAATTCTTCCGGTATTGAATAAACAAAGCATTCCAACAACTATCAATAGATAACCTGGTAAATTTTCGGGACCATTAGTATAATACTCCCCAAAATTAGGACCACTGGTTAAGTTGAAAATAAGGATTAAATTTACCAGTGAATTATGAAAAAGTCAAGAAGAAAATTTACCAGTGCCTTTAAGGCCACAGTTGCAATTGAAGCGCTCAAGGAGCGTGAGACACTTGCGGAGTTATCTAAGCGGTTTGAAGTACATCCGACTATGATAAGTAAATGGAAGCAGGAGTTTTTAGAACGTTCTGCTATTGTTTTTGAGTCAAAATCTGAAGCTGAATCAGGAGTTGATCCGGATAAGCTGTATGCTAAGATCGGACAGCTTGAAATGGAGAATGACTTTTTAAAAAAAAGCTTCAAGAAGACCGGACTGTGAAACAGCGCAGGGATCTTATTGACAGGAAACATGATTTAAGTATTAAACAACAATGCGATGTTTTGTCTATTCATCGAAGTGGCCTGTATTATTCTCCCAGGGGAGAAAAGGCAGAGAATCTTAAAATTATGCGCATTATGGATGAACATTACTTAGAACATCCTACAGAAGGCGTTATTCGTATGCGGGATATGCTGTTAGCCATGGGCTTTGTGGTCAACCATAAGCGGGTTAGAAGACTGCTTCGCCTTATGGGACTAATGGCAATATATCCAAAGAAGAATCTGAGCAAATTGGGATTGAAAAAGTATATTCATCCCTATTTGCTGAAAGGTCTGGATATTAGCCGGCCCAACCAGGTTTGGGCCATCGATATCACATACATACCTATGAAGAATGGCTTTTTATATTTAACGGCCATTATTGACGTGTACAGCCGTTATATTGTGGGCTGGGGACTATCGAACACACTGGAGGCTGAAGCTTCGCTATCGGTTCTTAAACAGGCTATTAAAGACCATGGCAAGCCTGAGATAATAAACTCAGACCAGGGAAGCCAGTTTACCTGTGAACAGTGGGTTGAAAATTTAAAGAAAAATGACATTAAAATAAGCATGGATGGTAAGGGCCGGGCTATTGACAACATATTTATCGAAAGATTCTGGAGGTCCTTAAAATATGACCATGTATATATTTATCCGGCATCTGACGGAATTGAGTTATATCAGGGAATAAAGAAACATATTAATTATTACAATCACGAATTACCCCATCAAGGCATTGACCACAGGGTTCCGGTGAAGTTGTATAGATCAGTAGCATAAAATCAACAAAAAATGGAATTATCAACAAAAGGAAAAAGTACCAAAAAAGAAAAAGGTTTTAATAACCATAATAACTCTTCGTTTTACTTCGAGGTATTTCCGGTTACTAACATCCAAATGCATCATTATTATTATCTTTGTTTGTTTAAGTTAAAACCTGTCCTAAGAATGGGGGTAAGTAAAAATAATTTAAAAGTTACTAAAATGGAAACTAAAAATGAAAATTTGAATATTGAAAGTAGTAAATTTAAATTGAGACAATCTCAACAATGGGGCTTGATTATTTTGCGTATTATTTTAGGGTGGTATTTTCTTTATGAAGGACTGGTCAAATTAATGGATCCAGCATGGTCAGCTGAAGGTTTTCTTATAAATTCTCGTTCAATTCCATTCATATCAGATATGTTCCTGTGGATAGCTTCTCGACCTGCATTGATGGAATTTGTGGATTTCCTTAATGTTTGGGGTTTAATTTTAATTGGTTTAGGATTGTTGGTTGGTTTTTTAGCCCGCACAGCGGTATATGCTGCAATTCTGTTATTGTTTTTTTATTATATTGCTTACCTGCCATTAGACAAATTTACCTACGGTATACCTCGTGAAGGAAGTTATTTATTATTTAATAAGACTTTTATAGAATTGATTACCATGGTAATACTAGCTTTGTTCCCAAGCACTTTGAATATTGGGATTTGGAGTCTTTTAAAAAAAATAAAAATTCAAAAGCGGTTTTCGTTTAATAAACTAAAACCGAAGTTTAAGGATTTAAATGCTAAAGTTGAAAACCCGGGGAATAGACGAGAAATATTGAAACAGTTAGCTTTCCTTCCGTTTATAGGGGGTTTTGTTTGGGCTTTTGAAAGCAATAAAAAGTTTTTAAGTCAAACCGGAGTCGATGCCATTACTGGTGGTACCATTCAGCTTCAGAAAATGGAACTTACTGAACTTGAAGGGGAGATACCCCAGGGTACTTTAGGGGGAAGCAGGCCGGTTAGTCGTTTGATTATGGGGTGTAATTTGATTGGAGGTTGGGCACATAGCAGGGATTTAATTTATGCACCACAGCTTTTCAAAGCTTATAATTCAGAAAAAAAAGTTTTCGAAACTCTTATATTGGGAGAGAGGGCAGGAATTAATACAATGAATGTATGTACTCAGGATCAACTAGTTCTAATCAACAAATATAAGAAGTTGTTTGGAAGTAATCTCCAAACTATGTTACAGACCAGGATTCCCAGTAAAGAAGATCCATACAGCGATATTGCCAAAGCGATTGACAACGGAGTTGATATTATTCAGATTTTTGGCGCCCATGGAGATAAATATGCATTTGATGGTGAAGCCGAAGTGTTGCATAAATGTATAGAATATACCCAAAAACAAGGTTATCCGGTAGGTCTGGGTGCTCATGATATTCATGCTTTTTATGAATATGATAAAGTTATGGGATTGGAACCCGACTTCTATTTTAAAACTATGCATCATGATCAGTACTGGTCAGTTATTCCAAAGGAAAAAAGGGTTCCCTTCGGAGTGAGTGGTGGCCATAAGGCTTGGGGAGAAACAATATATTATCATGATAATATGTGGTGCTTATTTCCGGAAGAGACAATAGATTATATACAAAAATGTAAAAAACCTGTTGTCGGGTACAAAGTACTTGCTGCAGGTGCTATCCCTGCAAAAGAAGCCTTTGAATATGCTTTTGATAACGGGGCTGATTTTATTTGTGTAGGTATGTTTGATTTTCAGATTGTTGAAGATGCCAACCTGACAATTAGTGCCATTGAAAAAGCCAGGAATCGGAAGAGACCATGGTACGGATAAATAAAAAACTTGATTTTTATTTATATGAGTCAATTTACCAAACTCCTAAAGAAGGTGGCTTGAAATAAAGGCTGAAAGCCTTATTTAAGGCTAAAGCCATTTTAAGATAACTATAGTTATTTGATCATTTTAACTACTAATTTGAGAATCATCATCTGGTAATCCCACATTTTGGTTTTCAATGTATTCCATAATTACTTTATCGGTTACAGTGCCAGTTGTTGCTACAAAAAATAGCCCTTTGTCCAAAGATGGTGTCCCCAAAACTTCTTATGCATGGTCGCAAATTTCCGCAACAGCTCATAGGAGGTTGTACCTTTCAATTTCTGAACTAATTTGCTGACTGATAAGCTTGGTGGCGATGAGACCAATATATGTACATGATCTTTCGATACATGTCCTTTTAATATCGTAGTTTCATTTGCCATACAAATTTGTCTAACTAATTCCCTTAAACGCTCTGCAACCTCTCCTGATAATACTGGCTGCCGATATTTGGTAATCCATACTATATGATATTTTATGTCATACCTTGTATGTGACCCACTTTTATAATACTGCATTGTACAAAATTTATGGGTGATTGTACAAAGCTATAAATTTCTTCGCCTAAAGGCGAGGGATTTCACCCATCCCAGAATTATAAATAAAAATTACCCAATCTTCATTCTCCATTCCACTGGGTGCTTTTCCCAGATCAACCTGCTTCCCTCCAAAGATTATCCTGGTTTCCCTTTCAAATTCCCCTGTTCGTGGGTTATACCAGCGAAGGATAAACTGTCCGGTTTCTTTCTCCATGTTTAAAGTACCGGAATGAATTCCGTCAGGCAGGTAAATGGCATAAACTTCCCTTTTTTTGACAAATACCTGCCCGCCTTCATAATATCCACTGGCTTCGTAGGTTAACAAGTCGTCCCGGGGCTCCATCTCCCAAAACGGGAGATAGGTTTTGATGAACTTCCGGGCAAACCAGGTGTATTTCCACAATCGCTCATGTATCCTGAAATTGTTTAATGCCAGAACTTCACCCGAAATAATTTCAATACCTGCGCCGCCCGAAAAACAAACCGGCCAGATGACCTCTTGTCTTATAAACTGATGACCACTCAGGTATGGGAATCCTTTTGCCATGTGGTGCATATCATCGGCCTTGGATGCCTGGCAGAATTCGTCAAAGAACAGCGCTACCGGGTGCCCGCTTGTTGTAGTTTTGGCGCGCATCATTTCTGTTTTTTCACCATAGCCCAGATAAAATCTCCCTTGCTTAGTCTGTTCAGGATAGTATTGGAGCGATACTGAAGCAAATCTTTGATCCCCGATAAAAGGGTAAAAGCCATCCTGACTCCAGTTATGTACCATTACCGGATGTTGGTAAGGGTCGACGGCTTGGATATATCCGGCAAATTCTTTAATTTGTTCAGGTTTTAGAGGGAAAGGAGTGATGTCATACTCTTCTGAAATATTCCACTGAATGGCATTGTGGTGTGCAAATCGTGCGGCCATTTCGCGGTAATAAAGCTTCCGTTCTAACCCCAGTTTTCCTTCATCCAGTTCTTTTTTATTACCTTCTTCTCCTTCACCAAGAACAAATTGGATGTTTATACCCTTTTTCTGGGCATGGGCAAACACTATTTCCCACTGTCTGAGTTTTGCAAGGTCAAAATGGAAGTTATCGTTTTCTATGTTTCCTGTCCGGTCGATTGTACCAGAATAAGGCCATACATCCTGTCCGTCGCCTCCGATATTCATCAGGAGTACGTAAATAGAATTGACTTTTTGAGAAGATAGATAATTCAGGGCACCGATGATGCCTTTCCCTTTCCCATTCTCCCAGTCAGGGTCCCCTTCCTGCCAATCTTTTATATGGGGTGCAAAATCATGAAACCATTCAGGGTGATCAGGATTCGCAGTAGTGTTAGCGAAGCCACTGTAGGCAAGGAAGTTTTCCGGGCTGTCTGTTCCCCCCTTTAACCAATACTTCCCGTCACCCAATGTTTTTAGGTAAAATGAACCTTCTTCATGAACTAACCTGCCTTTAGCCAAAAAGCCTTCCGTAATATTATCTCCGGCAGCTATTCGTATGGAACCTTTCTGTCCATCTATAAAAACGGTTTCTCCGGCATAAGGATCTAAGTTGACAGCAATATTTTCATCTTTTTTCATTGTTGCTTTATAATGCCAATCTCCCGGTTCATCAGGAGTAAAGCGAACCCTCCAAACATTACCTGAAGGCCCACCCTGTCCATCTCCGTCAAAATAACCGGGAACATTGAATACCTGACCTGAAGGGCCGGTAAAAAATACCTGTAACCTATAAGCAAGAAATGGGTTCGGCGTATTGTCCGAATCTGTTGCTTCGGGGCCTTTAAAATCTATTGCCAGTGGATGCCAAACTTTTCTCTCACCCGTTATTACCGGTTTATTGTCTAAAATGGCCTCTCCAATCTTTTTGAGAACCAGGTTCCAGCAAAATAGGGGGTCGGAGGGGTGGTCAGTTTTGTGCTTGTCGCGTCCAAGCCTGACAATAACCATGTTCCATTCCGGGATTACAAACAGCTTTTGTTTCGGCCATCCACTACGCCAGAAAGTCCCCGGTGGTGCATCGGGCATTGCCCATTCCCCATCAGAAAGAATCCCATTTGCAAACCAATGGTAACCATAGCTTCCGGGGGCATATTCTGATATCCTTTTTTGTCGTGGAGAATCTTCTCTTCCTGGTATGGTGCGGGGAACCTGTACTTTTGTGGCTTCTTTTACCCATTTTTTGCTGATCAATTGTTTTCCGTCCCAATTACCCTGATTTAGGAAAAGCAGTCCGAACCTGGCCAATTCCCGGGCAGTCATGTTCATTCCTCCTTCGGAACGGTTCACCAAAATGCCATCTATTTCTCCATAATCTTCCCAGAACCATGCTTCCGGGTCAATCCCAATATTATCTGTAATATTTTTTTCGAAATAGTTGGCAAGAGGCTCACCGGTAATTTTTGTTAAAACCAGTCCGAACATGCACATCGCATCATCCCAGTAAGAATATTTTGTTCCCGGAGGGAAAGCTGGCTTTGCAGGAGTAAAAGGTGTGTGGCTCCCGTCGTACGGGTCGTCTTGGTATGTTCCGCTTTTCCCATCATAGCCTGAAGTCATGGTTGAGAAGTGGCGCAGCGTTATTTTTTCGTACTCAGGGTACTCCCCTTTTAGCCTTGGTTCATAATCGGCCGCCAAGTTATCCAGAGAACATTTCCCCTGGTCGATCAGAAGCCCCAGGCAGGTACTGGTAAACGCTTTGGATATGGAAGCTATGTTGTGCAGGCTGTCAATCCGATCCCCTTTCCAGATCATATAACCGTTACGGATTATAACTACTTCATTAATTCCATCAGCCCCACTCATGCTTTCAAGCAGTTTAAGTGCTACATCCAGTTTCTCAGGGTTTACACCCTGAGATTCAGGTGTCTTCTCTTCCCATCCCCGTATAGGAAATCCTGTTTCTTTTCCATATATTTTCCACGGGGACATTAAAATTAAAAATAAGAAAATTGCTGTATATAAATTTTTTTGATAATTAGATAACATTTATACTATCCTACATTTAAAAAATTTTAACATCGTGCCTATTACTTTACTATGCCAGAAAAACCGGAACTCTTGCTTACCCTCTCCAAGGCCTTGCCCTGTTAACGTTTGCAAGGGAATCCTGTAAAATATTACAATCTTCCACTATCTGGAAATCGTACATACCCACGCAAATGAAATCAGCGCCATTTTCGAAGGCATACCGGAAAGCATCTTCCGGATGGATTGCCCCGGCAGCCAATATTTTAAAAGCAATCCATGGTTCTTCCAATCTGTTCATAAAATTAATGGTTTCCTGGGGATTATAACAATACATGTTATTTGCTTTTTGAATCCCAGGTTTAATTTCCGTTTTGTATTCGGGATCAATGATACCTTGTTTAAGGTCACTACTTAATTCCCGCTCCAGATCCACTTGCGCCGACCAATAATTGTGGTGGTGCAGGGTTTTTACCCAAAAATCGGGTTTGATACCCTGTTTGACGCATTCCTGAATATTATCCAGCAGGTGTCCCCCAATCCCGGCTGGCTTGCCATAGCTACGGATCAATTCAAGAGCTTTAACAATTTCATCAAACTTGCCCTCTTGTACTAACCGATCAGTTGCGGCTCCATGCGTATACATGGCGTGAGCACCTGCTTCTTCCGATAATCTGACTCCTCCCAACAATCCATCCTTGCCCCCACCGCCACAATCGGAAATAAACTGCATTTTTCCACCGGTTTCGCGCCAGTATTTATTAACGATCCGGCCAAGCGACGGAGCAGTAAGAATTGCATTGATTCCGCATTTTTCAGCCAGTTGCATGGTCATTATAACCCTTTCATCTGTATGGTAAGCTTTCACCAACTTTGAGGCATAAATCAGATCACGTGCATGAGCCCAACCTCCAATAAGATTACCGCCCATTATAAGGCGACTTAACTCCAGATTGCCTATCTTCCCTTTGGGTATCTGACCTTTTAAATCATTTAGCGATGCAAAAGTGAAACTTTTTAGTGTAGCACTTGAAACAGCATTTACATTGTTCGCCAGATATTTTTCCTCGAAGCTGTCCCATCTTTTTTTCCTGTACAAAGCATAGGCAAAAGCTCCCAGGAACGGGACACTGATCAAATCTCTCAATAGTTCACGCCGCTTTAAAGAAGTTCCTTCTTTTTTCCCGGCTGATATTGGCACCATTACCTTTTCTTCTTTCCAACGCTTAACTAAGCGGTCTAATCCGAAGAAGTAATTTGCAGGTAAAATTGAAAAGATAAGCAGTACAAAAAACTCTATAAGGGTCTTGTTAATCCAGAGATAGCTGCCTTCGGCCACCGATCCGAATGTATAGCCAGGAATAGGGGGGAAAGCCACAAAGTAAAACAGCAACAATACAGAACCGGCAATGGAAGCCCAGCGTAACAGGAGTCCCGTAAAAAGGGAAATACCAATAAGGATTAATCCCCATATATTCAGGAAGTCTACAATTTGCATGATTGTGGGAGATTCAGCCATTTTATAGAAGATGTCTGAAAATATCCATGATGAACCCATTAAAAATGACTGAGCACTCCAGCCTGGTAATAAAAGTTTTGCAATCCCTTCATAAAGAAAATGCCAACCGACTAAAATTCTTAGACCGGTTAATAAATAGATTGAATACCTTTTCATAATTGTCAATATTATTTAGTTTTATTTTTCTTATTTCCTGGAGTTTGTTTTAAGATTGCTTCACCAATTAATCGAAAGAATTCATTCCATATAGTATCAGCCCCGGGAGGTGTCCCTTTTATTCCCATTCTAACAATTACCATACTCCATTCAGGAATAATAAAGCATTTATTATTATTATACCCCGATGCCCAATAAAGATCAGGTGGAGCATCCGGATAAGATATCTCACCATCTTTTCCAATAGTATTCAGCCACCAGTTGAATCCATACCTGCCTATTCCGCGGCCATTCTGCCTTGGAGTATCATTTCTCCAATCTTTCCCTATAGGAACTTGAACAGAAGTAGCTTCTTCTATCCATTTTCTGCTAATAAGTTGTTTCCCATTCCATTTCCCTTTATTCAAAAACAGGTAACCGAAGCGGGCAAAATCAAGAGGTGTTATATAAATCCCGCCTGCTGCATCTCTCACATCTGCATTGTTGGAATTGTCCCATGAGAAACGCTTATCATTTTCAGGATATATATCCCATGAGAAATTTTTAAGGTCCATCCCTATCGGTTTTGCAATTTTTTCTTTGAAATAGCTTTCAAGATCAGTGCCGGCAATCATTGTAAGTACGTATCCATTCATTCTCACAGCATCATCGAAATAGGAATATTTCGTTCCCGGAGCAAATACAGGGATTGTTGGTTCCAGGGGAGTTATACTTCCATCATCAGGATCATCCTTATACCTTCCTCCTTTGGCATCATATCCTGATGTCATAGTTGCAAAGTGGCGCAGTGTGACATCTGGATAATTCTCATTTAAAATTTTTACATGATCTTTTGCCAACGTTTCCAGTGAACACTTACCATGATCAATCAAAAGCCCAAGTACCGTACTGGTGAACGATTTTGAACACGACCAAATACAGTGCATCTCCTTCGTACTATCTCCATTGTAAATAATATAACCATTACGTATAATAACAAGGCTGTTGATACCTCCTGTTGAAGTAAGTTTTTCATCGAGATATTTTATCGCAGTGAAAAGTTTTTCCGAATCGATATGCTGATTTTCAGGAGTGCTTTTAGCCCATTTTTTCCCGGGGAATACATTATCATTTCCCATTAAGATTCCATAAAAAAGTAAAAAACATGTTAGAATAAATACTACCTTTTTACCAAATAATACTTGATCAACTTGATCATTTGAATTTTCTAATAATCTTTTTCTAATCATTTCAAACTTTTTTTACAATGTATTATACTTTTTTCTGCATGGAATTATGACATGTATAATTAAATCCCTGAAAGCCTTACTTTAATAGTTTCTTTCCCTTTTTTAATAGTCCAGGCAGGAATGCGGATTTCAAGGCGTTTCAATCCTTCTATCTGTCGGTCGAGTTCAAGAGGTGCCGGGTACATTGAAATGGTTGAAATCGTTAGTTCCGGGTGAGACAAATTTTCCAGTTTTAACTTTTTACCATCCTGTCTCAATATAGCGCCTCCCTCAACAATCTCAACATTTGCAGTGGTCATTAGCTGCCATGTAATAAGTTCGGTTTCATCCAATGTTTCAATTTTGTCTTCAATTACCAAAGAAGTTCCGCTGTCTTTTAAAAATCTTCGTTGGGCACTTTTCAGTAGCCCTTTAAAAGCCGGGGTCATATCGACGGTAGCTTCCGGCGACTCCCCAGTTTTGAAATCAACTATTGTAGCCAGACCCTCCACCATGTGCAACTGATTATTGACGGTAAGTGTACTATGCCCATAATTGTTTTTGGTGAGTAGTGTCCAACGGCCACAATCCTGACAGTAGCTCCACAGGACGAGACCAGTTTTTTCCACTTCGTAGTAATCTTGAATTCCAGGGTCGATGACCCAACGGACACCATTCAATTCAAAAATAAAAGAACCTGCGTCCAAATTCCCGTGGTTAACGGCACCTCCGCCTTTGCCACCGAAGTAGTACCCATGCGTCTCGTTTTCGTCCGCGGTAAAAATGACAATAGGATTTATACCACTACCTTTCCATATAACCGGAATCTTTTTTTCATATTTTTTTTCAAACTGGGCTATCCACACCAATCCAGCACCTGCCAAACACGAGAGTTTTCCCATCTCTTCAGGTGGCATTAAAAACCGTTCCTTTTCGAAAAAAACGGTGTTACCGCTTTTGGCTGCAAACCAGGCCAGAGTAACATCACCCTGTTCACTGCGCTTGTCGTCGCAGTCGGCAAAATTGTAATACCACCCAGAAGGGGCATTACTCAATACCCTAAATACAGCACTTTCTTTAAATGCAGGATATTCCCAAAGGCCAAAATCAGTACCGAAAGCGCTTTCGAATATGGCCGCTGTTATAACCGTAAAACTGGTACCGTAATTCCAGTAAGTGGGACCTTCAGGGAAAACTCCATCTGGGCTATATGCCATTAAAGCCAATGGAATTACATCCAATGCACGCTTTATGGTTTTTGCGGCCAACTCCGGGTCTTTTTCGGCAATGACAATGGAGGCGGCAATCATACCGCCGTTGCACACCTGGTTCCAGTTATTATATTTATAAACCCCGTAACTTGTGTGCCTGCCAGGATGAATACCATACCCACCTTCATTTTCAGGCCAACTTGGTTTAATTCCTTTTTCAATCAACGCTGTTTGAGCCAGTTCAATGGTTTCTTTGGGTAGTTTGCCTGCAGTCCAGTCCAGGGCGATAGCCACGGCTAATGACATTTCTGCGACATCAAGGAAGTGGTCAGGATTCCAGTCGATAAAGTTACTCACTGCCACTACTTCATCATTGATACGTTGCAATACACGGGGATCATTTTCCATGCGGTAGACCATACCAAGCATATTCATTCTCCATAACATTTCACGAGAGATCAGAAGTAATCTATGCCCTGTTTTTATTCTTTCCAGCAAAGGTTCTTTCTGTATTTCATCTGCATTCAACTTAATAGCCTTGTACATGTTCTGAACAACCGGGTCGGTTTTCAGTTTGTTTTTCAAATTGCGCTCATTGACAGGGCTCAACACCAGTCGTGGCTGCGATTTGCGCAAGTTCTTTCTGAGGTATTGCACTGATATGGGATTATCGAGCTTTGGAATTTCTTTCTCATTTATTAAGGGAGCATTTATTTTGGTTTGTGCAACAGCAGATGTTAAAACCGCCATACACAGCAACCAGACTAGAAAATTAATTTTTAACATCATTTCATTGATTGTTAAGAATTTAAAATAATTTGATCAATCTTATTCTAATCATCTAGTAAACCTTTGTCCCAATAGGTATGGCTTAATAATAACATCATCAAAAGCTTTATTTTGAGGTAATAAGCACTGCCCATTGCCCTTCCTCTGGTTTTGTAAGAACGATAGAGTTCCCAATAAACAATTGTTCGTCAAGCCATTCGGCAGTATTCGGATTTATCCATCTAACTAAAGCATTACCATTCAACGCTGAAATATCCACTTCTACTTCCTTGCCGGAAGAAGTAAAGAATAACGCATATACTTTCCCTTCTTCTGCCATGATATAAGCTTCATTTGTATCCCTCCTGATAAAAAGATCCTCAAGTTCCTGATGGGGTTTAACCCTTTTCAGGTCAAAATGGCTGGTTACCAATCTTAGGCTTTTGATGTTTGATTGCGCACGTTCATTAAGACCTAATCCGGTATCAGGCCTGTGAAATCTCACAGCAGCCTGGCCCGCAAATATGCTTCTCCAAAATCTTTCAACACCCTCATCATCACCCCTGGTCCACTCGACAAGGTCGCCACCATACTGTTTCACACTATTTGAAGGTGCTGGATTACTATTTAGTTTCTTAATCTCATTAGCGATGGACAAAAAATGGCCTTCTCCTACGTGTGATTCAGGCTCACGATAATGCATGCTTGCGCTTTGCGATAAATCAGCAAAGTCAAAACCATATTCAGTAACTACGGAAGAAGAAAGGACTATCAACATTTCGCCAATATATGCCGGTTTTCTTAACCGGTCGGCTATTTTACGGGTGAAATCAAGCCAGTATTTGCTCCACGCAATATCATTGCCAGTTTCATTGCTTATACAATAAAGTACATTGGGATAGGAAAGGGATACTTCCATAACTTTTTCAACAAAACGCTCCTGGTAGTACCTTACAACTGACATGTCCTTATCAGCATATATTGTATGGAAAAAGGGATGATCATCTGCCTTTGGCCCAACAGCATACCAATCTACCACTGGTATCAGGCCAGACTCTTTAAAGGTATAGTTAATATTATTTGCGGGATTGTAACAACTATTTGTCCAAGCTGGTATGGAATAATCGGTATAATCCCATGGATCCCATAATTCGATCTGTACAATAATATCTCGTTCCAGAGCTATTTTTAAAAAATTTTCATATCGCTGCCAATACTCTTCGTTCCATTGGTCAAGATCGAATTGGCCATTACTTAATCTGGCAAATGGCCATATATTCCCTTTATCCCTCATGCACATTATATTTCTTACGTAATTTCCTCCAGCTGAAATCAAAAGATCCATTTGCTTAATCAGGTCAGCTTCATTCCACTTAAACAGTCTACTATCATCACTACCTCCAATCAGCAATAACGGTTCTTTATTAAACTGCCAGTAACGGGGATTTTTAGAATAAGGCTGGATATAATTATGCTTAGGAACAGAACAATATGACATAAAAAAAACAATTCCAAAAGTAGGGAATAGGAGCAATATACTTTTATTGAATACTATGTCTGGTTTGAAAATTTTGGAAAACACAGATTTTACCGAAACCTGGCAAATTGTGACAACTAATTTAAATTTATTTGGTTTCATACGTAAATATTTTGTTGTTAATTTTTGCTAAACAATTACTATCCAATGTTTTATGTATTAATGTTTTTAATTTAGACAAAACCTTTAAAAGCATTCATTGAAAAATGAATGCAGGGTTATTGAATCGGCTTTTTGTTTTACAACAGCTAAGAGTTATTTATAAAATTTCATACGCGT
>Ga0068713_1003561_pt1 | contig 13334 bp, 13 predicted proteins | sample MTBAKSrepl2MetaG_FD_62223 | JGI IMG/M metagenome (GOLD analysis project Ga0068713, IMG submission 62223) | Enrichment culture microbial communities om Arthur Kill intertidal strait, New Jersey, USA, that are MTBE-degrading - MTBE-AKS2 (Arthur... | ecosystem: Environmental > Aquatic > Marine >...
TCGATAGGTTGTCCCAAACCGTCGACAATTCTGTTTAAATACGCCTCTCCAACCTTAACTGTAGGATTTTTGTTTATATCGACAATCCGGCTTCCCGGTTCTATTCCCCGCATTTCTCCAAAGGGCATTACAATAACCGTTTTGTCATTAAATCCAATAACTTCGGCTTGCATACTTTGTCCGCCAACATTTTTTATGGAACAAAGACTCCCAATACTCATTCCGGGGCCATTAGCTTGCGCAACAATACCGGCAACTTTAACGATCTTACCTTCCATTTTAATAGGCTGACATGATTTAAGTGCATCTTGGTATTTTTTCCATTCGAATTTAGGTTGTAGATTGTTCATCTTCTTTTATGAAAAACTTACGAGTTAAACCTCATTATATAATTCCTAAAATGCTCCTATGTTATATCCTTCAAGACTTGATAGATATTTTCCAACTTTGATTCTATCGTCGCATCAACATTACCGAAAGGAGTTTGTAAAAAACACCCACCCCTGGAAATTGATGCATCGCAAGTAACAACTATCGATTTTAGTTCCTTATGTTGATTAAAAATTTCCGGCCTTAATTTTTCAACATATTCGTAATCTTCCGGGTTGACATTAAAAGTGACTATGCTTTTTTCTGCCGCCAAATTCAATGCATTAAATATAGCTTCTTTTATGGTTGTTTCATCAAATCTCACTTCATGATGAACGATCTTTTCAACAATGGCGAAAATCAGATTTAATAATTCTCTTTCATATTGCTTCAAAATATCATATTTGAGGTTGTTGATCTCATCAAATAATTTTTCAATATTTTCTATTATTTTTATTGCTTTCTTTTCACCCAACTCAAAACCATCTTTTTCACCTTGAACATAGCCTTTCTCATATGCTTCCTGCTCAAGATGTGAGACCTTTTCTTGAATATTATTTAATACTTTTTCGGTTGTATTTTTATTGTTTTCGGTATCGTCCCAAGCTTCAAGAGGAATAAATTCTTTTTTTCTATCTGCTCGGGTTCGCATGGATGAAAACTTTTCTTTTTCACCTTGTCCTTCAACTTTATAGGGTTCGAAAGATTCCATATCATAGTTCAGCCATGATTCAACTTTGCCAGTTATTTTTCTCAAGTTTTTAGACAAAGACATCATCGCCACCTTTAGCCAATACTATTCGTCCCTCTGATTCAAGTCTCTTTGCAATCCTTATTATCTCCTGTTGCGCATCCTCGACCTCAGTTAATTTAACCGGTCCCATAACCTCCATATCTTCTCTGAGCATCTCTGAAGCTCTCTCTGACAAATTGCTAAAAACCTTTTCTTTCATTTCGTCTGAAGTCGTCTTTAATGCCTTGATTAATAATTGATTGTCCACATTTTGAAGAATATCCCTGAAATGCCTGTTTTCGATTTGTAAAAGGTCTTCGAAAACAAACATCTTTTGTCTCACCATATCCGCCAAATCGGAATCCTCATTTTCTATGTGGGACAGAACCGATTCCTCTGTGATCCCATCTACCTGATTCAATATATTCGCCAAAGTCTCTATTCCGTCACACCTTCTAGTTGCTCCGCCTATTTTAGAAATTTCATTTTTCATTACTCTATCGAGCTCTTTTACAATTTCAACATCAACCTGTCCTATCTGGACGATCCTCAAAGCGACATCGTTTTTTAGTTCTTCAGGAAAAGACTTAAGGACTTCAGCTGCTTTTTCATATTGCATGAAAGACAAAATTAGGGCTATAGTCTGGGGGTGCTCCCCTTGTATAATATTGATAAGATTTTCGGCAGGTATGTATGTTAGATCACTAAATGGGACACCCGTTCCTTTTTCGCCGATAACTTTAAAAACTTCTCTGGCTTTTTCTTTATCCATGGATTTATTTACAATCTGTTTAAGAAAATCTTCTCCTGAAACGACGATATCACTATCACATTTGAAATTGATCAGAAACTCATCCATCACCGTTCTCAGGACATCAGAAGGAATATATGTAATTTCTGACATATACTTACCGATTTTTTTTATGCTTGCTTCATCTAATTCTTTAAAAAAGGTTGTAGAGAACTCCTCTCCCATTGTCAGAAAAAGGATTGCGGCCTTCTGTGGTCCTGTCAATTTATCGGCACTCAGTTTCATGATCGCTGTTATTCCTGTTCTCCTATCCATCCTTTAATGAGCTGTTGAGCCTTTTCCGGATTGCTTTGAGTTATTTCACGAACCTTGTTCTTTCTATCTATTCCTTTTGATTCCGCCAACTGCCCGTATTCTTCTGAGACAGAAACCAGTTCTTCATTTGTAAAAATAGCATCTTTAGTAATGTTTTTCATACTGTTGAGCAAAGGTTTTACAATGAATATAAAAACCATAGCTACCAGAAAAAGGTTGATGATTACTTTTCTATAGTCTTTAATGATCTGCAAAATCAGATCTAATTTACCTGGCTCCATTGCAACTGCATTATCCATCTGGGCTGTTTCCGAAAATGAAATCGAGCTTACCGTAACCTGATCTTCCCTATCCTCACTATAACCCATTGCTTTTTTAACAATTTCCTCGAATTTTTTCAGTTCCTGTTCGGTTCTTGGTATGTATTTTCTTTTCGTTGTTCCATCGTTTAACTTCTCTAACTCATAAATTCCATCAATCACTGCAGCAACGGAAAGGCGCGTAATTTTTCCGGCCGGTTTTAAGATTGTTCGGGTGACTTTATTAATTTCATAATTCGTGGCAGTATCCTTTTTTGTCTTTTTGTTTTGAGTTTCATTTGCAGACGGCAGAATACCTCTTCTTTGATCGATTAATGTTTGATCGTTTTCTTCTTTCTCCTTTTCACCGACCTGTGTGTTTTCTTCGATATTTCTCGAACTTCTGATTGCTGTTGCCGATGGGTCGTATTCCTCTTCATTTAAAGTAATTTTGTCAAAATCAATCTCAGCATTTACTCGAACGATTGCCTGATCTGAGCCAACGATTCGTTCCAACATGCTTTGGACATTCTCTTTTATCTGGCTCTCAATCTTTTTTTTATAGTCAAACTGCGAACCGTTTAACTCCGACGATGCATTATCGCCTGTTTCGCCCTTAAAGATAAGTCTTCCTTTCGTATCCACTACTGTAACATTTTCAGGCTCCAATCCTTCGACCGCATTGGCAACAAGATGCACAATTGAATAAAGTTTGTCAGATGGTAAGCTTGACCGAAGATCGATCTGGATTGATGCGGATGCAGACCTTTTATCCTCGATAAAAAGTGAATCGTCGGGAATAACAATAAACACCCGGGAATTGCTTACCTCTTTAAACTGGTTGATGGTTCTTGCAAGTTCCCCCTGAAGCGCCCTGCGGTAGTTCAGTTCCTGTACAAATTTAGTCGTTTTAAAATCTGTATGATCGAATATTTCGAAACCGACATTTCCTCCATTGGGAAGGCCGTCACCTGCCATGGACAAACGCAACTCGTACACTTTTTCTGCTGGAACCAATATCACCGCGCCGTTGGCCTCCACTTTGTAAGGAATGTTTTTTTTCTTAAGATCTGCAATGATTGCCCCGCCATCCCCAGGGGAAAGATTACTGAATAATACCTGATAATTTTCTTGATTCGCAAAAATAAACATAAATACAAAGCCCGTTATTACAAGTACAACCACAAAGATCATACTAATCTTTTTAGAAAGGGGCAGTGAATTTATAAGTTTAAGAAATTTTCTGATTGAATCATTCATCCTTACGGTTTCCTTGTGAGATCCCTTTTGACACGAAAGACTTTAGCCCGTATCTCTCATGAAAAATTTTTTCAATTGTTTCAAATCAATAAACGAATCAAACATGTAAATACACAGGTCAGAGCCATCTTTAAAAATTCATATGAATTATTTCTTTATAAGCCTCCACTGCCTTGTTTCTTATTGTAAGAAGCAATCTCATGGATATATCAACCTTTTGAAGATTTATCATGGTCTCATGAATATCTTTCTTGCCATTTAATAGTTCCATTATGGACCTGTTTGAATCGCTCTCGAGCCCCTCTACCTTTTCAATAGCACCTTTAATAGCCTTTCCGAATCCTTCAGTGTTTTTCTTATTGACATTTTCATAATTTTTCATAGTGGCTTGCTGCCAATTTTCAATCCTCATATCATTCATTCCTTATCTCCCAATTTCAAGTGCTTTAATGACCATCTGTCTCGTCGCTTTAATAGCCGCTATATTTGCTTCAAAAGCCCTTCTTGCCGTCAGCATATTTGTAGTTTCAACAATTAGATCAACATTTGGTTTATACAGATACCCTTCGCTGTCAGCGTCAGGATGGCTTGGATTAAAAACTTTTTTAAAAGGACTTTTATCCTCAACAATGTCTTCAATTTGAACACCTTTAATCTGAGAATTAAACATTTCGTCAAAGTCTTGATCCGGTTCCTTCGTGCTCATTACGACCATTTTTCGCCGATATGGCCCGCCATTTTCTGTACGTGTCGTCTCTATATTTGCAAGATTACTGGCAATAATATCCATTCTTCTTCTTTGCGCATAAAGCCCCGAAGCGCTGGTCTCAAGAGATATTAGAAAATCCATTTTACCGTCCTCCCTCTTTAATAACTTCTTTCAGAAGGGCCATCTTTCTTAAAAGTACTTCCACAGCCGTCCTGTACATTAAATTATTTTCCGTCAGTTTTGTCATCTCTTTGTCAATATTTACCCAGTTATAACCATTCCATTCACTCTGTTCCTCAAAAGACGATATCATTTGATTGTTATCCATATTAAGACTTATATGTCTTGGATCTGTCCTCACCAAATCCGTCCTTTGATTTCTTTCAAGTGCACTGGCCAATTCGCTTTTGAAATCAATATCTTTTGATTTATATCCAGGAGTATCCAGGTTGCTGATATTACTTGATATAATTGTATTTCTATTTTGTGTGATGTTAATTGCTCTTTCAAGGGCATCAAAAGTCTTGCCAAGGGATAATTTGTCAGGCATGTTATTTTCCTTTTTACATTGGGTTTAGTTTCAAAACTCTCCTAAATGTATTAAGCAATTTGCATGCCTTTTTTATTGTATTTCCATTTTTTTTCGATACTCATTCATTTTATTCCTCAATGTTCTGACACTTATTCCCAAAATTTCCGCCGCATGAGTTCTGTTCCCATCCGTCTGGTCTAAGGTGTTTAAAATGACATTTTTTTCAATCTCCCTCAGAGATGCTGTGTGAACAATACCCTGTACCGCAAAGTCAGCCTGACTATCATTCTCGGTCAGGAATAAGTCGTCTTTTGTAATTAAATCACTCCTGCACATCAGAACCGCCCTCTCTATGACGTTTTCAAGTTCCCGAACATTCCCTTTCCATGGCAATTGCACAAGAGAGGCAAGTGCTTCATCTGTCATGCCCTGGATCGATCTATTTTCTAACTCACAGTATTTATTTATAAAATGGGACGCGAGCAATGAAATATCATCTTTCCTTTCTCTCAGAGGGGGCAAATTAAATGGTACAACATTCAGTCTGTAATGTAGATCTTCTCTGAATTTTCCGTCCCGAATCTGTTTTTCGATATCTCGATTTGTAGTGGAAAGAAATCGGACATCAACAGGAATCGGACTCACCCCGCCGATCCTGTCAATCTCCTTTTCCTGCACTACCCTAAGAAGCTTAGATTGAAGCTGATAGTCCATTTCGCTGACCTCATCCAGAAGCAAGGTCCCGAAGTTGGCGAGTTCAAACTTGCCCTTTTTTCTGGAAATTGCGCCTGTAAATGCACCTTTTTCATGCCCGAACAGTTCACTTTCAAGCAAGTTTTCCGGAAGGGCTGCGCAATTCACAGCTACAAAAGGTTCATCTTTTCGGGAACTGTAATGATGGATATACCTTGCGAAAAGTTCTTTGCCGGTCCCAGATTCTCCCTGTATAAAGATTGAAGCTCTGCTGTCGGCGACGTCTTCTGCCATCTGCAAAAGCCTTTTCATTTTCTTATTTTGTGTTATTATTTTATATTTTTTTCTTGAGGCCTCCTTTTTTTTAACACTTATTCCGTTCGCAACGTACGAATGAATAGCCTGCATCATTTTAGGCGTTAAGGGTTTCATTAAAAAATCATTTGCGCCCAGCTTCATCGCCTCAACCGCCTCATTGACACAGGCATCATCAGCCATAAGGATTACAGGAAGTGCCGTATTGAATTCTTTTATCCGCCTTAAAAGGCCAAGTCCGCTGATTTGAGACAAATTCAGATCACTTATGACAAGATCAAAGTGATCATTCATTATTTCTTCATAGGCCAACCGGCCGTTAACCGCAGTTTTAACATGGTAGCCCGATTCAAGAAAAATTTTGCATATGTGATGTGACTGACCGTTAATATTATTTCCCGCCAGTAGAATCTTCTTCCTTATCATCTTTAAAAATTCTCTCCTCTATTTAAGAACTAATTCAGCCTTTCAGATATGTTATCTCCGCTAAATTTAATCTCATCCATCCGCTCTCTGGCCAGATTGCTCCAGAACGGATCATTGAGGTCGGAAATTTGATTATAAAGTGCAAGAGAATCTTCTTTTTTATTTAACAGCCAGTAGCATTCGGCCAACTTTAGCTTAAGTGATATTTTATCTGATCCTTCTGCATTTTGAATGATCTGATCGTAGATAGTCATGGCTTCCCGAGGATTTCCAAGATGGAGATATAAATCTCCCAACTCTTGATCGATATTATAATTCGGAAAATTACACTCTTTTTTTGCTCCATTCACCTCGCTTAATACCTTTAATGCATTTTCTTTGTCATTGTTTCCTGTTAAGGCTTTTGCTTTATCGATCAAAATCTGAGCCCTATCACATTTTGAATGCTGATAGTTTAAGGCTGTAGTAAACGTATCAGCTGAAAGCATGAACTTTTCTTGTTTCAAAAGAATTCTTCCCTTTAACCGGTATGCTTCTGAAACGAATTTACTGGATGGATAATCGGTTATTAAAAAATCAATACTTCTAAGAGCATCGCTGATATTTTCTTTCTCAAACAAATATTTGCCCATAAAAAAGAGAAGATCCGGAGGCTTTTCATCGTCCGATAAAAGAATGTCGGCCATTTTGAAAACCTCCACAGCCATATCCTTGAGATCTACATATAAAAAGGCTCGTGCAACAGACAAAAATATTTCAGGCGCATTAATCATTAAAAACAGTTCCCTGTTCTTAAAATATAAATTTATGATATTTATATATTTTTCATCTTCAATTTCTTTCTTTAGTATACCCTCGATTGTCAACATCAAAGCGTGTGTTAATTCTTTTTTGAGAGATGTCTTCGGATATTTTTCAAATAACTCCTTTAAGACCTTTAGGCTCTTCTGATAGGCTTTCTCTTTTTGATATGCAATACCCAATTTCAGCATCGAAAGTTGTATCAAAGGGTCATTTTCATCTTTTTTATCAACAGCGTTGTTCATGATGTTTTCGTATATTTTTTTTGGTGAACCCACTTCTTTCTTTGTTTTCTCAATCCAGTCTCTTTCTTCTTGTTGTTCAGCCAACCTGATTTTACTGATGATTGCACCATCCGAATTCGGATAACGCTCAAGGACCATCCGATAAAACTTCACAGCATCTCCAATCATCCCGTCATTCCGATAGGCATCTCCAATCTGGTTCAGTATGAGATGGTTTATTTCTCTCTCAGGACATGTATTAAAAAATCGAAATAGGTTTTCCCTGGCTTTTTTATTATCTCCCAATTGATAATAATTATAACCCATATAGAGAGGAATTTCCGGATGCTTGTATATATTTTCAGGATCTTCTTTTATAAGTTCGTTGAGAATTTTAAGTGATTCGTAAAAATTGTTCATTTCATAAAGGATCGTTGCCTTTTCTTTTTTTACTTCTATTCTCTCAGGCAAATCAGGATATTTTGAAATGATACCTTCTAATTCATCCAGTACATAAAGGGCATTTTCCTTTTTATGTCTCAGGAGCAAAACTTTAGCCTTTTGCATTAAAGCCCTTATTCGAAGACTGGTACCTTTGTCTTCCTTAATAACAAGATTATAATAACCCAATGCCTCATAATAATTTTTAATTTGAAAATACAGTTCTCCGATGCCAAACATGGCATCTGGAACATACTCGGAAGTCGGGAATCGACTGATGGCATTTTCATAATGTCTTTTAATTTCTTCATAGTGAACTGATACAGATTCTGAATTTAAGTGATTATATGATTTTGCTAAAATAAAATACGCTTTCTCTGTATATCTTCCATTATGATATTTTTCTATAAACTGCGTAAGATTTTCAATTGTACTCGCCCAGTTTTTTGCTCTATAGGTATCAAGGCATTTTAAATAAAATGAAGTGTCTTCTTTGCCATCATCTTCCACCGCTTGAATCAGTTTCTCTCCGGGGCTTGTCTTTACCAGATCAGCTTCTATTGAGCATTTTGGCTTGGTTGAAACATTTTCCGTTTCTTGTTCAGGTATACTATTTTGATTTCCTATAGCTTCTGATTTTACAGAAGGTAATTTCTCGGGGGTTTGATTTTCTTTATTCGATTTTTGATTTTCTTCCAGGACATCGCCCATATTTATATTTTCATTCTTTACCATACTCGTTGAAACATTCGATGTCTCAATATCATTTGCCTTATGTTGAGATTCTTTTTCTTTTATACTTTTTTTTGATTGAAGTGAGATAACCAATTCATTATCAACGGCCTTATCCGTAAACACGGGAACAACACTCCCCTTGATATCCAACACAATTCTAATTTTATTTGTATGATATCCAACTCTTACCATTTTGAGGCCCGGAGTATCCACAGCGATAGAACCGCCTTCGAGCAAACGAGAGACACAAAAGATATCAATGACAATCCTGGGAGGCGTTTCAAGGGATGTGATTAAATATTCGGTAATTTTACCGTCACCCAAAATATTTACAGCGGTTTGGCGTTCTGATTTATGTGTGAAGATTGATACAATCCTGCTTATAGTCCCTATATCTGTTTTTTTTGAATTAGGATGCGGACTTGTCCCTACATTACTGGGATATAACATAAGGTAAAGGGAAAAAACCAAAGCAGGAAGAGACCTATTAAAGTAGCCTTTCATGCTCCATTTTACAGCAATTAGTATGCCAACAGAATTGGAATACTGAAGAGATAAAATAATGAAACACTAAAATCCCGTTTTCGGCAATCAAGCCCACCGATTTCTAAATCTAACCGATTGGTTTAATTATTATTTATTAGTTTTGATTTTGCTTGAATTATCTCGTTATGAGCACAAAGATGTTGTATACTGCAAAAGGATGGGGCTAAATAAGAATGGGAGTTGTGATGCCGACCGTCATTTTTTTGACAATGAAACGCCTCGCAAAAAAAGGAAAATGTCTCAAAAAGTCATTATAAACCGATAACGGATTTATGCAGAGGCAACCTTATCTGTTTCAATATTCTGTTTTTTGATCTTTGCCACCAAGGTTGTCCTGTTGATATTGAGAAGCTTTGCTGCTTTTGACTTCACCCAGTTGGATTTTTCCAAAGCCTCAAGAATAATTCGCTTTTCATAATCTTGAACCGCATCATTAAGGTTTAAATCATTTCCAAGGATCACCGTTTCGTCAGGATGAATCGATCCGTTAACATCTTGAATATTCTCAGGAAGATCATCAATATTAACCACCGGACCTTCACTGAGGATGGTAAGCCTTTTTATCACATTCTCAAGTTCTCTGACATTTCCCGGCCATTCATACGCCATCATTGCATCCATGGTTGGCTGGGAGAAACCCGAAATCCTTTTCTTCTTTCCTTTCTGAAATTTCTTTAGGAAATGATCTATAAGTAAAGGGATGTCTGATCTTCGCTGCTTTAAAGATGGAACCTTTATGGGAATAACATTTAATCGATAATAAAGGTCTTCTCTAAACTTCTCCATGTTAATGGCGGTTGTTAAATTTTTATTGGTAGCCGCGATAAATCTAAGATCCACATGAATGGTTTTTGTACCGCCCACTCGTTCAAATTGTTGTTCCTGTAAAACCCTCAACAGTTTTATCTGCAATGCGGGGCTCATTTCTCCGATTTCATCCAGGAAAATGGTTCCACCATTTGCTATTTCAAATCGGCCGATTCTTTTTTTATAGGCACCCGTAAATGCGCCTTTTTCGTGGCCAAAAAGTTCGCTTTCCAATAATGTTTCAGGTACAGCCCCGCAATTAATAACAACTAGCGGTTTATCACCCCTTTGGCTGTTATAATGAATCGATCTTGCTATTAATTCCTTTCCTGTACCGCTTGCTCCGGTAATCAGAACGGTGCCATCTGTATCTGACACTTTTTCGATGAGGTCGTATATTTTTTTTATGGCATTACTGGTACCGACAATATTTGTATAATGATATTTACCCTTAAGTTCCTTTTTCAGCCTTATATTCTCTTCCTCAAGGTTCTTAAATTTAAGGGCTTTTTCAACAATGATCAGGAGTTCGCTGGGTGACACGGGTTTCGTGATGTAGTCAAAAGCGCCTTTCTTTATGGCTTCAACTGAACTTTTTATGGTTCCGTGACCAGTTAAAATGATACACATGGTTCTGGGTGTTCTTGATTTTGTATATTCAAGGACTTGAATACCGTCCACATCAGGCATCATGAGGTCTGTTAGAACCATATCATACTCATAACTCTCCAACTCTTTTATTGCCGACTTACCACTGGAGGCCGTTTTGACTTTATAATTATTAGATTCCAGTATATTCTCAATAAGTTTTAACACTTCTGGGTTATCATCAACGATTAATATTTTAGACATAATATATTCTCTTAATGGGAAAGGGGCATTGAGCAAGAATTATATTAACTCCAATATAAAGTTATGTTTTAGCCTTTTACGAGAAGATTATCATCTAATATTGCAATATTTAAAACAAATCAAGGGGAAAAAAGCTTAAGTGTGCATACTTCATGCATAAATGAGGATTTTTGTTGAAGGTCAATTTGAAATACCGGACTTTGAAAGGGGGGATGAAAAAAACCACCTCGATACGAAATCTATCGGAACAGGATCGTTGGAGTACCGTGACAAGCCAGCATATGATTCAGTAATTTTGCGGGAGTTATCTTATGCTGAGCATAACCCCGGGGCAATAGGCTCCGCATTTCACGGGGCAGGCGCAGAGATTGGGCAAAAAAGACATTTGGCTGGACACTATATATAATCCCCGCGATTGAACTTATATATCGCCACTTTTGCAGTCACAGCCAATTCCTCAACGATTCGATCAAGCGCTTTGTCACCATGGAATTTATTCGCAGCTTCAGACTCGAATCTGTTTACTTCTTTTTCGATATTGTCCACCAAAGGTTTGATATCCTTTAATGTTTTAGCAGAATTTGCCAACTCTCCGGCATAATTGTCTAAAAGATTGAGGATCTTATCAGTTTGTTCTAAAATATTATTTTTACTGTCAACAGGAGAAGGGCTGGTGGCTGCATTTATTTCATTAATGGTTCGGTCAAATATATGTTTGAATTGATTATTACCTTCTATATTTTTGGTTGACTGCAATGTTGCCGTGAATGAATTGTTTATTTTATTAATATCCATTTTTCAATCCTTTGTTTATCCTTATATCTGTTTTTATCTATTCTTTATATATTCGGCACTGCCCAGGGGTTACTTTAGAGAATTATAATTGTTTTTCAAAAACATTTTCGCTTCGTCATTTGACCTGAAGATCAGCCGTCAAATACTTTAGTTAATTTTTCGCTTATAGTTTCCGCAGTAAACGGTTTTACCACGTAATTGCTGACACCCGACTTAACGGCTTCTACAATATTATCTTTTTGAGCTTCAGCTGTAACCATTACAAAAGGAATTTCCTTTAATTCATCATCTGATCTCACGGCTTTTAATAAATCTATTCCCGGCATTTCCGGCATATTCCAGTCACATAAAATCAAATCAACTTTTCCTTTTTTCAGCTCTTTAAGTGCACTTTTACCATTATCTGCTTCTATTATATTTTTAAAGCCGATTTGCTTGAGAATATTTCTTACAATTCTTCTCATGGTGGCAAAATCATCGACGATGAGAACCTTCATATCTAAATCCATACTTTTAAATCTCCTTATTTATTTTTCTGTATTCAAATATTATTGGTATGTTGATTAAAATTATACTACAAACCAAAATCAATGTCTAATCACTTTTAGAGAATATTAGTTTCCCATCTTCGCTATTACAAACTCACAAAAAGTTCGTTTATATCTCTTATATCTCTCCGGTTAAGTCCATGTCCCGATTTTTTGGTCCCGCCAATTCGACAACCTTATTCTCAACCGTCTTTTGTAGTCCCTTTATTGCACATGCGGCAAAATTTTCCGCCTGAGGGTAATAGGAGAATTTATGCAATTTTTGGGCCCGCTTTTTCTTTTCTAATGGCCCCCCTTTGATTTTGAAATACCGAGGCAATGATCCTTTCTTGATCATTCACGCTTAGATCAAGGAAATTTATCCCAAGAGAGTATAGGGTCCTACCGGATTCTTCAATTTTGGTTGCACGAACAACCTCACCAAATATATTCATAACAACAAGCGGTATCTTTGAAAGATTAAATTTGGAATGAAGAATCTGTCCAGTTTCAACGGGCGCATCCACCATGATATTCATACCTGAGCCGCTTATATTTAATCCCTGTCCAAACTGACCTTTAATCTGTTTGTCTTTTGTTAAAAGCTCTAAAATTAGATCCAATTTTTCGTCCATCTGTACAAGATAATTTATCAATGAGGCATCGGTTACTGTATCAGTGCCCATTTTTGGGTCTAGTGCATCAATAGTGAGTTCTTTTTGAGATGAATGGGAAATTGTCTCATTGGACTTTAAAAATGTTTCATACTCATCTAAAGTCATTGTCTTAAATTTAATTTTAAAAGAAAAATTCCCCCTGACATAAGAGCGTCTCTCAATATGAGGCATATTTGTCACCTATTCTGATATGGGAAAAATGGAAAAATTTTTAAAGAAAATATGCAACTATCATACCATATATTTTAAAGTTTTTATTATTATAATCCCTTTAATTGAAGAGTACCCAGCATCCCTGCTAAAACTGGACTTTCTATTTCACTGCTAACTTAAATATTTCGTAAGTGTTTAGATATTTGAAACAAATCTGTGTTTAGGAAGCTTCAGGTGTGCTTAAATTTTTACTGGAAGCTGTTTGAGTAGATTACGGCTCGTTATGAAAAAACTATTCCGGATTGGCTTGAATGCAATCACCTGGCCTTAAAATCAAAAGCATTTTCAGAAGCTAAAACCGGTTTTTTCATTAC
>Ga0068713_1003569_pt1 | contig 13302 bp, 8 predicted proteins | sample MTBAKSrepl2MetaG_FD_62223 | JGI IMG/M metagenome (GOLD analysis project Ga0068713, IMG submission 62223) | Enrichment culture microbial communities om Arthur Kill intertidal strait, New Jersey, USA, that are MTBE-degrading - MTBE-AKS2 (Arthur... | ecosystem: Environmental > Aquatic > Marine >...
CCTGGAGCGCGAGTTCATCCTGCCCAACTTCAACATCGCCGTCTCGACGCGCCAGCCGCACATCGACGACTACCGCGAGCTTGGGCTCGAAGTGCGCCCGCCGGATATCCACCGGTACGCGGTGCGCGTGAAACCCGAAGTCCTGAAGACCTTCGCGGAAACGGCGGACCTGCAGGACCTTCCGCCCCGGGCTCTGGAAGACGAGTTCGTGTGGCGCAACTCTTACGCCCTCAACGACAAGTACTACGCCTCCCTCGGCGAGAAGCGGGCGTTCGTGCTCTCTCATGCGAGAAACCTGCTCATCTTCAAGATGGTGGGATACGCCGAGCAGAACGTCCAGTACTACCAACTCGAGGATCTCAAAGCCCACGTTTGGATCGCCCACCAGCGCTACCCAACCAAGGGCCGCGTCTGGCACCCGGGAGGAGCCCATCCCTTCATTGGGATGAACGAAGCTCTCGTTCATAACGGCGACTTCGCCAACTACCACTCGGTTTCGGAGTATCTGCGTCAGCGGAACATCAGGCAGCAGTTTTTGACGGACACCGAGGTGTCGGTTCAGCTCTTCGATCTCTGGGATCGTGTCTATCACTACCCCCTGGAGTACATCATCGAGGCGCTCGCCCCGACGACCGAGCTGGACTTTGACCAGTTGCCGCCCGAAAAGCAGGCCATTTACCGGGAGATCCAGGCGACCCACATACACGCATCACCCGACGGCCCCTGGTTCTTCATCATCGCCCGCAGCCAGGGCAACCGGTTCCAGCTGATGGGCATCACCGACACAGCCATGCTGCGGCCGCAGGTCTTCGCGATCTCAGATAGCGGTGACGTTCAGATTGCCCTCATCTGCTCCGAGAAGCAGGCCATCGATGCAACCCTGCGGAGCCTGGCCAAAGAGGATTCACGGTTCTGCCCCGTGGCAGATAGGTATTGGAACGCCCGAGGCGGGTCTTCCACCGATGGTGGCGCCTTCATCTTCACTGTTGCGCCCGGCACCAACGGCGACGGCGACAAGATGCGGCTCTCCTGCACGGACAAGTTCGGCCGCGAAGTGAAGGTAACGACAGGCACCGTCCGCGTCGATCTGCCGGCCACAGAGGTCGAGGATTCTTCCGCCTCTTGTTGCCCCATCGAGGCCATGAGCACGGATGAGATCCAGGAGAGGCTTCGCCGAGGCGAGGTTGACGCCTTGGTCGCGGAAGCGCGGGGAGTCGAGTCATGGCCGGCGGGCCACCTGCGTCACTTCTGCAACGCGGTTCTCGCGGGAGCAGATAGCGCGAAGTCCCGGGCCGCGGCCGTCGATCTGCTGACCAACCTTCACGACCGGCGCTTCGCCACCGGCAACAAGCGCCGCGCCACGGTCATCAACGTGCTCGAGGAGACGCTCGACGAGCTCTTCGACAGCGCTCCCCTCTTCGGTGAGCCCGGTACCGGCTACTGGCGGCGGATCAATTGGGACACATGCGGAACGATGGCGGGTCCGCAGGCCGGTGAGCAGGTGCTGTGCATCGACGCTTCGGGTTTCCAGCCTGAGGGCGACGACTGCGACGCGGTCCTCATGCGCAAGGCCTACCAGGCAGGTTGGAAACGCTTCATCGTCTATCGACTGCGCGGTCAGCGTTTCCACGGGGTGGGCCTCGGCCCATCGACCGACGATGTGCGCATCGACCTCTACGGCTCCAACGGTGACTACACCGCGAGCGGCATGGACGGCTTGGAAATCCGCATTCACGGCAACGCCCAGGACCAAGTGGCCCAAATCGCCAAGCGCGGCAAGCTCGTCATCTACGGCGACGTGGGTCAGACCTTCATGTACGGCGCCAAAGGCGGCGAGGTCTACGTCCTGGGCAATGGAGCGGGCCGGCCGCTCATCAATGCCGTGGGCCGTCCGAGGGTGGTCATCAACGGTACCTGCCTCGACTTCCTAGCGGAGTCTTTCATGGCCGGGGATCCACTCAACGGCGGCGGTTTCGTCATCCTGAACGGCGTGGAGTTCGATAGAAACGGCCGCCTCGTCCCGCTGCCAACGCCTTATCCGGGCAGCAACCTTTTCTCGCTGGCGAGCGGTGGCGCAATCTACATCCGTGATCCGCACCACAAGGTGATTGATCGCCAGCTCAACGGCGGCGTGATCTCCCCCATCGACGAGAAAGACTGGCGCCTTATCCGCGAATACCTCGCGGAGAACGAGCGGCTTTTGGATATTCGGGTGGAGGACTTGCTCACGGTCGACGGAGAGCTCCGCTCCCCGCAGAACGTCTACCGCAAAGTAAGCGCGGTCAAGCTGTCGGTGCTGGCCGGTTCGAAGGAGAAGAAGTGACCCCTTCAACGATACTTATCCAAGAGATCGGCGGCAACCTGGCCGGCGAAGTGCAAGATTTGAGCGGCGTCTCCCCTATGAGTTGCTTCCAATGCACCAAGTGCTCGAGCGGCTGCCCCGTAGCCTCCCGAGCCGACGTCAAACCGCACCAGCTTGTCCGCCTGTTACAGACCGGACAGCGCGAAGCTGCTCTCACCAACCGCTTCATCTGGGAGTGCACGTCCTGTCAGACGTGCGTCACCCGGTGCCCGCAGCAGGTGGATATTCCGGCAATGAACGATGCGCTGCGCGCCCTCAGCCTGAAGGAGAAGAAGGCTCCGGCAGAGACGGCCGTCCCCGTGTTCGCGGCAGCGTTCCTGAAGAGCATCCGCAAACGCGGACGAGTTCACGAACTCAGTCTAATGGCCACCTTCAAGTTGCGCACGAGGCGGCTATTCGAGGATGCAGACAAGGCCCCAATGATGTTGAGGAAGGGAAAGCTGCCCCTACTAGGCAGTCGGGTGAGCGGACGAAGCGAGCGCGAAGAACTGTTCCGCCGGTCGGCCAAGGGAGGTAAGCCGTGAGATACGCCTTCTACCCGGGCTGCTCCCTCGAGGGAACGGCCAAGGACTTCCATCGCTCGACGCTGGCGGTGGCAGGCAGGCTCGGTCTGGAGTTGCCCGAGCTCAAGGACTGGATCTGCTGCGGCTCCACCGCCGCCCACACGACCAATCCGCTCCTGGCCGATGCGCTGCCCGCTCGGAACCTGCGCGCGGCCCAAGGTGTGCCGGTCGCGGTGGCGTGCGCCGCCTGCTACAGCCGCCTGAAGACGGCCAACTACCATATCGCCCAAGATTCCTCGGTACGCGCGAACGTCGCCAAGGCGGTCGGGGGCGACTACGACGGCGAGACTCCCGTTCGGCATTTATTGGAGATCCTGGGACGGGATATCGGGGAAAAGGCGGTCGCCAGGGCAATCGTACGGCCGCTTGCTGGGCTCAGGGTAGCCTGCTACTACGGCTGCCTGCTGACCCGTCCACCCGAGGTAACCCAGTTCGACGACGCCGAGAATCCCACACTGATGGACAAGCTGCTCGAGACCGCCGGTGCCACCGTGGTGGACTGGCCACACAAGACTGAGTGCTGTGGAGCGAGCTTCTCCATCGCCGACTCGAGCATCGTCGTGGAGTTGAGCGACAAGATCCTGGCGATGGCCAAGGCCGCCGGTGTGGACTGCATTGCCACAGCCTGCCCCTTGTGCCAGCTCAACCTCGACATGCGGCAGAAAGACATCGAGGTCAAGCTCGGACGGCGATACGACATGCCCATCTTCTATTTCACGCAACTGCTGGGGCTGGCTATGGGTTGCTCGGCAGGCGAGCTTTCACTCTCCAGCCTCATGGTGGACCCGCGGAAGCTGCTGAAATCCAGGGGGCTCGGCGAGGCGGCCGCCCAACCGGTTGGAGTAAAAAGATGAGCGGACACGACGGAAACGGCAACGGACAGGGCAACGGTGACGCCGCGCACAGTGGCAGCCGTAACAGCGAACCGGTGGGAGCCGTGCTGGTCTGCGGAGCCGGCATCACCGGGATTCAGGCCTCTCTCGACTTGGCCGAGAGCGGTTTCAAGGTCTATTTGATCGACTCGTCGCCTGCTATCGGCGGGCGTATGGCCCAGCTGGACAAGACCTTCCCTACCGGCGACTGCGCCATGTGCATTCTCTCGCCCAAGCTGGTGGAGTGCGCCCGGAACAAGAACATCGAGATCATCACTATGGCGGACATCCAGGGGATCTCAGGCGAGCCCGGAAACTTCAAGGTCAAGCTCCGCCAGAACCCAAGGTTCGTGGATCTGGAGAAGTGCAATGCCTGCGGCGACTGCGTTGAGGCCTGTCCGGTAGACCTCCCCAACGAGTTCGACCGCCGGCTTGGCACTCGCAAGGCGATATTCCGCCTCTATCCACAGGCGATCCCTAACGTCTACGGCATCTCGAAGGCTGAGGGCCCGGCGCCCTGCAAGGCTTCTTGCCCCGCGGGCGTCAACGCTCAGGGATACGTGGCTCTCATTGCCGCCGGGAAGTTCAAGGAGGCGTACGAACTGATCCGGGAGCGCTGCCCGCTCCCGTCGGCGTGCGGAAGGGTCTGCCAGCACCCTTGCGAGGACACCTGTAACCGCGCCGAGAACGACCAGGCCGTGGCCATCCGCGACCTCAAACGTTTCGCCGGCGACTACATGGAGCTCCATCCTGAAGAGTATCCCCAGGCCCAGCCGGCGACCGCCAAGACGGACGCCAAGGTCGCCATCATCGGTGGCGGCCCGGCGGGCCTCACCGCGGCGTACGATCTGGCTCTGCTGGGCTACGGAGTCTCCCTGTTCGAGGCCCAGCCGCACCTGGGAGGCATGCTGCGCTACGGCATCCCCAGCTACCGCCTGCCCGAGGACGTCCTGGAGCGAGAGATCCAACACATACTCGACCTAGGTGTGGAGGCCAAGACTGCCACGCGCGTCGACGACGCGCGCAGCCTCCTGGATTCCGGGTTCAAAGCGGTGTTCGCTGCCCCTGGAGCCTGGACCAGCCGAACATTGGGCATCGCCGGCGAGGAATCCCCTGGAGTCTGGGCGGGACTGGATTTTCTCCGCCGAGTGAACAGCGGCGAGACACCTGCTCTGGGCGCGAACGTGCTGGTGATCGGCGGCGGCGACGTGGCCATGGACGCCGCGCGCTGCGCCCTCCGCCTGCCCGGGGTGCGATCGGTGCAACTGGCCTGCCTGGAGAGCCGCGCGGAGATGCCGGCCCACTCCTGGGAGGCCGCCGAGGCGCTCGAGGAAGGGGTCCTGTTCCGTAACAGCCTGGGCCCGACCCGCATTGAGACGAGCGACGGCCGAGTCGCGGGAGTTTCCTTCCGGGCCTGCACCAGCGTGTTCGATGAAGAAAAGGGGTTCGCTCCCCGATTCGACGATGCGAAGACCACCCTCCTTGCGGCGGACACCGTGATCGTCACCATCGGCCAAGGGATCGACGCCGCTGGTCTAGGTGTGGCCACCGGCCCCGGGGGACGCATCGCGGCCGACAAAGATACTCTCGCCACCAACATCCCAGGCCTGTTCGCCGGCGGCGACGCCGTACTGGGACCGGCCTCTATGGTCGATGCTATGGCCCAGGGCCACAAGGCGGCCGAGGCCATCGACGCTTACATACGGGGCGTCCGGGTCACGGCGACATCCGCCGCCGCGTCGGCACAAGCCGGTGCCGCGGAAGGCGCCGAGGCGGCAGAACCGCCGACCGCCTCCAATCCCCGCCCCGACGCACCGCGCGAGGACCGGGTGCGGATGCCGCAGGCCGCCCCGGCCGCACGCGTCGGCGGCTTCACCGAGATAGACCAAGGTTACAGCCCGGAGCAGGCTATCGCCGAGGCCCAGCGCTGTCTGGCCTGCGGTCTGTGCAGCGAGTGCATGCAATGCGTCAAGGCCTGCTCAGCCGGAGCAGTCTGCCACGACCAACAGCCAAGAGAGATCGAGATCGACGCCGGTAGCGTGATCCTCACTCCGGGCTTCGAGGAGTTCCAAGGTTCCCAGCGCGGAGAGTTCGGCCTTGGCCGTTACGCCAACGTTCTCTCCAGCGTCCAGTTCGAGCGCATGCTGTCGGCATCCGGTCCCACGGAAGGCCACGTGCAGAGACCTTCTGACGGCGGCGACGTGAGGCGCATCGCTTTCATTCAGTGCGTGGGCAGCCGCGACGCCGCCCGCGGAAACGGGTATTGCTCCTCTATCTGCTGCATGAGCGCCACCAAGGAAGCGATGGTTGCCCTAGAGCACGCCAACGGCATGGATCTGGATATATCCATTTTCTGCATGGACGTGCGCGCCTTCGGCAAGGAGTTCGACGGCTATGTCAACCGGGCCCGCGACGAGCACGGCGTGAAGTACATCCGCGCCATCCCCTCGCGTGTGGTGGAAATGCCCGGCACCAAGACGCCGCGCATCCGCTACTTTGACCAAGAGGGTGCCGAGCAGCACGAAGACTTCGACCTGGTGGTCCTCAGCGTGGGCATGCAGGTTCCCGCGAGCGTGCGCGAGACGGCCGGCAAACTCGGCCTGGATCTCAACGAGTTTGGCTTCGCGCGGACCGATCGGCTGGCCCCGCAGGCCACTTCCAGGCCCGGCCTCTATGTAGCCGGAGCCTTTCAGGAACCCAAGGACATCCCTGAGTCGGTGGCTCAGGCATCAGCCGCTGCCGGATGCGCCATGGATCAACTGGCCGAAGCCCGAGGCACGCTGATCAAGCGTCACGAGTATCCATGGGAGCGCGACGTCACCGACGAGCCTCCCCGCGTGGGCGTGTTCGTCTGCCACTGCGGCCACAACATCGCGTCGGTGATCGACGTCGAGCAGGTCGCTCAAGAGGCGGCCGGGATGCCCAACGTCTGCCACGCGGAGACCAGTATCTACACCTGCTCGGACACCAACCAACAGCACATCCTGGACATGATCAAAGAGCACCGACTCAACCGACTGGTGGTCGCGTCCTGCTCACCGCGGACTCACGAGCCGCTCTTCCAGGAGACGCTGCGCGAGAGCGGGCTCAATCAGTACCTGTTCGCGATGGCCAACATTCGCGATCAGGGTTCGTGGGTTCACAAGAACGACCCCGAAGCCGCCACCGAGAAGGCCGTGGATCTCATGTCCATGGCAGTAGCCCGGGCGCGACACCTCGGGGCTTTGCAGACGGGGCAATTGCCGGTGACGGCCTCAGCGCTCATCCTGGGCGGCGGACTGGCCGGCATGACTGCCGCGCTGGGCATTGCGGACCAGGGGTTCGAGGTGCACTTGGTCGAGAAAGAGCCCGAGCTGGGCGGCATGCTGCGCACTGTCCACACTACATTGGAAGGGTCGGACGTCCAGTCGTATCTCGCCGATCTCGTCGACAGAGTACGGTCCCATCCCCACATCAACGTGCACGTGAATGCCACGGCTAGGAGCATCAGCGGCCACGTCGGCAACTTCAAGAGCGTGCTGGAGGTGGCCGGACTTGAAGTGCCGGTCGGTCATGGAGTGGTCATCCTCGCAACCGGAGGCCAAGAGCGCTCAACCGAGCTGTACCTTCACGGCAAGAATCCGCATGTGACTACCCAGAGCAAGCTCGAAGCGACGCTGGCGGCAGGGGCTCTCCCCTCGGAGCTCGAGGACAAGACTAACCCCACGGTCGTCATGATTCAGTGCGTCGAGAGCCGTAACGACGACCACACGTACTGCAGCCGAGTGTGTTGCTCAGAGGCCCTCAAGAACGCGCTGGAGATAAAGCGCCGTATCCCCAACGCGAACATTGCGATACTCGGACGCGATATCCGCACGTACGGATTCCGGGAACTCTACTACCAGAGGGCACGGGAGCAAGGGGTCATTTTCGTGCGGCATCCCGAAAAATCTGATCCGACTGTGACCGAAGATGGCGGGAACCTCCAGGTGGCAGTTGTCGACTCGTCGAGTAACCGCGACGTGGTGCTGCGGCCCGACCTCTTGGTCCTCTCCACCGGTATCGCTCCCGCCACCACCAACCCGGTGCTGTCCGGGCAACTGCGAAGTGCGCTGACGGCCGACGGCTTCTTCCTCGAGGCCCATCCCAAACTCCGGCCCGTGGATCTGGCCAATGAGGGCGAGTTCCTCTGCGGCGTGGCTCACTCACCGAGGTTCATAGATGAGACCATCGCCCAGGCACAGGCCACGGTGGCGCGGGCCACCACAGTCCTTTCCAAGACACACCTGGAGATTCCGGGGCAGGTCGCGGTGGTCGATCCGGAGAACTGCGTGGCGTGCGCGACCTGCGTTAAGGTCTGCCCCTACGGTGCTCCCATGATCAACAGCCTCGGGAAGGCAGAGATCCAGGGTGCCACCTGCATGGGCTGCGGAAGCTGCGCCGCGTCCTGTCCGGCCCGGGCGATCACCCTGCAGCACCAAGAAGACGAGGCGCTGGTCGCTATGCTGGACGAGCTGCTCGTGGGAGGAGCGAACGTATGACGACTGAGATGACGCCATCGGCCGAGAAGACGGTGGTGAACAATACCGACTGGGAACCCGAGATCATCGCTTTTTGCTGCAATTACTGCGCGTACGCTGCCGCCGACCTGGCGGGGTCCAAGCGCATGCAGTATCCCACGAACGTGCGCATCATCCATGCACCCTGTACGGGGAAGATCGAGATGGAGCACATCCTCGAAGCGTTTCTCAAAGGGGTGGATGGGATCCTGGTGGCCGGCTGCCTGGAAGGTGGTTGTCACTTCATGGAGGGTAACCTGCGTGCGCGAAAGCGAACGGACCGCATCCGCGAGATGCTGGCCGAGATAGGCCTAGGCCAAGAGCGGCTCAGGATGGTGAACCTCTCGGCGGCCGAGGCCCCCACCTTCGTCAAGAGCGTGCAGGATATGGTGAACACAGTCAGGTCGCTGGGACCGAGCCCGCTCAGGGACTCCCGTCCACTGGAAAGTGAAGGAACGCTATGATCGTCGCATCCCCGAAATCGATCACAGAACTTAAGAATCTCATCTCCCGCCACGAGAAGGTTCTGTTCGCGGGTTGCGGAACCTGTGTGACGGTGTGTCTTGCCGGAGGCGAGCGAGAGGTAGGACTCGCTTCCTACGCGGTCCGCATGGCCCGCAAGCTCGAGGGACATCCAGTCGAGATCGTCCAGACGACCATAGAACGACAGTGCGAGAACGAGTTCATCAAGGACTTGGCCGAACTCGCAGCCGATGTCGATGCCATAGTGTCGTTCGGCTGCGGCGTGGGCGTGCAGGCCATCGCCGAGCGATTCCCCAAGCTACCGGTCTACGCCGGGCTGAACACCGACTTCATGGGGCTTCTCGAGGAGCAGGCGGTATGGACGGAGAAGTGCCTCGGCTGCGGCGACTGTGTGCTGGGCCAGTTCGGCGGCATCTGTCCGGTGACGCGCTGCGCCAAGCGGCTGTTGAACGGCCCCTGCGGCGGCTCCGTTGAGGATCACTGCGAGGTAGACCTTGACCGCCCATGCGCCTGGCAGTTGATCTACACGCGGCTGAAGAACATCGACCAACTGGACCGACTGGACGAGATCGTCCCGCCCAAGGACTGGAGCACATCCTGGCATTCAGGGGCGCGCAAGGTGGTGCGCAAAGAGCATAGGGTATAAGGAGGCCGGGTCCATGGGGGTCCGACCCCACAGTGATGCGTTACTGACCGAACCGCTCCGCCGCGCGCGCATGGGCCTTGGCGGCTTCCACCTCCCGGTTTCTTGGTGGCGCGATCGTCACGAGTGACTTCAGCAGCCTCTTGGAAGCTGCCGCAATGTCGTCGACCGCCTGATTGAAGGACGGCTCATTCGTCGCCGAGGGCCTGGCGAAGCCGTGCCCCGGATCTCCTCGTCTGAAGCCTCTGGATCGAAGTTAAACAAGATCTTGATGTTCCTGCACATCTACCACCTCCCATGCCACTCATCCTCACCTTACCCTGCTCCAAGGGAGCCGGTTCACTTAGGTGGCAGCGTCTCGACGAAATCGCGGGCCTTCTCCAGCCAGTCCTCCAGGCTCAGCTCGTCTAAGCCCTCAGCCCCAACCATCACCCAGCCTGACATCGGGTTCTTGCTGATATCGAACGGCCGCACGTTCGGCTGCTTCAGCGCTTCCGCGCCGTCCTCGCCGCTCAGACGGAGAATCAGGCTTTCACCGAGTACCCCGGCCAGCATGTTCCCGTGCAACATGTACCCTGTACCCCCAAACATCTTCTTCCGGGTGGCTCCCCAAGTCGTTGCCAGCTCTTCCACTCGGGCGTCCAACTCCTCGTCGTAAGCCATCGACCGCTCCTCCCTTCTTGGGCGGACGAATCAGTACGAAACGGGAGGGGTCTGCCTACACGCACCACAACGGCGACTTCCCTCGTCAACCGTCGGTCCCGACTGACAAGGAGGGCGACCCGCACTCCGCCCAAGAATACCAGCGGCGAGCAGTCGGGCGTATGTGCAACCGGAAGGACTCGCGAGGGTGGAAGCTGGGTCTCGCCATGTGCCATCAGCCCGTACGGGTCCTCGGTTCAACTGGCACCGTGTCGCGTCGCCGACTGTTCCCTGCCGGCAGTGGGTATATCGCCTGCATATCTAGAGAGGAGGAAGGGAGCATGAACCGCTTAGCGCTGCCGACAGTGGTAGGGAGGATCCCCCGCGTCTCGGCTAACATAGCCGCGAGGCCGACCGCGCGAGCCGCCGCCGCGATCGGCGGCCGGCGCTTGACGGCCATTGCTTCGTCACTCCTTGTCGGGCTCACCCTTGTGCTCTCGGCCTGCGGAGAGGAAGCCGCAACCACCACTACGTCGGCCCCGGGGGCCGTACAGATCAAGACGCCCCACTTCGTCGACAGCTATCCTAACCACGAAGACATCTTCGCTCAGACACCCGAGTTGGTGGTCATCAATTTCGATTTCGACCTCGGCGGGCAATCGACCATAGCTGTCACGCTCGACGACACGGGAGTCACTGCCGGACCAACCGAGGTATTCAACGACAGTCTATCGATGCGCGTGCCCTTGAAGGACGGCCGCGACGGTCTGTACCAGGTCTCGTATACCGCGTATTGGCCCGACGGCACCAACCACGACGGTTCGTTCTCATTCACAATCGATTCGACCACCCGCTCCACGTACAATGATCTCACCGGGCAGTCGGCAGTCGCCATCGACATGGCAGCCCTTGCCTTCCAGCCGGCCCGCATCATCATCAGCCAGGGCACGACGGTCACCTGGACCAACAAGGAGAACGTCGAGCATTTCGTGAACACCGATCCCCATCCATCTCACAATGCTCTGCCCGAGCTCAACTCGCGTGGATTGATGAACGGCGACGCGTACTCCTTCACCTTCACCCAGGCCGGCGAATGGGGATATCACTGCTCAGCCCACTACCCACACATGGTGGGACGGATTATTGTTGTGCCGGCTTCGGCGGGTTCCACGACCACGTTTCCGGCGACAACCACCAGTGCCTCCGTCACCACGACCGTGGCCGACGTTGCCGGTCCTCCGCTCAGCGATGTCAAACATCTGAGAACCCCGCACTTCGTGGACTCCACGCCGACCCACGGCACGACCATGGCAATCCAACCCAACTCCATCCTCATCACCTTCAATTTCGATCTCGGGGGGCAATCGACGATCGCAGTCACCCGCGCAGATGTGGATGTCACCGCTGGGAAAACGACCATCGCAGGCGACAGGCTCTCCATGAGTGTGCCCCTCAAAGCAGGGTCGGGCCGGGGAACCTATCTGGTCAAGTATCGTGCCTATTGGCCGGACGGGACGTACCATGACGGGCAGTTCGCCTTCGCGGTCGGGTAGCCTCGAATAGTCCTAGACAGCGAAAATCCTCGCGATCAGCCGGCCTGCGCGTCCGGCAACCAAAGCCGTTAGCCCGACTCGGGAACCGTCTCCGTCAACCTCTGCGTCTGACGGGCATCTCGAGACCAGGAGGTGCGCCGTGGGCCGCATGCGGGTATGTGCTCTGTTGTTTCTAACAGGACTTCTGGCAGTACTCGTCCTGGGTTGTAGTGATCCGGTGATCCCCTCGTCCACCACACTGAGTTCCGAGACGTTCGACGACGTCGACGGCTATGTCGCGCTGGTCCCCAAGGTCCTCCGATCGGGAGAATCCGCCTCGTTTGCCTTCACGCTTTTCAACGGGGACGACCTCGCCAAGAATCGGGTGAGCGTGGCGATCCTCGACAAAGGCAAAACCATCGCGTCGGCGACGGCGGATATCGACGGCAAGGGCACGGTACCTTTCACCGTTCCCCGCGTTTCGCCCGGTGAGTATAAGGTTGCGATTTCGGGCACCGGCTTCTCCGAGACCGCCGCTGTTCAAATCCGGGAGAGCACCCTCCTCTTTCTCGAGACCGACAAACCCATCTACAAGCCTGGGCAGACCATCCTCTTGCGGCTGGTGGCCCTCGATTCCGATCTCAGGCCGGTGCAGACTCAAGCTACCGTGGAGATCATGGATGCCAAGGGCATCAAGATATTCAAACAAGCCCTGGCGACTGACGAATTCGGCACCGTCACCGCCGAGTTGCCGCTCTCTACGGAGCCGAACTTGGGTGTCTGGAAGCTGACCGCCACCGCCGGGGATAGCTCCACCGACCTAGACGTCCGGGTCGAGGAGTACGTCCTTCCCAAGTACGAAGTCACGGTCGAACTCGCGAAGACTTGGTTCCTGGCCAAAGAGTCCATCAAAGGCCATGTGAACGCCGAGTACAGCTTCGGCAGGCAGGTGAAGGGCGAGCTCAAGTTGAGCGCTTCCCGCTACGTGGGAGCTTGGGAGGAGTTTGCAGCCTTCACCGCGCCCATTGAAGGCGATGGTGACTTCACCATCGAGCCCGCTGGTTACGTTGCGGGAGTCCCCGAAGCCGGCGGACTTGGGAATGTCCGGCTTGATATCGCCGTTGCGGAGAAGGCCACCGGCTACGAAGAGAAGACCACGCAACTGATAACGGTCGCTTCCACACCGCTCAACGTGCAACTCATTCCCGAGAGCTCGGCCTTCAAGCCCGGTTTGCCGTTCGGCGTCGTGCTGGTGACCGAGACGCCGGGAGGCGAGCCGGTCGAGGCGGCGGTCAACCTCGACGTTGTCTACATGAACGAGGACTACGAACAGGTTGGTCAAAAGACGCGGCACATTGAGACCGCCCGCGGGACGGCCATGCTGCAGTTCACACCCCCTGATAAGGCCGTGCGAATGACGATCAGCGCCGCATCTGGGGACGCGGGAACCTACAAGCAACTGACCGCGGCGTACTCGCCTTCGGGCAACTTCATCCACGTGCAGCAGCAGGGGTCTCCCACGCTCACCGTTGGAGATACAGCTGAGTTCCACGTCGTGTCTACCGAGGAGGCCCGTACCTTCTACTACGAAGTGGTATCGCGGGACCGTGTCGTCTTCACCGGCAGCGCTTCGGGTGACATTTCATTCGCCGTCACGCCCGCAATGG